>Ga0307425_1001295_pt1 | contig 15147 bp, 13 predicted proteins | sample SalMarWE160330MG_FD_202152 | JGI IMG/M metagenome (GOLD analysis project Ga0307425, IMG submission 202152) | Salt marsh sediment microbial communities from the Plum Island Ecosystem LTER, Massachusetts, United States - WE1603-30 | ecosystem: Environmental > Aquatic > Marine > Intertidal zone >... | reverse complement strand
GGAAAGCCCGTGGGGAGTCAAGGAACCCGGCCAGGTAATGATAATGCTCCACTGCGGGAGCCGCGGCCTCGGCCACCAGGTGGCTACAGACTACCTCAAGATCCAGGAGCAGGCAGTAAAGAAATACAACATCTGGCTTCCTGACAACCAGCTTGCCTGTGCACCCGTATCCTCACAGGAGGGGCAGGACTTCTTTGCTGCAATGAAGGCTGCCGTCAATTATTCATTTACCAACAGGGCTGTCATGACGAAATGGATAAGGGAAACCTTTGAGAAGGTCTTCGGAAGGACATGGAAGGAGATGGAAATGGAGACGCTCTATGCGATAGCGCACAACATCGTCAAGCTTGAAGAGCACACCGTTGACGGCAAGAAGAGGAAGGTGTACGTTCACAGAAAGGGAGCAACCCGGTCCTATCCGGATACGCCGGTCCTCATAGCTGGTTCAATGGGAACATCATCCTACCTCCTGAAAGGGACGGAAACCGCCATGCAGAAGACGTTCGGCTCATCCGCACATGGAGCAGGCCGTGCAATGAGCAGGTCAGCTGCCATCAGGAAGTTCTGGGGAGGCAAGGTCAAGGAGGACCTTGCCAAGCAGGGAATAACGGCCCAGAGCACCCATCCCAAGGTCCTTTCAGAGGAGGCGCCTCAGGCCTACAAGGACGTCGAGGCAGTGATAGACTCTGTCCACGGCTCGGGAATCTCGCTGAAGGTCGCGAGAATGATTCCGATGGGCGTCGCCAAGGGGTAAGGTTTTTTAAAGTTCCTCACCCCTTTCTTATATTATGTTGTCTTACCTTGAGATGATGAGGCCGGGCAACTCTCTCATGTCGGTGGTCGCTGTCATGATAGGTGCCCTGCTCGTGACAGGCCCTGACCCGAACCTCTTCCTCAACCCGCTCTCGCCGATATACCTGGCAGCGCTTGCCGTCTTCCTGATATCGGGCGGAGGGAATGTGATAAACGATTTCGTTGACATAGAATCCGACCGAATAAACCGGCCTGACAGGCCAATCCCCTCTGGGAGAATCTCCCCCAGAAGCGCGTTTTCCTTCACCGTTGTCCTGTTCCTCGCAGGGATAGCCATAGCAGGCTTCCTCACATGGCTGGCGTTCCTGATAGCAATCATAAACTCAGCCGTCCTCGTCCTCTACTCATACTCTCTCCAGAACAAGATATTCATAGGAAACGTGGCAATCGGCTACCTTGTCGGCTCCACCTTCCTCTTCGGAGGGGCGGTTTTCGGCAACCTGATGCTTCCATTCCTCCTGATGCTCCTTGCCATGTTCTCTACCATATCCAGGGAGGTTGTCAAGGACCTCGAGGACCTGGAGGGAGATAGAAGGTCATTCCTCAAGAGGATTGAGCAGGGCGTCAGGAGGTTTGCAGAGAGGTTCGGGGCCGGTGATGGAACCGATCTCTCCCTTGAGATGAGGAAGTCAAGGATGCTTGCCTTCACATCACTCCTTCTCTCTCTGGTCGTTTCACCGCTCCCTTACGTAATGGGAATCCTCGGAGAGAACTACCTGGTATTCCTCGTTCCGTGCATAGCGGTATTTGCCTACTGCCTTGCAAGGATGGCAGCCGCGTCAACGAAGAAGGACTTCGGGCACATAAGCAGGTCAATAAAGATAGGGATGAACCTGGGGCTCCTGGCGTTCATAATGGGTGTCCTCTTGTAGGCTACTTCTTCCTCGCAGCCTTCTTGACAGACTTTGTCTTCACCACGCTCTTTGCGGCAGCGCCATCCTCGTGCGCCTCCTCGAAGGCCGACATGCTCGCCATGGTCTGCTTCTGGGAAAGTTCCTTCGGTGCGCTCTGGACAGGGTTGAAGTAGTCCCTGAGGCTGGCCATCCTCGTTTCTGCCCTGCTCCTGTAAAAGACTATCTCAGGGATTATGCACGAGAGGATGTAGGGAACGAGAAGCATGTAGATTATGAACTCAGGCGCGCCCGTTGACCAGAAATTATAAATCAGCGGCGAGCTCTGGAACAGGCGGAGGTTCGTGTCAATCGCACCTATCACGAAGAAGAGAAGCAGAAACAGCGCTATCCTTCCCTTGGTCGGCTTGAACAGGTTTTTCAGGCTCATTGATAAATATTGGGAGAGCCGGTTTAAATTAGTGGGCCTGCCGGGAATCTCGAAACCACATCATTCGCGGAAGCGGTTTTTCCGCGAACGCTTTAGCGCGTTTACGTGCGCTAAAGGGTTCAATCGAACCCGGACCATAGGATCCGCAATCCCACATTCTTTATGGACTGAATGCCTGAGGCATCCTGTTATCCATTAAACTACAGGCCCACACCTAGTTCTCCTTTATTACCTTTATCTCATCCGGCTCCAGCTCAAGCCCTCTGTTACCAAGACCCTTCTTCAGGATAATCCTCATGTAGGGGAAGTAGTCCCTGATAGCTATCTTCCTTGAGCAGTGCGCGTGCTCCCCTATCTTCGTTGCAGCCATCCTCATGGCCTCCCTCCTGGAGCGGGACCTTGCCAGCATCATTATCCTCTGGGGGTGCTGATACGGGACATACCCCGCGGAATGGCCTGATAAAGAGATTCCTGCCATCATATCCGACATTATCCCTTTGAACCTCCAGTTCTGCTGGATGTGGACCCTTGCCCTGAAGATGTCGGCCCTGGAGAGGATGTCATACGCCCTTGCCAACCCCTCCGCATCCCTGAAGACCTGGTGCACGTTGCTCTCAATCCAGAGGAGAATCTCGTCAGGGTCCCTGTCAGACTCCCTGATAAGCTTCCTCGATGCATTGATGTTCCTGGAACCGAATATCGTCGGCAGCATGCTGAAAATATTGGACTCCCTCTCCCTGAAGCCCAGACTCTCCATATCCCCTGATGTGAGGGACTTCCTTCCCATCGAGACTATCTGGAGGTCGAATATCGCTGACCTCATGTCGCCCTGCGACCACCTCGCAAGGCCCTTGATTGCATCCTCATCAAACCCTATTCCTTCCTTCTTACATATCTCCCTGAGCATCTTCTCTATGGAGGGTGTCATCACCTTATTGAACTTCACCATGGTCGAGACCTTCCTCAGGGGCGAGAGCCTGGTATTCCAGGCATCGTTCGCGATGACTATGACAGGGAACGAGGAGTCCTTTATTATCCTGATTATGGAGGGAATCCCCCCGCGGTCGCTCCTTCCTGATATGCCGTCAACCTCGTCTATCAGGATTAGCTTCCCCTTATGGAACATTGAATGCGTCCTGCTCGCATCCGAGAGCAGGGAATCAATCCCCTCTGCTGTCCGCTTGTCAGAGGCGTTCATCCTTATCAGCTGCAGGTTTCCTTTCTTCGCAATGATTTCTGCAAGGAGCGTCTTCCCAGAGCCGGGCGGGCCGTGAAGGAACAGCGCCTTGCCCTTCCTCCAGCTGGACATCCAGCCAAGGGTATCGGATACCGCCTTCCCCTGCCCCACTATCCCTTCGGGATGGTCGGGAGCATATTTCTCTGTCCACAATTGCATTATTCCCACCACTAGAAATTGGAGGTATGCTATAAATTGTTGAAGATTTGGCATAGTTTTAAGCCACGAGATAAAATATTGTCTATGGCCAGGGACAGGAGAATGAAAAGGGTATCCATCGGCATAGATTCATCAGATAACCTCAGGTATTCTATGGTTGTGGCTGGCCCAGAAGATTACGTAAACCGATTTTATGAGAACATGTCAAAGATATTAAGCCAGTATAATGTCAAGGTAATGCATTTCAACGAGATAGACAAAAGGATTCTTAAGAAAGCGAGCAGAGCTTTGGCAGAACTAATAAACAGCTACAAAAAAATATTGTTCATGGTATTTGAACACAAAAAACCTGCTGGCAAACCTTATAGAGGATATTTTCTGAACCATGTCCCAGAAAAGATGGCTGAGTACCTCAAATCCTTTGATAACAGAAACCGATTACTTCTGATTGATGTTCATGATGATTATAGGGTTCCTGGAATAACTGATTCTACAAAGCTCTTCATGGATAAGTTGATAAGAAAAACGTCAAGACATATTAGCAAGGACGATATTGGTATTAAGATAATCCCCAATGGGAAGGTTAGTTTTGAATATTCTTCGAAAATACTTAGCAAAGATGGAAATTATATGAAGATTAGAATCCGTTGCATGAGCCAAAGAAATTCAAAGCCAATCAACATAGCAGACATGTCTTTAGGATTCTTCAAGACATACAGATTTTTGGTAAGGGAGAAAATAAAATTCAGAAGAATATAACTCCTAGTAGCGTCCCTATAGGGACACTACTGGAGGCTCCGCCCATGATAGCGGCGAACCTTTATAGTGCATTTCAGGTTACGCTGATACCAGACGATACCCTGAAACACTTGGCTCTAATGATTAATTAGGTGTTCAATATTTAAATCTATGTTTTACGAGTGAACTATTCATTGCCCTTGATGTAGCTGTAAGCGGACTCTGCAGCAACGGCTCCCGTCCCTGCGGCGACCACAATCTTCTTGGAGGGTGTCGTGGTGCAATCGCCTGCGGCGAACACTCCGCTCACGTTGGTCTTCTGGGAGCAATCGGTCTCTATGAAACCCGCCTCATTGATTTTGACACCGAGCCCTTTCGCGAGCTCTGACGTGGGGACTGTCCCCAAAGCAACGAACACCCCATCGGCAGGGACCTCCTTCTCCTTGTTCGTCTTCTTGTTGAAGAGAACGACTGACTTCACCATCTTGTCTCCCTTTATCTCCTTGGTTATGGTGTCCCACTCTATCTTTATCTTCTTCCTGAAGAGCTTCTTCTGCCAAGCCTCAGCCGCACGAAGCTCGTCCCTGCGGTGGATAATCGTGACGTCAGAGCCAATCTGATTCAAAAGAAGGGCATACATCGCGGCAGAATCGCCTCCTCCAAGGACGAAGGTCTTCTTCCCCCTGAACAGCGGGGCATCGCAGGTCGCGCAGTAGGATACGCCCTTCCCTGCGAAAACGTCCTCTCCCTTTACCAGGGACTTCCTGTGCTTTGCCCCTGTAGCGAATATGATGGTTTTTGCCTCTGCTCCTCCCTTCTCTGTCTTCACGGAAAAAACCTTCCCTGATTTTTTCACAGAGATGACCTTCTCCTCCTTCAGCTCCACACCCTTCTTCTTTGCGTGGGACCTGAACGTCTCCTCGAGCTCAATGCCGGGTATGCTCTCAATCCCGGGCCAGTCCTCTATTAACGTGGCCTCCTCCACCTGAGTCAGGGAGCCGGGGTCACCGAAGACTATGGCCTTGAGGTTCCTCCTGACTGAGAATATTCCCGCTGTCAGGCCTGCCGGGCCTGAACCTATTATGGCAACGTCATGCATTCACGTCCCTCCAATCTCAACGAGCGGCTTCCCTCCGCTCATCCCTTTATTCTCTATGATTAGTCTATAAATCCCTTTGCTGAATTCCAGGCCCCCTTCTATGTCAACCCCGGGGTAATGGAGAATCAGCCTTATCACGTACTCTGTCCCCAGGCCGAAGGCAAAGCTCGGGGTTATCCTGCGGAAAAAATCCCCGCTCTCTATCAGGCCCATGCGATTGTCTATAACCTGCCAGTCCCCTTTAGTGAACGCGAGCAGGACCCTTGAATTGACCAGGGGCTGGACGATTCCTATGGTGTGGTTTCCAGGCCCTCCGGAGGTCGTGACGTAATCGCCGGACATGGACGTAAGGCCTGTAACAACCGATGAATAAGATGCTATGAAGAGGGGATTTGACATATATGTCATGTCAGGAACCCCTGCGGAGGGCATCACGCCTTCCCCTGGGATATAAACGTCATTGGCCGTGTTGTTGACGACCACGTCAACGTGAAGGCTGGACTGCGCAGAGACCACAGGAACCATCACCAGCAGGAACAGGACAAACAAACCCCTCATGCAGAAGTATTCGTTTCCTTTATTAATAATCCTTCTCACCATGAAACCACCCTCATGCTCACGGGACCCGAACCCTCCATCACGTCCTTGACGGTCTCCCTAACGTAAACGTTGATGTCCCTGGGAACGTCCTGCCCGTAGTAGTATGACCCCCCACCCATCTCCCACTCCACCCTGAAGTCCCTGTTTATCCCGAGGAGCAGCGCGAAGTGGACGGGTGACATCGTTATCATGTCCACAATCCTGGATTCGGATACCATTTCCCTCGTTTCAGCGACCATGGGTATGCTCTGGTTCGCTTCTGAGGGTTCCAGCACGCTGTCGCACCTCGCGGGGACCTCCAGGTCAGCGTAAAGGACAGAGAACTCATTGTCACCAACAGAGAGCTCAGCCTCCCAATATAGCCTGTCATCTGAGAACATGCAGCTGAGGGACTCTCCGTTTGACATCACGATGACCGATTCTTTCGTCCCGTTGGGCCAGGCATTGTCAAGATACAAAACCCCCGTCCCCTCTGTGGAGGAATCGTAAACGACAGGAAGGACCCAGACCTTCTCTGTCAGGAAATCCGTTATCTTCTCGTTTATGGAGTCCAGGTCTCCTGCAACGCTGGGGACGTCTGCAAAAATACCGAAATAATACACGAAAGACCATGAGACGAATGCTATGAACACCCCAATGGCAACTACCCAATCAACATTCATAAGACCCCTTAATACTTTGATGTTTTGATTAATAATAGAATCTTTTACATGAACCCTTTTTATTGTTCGGGAACTAAACAATATCATGGACGCGTGGGTGGCCATAAGCGTGATTGGGGACCCCAGGACATGGGCAGCCATAGGCTCCCTGATAGCGGCTTTCTACGTCATCCTCAGGGTCTTCTGTCCGGACGACTGGCTGGAGGGAGACCGCCGCTGGATAAAGGTCTTCTCCCTGGTTTTCTCGCTCAGCCTCCTTACCACGCTCTTTGCAGTCTATGCGATGAAGACGACCCTAGACATAGAGCGTCCCTGCACGCCATGCACCAGTCCTGAGATGTCCGCATGCAACCCCTACTGCAGCTTTGACGGCTGGGACTCATCCTTCCCCTCAGGCCATGCGGCCACCGCATTCGTCGGCCCGACGCTCATCTACCTGATGTTCAGGAGGAGGTGGATTCTTTCGCTGTTCGGAATCTCGTTCCTTGTTGCCCTTTCCCGGATAGCGATGGGAGTCCACACCCCAATCGATGTCGCCGTTGGAGCAATAATCGGCTTCACCATAACCAGCGTCTTCTGGAGAATAAGGGCAAGGATACCCGTCTTCGGCATCCAGTAGGAGGGTTTATAACTCTCTAACTTGACGAAATCACCAACTTACCGGGACATTTTATCACCAAAACAGCACAAAGCAGCCCCTTCCCCATGAACGAAACCTTTATAAACCCTATCTGTAACTATATATTAGTGACAAATAATAGTCACTGGGGTGGGACCATGAACATACTAAATGCTATCCTTGGTCTGAATCGGAATGAGATGAAGCTCTATGAAGACGATGTAGGGGAGATTCAGCCAGGCCCACCAATGGGTTTTGATTCTGATGCTTATGAAAGGCATGTCGGACCATTCATGAAAACAGCCATGCAGAAAACAGCCGACAGGTTCGGGAAAGGCGACCTTGGCGATTATGCAAATTCAGTTATCAGGGAGAATGGTTATCGGATGGAACCGGTTGAAGGAGTGACAGGCGTTGACGAGTACGGCATGAGCGGCAGCAATCTCGGCGTGACCAGGTTTGACCTGAAGAGGGTTTTCGCCCCCGCCTACCTGAAGTTCGCTTTCAGGCCGTTCTATAATTACATCGTTGGACACGAGGCCGTGGTTGAGGTCCAGAACGGCAGTCCTATGGACGCATACACCCACGCGATGCGCGAGATGGAGTACATGGAAGACCTGAGGAAGAATAATCACATGAAGGAATTCCTCGCAGGGCTTGCAATGCACAAGCTGAGGTACGAGACGAACCCAGAACCCTTCGAGGCAATAAGAGATTACGTAGAGGCAAAGGCAGAGGAATACACGTCAGGTCCTCACGCAAGGAAGTTCCAGAAATACATGAAGAGGATAGAGAAGCTCATGGACAGAGGATATGTAGGCCAGGACACTGAAGACAGGGACGGCTTCCGGGAATACTTCAGGATGGGAAAGGACGTTGCAGAGAATGGCCTCTGGAAAACCATGAAGGATTTGGCAGCCGGAGAGCTGGACAGGTTTTCGGCAAAATACAAACCTGCAATCGGGGAGGTCAATTAGCATGGCTGGCGAAATAATAATCCCGGCCTGGAACGAGAGGGCGCTCAATGCAGAGCTTGATTCCCCGGACGTTAATGTAATGGCCATGCTTGGGGGCGCTGACCACAAAAAGATTGAAGAGGCACTCGGGCCAAGCGCCATGGAGGCTGCAAGGAAAACCCTGACCAAGATGAACAGGGAAAAGAAGAGGCCACCTGTTTATGCTTCAGACACAATACCCGCAACAGGGTACATGCCCGGTGACGTTGGTTACATGAGGGGACCTCTTGAGCAATCGGATTATGAGAAAAAGAAGGAAATGCACTACCCCCTTATAGGCGAAACGGACAATTTCTCACCTCTGATATGGAATTATATAGTAAGGGAGGTAACAAAATTCGCAATACCCCATCTAGGTGACAGCGGCATTGAGAAAGTCATAAAGCAGTCTCTGGATATGGCGCACAGGGGCGCGGAATCCGGCGTCAAGGTCAACTGGAACCATCTGTCCCCGCTGGGCGCCGTGCTTACTGGAATTTCTCGCGGTGCTACTGAAATAGATATCCTTTATACAGGTATCCATCCGGTCAGCGGGATCGAGATGCCAATATATATCCAGAGAAGGGGCGAGAAGCTGCCTGAAAAGCTCGGTGAGGTTCTTGAGGAAAACCTGAAATTCATGTACGTTCACGGCAAGTCGGCATACGATGATAACTCAAAGCTGCAGGAGCTCTTCAACAAGGATTTCTCAGAGCCAGAGATGGACTTCATAACCATGGGCGATAACCCCGAGTGGTTCCAGGACCCGATAAGGGCAAGGGGATGGCCCGTGAAGGACAGCACGCTCATACAGCACAATTTCGCAAAAACAAAGGACGTGGGCCAGATTATAGACACCAATGGCTATTACACAATGAACGTTAAGGTTGATGATACCACCACACTCCCATTCAAGGTGGGTGTTTATGAGGAAGCCGATGCAATGCCGCGCTTCACATACTGGCTGACCACGGCAGCTTCATACAGGATTACAAACCCCCTGTTCAGGGCCGCAAAGATAGGGGCATTCAGGCTGTCAAGGGATTATGGCCAGACCATGTGCGAGAACCACTACAAGGCAGCGAGCGCTCTGACGAGATTCCTGACAAAGATAATCGGTTCACCCATAGGATACAACTACAACAGGAACGATTTCAACTACGAACACCTGATTTCACAAAACTAGCTGATGCTGCAACTTTTAGAACCAGGGGACCGGGGCCTTCGGGTTCCGGTCTCCACCCCCCCCAATCAGAATCCAAGGACGTCACCAAGACCCATGCCGTTGGCCCTGCCAGCTGCCATCTCCAGGGCATACTTCGCCTTGTCGTCAGGATAGTAGACCTTCCATGAGCCCGGCCTCCATCCCAGGGGCTTTATGTTCCTGTGTATCTTTATGACCCTCCAGTCCTCGTCAATGAATACCAGGTCAATCGGGAACCTCATCCCGAACATCCAGATTCCGTTGCTCTCAGAGGGGTTCTCAAAAACCAGAAGCATGGCATCGTTGCCGTTCAGGCCCTTCCTGAACATCAGGCCCCTTGCCTTCTGGAGCATGCTCCCTGCAACAATCACGTTCTCCACCACTTTCTCTCCCCTGGTCTTGTTGTATATCATAACTGGTCCTTGACCTCCCTTGCCGTCTTTGGTCCCAGTATCCTGGAGAGCGTCTCCTCAGGGACCTTCCTCAGCGAGTCCAGCGTCTTCAGGTTGGAGGAGAAGAGCCTCCTTGCCCTCACCCTGCCGATTCCCCTGAGCTTGATGAGCGGGAGCAGCTCCTCCCTGACGCCGTGCTTAACTCTTAGGCGCACTTTCCTTATATCCTTTAGTATGGACCTGCACCCCATCAGGAGGGCAAGCTCCTGCATGGAATAGAGAAGCCAGTCGGCGTTGTTCAGCCTGGTATGGAGCTCCCCCGGGCTGACGCCAAACCCTTCCAGTATATGGTCCTCTCCGCTCTCGTTCATCCACTCCCTGAACATCATCGCTGTCTTGACTGACCTTATGTAATCGTCATACTCCATATCCCACGGGTTAGGAGGCTTCTGTATCATCTCCTTCTCGTCCTTAACAAGAATCTCGTTTATCAGACTCTCGTCATTCTTCCTTATTCCCAGCGGGGGATGCATCTCCATTGTGTTGGACATCAGATGCAGGTAGCCTAAATCACCGCCACTACCCTTCTCTGCAACTTCCATGTTCCTCATGAAATGGTTCGCCGTTATCGGGTCTATGTAGAGCTCAGACACCCTCTTCCCTATCCTGGTTGCCCTGAGTTTCAGGTCCTCCATCATGCTAGAACCTGTCCGGAAAGGTCCCGTGTCCTCTGCCTGTCTGTCCGTCTCCACGAACCCGAACTCCTCGAGCATGGCAACGACCTTGAGGAGCATCGCATTGAGCCTCTCCATATCGCCATACTGGTGGGCATAGAAGGTCCTCCCGAAGAACGACTTCAGGGACGACATTGTGGGCGTGACACCGGACGATATCAGTGACAGGGCATGCATCCTCAGGACAGGCTCGACCCCTAGCTTCGAGAATATCCTCTCCGGTTCCCCCTTCACGTAATTCTCCCACGCATACTCCGCGTCCCTCCTGCTCTTTGCCATTATTATCGCCTGCCCGTCGCTGTCATACTTCGGCCTCCCTGCCCTTCCGCAATTATGCACAACAAAGTCGTTACAAACGTAATTTTCATTTCCTTCAACAGAAATATTGTATACTTTAATGGGTTTATCCAAAACCCTTTTTTCAATGAAATTGATCTTTTCAAATACTATATTCCCAAACGATATTACCGGTCTAGTATCTCTTCTTAAATACAATTTATCTGATTTAATTCTTACACACGGAATTTGTGAGAAAAACCTATTGATATCGTTTTTTCTTGAGATTGATATGCAATACGAATCCCTTTCTTTATGAATTGTGCTTCTAATCCCAAAACGCAAAAGCAATCTCTGGCAGTTTATTATAAGATGTTTGCTAAGAGAAGATAATCTGACACTTGGTGTTAATATTGAAAAATTGCCGTCCCCATCAAAAAGTCCTGCAATAAACCCCCCAATCAAATTGTCTGGAAGATTAAATATCTCTTTCATTTCAATTATATCAGATTTTTTACCACTCGGGATACCGAAATTATTCAGTAGTTTAATAAAGGCCTGATTACAAACATCAATTCTCCATATCTTCTTTTCGGGCACGAATCCGCTTTTACTGCTGTATTCGTAATATTTTATTTCAAAAGAATCTAAAATTCTTTTTGTCTTATTTATTATTGATTTGTTGTTGTTAGATAATTTCATTACAGAATATAATGTACCATTCCATTTCCCACACCCTTTGTATTCAGTGATGTTACCATCAGATACAATGATTCCAAGCAACCACGTAAAATCCTCTGTTATATGTCTTGGTAAAGTGATGCAAGAACCATATTTTGATTTAAATTCACGGTTCTCAAGTAAACCCGTAACAATATCATGGTCAATAGAAAGAAAGTTGGATAATTTATTAATGTGCTTCAAGGGCACTGATTTGTTGTATGCATATGATTTAATTGTTTTATATGGAACATTCAATATCTCTGCAAACTGCTTATACCCTTTACCAGAAGTTTTTCTCAAAAACCGGATAATTTCCATACCGTTTTTTACATAAATATCCCCATCAAGATACTCTACAAATCGGGGAATTTTCTGGTTGATTTTTATCTTTCTCACAACACCAACCAAATCACCCTCTTTCAGACCACCGACAGGTTTCCATGTAGTTCCTTTCTCAAAAACAAGGACAGGGTGTTCAGGAGTTGCTTCCATTTCTCTTCCCGAATCTGTCTTAATGTTCACCAATTCAGTGGCTTGCCTTGAAATTTTCTTTAAGACCTTTTTATCTTGAATAGCGCCGTTTTCTGTATTTAAAGAATGTACAGATATGTCTTGTTTTTTTATAATATTTTCAATTCTTTGATAACTCCCATCCCCAGATAATATTTCAGCATTACCTGGCAGGCACATCTGCTGGACGTCCAGGACAGGCAGCCAGTCAGAGCCAAACCCCCTGGAAAACCTCCTGGTGTCCCTGATTATAACCCTCCACGCGGGGAGGTTCACTCCCCACGCAAGGGTCGGGGTCGCACCAATCACCTTCACAAGCCCCTCCCTGTAGGCATCCTCTATGAGGCCCCTCTGCTTCGGCGCAAGCCCTGCATGGTGGAATGCCACGCCATCCATGACCATTCCCGAGAGCCTCTTGCATTGTGCGGTGGGATGCCCCACGGCACTTAGAACCCTTTTTGACAATTCCGCCAGCCTTCCCCTCTCCTCTGCAGTCAGCTTCGGACGAACGAGCTTCCCCATCTTCTCTGCAACCGACTCCGCGTTCCTCCTGGTGGACACGAAAACCAGCGCCTGCTTCCCCTTTTTGACCGAGTCAACAACAAGCTCCCCGAGGCTCTCCTCTTCATCATTCAGCTTCATTGAACCCTTTGGATGGAAGGATACCTTATTATCAAAACACACCCCCATCAGGAGCTTCACCGGCCTGTAATCCGACTTCACAGGCCTTGCGTTGAGCCAGTCTGCCATCTCCTCGTAATTGGATATGGTTGCTGACAGGCCCAGGACCCTCGGGTTTGATATCTCCCTGAGCCTGGTGAGGACGACCTCGAGTGTCGGTCCTCTGTTGGGGCTGTCCAGGAGATGGATCTCGTCCACGACGACCAGCCCTATCTGGGAGGCCCAGTCAATCCCGTGCCTCAGCAGGCTATCTAGTTTTTCGCTCGTGATTATCACAATATCCATCCTGGCAAGCCAGGGGTCAGAGGAATCCATGTCCCCTATCGATAATCCAATCCTCAGGCCGAGCGGCTCATACCTCTCTTTGAATTCAGAATATTTCTCAGACGCCAGCGCCTTCAGGGGGACGATGTAAACGGCCTTCCTGTTCTTCCTGACGGTCTCGAGGATTGCAATCTCCGCAACCAGGGTCTTGCCCGAGGCAGTGGGCGCGGCAACAACCATGTTGTCCGACCCGAGCAGGCCGGCATCAAGTGCCTCCTTCTGGACAGGATTCAGTCCGCTGAACCCCGATTTCTCCAGCACCTTCTCCACAGAATCCATACAAATACAATGAACCCAAGCGTTATATATCTGCCTCAGACAACCAGGTTCTGGAAGAACCTGGCCCTCTTCTCATTGAAGACATTGACCTGCCCTCTTATCATGCATTCAGCGTCTCCGGTGTCCATGAACCTGGTCTGCCTCACGAAAGAGGAGAACCTGGCCATCCAGACCGCCATCAGGACGTCAATCGCGTCCTCCCTCCTGTCAGGGTTCCTGAACTTCCTGAAGGCGTCAAAGACCGCGTTCGCCCACGTATCAACCGATATTATCTGCCCCTTCTCCCCGTATATGGATTTCCTCAGCCTTTCCTTGGTCTTCTCAGAGAAGATGTCCGAGCGCATGACCTTCCCGCCCGTCCCGTCCAGCCTCCCCCTGTAATACCTGAACAAATCGCTTATGGAGCTTATCCAGACGCCTGCCGATATCCTGTTACCCTCCGAACCGGCGATGGCCCTGTTTATCTCGTTCTTCGTTTCCTCAGAAAGGACGTCAGAGAACATCATCTTCCTGAAATCCCTGTAGAACATGCCGAAGATGACCTTCCTGTCCACGGGCGAGCCAGTGACAGAGCCCTTCCTGAGCCGGCCGAACCTGCTCACGCTCTTCACCCCCTTTATCCCGCTTATCTTTTCCATGTTATAGTCAGTGATATCAAAGAGCGTGCTGACCACCTGCCTGAACATGGGGACGAGCGACTTGTCAAATTCCTTATACTCCTCTGTGCTCGCATGGCTCTTGACCCCGAGCACGGTCTCGGAAACCTTCATCCTTTCCGCGAGCGCCGTGGTGGTTATGAATATGTCAATCCCGAAGCCCTGCGGAAACTTCGGATGCTCAATGAGCTTCTTCACGAGACTCATCGAGAGGCCGAAATCCCCACCTATCGGCTGCCTTATGTCTGCCCCGTACATCGAGGCAACGAATGGGTATATGAGGTGGTTGGTTATGACAGAATCATACTTGAACCTCTCGTAATATGGGACGGCGAGGTCAAACCCCTGGTCAATGGGCTCCACGAGGGACTTCACCCATTCCTTGCTGATGCTCGTGAGGTCGCCGTCCACCAGGGCAACCATCCTCGCCCCTGCCTTCTCAGCTATCATGAAAACGGTCCTTATACCGTTCCCCTTGCCCGGCCCGCCGAACTGCTTCGTGAAGCAGAGATGCTTCTTTGTAGGCGTCCTCTTCACCACGTCCCTTGTCGAGTCATCCGAGAGGTCAGAGACGACGATGAGGCTCTTCCTCTTCGGGTAGAATTCCGACAGTCCTTCATCAACCTTCCTGATGACGTTCTCTATTGTCTTTTCGCAGTTCTTCGTGCATATCCCGAACACTATCTCTGAGGAAGGGATTCCCTTTTCCATGCCATCCGCCCTTTTTAGTTGGCCGCATCTATCCCATTGGTTTAATGCGGCATTCTAATTTATGATATGTCAGCAAAATCTTAAATTCCTGAGCCCGGTTTCTGGCATGTTGCATTTTTTAATAAAGGCTTCAATTATTATCATGCCCTCAAAGGTTTTCGTCAGGGAGACATCTGACAGGAAGGATTTCGTAAATTCCGTCCTCAAGAGGTTCGAGAGGAACCTAAAGGGAACGGTCTTCGTAAAGCCCAACATAGTCTCCAGCGAGCCATACCCCACCACCACCCATCCGAACGTCCTTGACGCGGTCCTCAGCTTCCTGACAAAGAGGGGAAACGACGTCATTGTCGGTGACGGGCCTGCCCCCTACGGGGGGAACCATTCCGGCATCATCGAGAACCACCCGCTCAACAGGGTGTGCGGAAGGTATGACGTTGAATTCGCTGACATCCAC
>Ga0307425_1001293_pt1 | contig 15153 bp, 12 predicted proteins | sample SalMarWE160330MG_FD_202152 | JGI IMG/M metagenome (GOLD analysis project Ga0307425, IMG submission 202152) | Salt marsh sediment microbial communities from the Plum Island Ecosystem LTER, Massachusetts, United States - WE1603-30 | ecosystem: Environmental > Aquatic > Marine > Intertidal zone >... | reverse complement strand
CTGATAGAGGAAACCTGGACCCGCACTTCCCGCAGAACTGGGTATTGTCGGGATTCTCATATTGACATTCGGGGCATTGAATTCCCATTGCTTTACCCTAAATTCGATCAGGCAAAGAATATCAAGGAACGGGGAAGGTGTCAATAATCAACACAATCAACTAAAGCAACGAAAATGATGGACATTCCAAATCAAATATGGTAAAAAAAAACTGAGCTGAACAAAACTTCTAAATCAGTTTTTACATTAAGATGGAGGGAAAAATGAAACGTCTCAGCATTATCAGTTGTGTCCTTGTTTTAGCCTTTCTCCTGATGTGGCCTTCAACCACCTTCGCCCAAGAAAATCAAGTCCGCAAAAGCCTGAAAGCCAGTGTCATGCAACGACTGGGAGTTGACACCGACATCACCATCGAATACAGCAGGCCTGGGGTTAAAGGCAGAACAATATGGGGCGAACTCGTGCCTTTCGGCATGGCACCCGGAAATAAATACTCCAATGATAAGCCTTTTCCATGGCGGGCGGGCGCCAACGAAAACACAACCATCGAATTCAGTAAGGACGTCCTTATCGAGGGCAATAAACTGCCGGCAGGCAAATACGGCATCCATATGATCCCTTCGGAAAAAGAATGGGTCATCATCTTCAGCAAGAACAACTCAGCCTGGGGAAGCTTTACCTATAACCAGGAAGAAGATGCCCTCCGCATAACCGTGACTCCTGTCAAGGCTCCCCACGAGGAATGGTTGACGTTCGGCTTTGACGATCTGGCAGGAACATCTGCAACCGCTTTCCTCCACTGGGAAAATTTAAAGGTTCCGTTTAAAATCGAGCTGCCCAAAGAATAAACAAAATCTGAGTTAGGGTTCTTTCACTAATTTTCATGATTGTGTCTATTTGCTTTTGATTAGATCAGATCTCGTTCTCATTATTTAGGATTAGACATTCAATGACAGGCAATTAGGTACCCTAATTCTATCTAGCCTGAAATGGATGGAACATTGAAAAAGTATATTGCTATCCTTTTTGCATGTGCGGTATTTCTCAATTTGAATGCAACTCCCACACAGATTGAAGTCCTCAATGCTGGGGAATTGCAGATCGCTCTTCACAAACTGAACGTTCTCGGCAGTGTTCTTTGTATCGAAGCTCATCCAGATGATGAAAACGCCTCGGCCCTGGCCTATTTTTCAATAGGCCGAAAATATCGCACCGCGTACTTGTCCCTTACGCGCGGTGACGGGGGGCAAAACCTGATCGGTTCTGAAAAGGGAGCTGAGATCGGGATCATCCGAACCCAAGAGCTCCTGGCCGCCCGCCGCAACGACGGGGCCGAACAATTCTTTTCGCGCGCCATCGATTTCGGTTACTCCAAAACACCCGAGGAAACCTTATCTCTCTGGGGAAAAGAAGCCATCCTGGCCGACATCGTCTGGGTCATTCGAAACTTCCGTCCGGACGTTATCATCGCCCGTTCTCTTGGCGAGGGGCGTGGTGGCCATGGCCACCATGCGGCCGCCGGCATGCTGACCAGGGAAGCTTTTCGTGCGGCCGCAGACCCTGAAAAATTTCCGGAACAGTTGCAGTATGTGCAGCCCTGGCAGGCCCGAAGATTGTTCTGGAATAGATGGCGGAGCGGTCAAGAAGAGATCGCTAATACCCTAACGATTAACACGGGCGAGTACAATCCTCTGCTGGGCAAATCCTACCCGGAAATCGGTGCGGAAAGCCGGTCCATGCACAAAAGCCAGGGATTCGGCTCAGCCGGTCGACGGGGAGCGAGCAACGACACCTACCAACTCATAGAGGGCACGCCGGCGACCACGGACCTATTCGACGGAATCGATACAACATGGCAGCGAGTCCCCGGCGGCCAAAAGGTCGGGCTCACGCTGGCAAAGGTTATTGACACTTTTGATCCTCAGCATCCGTCAAAATCTCTCCCAGGCCTGCTGGCTGTCTATAATCAACTGACCGAGTTGGATGAGACATATTGGGTCAAGATCAAAAAAGAAGAATTGTTGCGGGTCATCCAGTCCTGTGCCGGACTCTGGATTGAAGCAATTTCACCCGATTTTTCTGCCGCTCCCGGCGATGAAATTAAGATACAAACCACAATCGTCAATCGATCGGATTACCCCTTCAGAATTCAAGGAATAGATTTTTATGAGCTTGCCGCTGATTCTGACCTGGATATCCTCCTTAAAAACAACAATCCCCAAACTTTTGAGAATTCCATCCGAATTCCCGAGGACTTTCCGATCTCACAACCCTACTGGCTAAAATACCCCCCAAAAAAAGCAATATTTTCCATCCGGGAACAAAAACTTATCGGATCGGCTGAAAATCCTCCTTCGATCCGCGTGAATATTAAATTTAAGGCCGATAGTAATCTTTTTAAGTATCCTGTTCCCCTGCTATATCGATGGACCGATAGAGTCGATGGTGAATGTTATAGGCCTTTTGAAATCCGGCCCCGGGTGACAGTTCATATAGAAGACAAAGTTAAAATTTTCACAAAAGATGAAACTCAGGAACTTCAGGTCAAATTAAAGAGCCACACTCCGAATGCCGCAGGCACTATTCGCCTCAAAGGGCCTGTTCAGTGGCGGGTTACCCCGGAAAGCATTCCATTTCTTTTGACCGGCAAATATGAAGAAACGAAAGTCGCATTCAAAGTCACTCCGCCAAAGAATTCAGATGAAGCCAGTTTGACCGCCGTAGCAGATATAAACGGCGAAAAGTTTGACCGTGATATCGTGGAAATTTCCTATCCCCACATCAAAAGACAGGTGTATTTCCCCGAAGGCCGCGTCAAGGCCATCAAAATGGATATTAATCACACAGGAACTAAACTCGGTTATATCATGGGCTCCGGTGATGAAGTCGCGGATAGTCTGCTCAATCTCGGCTACGAGGTGACATTCCTGAATGATGATATGCTGGAAAGAGCGGATCTTAGCCAATTCGATGCCATCATAGCGGGTATAAGAGCCTACAACACCAGGGAACGTCTAAAAAACACCTCCTCGCGACTTCTTCAGTACGTCAAAGATGGTGGGACTTACATCGTCCAATACAATGTGTCTCGCGGTTTACAGACTGAAAACATCGGTCCTTATCCTTTGACTATCGGGCGGGATCGGGTGTGTGAAGAAGCCGCCCCTGTCGTTTTCCTCGATCCACAGCATTCTCTTTTGAATTTTCCCAACAAAATCACACAAAAAGATTTCGATGGCTGGGTGCAAGAAAGGGGTTTATACTTTGCTACGGAATGGGACGAAAGATATGAACCAATTCTGACATCCTCCGACGCCAATGAATCGGATAAGAAGGGAGGCCTGTTGTATACACGCTACGGGAAAGGCGTTTTTATCTATACAGGATATTCCTGGTTCCGGCAACTGCCGGCGGGTGTTCCGGGTGCGTATCGCCTTTTCGCCAACTTGATTTCGTCAGGAGATGCCGATGGAAAATGACCGGATCGAGAACAAGGACACAGATCAGGAAAAGCCGCCCATCCTCTCGTCATGGAACCGGCTGTACACGGTGGTCTTGCTGAATCTGGCCCTGCTCATAGTGCTATTCTATCTTTTTACCAAGGCATTTGATTAGAGGACGAAAGAGATTCAGGCTATGTGTCCGATATCCATGGTATTTGAATAGTCCCCGATGGTAATACCGATAAATGAGCTGCCCAAAATATCATCTCTTGTGTTTGATTATTTCTATGAGTACGACAAGGTCAGTGAATTTTTTGCAGGAAATTTTCGCGACCCAACCGCATACTCCCTGCAAGCCGAGAAAGTCAGAGCACGCGACCTGCCGCGGGAACAATTGGCCGCCATATTAAAAGAGTTAAATCTCAGTTACGGATGCGGGGCTCAAACTGTCGGGAATATCAAAAAGCTCTTTCAGGATAAGGCCTGTGCAGTAGTCACCGGGCAGCAGGTCGGACTATTCTCAGGTCCCCTTTACACGATATTCAAAGCGCTGACAGCGATCAAACTCTCCGAATCCCTCAGCCAAAACAATCCAGGAGGGTGCTTTGTGCCGGTCTTTTGGCTGGCATCGGATGATCATGACTTTGAAGAGATAAATCACATTTCCCTCCTCAACAAAGAAAACCAGATTGAAGACATTCAATACCAGGGGTATTCGCCCACCCTCAAAAAACCGGTTTCGAAAATCGTACTCTCAGCAGAAATTTCGAATTGTATTCAGCAACTCAATGATCTTACCCGTGATTCCGAATTCAAACCGGAAATCCTGTCGCAATTGGGCACGGCCTATCAGTCCGGCAGATCGTTTGTTGCAGCTTTTGCCCAGTGGATGACCCGATTGTTCAAGTCCTATGGTCTTATATTCATCGATGCCATGCATCCTGATCTGAAGGTCTTGGGGAAAGATGTTTTTTATACCGAGATCGCCCAAAACTCACCCTCGACAGAGTGCGCCCTGGAAACTTCACGAAAATTGACGCAAAAAAACTACGATCCGCAAATTCAACTTCATGAGGGGATATTGAATTTGTTTCTGGTGGAGGACGAAAGACACAGCATCCAATTTGAGGATGACGAATACTTCATAAAAGGCAGGCAGCAAACATTTCACAAGGATGAACTCCTCCAACTTTTAGAGACGCACCCTCATAAATTCAGCCCTAACGTCCTGCTTCGTCCCCTTTATCAGGACACACTATTGCCGACCGTCGCCTATGTGGGGGGGCTGAGTGAGGTCGCCTACTTTGCGCAGATGAAAGAGGTTTACGAAAGATTTAATTTGCCAATGCCGATCATCTATCCGAGGAAAAGTCTCACTCTTATCGAAAAAAATGTGGACAAAGCATTAAAAACTTACAGCCTGAAAGTTGAGGATATCTGGCGGAACGCGGATGCCAAAATCAATGAAATCGCTAAAGATCAATTCCCTCAATCCCTTGATAAAGCTTTCCAGACCACGGCCTCTCATCTTGATGAGGATCTGAAAGACATCAAGCAGGAGACGTTGGCTTTTGAACCTACGCTGGAAAAATCAGTCGATCTTACTATCGGGAAAATCCATCACCAAATAGGGCTTCTGGAAAAGAAGATTCTCAAGGCTTCTAAAAAACAGAACGCCATTTTAACGCAGCGAATCACCCTAACTAAAAATAGTCTTTACCCAAATCAGCGCTTACAGGAAAGCGTATTCAACATCACGCCATTTCTCATAAAATACGGTTTTAGACTCATGGAAAGGCTTTATCAAGCCGTCGATATAAAACATCACGATCATCAGCTTTTTAAATTGGGAAAGATGTAAATACTCGAACTGGAGATTGGAATGAAACTCGATGCTTTAGCTTTCGGAGCTCACGCAGACGATGTGGAGATGGCCTGTAGTGGCACGATCATTAAATTGGGAGCCTTAGGGTATAAAACCGGGGTCACTACGCTAACCCGGGGAGAGATGGCGACCCGGGGCAGCGCCAAGATCCGCGCTCATGAGTTCGCCCAATCCGCTAAAATTATGGGTCTGGCTTCTCACAACATGCTGGATATCCCGGACGGTCGGATTGAAGTCTCATGGGAGAACAAGATTAAAATTATAAAAGAGATCCGCGCTTATAAACCCAGAATCGTTTTTGCCCCCTATTGGGTCTCCCGCCATCCGGATCACGAAAAAGCGTCTCATCTCGTTCGTGAAGCGGCCTATCTCTCCGGACTAAAAAAACTCAAAACGGATCAAGAATCCTACAGACCATATAAAGTCGTTTACTACCAGACACGTTTCGGATTCAAACCGTCTTTTATCGTTGACATCTCGGATTTTCACGCCCGGAAGATAAAATCTATTCTCTGCTACAAATCACAATTTCACCACAAGAACAAGGCGAAATTCGGAAAGGATGAAACTCTGCTCAGCAGACCTGAATTCCTGGACAGAATCGAAACCCGAGACAAACAATACGGTATGTATATCGGCGTAAAATACGGTGAGCCTTTTCTGGTTCGGGAAGCGATAAAAATTTATGATCCTGTTGATTTTTTCGACGCGGGATATCTGGAGGCAATTCCATGAGGATCCACGGTTTAATGAATATTTCAGGTTAAGCATCGACCATGAAAGTCGGAATAATATGTTACCCGACACACGGCGGCAGCGGTGTCGTGGCTTCGGAATTAGCGATCGGACTTGCCAAAAAAGGCCACGAAATACACGTTGTGAGCTATGCGACTCCCTTTCGCCTGCAATCTTTTCATAAGAATATCTTTATCCATGAAGTGGGAATAGCGAGCTACCCGCTGTTTAAATATCCGCCGTATGCCCTCGGGCTGGCCACAAAATTGGTGGAACTGGTCGAGGCCTATGATCTCGAGCTTATCCATGCCCATTATGCTGTCCCCCACGCAGCCAGTGCCTATTTGGCCAAACAGATCTTGAATTCGCAGGCGATAAAAATCATCACCACACTGCATGGAACGGATATTACACTGGTCGGGGCCGATCAATCGTTTCACCGGGTGATAAAATTCACTATCGAGAAATCCGACGGTGTCACTGCCGTTTCTAACTATTTGAAACTGCAGACCGTCCGAGAATTCGGCATTCAGCGCGAGATACGGGTCATCTACAATTTTATCGACCCGATTCGACCAGAAAAAAGCCGCAACCAGTGTGATCGCGAGTCCTATGCGCCTCATGGAGAAAAGATTCTCATGCACGCTTCCAATTTCCGCCCGGTTAAAAGAGTGGGAGACGTCGTCCGTATTTTCGCGCAGGTTCATACCGGAATCCCGGCAAAGCTCATACTGGTCGGTGACGGACCGGAACGGCCGCTCATCCAGCAGATGGTCAAAGAGTTGAAACTCAGTGCCGATGTGTATTTTCTAGGGGAGCAGGATCATTTAGAACCATTGTTCTTTTGCGCCGATCTTTTTCTTTTACCCAGCGAACAGGAGAGCTTTGGATTGACGGCGCTCGAGGCCATGAACTGCGGTGTTCCGGTGATCGCCTCGGAAACCGGGGGTTTGCCGGAAGTCATCACACACGGCGAGACAGGATATCTGTATCCTGTGGGTGAAATAAATAAAATGGCGGAAGGATCCATCGAGCTTTTGAACGATCCGCCAAAACTTGGGTTATTTAAACGCCAAGCAAGGAGACGAGCCACGGAGTCTTTCAGTGCAGATCAAATCATCCCTCAATATGAAGCCTATTATGAGGAAATATTGAAGGCCTAGAAGAAAAAGTCAAAAATTAGCGGCCTTAAGATCGATAAATGTGTAGATCATGAGCAACCTCGACTGGATCGTGATGAGTTCTTTTCTCGTGTTTGTCGCTGTCTATGGCGTCTGGAAGACCCGAGGGAAAAAAGACATCAACGGTTACATTCTGGCGAATAAATCGACTCCCTGGTACACAATCACGCTTTCCATCATGGCGACACAAGCCAGCGCCATTACCTTTCTTTCCACTCCGGGACAGGCCTATACGGACGGCATGCGTTTTATACAGCTCTATTTAGGCCTCCCCATCGCCATGGTCCTCATCTCCATTGTAGTTGTCCCTCACTTCCACAAATTAAAAGTCTACACGGCCTATGAATTTTTAGAGACGCGTTTTGATCTGAAAAACCGCACGTTTGGAAGCATCCTCTTCCTCATGCATCGAGGCTTGGCTTGCGGATTCACCATCTTTGCCCCGGCCTTGATCATTTCAGTGATTCTCGGGTGGGATATTCGTCTCACAATTTTTATGATCGGCGGCCTCGTCATTGTGTACACCACCACCGGCGGTACCGATGCCGTGTACAAAACCCATCTCTTGCAGATGGGTATCATCACGGTGGGGATGGGTGCGGCGTTTCTCATGATTTTTCGCTTGCTGCCCTCCGACATTTCCTTTCTGGATGCCGTCCGTGTGGCGGGTAAAACAGGAAAATTAAACGTCATAAATTTCGCTTTTAACTGGAGGGACGAATACAATATCTGGTCTGGCCTGATCGGGGGAACATTCCTGGCCCTCTCTTACTTTGGAGCGGACCAATCCCAGGTGCAGCGTTATCTTTCCGGACGTTCCATAGCGCAGAGTCGTTTGGGGCTACTGGCGAACGGAGTTGTTAAGATCCCTATGCAGTTCATCATCCTTTTCACCGGAGCCATGATCTTTGTTTTTTACCAGTTCGTGACACCTCCGATATTTTTCAATCCGGTCCAAACAACCAATATCAAAAACAGCGCCTACTCCCAAGCTTATCAGGGACTCGAAACCGAATATGAGCGCGTGCACAAGGAAAAACAAGCTCACATTCGGGATATGCTGGCCGCCACCAAGAGCCATGCGGAATCGGAATTAGGCCAAACCATCCAAATGCTGCAGAGATCGCGAGAATCGGAGTCAAAGATTAAAGAAGAAGCCACAGCACTCATAAAAAAGGCCGATCCGAATGCCGACACCAACGATGTCAACTATATCTTTTTAAGTTTTGTCATAGACTTCTTACCGGTAGGACTCATCGGGTTGATTCTCGCAGCTATCCTCTCGGCTTCGATGTCCTCCACTTCTGCTGAATTGAATGCCCTGGCTTCGGTCACGATCGTCGATATTTACAAAGGTGTATTCAAGAAAAACGCCTCGGATCGGCACTATCTCCTCGCATCCAAACTAGCCACAGTTTTTTGGGGGATCTACGCCATTAATTTTGCGCTGTTTGCCAACCGCCTGGGATCGCTCATCGAAGCTGTCAATAAACTGGGTTCTCTTTTTTATGGAACGATTCTGGGAATTTTCTTAATAGCCTTCTTTTTCAAGAAGATCGGCGGAAACGCCACTTTTATTGCGGGTCTCATCGCGGAGCTAACCGTTTTGGGTTGCTATTTTTTTACCGACATTCCATACCTGTGGTATAACGTGATCGGCCCTGTCGTGATCATCACCCTCGCTCACCTGATGAATCCGCTGTTTGCGGAAAGAAACAATTGCTAATTGTGCTCAGACCGGCACAAGTGCCTAAATCTAAAAAAGATAAGCCATTTTATCGGGTTAAATAAGGCCTTAGACACACTTTTTTGAGGGCCAAAAATTATCATTTAAGCGGATATTGATAGCCGGGATACTTTGGCTTTTGCTACTATCCTTAAATGCCTATTTTGACCCCCGAAATAGTGGGTTTAAGCTAATTTTTAGGGCTATTATTGTGATTAACTTCTTGATTATAAAAGAGTAGCTGAGGTCCGTCCCCCTTTTTCCCTTTTTCAATCGCTTCCCTCATGAACGACAGAATAAAGGATAGAGGCTTCACGCTCGCCCTAAAATAAAGTTGTCTACTGAGCATCTCATAGAGACCAATTCCAAATGACCAGATGTCAGTGCGATGATCAACCTCTTCACCTCGTGCTTGTTCTCGAGACATATAGGCGACTGTACCATCAAATCCACATGATGAGCAGCGATTTGCGAACTATATATTCCGTAACTCAGTCAGCCTCTCCCTCGCATCATCAACCTCGGCTATCCCTGGGTCAGCATCCTTCCAGAGGTCAAGGAATTTCTGGTAGTGTTCAATAGCTTTTGCTGTGTTTCCTTGTTGTTCGCAGATCTTTCCGAGCATATAAAAACTTCTCACATAAATCTCCCCATTGTTAAGTCTTCCTGTATTCAGCTCGGTTATTCTTTCATATTGCTCAATCGCTTTATCCAGATCTCCGGACTCATAATAGGCTGTAGCTAACGAATCAATAAAATCCGCAGACTTGCTGAGAGGGCCATAGGATTGAAGAGATAAAGCTTTCTGGAACTGTTCTATGGCCTGAGAAAAATTCTTTTTTTTGAGCTCAATGCAGCCCGCAAGGTGAAAATAGAGCCTGATGATCTTTTCGTCCAGTCCCTCCTCGATCAGTTTTTTTAACTCTTCTGCGGTCCTCTGGGCTTCAGTGGGAAAATTCATTTCTAGGAGAGCATGCCCCTTAAGAGCTAAGACAGAGCGTTCGATGCCTAAAAAATCTGTTTCTCTAACGATATTCAGAGCCTCCTCGCACTCTTTTTGAGCTTCTTCTGGATGTCCTGACCTTAAATAGACATCTGCGAGTCCTGAATGACACATCGCCTCCCACGTTCTTTGCCCCACCATTTTGGCAAGGGCCAAAGCCTGTTCAAACATCTTCAAAGAATCTCCGAATTTTCCTTGATATTTATACAGCGTCGACATCCTCTGTCTCCCCCATGCCTGACCCAAAGGTTCTCTCCCCTTCAGCATGTTCTGGTATTCCTCTTCAGCCTGCACCAAGTCTCCCTGATAAAGCAAAATATCCCCCTTTAGCTGATAATTATTCCAACTGTCCGGGTCAAGAATGAAGGCCTTGTCGGCTTCAGTCAGGGCGAGGTCCAGCCTTCCCTGATCAATATAAAGATAGGCCAGGCCCCGATGGATACTATCGTGGTCTCTAAAGTTGGCAAGATAGTTCTCGAGCACCTCCTTTGCCTTCCCGTACATTTGTTTTGCCCTGTATGCCCCTGCTAATGATATATATGTCTCATAGAACTCGATATTATTTTTTTTGGCAATCTCATATCGTTCAATAGCCTTATCCCATTGTTCAATATCATGGTACCTTATTCCCAAATTATGGTTTCCTGTCGTATCTTCCGGGTAAAGTTCCAGCAATCTTTCATACGCCTTTATGGCCTTATCGTAGGTCCGCTCTGTTTGGCCGTAGAAATCACCCATGATCTGAAAGCGCTCTCTCTCCGGCAATCGGTCCGCCAGCTCCAATGCTTTAGTTATATATTTTTGACTCTCATTATACATAGCAAGATTGCTGTAACTCATCGCTAACGACCGGAGAGCCATCGCGAATTCCGGATCGATCTCCACAGCTTTTTCCATGAGCTGAATGCTTTCCCTGTAATCTCCACTGTTATGGTATTTTCTTCCCTCGCTGTAGTATTTCAACGCCTCAGTCGAACTGGTTGTAATATTTTCGATGTTTTCATCGATATCGCGGGCCAGATCCGCTGCAGAAATCTCAAAATTCGATTTTATCGTCTTTGTTATTCTGTCCACCATTGAAAAGATGCTTTTTTCGCCTGTTCCCTCGAACATCTCGGAGCTCACCCGTTTCATCGTGCTGGCTTCGTGCAGCATCACGCTGATTCGAAAAGCATCCTCTGCCTTCGTATAGTTGCCCTGTAGGATATATGAAGCTCTTCCCCGGGATGCGACATCCCTCAACGCCTTGGAGGAATAATTCTTCGCCTCCAAGAGATTCAGATCTTCCAGTATATTGAAGAGTTGGTCTCCCCCGATAACGTCAAGATACCTGGATTGAGAAAGATCCGTAATCAATAGATCAGAAATAGCCTTCCTGTAATGATTCAAACTCTCATCTCCGGTGTTGTTTTCGAAATACATAATGGCAAGACGGGGTTTGCCTGTGGGAGGAGGAATGGCTCCTTTATGAGGAAGGAGCTGCCATATCACCATCGCAATGAAGACAAACGCGACAATTATTGAGGCGGGGATGAGCAATTTTTTTAGGCTGAACTGAACGGTGATCTCCCTTGATGTGAAGGGCTTTCTTTGAGGAATCATTTGCTCGGTCATCGGAATGCCTTCTTCGATATTCTTTAGCTCAGCTCTCACATCTTCCGCACTCTGATACCTCTTTTTTTTCTCTTTCTCCAAACATTTTAGTATCAGCCGGCTGAAATCCTCTGAGAGTTGTGTATTGAACTCTCGGGGATTCTTTGGTTCCTCGGTTTTGTGCTTCACCGCTATGGTTAGTGCCGTTTCTCCTTCGAAAGGCACTCTTCCCGTGACCATCTCGTACAGGATGACACCCAGCGAATAAATATCCGTGCAGTGGTCTATGTCTTTTCCCTCCACCTGCTCAGGAGACATGTACTCAGGGGTTCCGATCATCACCCCTGCTCCGGTAATCCCCTTCTCTTTAAGGGACCGGGCAATGCCAAAGTCCATTATTCGGGCATTTCCATCCTTATCGATCATAATATTGCTTGGCTTCAGATCGCGATGGACAACACCCAATCTATGGGCCTCTGACAATCCTTCACACACCTGTTTGGCTATAGAGATGGCTTTTCCTGAAGGCAATTGGCCGATTCTTCTAATAAAGCTTTTTAAATCTTCTCCGGACACATATTCCATCGTGATATAGTATGAACCCTCTTCCTTGTTCAAGTCATACATCCGGCAGACATTTCGATGGCCGATTTTTCGGGCGAACTTTATCTCATTCTGGAATCGCTCAATGGTTTTTTTATCAGAGGATATTTCAGCTTTTATGAGCTTCAGGGCAACTTTCTCTTTTATCTCGGTATCATAAGCCTTGTAGACCTTGCCCATACCCCCTTTCCCCAGCTCCTCTATGATCTGGTACCGGCCTGCGAATGTGGAGCCGGTGGTGAGTTCTTCGCGGGGTGCTTCGATTGTCTGAGTGGGAATAGGGATCTCCTCGGAGGGCTGGAGGGGGGCTGCACAGTTGCTGCAGAATCGTGCGGTATCCGTGTTTTCAGAATGGCATTTAGGACACAGGGTTGTCATTATCCCCTTCCGTGCAGAGGATATCATATAAATTTACAGGGACAGAGTCAAATCAAATGATAGAATGATATTTTACGCTGCCGATACGCGGGTAAGTTTTTATCTGTGTTATTCATACCGGAGGGAATCGATCGGATCAGAAAGGGCAGCCCTCACTGTGTGCCAGCTTACGGTCGTGGCTGCGATCAAAAGGGAAAGCAGAGCAGTAACAAGGAACATCCACAAACCGATATCGATCCGGTAGGCGAATTGTTCCAGCCATTTTCGGGTGGCAATCAGCGCTATCGGAGCTGCGATGATGTTGGAAATGGCCACCCATTTCAGCACATCTCTTGAAAAGAGGAAAATGATGTCGACCGAACTCGCTCCAAAGACCTTACGGATACCGATTTCCTTGGTTCACCGGATAACAGCCACGGCAGTCAGCCCAAAAAGCCCGATAGCGGCTATGATCAGGGCAAATCCTGTGGTCGGTAATTGTTCGCTAATTGTGCTCAGACCGACGCAACTGCGTCAATATAAAAAAGTTAAGCCAATTTATCAGGTTAAATAAGGCCTTAGACACACTCTTTGGGGGCCAAAACAACCATCTAGCGGTCAACTCATCTCCTTTTGATCAGCATAATGTTCCTGGCAGTTGGGATAGTGCCCCGGAAATCCAGATCCTCCCCGTTATAATTAAAGAACAATCCGGGGAGATATTCATGACACCGGGCCCCGTTCCAAGTTAAATAACCATCCTTTATCGCGACTTTCACCATTTCTCCTCTCATCCTGCCCCACATGAGCATTCCATAAGAGCCGAGATATCTTTGCCATTCCGGCTTGTTTGACCCAGGCTTATCCTGAGAGGTATCAGGCTTATGAAAGTCATAATACCTGCAGTCGCCAGATTTTCTATGGAGGGTGACAATCGTGCCCGGTCTCCCATTGATAAAGGGTTTAAAGCGCAGCTCGGAAAATTGTCCTAATGTCCCGACAAGCCCATCTTTCCCGAGGAACATTTCTAGGGGATAAAAATCTATTCCAAGGGCAATTCCAAACTCTTCGTTTTTGTATCCTATTTTTGTATTCACTTCGTAAAGGCCCATGATTTTTTTAACTCTCTCATCATTGGGATCGATCGATGTGTAGACACTCTCAACGAACTTCTGGGGCAATACCTGTGTTGGGCCGAACTTCTCCTCGATTATTGTGTTTATGACCTCTTGAATTCTTCCTCCGTGGATACGGCTAAGATTCGAGTTCGTCAGTGTCACAACTCCAATTTTTAATTCCGGATACATGGTCATGGAAGTGATAAATCCATACCCCCCTCCGCCATGATGGAGGAAATACGTCCCGCTGACAAAGGATTTATTCAAGCAAAGACAATAGCCGGCCTTCTGCCTCGTTTCGGGAAATTGAACAGAGTGCATCTCTTCGATAAGATCTTCGCGCAGGATCTGCTTCCCGTTAATTCGGCCTTTGTTAATGTGAAACTGAAGATATTTCGCCATATCCAGAATGTTTGTGTACACTCCGCCCGCGGCTATCATGGGGATATCGACTGGAATCCCATCTGGGACGTTGACATGAGAAGCGACATGTCCAATGGCCCGGTTTGTTGTTTTCTTTATCTCTTCAAAGTTGAGTGTCGTCGAAGTCATCCCCAAAGGATCCAGTACTATTCTCTTTATGTACTCCCAGAGAGGTATGCCGGCCTTTTTCTGAAGGATGTAGCCAGCGAGGTCAATCCCTAAGTTAGAGTATGAATAACGGTAGTTCACAGGATAGCGCAGCCAAGAATCGGATATGCTCAACACATGTTCCTCGAAGGTGTGTGGACGGCAGTCGTAGTTGCTTCCGAGGGGGGCTTCATGAGTAAAACCTGCCCGGTGGGCGAGGAGAAGGCGAAGAGTCATCTTCTGTTGGGGGTGCTCTTCATAGGGGCTGTTGACTGTAAAATCAGGAAGATAGGTCGCGTGATCGGTTCATCGAGGTCTAAAAGACCGTCCTGGACGGCAAATAGGACACAGAGGGCTGTAAAGCTTTTGGACATGGATTGGATGCTGAAAATGGTTTCGGGATCGATTAGTCTGTCTTTATTCCGGGTAGTATGGCCGTAGACTTGCTGCCAGAGGATCTTCTCATCATCCACGACGGCAATGGCCATGCCCGGGATGTCTGTCTCTTCAAACCAGGTCGGAATTTTTAATTTGAGCTCTTCGACGGTTCTGATTATTAAAGAAGGATCAGAGAGGTTTTTTCCTATTTGGGAAGGCTGGGATGGATCTGCCGTTAAAATGCGCGGGATAATGAATAAAAATAGAAAGATCAGTGTTATGAGAGTTATGTTTTTTGAATGTTTCATAGATTCCTTTTCCTTTAGTGAAATTGGTTCTGTTGAGAATATTTATATTATGAGAATATGTAAATTTAAAGGACATTTATATTTAACAGACGATACATTTATATATGACAGACGATTATATATAGAATCACTGCTGTCCTGTTAAAAAATGCAAAAGTCTTGTAAGTTATTGAAAATAATAATGAAACCCGGGAAAATGGATTTTTCGATTTGAATTCACTTTTAAAGCTCGTGTATTACTTCTTTAACCGTA
>Ga0307425_1001292_pt1 | contig 15164 bp, 9 predicted proteins | sample SalMarWE160330MG_FD_202152 | JGI IMG/M metagenome (GOLD analysis project Ga0307425, IMG submission 202152) | Salt marsh sediment microbial communities from the Plum Island Ecosystem LTER, Massachusetts, United States - WE1603-30 | ecosystem: Environmental > Aquatic > Marine > Intertidal zone >... | reverse complement strand
CAGGTGGAAACAGGACGGTACTATTCTTGCCCCATAATTTCTCTATCCATTTTTTAGAATATTCCGATATGGCAATTATTTTATGGTAAGTCTCCAGAAACTTTAAATTTCTGGGAAAAGTTATAAGAAATAAAGGAATATACCCAAAAATTTTAAGCAGGATCCTTTTAAAAAATTTCATTTTTCTGCAGTCATAAACCGCTACCCCAAGCTTTCTTGAATCTCTGGAATCACTGCCGGTGTCCAGCGGGACAAACGTACCGGATGAGATCAGAACCTTATAATATTTCCTGTTAAAATTTGCCGGGATCTCAACGATCCGCTTTACCCCCTTTGGCAGCCTGATCTGCCTGTTATATAAAAGATTTTTATCTCCCGGTCCGGTTCCCAGCACGTCAATACTTACATTCATCTGATCCAAACCGCTTACCTTAGGATTTTTAAAACCCAGCTTTAAGGGTATGCCTGTTTTTTTTACAATCAGAACTACTCTTCCGCTGCTCCAGCTGCCCCTTCCCAGCATAAATCTTTTTGGTTCATATAAACCCTCGATTATTTCTACTTCATTGAAGCCTCCCAGCAATTTGTCTGAAAACCTAAATAACCATGCTGCCGGCATCCTTAAAAAAAACAGTAAAAATCTATGAATAAATTTAAAATCAATATCAAAAGGGGTCGGAAAATAACATAAATATATATTTTTTTTACCATATGCATGAAGCGAACTCAGATATGTGGCATTAATAAACAAGTCATATTTCCTTGTAATCTTTTCAGCATAATCTCCCGATATAAAAGGGAATATGTTCAGATTTACCCTGTCCAGATCAAGGTTAAGCTTTCCGGAGATTTCTTTTAAATCAGCAAATATATCTGTGATTAAATCTACACTGAATTCTTTTTGTTCAGACAGAACTTCTGCAATCTTGCAGCTATATCGCTCCCCGCCTCCGGCTGTCGATAAGTACCTGTCATAAATGCCAATCTTTTTCATAAAAGTTCCTGTTAAAAATTCTTGATCCAGCTCTTGATACTTTTATCCTGGATCTTATTATTTCTTCTTATTTTAATTCTATCCGGTAAATTGCGGGGGAGTAAATAAAAGAGCTCAAAGAAAATTTTAATCCTGATAGGGATATCAATTCTATTTTGTCTTCTGCCCTTCAGCATCCCTGTCATATAACTTATAACATTTATTATATTTGAAAGCACAAATGCCGCATAACTCCTGACGAATAAAAGCGTCCAGCCGCACCTGAAAATCATAAGCAGCCTGTTTTTAACTACATAGTAAATAAAATTGTGGGACCATTCTTTACTGGTACCGCAATGAAAATGCCTTACTAATGATTTCGGCGTAAAGAAATTTTTCCAGCCGGCCAGCCTGGATCTCCAGAATAAGTCAATATCTTCATAATACGTGAAAAAGCTGCCATTAAAACAACCAATATCTTCTAACATCTTCCTGTCCATAATGAAACTGCTCCCGCTAAGGCCAAAGACTTCTTCAACTCTGCTGTACTGCCCTTCATCAAAACTTTCAAAACCTCTATCCATGCTGTAAAAAGATCTGTTTATTTTTATCCCGCAGCTATTGATAATATCCTTTCTGTAAGAAAAAAATTTTTTTGGAATCTTAAGTCTTATGATTTTAGCTTTTCTTGAAACTTTTATATCTCCGATTATTTCCTCACCTGCTACCAGCTGTAAATTATTGGGTGATAGATATGACGATACCTTGAACTGAAGATCCATATCCTTACTTATATTTTCTATTGGTAAAGCCATTATCGCACTATCCCTTGTCCAACGGTAGTTTTCTCCGTTCTCATCTGTTTCCTGGGGATAGAAACCGTCAAGATACTTGATACTTTCATTTAAGACAGCGCCTTCGCCGTTATTACTTTCAGCATCTCCCACTATTACATCATATACTTTAATGCCCAATCTTCTGGATTTTTTACTGTTATAAGCTCCGCTTCCATTTTTACTGCTTGTAATCATCTGAAGAGGCAGATACTGATAATAGAAAACAACCTTGGAGCCTACCGCCCCTATTCTAGAATTATCAGCAGATTGTTTAAAAATAGATATCATCTCACATAGCCAGTTTTGGTCGACTACGCAATCATTATTAATCAGGGCTATATATCTGCCTTTTGAATGTTTAAATCCTTCATTATTTCCCCCAGCATAGCCCTTGTTTTCTTTCAGGGAGATTATCTCTACCTGTGGAAATTTCTTTTTTACGAATCTTACAGAACCATCCATAGAATTATTGTCTACCATTATTACTTGAAGTTTTTCAGGCGAATAATTGAGATTGAGTATGGAACTGAAGAGTTTATTTAAAAATTTTCTGCCGTTAAAATTTACAGTAATAACTGATATTAAAGGATCATCATCCTGCGTCAATTAATACCTCACCTTACCCTAACTGAAATACTGCTATCCTGAAATTATAAATTTTCCTGTATTTTTTATAAACGCAACAACTAAAAGATGCAGTTTATTTCTCAGCCATAAAATTAAAATTTATGTTTTTTTTGCCAGATAATATTTATTAGAAACAGTAAGCCCCATTATTCTGTCAATATTCTCCAGGCCCCGAAGCAATATTTCAAGCTTCTGATCAATATCTATATTAAGGCCTGATCTGCTTCTGGGCTTAAAGTCCCCTAAAATTTCTCTTAAATTGCCGATGTCGTAACCCAGGCTTTTTATTTCCTTATCAAGGGCTTGAAATATATCAAAATATATCAGAATCAGCCTTTCGCGGTTCTTGCGATTTAATTCATTTATTTCCCTGTTTATTTGAATCTGAATATTATTGTTAATGGATTTTAGTGATTCATTATAACTTTTCCTTAAATTCTCAAAATACATACTGGTCAGGAAATATATATATTTACGCAGTTTTCCTTTTATGTTACTGCTTTTACTCAATTCTTCAGAATCCAGGATATCGAATCTGCTTAAAAGTTTTAAATCATTGAAATCCTCTTTACTCAGCTTTATCTCAAAAAGCTCCATTAACTCATTTTTACCATAAATGTCGCTAATTTCATCTTCAGCATTATTCATCGACCTGTAATCAATCTTATCCCATATTCCTTTATCCATAATCTTAAATCTGGCATTCTTCAATATGTATTCAATGGTGAAATCATCAATTCTTCCGTCAAGCTTGTTGTCTCTCTTACCCTCCCCCAAAAGCTTATGAAGTCCTCTCTTTTCAGGAATTGAAAAAAACAGCAAGCCGTCCTGCCTTAACTTTGATGAAAGTACATTGGCCAGGTCATAGAAAAATTTTGGAGTAATTCTGGAAAAAACATTATTCAGGATAATACCATCAAACCTGGTTCTTTCAGTTATTCTTGATTTCAGTATTCCTATCTTATCTAATCTGCTTTCATCATCCTCCACCTCTGCAATATCTTCATGCATTTCCAGCCAGAACACCTTCCCTACATCAGCTTCATCTATTATATTCTTATCCCTTGACTTATTTGAGGTTATATTTAAAACATTGGTACAGCCTTCGAAATTATCCTTTACAATTTTTGAAATCTTGCTGTTCTGTAGGTTAACCAATTCGATCATTTTTCTTTTATCCACTGCATAATGCGGCTTAACACAATATTTCACCAGTGGTTTGGTTACATTCTCCCAATAAAATCTGGGGGCAATCTTGCTTAAATTCTTTCTGTAAATTTCCTTTAAACTTTTATTAACAGCCATGCTCTCCATGAACCTTGCCAGCTGATGCGTGCTTTCGTATTTTACCACCTCACCGATATTTTCAATTTTTACCATTTTGGCTATGGAATCTCCTTCTGTGGTTATTATCGGAAGCCTTGCCCATATATAATCAATAACCCTGGTTCTATAGGAAAATTCGGTTTCAATCCTTTCCTGATGGATTGATAGGCCCGCATCTGAGTCCAGCAGGAATGTCTGCCTTAAATCATATGGGGTCCATTCATTAAAGAACACATCCTTTTCATATAAATCCAGCTCTCTGGATAATTTTATTGCTTCTATGCATTTCTTCATTTCAGGAAGCTTGGGATCCGGATGTTTGATTCCCATAAATATCATTTTTATATTCTTATTGCTCCTGGTAATTTCCCATAATGCCTTAATGGCGGTAATGGGATCCAGCCAGTTCCATATTCCGCCTCCCCATAGAATTATATTGTCTTCTTCTTTAATGCTGGGGATTATATCTCTTACGGACAAATTAGAGCGGACAGGAGGATGGGATGGCATTCCGGAAGGTACGATATCTATAAGACTTCTCAAGGTTCTGTCGGAGTCATAATTATATGGGTTTATTCTACCCATAGCATTTAACATTCCGATCCAGTAATCCCTTTGTTTCTCGCTGGCACAGATAAAGAAATCACCAATTGTAAGCTGCAGCTTCAATATATTCAAATTATTTTTATCAATTCTTATCCTCTCGGTCATATCACTTTCCCTGAACATTTCCAGGCTCTCTAAATTGAAAGGATTATAAAGATCTACAATGATTTTCCCCTTAAAATTTTTTAAAAAAGGAAAATAATAAAGAATATGCCCCTGGATCAATATGATATCCGCTTTATCAGTGTACCTCTGCAGACTCTTATAATTTCCTAACTTGTATTGCCTGGTCTTAAAGCCCTCGGTATCAATATCTATTTTGTTGGGAGTTGCCAAAGTAACATCAAGATAATTGGACAAAATCTTGGCAAATTCATAAAACCTTATGCCGGGACCGGCCATATTTTTACCAATAATGTCATAACTTACTATGCATATGTTTGAATGACTTTTTTTATTTGATTCAATAACCATTATATCTCCTGTGTTCCGAAATTTATTTAAAAATCCATATACGGAATCCCTGATTGCGGACAGTAAATTCCTTTCTAAGATGCAATCATTTTAACTCTAATTTATTTAAGATTAAATGATTTTTTAATTTAATTGCCAAATTATAGGGCAAAAATACAAGATTTATAAAATAAGCATAAAAAATCGCGCCCGTCTGGTCTTTTGTGGCTTTATTTTTTAACCACGAAAGTTCCGAAGGCAAAAATGTTTTAAAAAACCTAAAGAACCCTATATTTATAACCATGCATCTTATCCTGTTTTTATGATAATACCTATAGAAATTCCTGCTGAACTTTTTTACGGAGGCACCTTCAAAATGCCTGGCCACGGAATTATAATTTACGGCCACGCGCCTTCCTGTCCTTCTAATCCTTATGCAGTAATCCAGCTCTTCAAAATATGCAGGCCTGTACCCCGGATCAAAACCGCCCGCAGCTTTGAATAATTTAAACTCCGTAGCAAAGAACGCACCGGTGACGTAATCCGCACCCTTTAAATAACCGGGCAGGTCCAATTTATTTTTCCCGCCCTTTTTCGTTCCGTATTCCTTTTTTAGGCTGGAATAATTTTTACCGCAGCCTATATGCGAAGTAATAAAATTATCCCCCGTTTTCCCGCCAAGATGCTGTATAATGTCCTTTTTATAATCAAGAATAATCCCGCCTGCGGCTCCTATTTTTTTAACCTGCAGGCTGTGCTTTCCCCTTATATCGAAAGTGGAGACCAGTTCATGCAGAGCATCATACTTTAAATGCATATCCGGATTCAGCAGGATCAGATATTCCGGTTCCTTTCCCGGGATCCTTTTTTTTAATATGAAATTAAATACCGCATAATTTACCGCCCTTGAAAACCCTATATTTTTATCCAGGATTATCAGTCTGAGATTACCTCTGGTCAGACCCTTATGCTTATTTTTAAAATCCCTGATTTTTGCAACAGTGCCGTCTTCTGAATTATTATCTATAATTACCAGAAACCAATTCTTATAGGTCTGGCCTGCTACCGAAGAAAGGCAGGTTTCAACAAAGTCCTGGCTGTTATAAGTTACAATTATTATTAAACTTTCGGTATCCATTTTACTTTTAAAAACAGCCCCTATTTTGCCGGAAGGGACCGGGGAGGTCAGCAGGTTAACCAAATATTTTTCTTCTAACTATTCTTAAATAATTATACATCCTATAAATAAAGCCTTTTTCAACGATTCCCTTCAGTTCCGATATCAGCCTGTCTCTTTTTTCTATCATCTTTCTCTGGCGCAGGGTTATCTGTATCAGATTTTTAAGGGCCTCTTCTCTCTTGAAAAACATCTTTCTTGTTTTTTTTCTATCAGGAGAAAATACGGGACCGGCGGCCCATTTCTGCAGTTTTTCGGTAGTCTTGTTAAAATTGAAATTTGCCTGTCCGTATTCCTTACCGGCTTTTGCCGTATTTTTAGCCTCATCAGGATTATCTGCAAGATAAATAAGCTTCTCTGCCAGTTCTTTATAATCATAGGGCTTAAATGTGTAACCAATCTTTTCCTTTTCTATTATATCAGTTAACTCACAGACATTAGACGAAATCACACAGAGTCCCGCCCTGAACCAATCCAGAATGCGATTTTTACTACCCAGCCTTACTTCATAAATATCCTTATCAATATTTATGCCCACATCCGCTTCCAGATAATAATCAGGCACATCCTCGCCTGCAATCCAGCCTTTCATTATGAACCTGTCTTTATAATGGCTTTCACTTATCATGGATAAAAACCGGGGATAGGTCTTCATGTCCTGTTCCGGTATCTCTCCGCCTGTGGAAACAAATTTTATTTTGGAATTTTTTTCCATTGCCAGAGTAAGCCCTTTAAATAAAGTATCAATATCGGTCCAGGTATTATACCCGCCGGTCCATAGGACTACAAAATCATCTTTTTTAATGCCGTCTTTCCCCCTAAAAATATTTCGGGTTTGTTTTATGTACTCATCCGGCGGGATGCCGCAGGGCATCACTCCGGTAAAATCATAGCCCGAGGTGTGCCTGTTAAGTCTTCCTGCTGCTCCAAGCTCACCTATAAGTGCATATTTTTGCCTTGAAGATACGCATGAAAATATATCTGCAATGGATATAATATTATATTCGCTGTTCCAGTAATGAAACAGGCAATCATCATTTCCATCAATACCTGCCCTTGCCTGCGCTTCCGCCATCACATGTCCGAATAAATCTGCCCAGAACGGAACGTTTCCGCTATCTTTGGCAAAATCAGCATCCCTGCCGCAACCTTTGGAACCAGTCTTATTTCCGGCCGCATCACCGGCTGACCTTACTGTATCGTGACCGCTTTCGCCATTGCCCTTCAGGTAACAGAGCAGCCTGGATGCTATGTAGGAGGGATAAAAGGTACATCCGATTATGCAGTCGGGTTTAAATCCGGTAAAGATCCGTGATATCAATTCAATATTTTCGAAATCATTCTTTTCCAGCACATTATATTCGAAAACGTACCCGCAATTATTTCCCGTTCCGTCCGGATAACTCCCGGCGGAACTTAATCCTGTGCCTTCCGGCAAAACAGAACCGGCATACTTTCTGCTTCTTTTTAAACTCCCGGTATAAGTGAAATCCTTTTTGAACTCCGATTTAAAATCCTGCGGATAAGCCGAGGGTATGGCATAATTACAAACGCATAACTTGAAACCCTTTTCCAGAAGCGGCAGTATGACCTGCCAGGTTCTGTTGCCGGTTCCATATACTTTCCTGTCATTTTCAAACGGCAGCGGGCTCATCCCGAGTACAAATACTTTATTCATAACAAATAAAAACCCTCATATAATAACAATGCCTTTTTATTCTACCGGCTTTATCTATATAATAAAAATTACAGGGTAAATCTTTTTATAACAAATTCTAATTTTTAACTGTTTTGTTAATTATAATTGTACTAATAAAAAATTTATACTACCATAACACAAACAGCAAAACACATAAAATAATTTAAATTTTTTATGAAGGTTGTACTAATAATACTTCTAATCCTATTTTTATCAATAACATTCCTATTGGGAGTAACTATAATCAATATAAACCGGGACCCGGGTGATCTGGAAGATTATAACCCGGAAACCGCTGAGAGCAGCGGCAGTAAAATAACCACTCCCGATTCAAAAGGGATAACCATAGATGATTTCCGCAGAATTTCCAGAATGGATATGGAGAATACGGGGACAGATGAGAAAGAAAATGAAACTGTTGAAGACGACGGGGCGGCATCAGTTCCGCCTGATGAAGAAGTTCAGGAAAGTTCACAGGACCAGGAAGAAGAACCTGATGAAACAACAGCCCAGGATGAAATAGAAGAAACAGCAGAAGAAGATACCGGGGGTGCGGAAGCAGAAGAAATTGAAGATAATACCATTAAAATCTTTCTGGATGGAGATATGGAAAACGGTATATATCTGGGCCAGACTATTTGCGATAAGGAATCAGCGGAAGCAGCCGAGCTCTACGGAGAAGAATTTAAAAATACCGGCTTTAAATTTACATATAAAAATGACGATATAAGTTTTCTGCCCGGTTCCACACATTATCTATACATATATTTCTACTGCGCCGAGTCAGGCTGGGATTACATCAGGAAAGAAATAAATCTGCCAGGCGAGAAAGTCTGTGAAAAAAATATAATAATATTTATAGATGAACCAGAAGAAAAAATCATTATTGACAGTCTCCAGTTAATTAAAGGGTGGGCCGTGGACCTGAGAAATGACAACGGCCCCGGGATAGGAGGGGTGGAGCTCTACCTGGACGGACCAAAAGACTACGGTAAATTTATAGGTAATCTGCAGTATAATTTTCCACGGCCGGGAGTCGTTGAATTTTTTGAAAACCAGAATTATCTTAACAGCGGCTACCATTTTTACAGGACCGTTGACCTTGAGCCGGGATCCATACATACACTGTTCATCTACGCTTTTAGTTCGGAAGATAATGCATTCAATTATGAAAAAAGAGAAATTTACTTATCAGGAATAAAGGAAGAAAAAGCGGTAATTAAAGCTCAGATTAACATAAACGAATTATCCCTGAACAATAAAATTGAATTAACCGGCTGGGCCGCAGGCAAAAAAGCACTGGAAGATTATTTAGAGCAGAAACAGGAAACCCAGGATGAAACCCGGGAGAGTAATGATGGACGCTCCATCAAAAAACTGGTATTTGTTTCAAATAGAGATGGGGGCAAAAATATATACAGCATAAATATAGATGGAACGGAACTTACCAGATTAACTTATCATTCAGGAGGCGGATTTTATCCTGAAGTATCACCCGACGGAGAGAAAATTGCCTATACTTCTGATATAGGCGGCGTATGGCAGGTTATGACCATGGATTGGGACGGCGGAAATGAAAAACAGATCACCCATAATAACTTCCGGAGTGCATATCCAAGCTGGTCTTTTGACGGTAAATATATATATTTTGAAACCTATGCTGATGGAGATTGGGAACTTTTCAGAATTAAGAGTGACGGAACGGGGCAAAAAAGATTAACCTTTGATTCCAATTCGTATGACTGGCACCCCAGTGCACATCCATACCAGTATAAAATCATTTACGAATCGGGAGTTACGGGGCATGAAAATATTTATATAATGAACCATGACGGTTCGGGAAAAAGAAAAATGGTTAGCGACGGCCCAAGAAGAAGAGTACCGGATGTATCATATGATGAAAGTAAAATAACTTATATGAGATATTCCGGGAGTAACAGCGATATATGGATCATGGATTACAGCGGTCAAAATGAAACCAGGCTCACCTCCAATCCGGACTGGGATGGTCACCCTTCGTTTTCGCCCGATGGCACATTTATTGTTTATGAAGAAAAAAAAGGATCCAGAGAAGATTTGATCTTGATAGATCTTGCCAGCGGAGGAAAGATAAATATAACCAATTCCTCCAGTGTTGACGAAGATGCCAGTTTTCTCTACAGATAATGGATGGATTTTCCTTAGCTCGTAACCTGATGTTTAAATTTTTTCCTTTCCAGTTTGAATCTTAGCCTGACAGACGAGCCTATGGAGACCCCCAGCCATAGAGCCCATATAGTATTATTGGAAAAGAAATAATAAGCAAGATCAGAAACAACCGGATTTGAGTCAAAAATTCCGGTCACCATTAAGTTAACTGCACCGGTACCGGAAAGTATCAACCCAATAGCGGGAATAAAACCCACTATCAGAAATGTCTTAAGGTCAAAATAATTCATCCTGGGCCTGGGTTTCATGGATATGATTATCAGAAGCCCGATCATAAATCCAAGTGCAAAAACAATAAATAACCTTAAAAAGCTTAAGAAACCCGCAGGCAGGCTGTAGCCGGCCAGCGCATTCAATATATTATCAAAATAGGCAAAAGCAGTATAGTACAGGATTATATTTACAAAGCTGAATGCCATTAGAAAAATTCTCATTTTATTTCATTCAAATAATTTTAATCATTTAACATTTGAGATGAATAATTGAATGTTAGCTCAAAAATATACTAATTTCAATTAAACCCGCAATCTGCTATACTTTTTAACTTAATATTTTTAATTTTTTAGTTGTATAATTAAAATGCTATTTCATAATCTCCGGATAGAAACTTATCATTTAGAAATTAATAAAATATGAAAACAGTAACTATAATAACGATAATCTTATTTCTGGCAGCGGCAATTCTTTTTGGAATCGCAGGCTTAAAATTTATTGGAATTAAAATATTTTCAACTAACGGGGCTTCCGAGCCGGAAGAAGAAATCCCTGCAGCAGAAGAAGAGCCGAAATCAGAAATACCCGAAGACAAAGAGGAACCGGAGGCTGAAACAGATAAAGAAGAGATTACTTCAATAGAAATATATCTTGACGGTGATAGGCAAACCGGTATTTTCATGGGAGAAGCAGTATACGGCATGCTCTCTCAGGAAGCATTTATGATTTATGGCCAGGATTTTTCAGATACAGGCTTCCTGCTTGCTAAAGAAAATGAAGGCTATGAATTCGAGCCGGGCTCAATACATTATATTTATATATATGTTTTTATACCGGAATACGGATGGAACTACACCAGAGAAAGAATTTTGATCCCCGGAGACGCGGATTATGCTGAAAACATTGAACTGCATACGGATAATCCACAGCCAAATGAAATAATAGCAGAAATCGATAAATCCAATATACGGATTTCCGGCTGGTCGGTAGACTTTGATTTCTCAGATACAACAGGAATTGACCGAATTGAAATATATCTAAATGGTCCAAAGAACTTTGGAAAATTTCTGGGTGACGCAGATTATGGAATTGAAAGGCCGGATGTAGCCAACGCATTGGGAAATGCTAACTACACTAATTCGGGTTATTCCCTTTATTTCGACGGCAGTGAATTTGAGGACGGAAGCGAAAACACTTTATATATTTACTCTTTTTCCACTTCCGGAGATTATTCACTGTTAATAAGAGATTTTAAAATGGAAGGCGAGGAGAAGGAACCCAATACCATAACCTCAGTAGTGGAAGCAAATCTAGATAACCGGTCCATAGAAGTAAGCGGATGGGCCGTAAATAAAAATCAAATCACAGAAGGCAAACCCCGAAGCCTTGATATTGAGTATTCCAGCAAAAAAATAGTTTTTGTCTCCAATAGAAACGGCAATGAAGATATATTCAGCATGAATTTAGATGGTTCCGAACTTATCCAGCTTACAGATTATAGCGGAAATGATAAATATCCTTCCATTTCTCCTGACGGGAAAAAAATTGCTTATACCTCGGACATCAAGGGGATATGGCAGATTATGGTTATGAACTGGGATGGAACGGATAAAATACAGCTTACCCGGAATCCATGGAGAAGCGGATATCCGGCCTGGTCATTTGATGGCAGTTTTATATACTTTGAGGTATCCCAGGAAGGGGATTGGGAAATATACAGGATAAACAGCAACGGAAGTAATATGAAACGGCTAACGCTTAATCCCGGGATCCCGGATTGGCATCCCTATGGTCATCCATTCCAGTATAAAATTATTTATGAATCGGGAACGGTTGGAAATGAGGACTTATATTTCATGGATTATAACGGTAAAAATATTAAAAAGATTTCTGATGCAGATATGAGAAAAAGGGTTCCGGCTATTTCAGCTGATGGAAAAATAATTGTTTTCGCAGTTTATGAAAACGATAATTCCTTTATTTATACCATGGATAGCAATGGAGAAAATCTTACCAGGATCAGTGGTTCTCTTACAGATTGCAGCCATCCCTGTATCTCTCCCGATAATGCTTATATAACTTTTGAGAATATTACCGGCGATCAGGAAGATTTATATATTGTTAATCTTGACGGCTCAAATCTTACCCAGTTGACTACCACTCCTGAAAATGACCGGGATCCAGTTTTTATGTATCAGATACCTTAACTGATCCGGAGTCTAATTGTTTTTGCTCTTCAATTGATATATGTTTATATTTCCTTTCGGCAAAACTAAAACGGATCGATGAACCAATTGCAAATCCCAGCCACAGAGACCAGATAGCCTGCCTCGAGAAAAGATAGAATACCATTTCATTTAACTCCCCGCTGGCATTAAAATATTTGTTTATAATAAAACCGGTTATGCTCCCTTCGGACAGTATTAAAAATATAAACGGAATAATTCCAATAATCAGAAGATTTTTAACGCTGAAAACACTTCTTTTTATTTTCAATCTCAGTATAAGCATTACATTTACGCCAATACAAAATCCGGCAATTAAAAGTACGGCCAGCCTGATGTAATTTACTGCAGTCGAAGACGGTCCTCCTCCAAAAATATTTAAAATATTATCAAAATAAGAATAAATCAAAATATAAAATATGGTATTGATAAATGAAAATACAATTAAAAAGATTCTCAAATTTCCCCCTTAAATTTTAAAACGTTTATATAATTATATCTTAGTAGCCATAGATATTAAATATAAAAAAGCAAACACCCCGGATTTTTAATTGCCTTGCTATTATTTAGTTATATATTTAAAATTTCTATCAGAACAGAATAACTGAACAAATCCGGATAAAGTATCAGATTTATATTTTTTAATGCCAAGTGATAAGAAAGAGAATTTCAAATAAAAATAAAAAAACATTCTAAATTAGCAGTGCTTTTCATATGCGCCCTTATAACAGCGGTCCTTACAGTATGCTGCTTGGGAAATGATTCTGCTCAAAACCGAAAGGACATCACAGAAGAACTAAATACACCACTTTCCGATTCCACCCTGGAGTTAATTGATTCAAACGGCGGAGATGCATATCCGGGTGAAAGCATCACAGTAAAAGTGTGCGTTGCCAATAATGGAGAAACAGAAGCAAAGAATATAGAAGTAAAGCTGATACTATCGGATTATTTCACGGCCGCCGGTACCGACAGCTGGCATATCCGGTCTCTTGGCACCGGTGAGAAAGAAATATTAAGTACCGATATGAAAGTTAAGGAAGGCATTGTGTCAGACATCACTGCCTGGTGCAAGTTACAGATATCTTCTGATGAAACTGAATCGTTTACGCTTCCGCAGCAAAATATGTTAATCTATGGGGTCAGGCCGTTTGAAAGACATTATATCCCTATTATAGGATTTCATGCCGTAGAAGATGAAATAGAGCTGCCTATTGAACTGTATACCAGTTATTTCGATTCTCTTTGCAGTACCCTTAAAGATTTCGGCTTTGAGACCATTACTTTTACCGACCTTTTGAATCACCTGGATTTTGGAAAGGCACTGCCGGAAAAACCAATTATAATAACTTCTGATGACGGATACCAGGACATTTATACCAACGCTCTGCCAATACTTAAAAAGTATAATTATAAAATGACTATTTTTCTGGTCACCGGCGCAATTGGGAATTCTGATGCTGACAGAAAGATGAATACATCTTTTAATCCCAGAACTAATGTGACAAGACCTATACTTATCTGGCCGGAGATTATCGAAATGAGCAACTACGGTTGTGAGTTTCAGTCGCACTCGGTCAATCATACCAGACTGGGCCTGGCTTCAGATGAAGTATTTATGTACGAACTTACCCAATCCAAAAATGATATAGAATCCCATCTTGGAAACCAGGTATTATTCTTTGCCTGGCCTTATGATAATAATTCGCCTGACAAATGGCCCCTGATCCCTGAAGCAGGCTACAGAGGTGCGGTAAGATATTGGGGCGGTATAGAGGATGTCAGGACCATTGATCTTAACGAAATAAAAAGGGTAGAGTTTAACAGCTATATTCCACCGCAAAGCTATGCCGGCTACCTGAAGCTTTTTGGCATTTTAATTGAAAATGTGATTGACCGTTCCATAAAAGAAACCGGTGAAGAATTTAATCTGACTTATATCATTAAAAACAATGATGATCAAAATATTCATATAAGCTCCATGGAACTCGAACTTCCCGACAGTATAGAATTTATCGGTGTCGGATCTGGCGGCTATATAGATCAGGCACCCGGATTGAGCCAGGGAATATACATGTGGGTTAGCGATCTGTATGAAATCAAGGGTAAAGGTGAGATTGATTTGAAAGTGAAGTTGAGGGCATTGAGTCCCGGAGAACCGGTTATAAAATTCAGGATTACCACCAATGATGTATATATTGAAAGCGATGATGTGAAAATAGAGATAAGATAATAAAAAGCAAATCTTTTTTGAATTCGACCTCCATCTTGACTTTTTTTTTGTTTTCAGTATTCTGATAATATTTTATTTAATTTTTAGATTGTTTATAAGATTGGAAAAGCCTGATTTAAAAATGATAGAGTTAGCCGGGATTATTTTAATGAGAAAAACATCAGACATTAAGAAATTAAAATTAGAGCAGTAAAAATGGTAAAATGATTTAAAACAGTATTTTAAGAATATTAAATATTTATAAAAATTGACATGGTTATGAAAGAGCCTCTTAATAAATTTAAAAAAACATTAAAGAAAACAGCAAAAACAATCAACGAGTCAAAAAGCCTTGCTGTAGTAAAAAGCCGTAAATGGATGTATGCAATCATAATATCGGCAGTAGTTATGACTGCTCTGGTGATTACGGTATGCTTTTACCTTTTTATTTACATCAAACCGAATTTCCCTGATCCCTCCTATAATTATATTTCCTCGGATACAGCCGACTACGTTAATCCGGGCGGTGAAATATCATATTTTATTAATTACAAAAATGGCGGCAATAAAAATGTGGATAAATTGGAAATAAAATTAACCATACCTGCA
>Ga0307425_1001289_pt1 | contig 15175 bp, 14 predicted proteins | sample SalMarWE160330MG_FD_202152 | JGI IMG/M metagenome (GOLD analysis project Ga0307425, IMG submission 202152) | Salt marsh sediment microbial communities from the Plum Island Ecosystem LTER, Massachusetts, United States - WE1603-30 | ecosystem: Environmental > Aquatic > Marine > Intertidal zone >... | reverse complement strand
TAGATCGTCCGCTTCGCCCAGCGCAGTATGCCGAGCATAAGTTGCTGACATCAATATTGGATGGTACTTATCCCCCCGGCACACCATTGCTGAGTGAAAGGGAACTCGCAAAGCAAATCGGGGTAACAAGACCCACACTAAGGGAGACCCTGAAGCGTATCGCGGGCGAAGGATGGATTACCATACGACATGGCAAGCTTACTATAATGAACGATTATTGGAAGGAAGGAGGCCTGGGTCTCCTCAGTACCATGGCAAGATATGGTGAGTTTCTGCCCAAAGGGTTTATTACTAACCTCCTTGAAGTTAGAGTCATCTTGTTTCCAGAAATTGCCAGACTTGCCGCTAAGAATGCCCCTAAAGTACTCTTGGATTACCTCAAAGGTGTAGAAGACCTGGCGGAGAAAGCGGAGGTGTTCGCAGACTATGACTGGGGACTGCAAGTGCTTATGGCCAAAAATTCCAATAACCCGGTTTTCCCACTGATCGTCAATGACTTTGCTTCCATTTTCAGCACTATGGCACTTCGATATTTCAGCAGGCAAAAGGCAAGGGATGTCTCACGCGCCTATTACCTGGAACTTTCTGCGGCCATTCGTCGGGCTGGAAAAAACGTTGAACGGGTTGTCCGGAGTGTTATGCAGAAGAGTTTGGCGCTCTGGAAGGAATTTAAAAAATAACGCATCAATCCTGGTGTCTTCCCGTGGCTGAGGGATTCAAGGGATATAGCATGAAAAAATCCTTAAAGAGAGTGAAAAAGGCATTGCAAAAGGCCGGGGTTTCCCGGGTAGAAGTCCATGAATGGCGGAGCTCTTTGGTTTTAACGGGGAAGGTAAAGACATGGGACGAAAAGATCAGGGCGGGACATGCTGTGGCCCATAAGGGGTACAAGGGTGTGGTAAATGATATTGAGGTCGAGGGCATTGAAACCGATGAAATGTCCGTGCCCTCCCTCAGAGATGAATTCCTTGAAGGGAAATGTTTCGACGTAGTCATCATTGGGGGTGGCGTCATTGGATCTGCCATCGCCAGAGAACTTTCCAGATACGATATCAAGGTTGCCCTTTTAGAGAAGGAGGAGGACGTAGCCAAACATGCATCAGGACGGAATGACGGAGTGATTCATCCTGGATTCGCCGCGACCCCTGGATCAAAAAAGGCCCATTATAATATTCGGGGTAACCGGGCCTATACGAAGATATGCCAAGAACTCGGTGTTGACTTTAAAAGGAAGGGGGCCTTGCTTCTTTTTTATAGCCCTATAATGAAGGTGTTTTTGCCGCTCTTATACCTGAGATCTAAGACAAACGGAGTGGACGGATACCAGTACCTTCGAAAAAAAAGAGTGAAAAAAATGGTCCCCTATGTAACTCCAAGACAGCATGGGGCATTTTATCTCCGTTCTGCCGGAGTCCTTTCACCATTCAAATTGACTATCGCCCTTGCAGAGAATGCCGTTGAGAACGGGGCCGAAGTCTTTCTGAACACAGTTGTCTTGGGTTTTGATAGGGACGGCAGGCATATCACCACAATAAAGACGAACCGGGGCAACCTGAGGGCCGGGGTTGTCGTGAATGCAGCTGGCATCTGGGCGGATAAAATCGCTGAACACGCAGATGATCGTTTCTTTACATTACACGGTAGGAAAGGAGCCGATGCCGTCCTTGACATCAAGACAGGGAGGTTTCAACCGCTGAGCATGGCTATGCCCCCTCTGAGGCAAAGGCGTTCGCGTTCAAAGGGGGGCGGGCTCGTGACCACACCTGAAGGGAACCTCATAATCGGACCTAATGAAAAAGAAGTTCCATTTCGGGAGGACTACTCAACTGATCCCGAAGATATCAACGAAGTTATAAAACATATCCAACTAAACACAAGGTTAAATCGATCAGATATAATTACATATTTTGCAGGGATTCGCTCGTGCACCTATGAAGAAGACTTTATTGTCGAGGCATCCGATTATATCGACAACCTTGTCTATGCCGCGGGCATTCAATCCCCGGGGGTGGCCTCTGCACCTGCTATAGCTGAGGATGTCTCTAAAATCACGGTGGATCTATTAAGAAAAACAATGGATGTTAAACCAGATGGCAGCTTTAACCCAAACAGGAAGACCAACCCCGAGTTGAGGCTTTTTTCTCTGGAAGAACGCGCAAGGGTCATCAAAAAAAATCCTTTATATGGCAGGATCGTGTGCCGTTGTGAAGAAGTCTCTGAAGGCGAGGTCAGAGACGCCCTCCGTTCCGTTATTCCTGTCACAACCGTTGACGGACTTAAAAGGAGGGCCCGCATAGGGGCAGGCAGATGCCAGGGAGGATTCTGTACACCACGGGTCCTGGAGATCATGGCTGAAGAGCTAAATATCAAAATGACGGACATAAAAAAGAAGGGGGACCACTCTGAGTTCTTTTATCATGAGACAAAGGGCAAGGTTGATTATTCAAATAAGAAGTTAAAAACAAGGGAAGCCTGAAGTTGGAAGATTTGCTCACAAGAAAACCATGGGATGTGATTGTAATTGGAGGCGGACCAGCGGGTCTGGCTTCAGCGGTCGCGGCTTTCGACGAAGGGGCACGGGTCTGCATTATTGAGAGGGAGGAGCGACTGGGGGGAATATTAAAGCAATGTATCCATGATGGCTTTGGTCTGATCCGGTTTAAAGAAAAACTGACAGGTCCGGAGTATGCTTACCAATACATCGAGATGGTAAGGGAGAGAGATATCCCGTTTTTCCTAAACTCTTTCCTTGTTGATTTGAAGACCGTGGGCGAAAAATTCAGGCTTTCGTTTGTAAATAGTAAAGCGGGTGTCTTTGAATGTCTTAGCCCATCTATAGTGATGGCCATGGGGTGTAGAGAAAGGACCTCAAGGCAGGTCTCCATTCACGGTTCTCGATCCTCAGGAATTTTTACGGCAGGACTGGTACAATACTTTGTCAATATCCAGGGCTATATGCCCACAAAAAGATGCGTAATCTTGGGCTCCGGGGACATAGGTCTGATTATGGCCAGAAGGCTGACACTTGAAGGGGCTGAAGTTGAGGGTGTGTATGAGATCCTGCCCGAGCCTTCCGGGTTGACCAGGAACGTTGTTCAATGTCTGGAAGACTACAATATTCCTCTGCACCTGAGTACGACGGTCACCAAGGTCCACGGGAGAAACCGAGTGGAAGGGGTTACTATCAGCAAAGTAGAAAACCTTAAACCAATACCCGGGACCGAACGCTATATTAAATGTGATTCACTGATCCTGTCCGTTGGGCTTATCCCGGAAAATGACATCATCGAGCCGCTAAAGGTCGAGATGGACCCAAAGACCAAAGGTCCCATTGTTGATCAGAACATGATGACCATGACCCAAGGCATGTTTTCCTGTGGCAATGCCTTGCACGTGAATGACCTCGTGGACTATGTCTCTGAAAGCGGGAACATCGCGGGAACCCAGGCCGCCAATTTCGCCAAGAAGACATATAAGAGGAACCTGATTCCCTTAAGGCCGGAGGGAGATATATTGTATGTCGTTCCCCAATACCTGGATTTGAGCACCCAGAATGAGGCAATAATTTACTTCAGGGGTTCCCGCACTTTTAGAAATGCCAGACTAAGGGTCTACTCAAACGGACAGGAACATGTTTCCAAGAAATATAGAATCGTCAGGCCGCCTGAAATGAAGAGAATCATTCTGGATCTTTCGAAAATACCACCGGGCACCAATGAAGTCAGGATCGAGTTAAAGAGGGAAGATAATAATGGAAGGTAAAGAGATCATTGTAACCTGCATCACCTGTCCGCTTGGGTGTACCATTGAAATAAAAAAAGTGGGTGATGGATATGAGGTCTCTGGAAATGAATGCAAGAAAGGAAAAAAATACGCTATCCAGGAGCTTACCAATCCTATGAGGGGTATAACCAGCACGGTCAAAACCGTGTTCAATAACTTCCCCAGGCTTCCTGTCAAGACGGACAAAGAGATCCCACTTCAAGATATCTTCCTTTTTATGGATGAGATCAATGCGGTTGTGGTAGAAAAGAGGGTGAAACCCGGTGATATTGTCCTGAAGAATATATTGAATACAGATATCAATCTTGTCGCTACTGGTGATATGTCCGAGAAATGGGATCAAGCCTCCTCTTGACCCATGGACCTAGTCTCGGCATAAACGGGAGGGCACCTATATCATAAGGCGGCTTTCCTATTGCCATCCTAGGCAAAATCATTTACACTTTAAATAATAAAGTGACTTCTGTCTCTTCACCTCACCATAAATTTGACAAAAGGAGAACAAGATGAAATTTTCCCAGAAATATATGACAATAGCCATTGTAGCCGCTTTTTTAATGACTTTTGGAGCCTTATCATCACAGGCCCTCACAGGAGGGTGGATTAAGTTTGCAGGAACCGAGGGCGAATCGCAAGACAAGGATCACGACGGATGGATAGATGTTGAGGCCGGCTCTCCTATGATTAACATTACAAAGTCGGGGTCGGGAATCAATGCCAAGTCCCCAGGGCAGGGAGAAATCTCCATCTCTATTTCCCCTGATAAATCAATGTTAACACTCCAGAAATACTACCAAAGTCATTCTAAATTTTCTCAAGTAGAGATTGATTCTCCTCCGAAACATATTATTTTAAGGAATGTAGTTATCGACTCTATTTTGAGTCAAGTAGATCAAAAATCTGGAAAGCCGCTGCGTGTTTTGAAGCTACAGTATGAAACGATAGAATATAAGTAGGCCTTATTCAGCCTTGTGTTGAATTAGTTTACGCCGCCTAAAAACTTTTCGAATCAGGCCTGCCTCCACCCTCTCGAACCACCTTACAGCATCTTGAGCGGAATCGCGCCGGAGCGGGATCCGCGTACGCGCAAAACTGCCTCGGCCCGCTTGCCTAGTCACCCTTCCCTCTTCATCTCAGTTATATTCAAACAGATTCTTTACCACAGAGTCACGGAGGACACTGAGATGCTTCTTTTTGCCAGACCTTCAGCCCTTTGTAATTTCTAAGCACTTCACTCGAATCCTTGAATCCTTGGCCCCTGGAACCCTTAGGCTATCACCACCTCTCTTGGAGAGGACCCTTTCCGTTAAGAGAATAACATAGGGTATATAAGTAAGCATAAGAGATAATAAGAGCTCTTTAATATACAAGAAAAATATATTGACAATTAATGACCAATATGGGTAGAAAGGGCCTTGATCTCTTGTGAAATTAGCCAGTAGTCCCTTTTAAATGCTCTAATCCTGCCAAAAGGAAGGAGAAGGCATGGAACAGAAAAAACTATTGAACACGCGGGAGGTGGCACGTCTCCTGGATATCAATGAAAAGATGGTCTATTCGTTGATATCCGAAAAAGGCCTTCCTGGAACTAAGGCGACAGGCAAATGGCTCTTTCCCCGGCACCTGGTGGAGCAGTGGCTGGAGAATCAGACAATCAACTATCCAAAGCCGACTCACCCGCTGCCCCCGTATCACGGGCTCCTGATTATCGCCGGGAGTAATGATATCCTGCTGGACAGGACCATGTCCCTTTTTAACAAACAATACCCGGATCATCTGGCGGTTTTTGGCAACCTGGGGAGCATGGGTGGAATCAGGGCACTAAGGAGAAACCTCTGCCATATGGCATCCAGTCACCTGCTGCAGGAAAAAGATGAGGAATACAACTTCGGTTTTGCGCAGGAGGAACTGGAGCATATGCCTGCGGTTGTAAATTTTTGTAGGCGTGAGCAGGGGCTGATCGTGCAGAAGAAGAATCCTAAGGGCATTCAAGGCGCCAAAGATCTGGGGGGCAAAGGTATTCGCATTGTTAACCGCCCCGTGGGAACAGGAACCCGCCTCCTCTTTGACATGGAACTGGAAAAGGCGGGAATCCATAGAAAAGAACTGGAAGGTTATGGTGATGAGTTCGCGAAGCATCTTGATGTGGGCATGGAGATCCTTTCCGGCCGGGCAGATGCCGGCCCCGGCATAAAGGCGGTCGCTGGTATGCTGGACCTTGAATTTATCCCATGGCGATGGGAACGCTTTGATTTCCTCGTCTCAAAGGAACGTTTTTTTGACCACGGTGTGCAACTTTTCCTGGGCTTTTTACATGAGAATCCCTTCCATGATCTGACAGAGGAACTCGAAGGGTATGATCTGAGCCTGTGCGGGAAGATAGTCTTTCCACAGGAGGCGGAGGAACAGAAGGGGGAAGAATTATGAGAGATCTTTTTGCTAAGGCACTGGGGATTGGATTCCTGGTGAGTGTTGTTTGTCTCAGTGTTTTTGTGTCACCCGTGCGTGCGGAAAACAAAACAAAGCTCATCATATTCCATGCAGGGTCCCTTTCTATCCCATTCAAGGAAATGGCAAAGGCCTTTGAAGGCCATTATCCCGGCGTGGAGGTAATCAGGGAGGCGGCGGGTTCCAGGACCTGCGCCAGAAAGATTACCGATCTGGGACGACCGTGTGACGTAATGGCCTCGGCCGACTACACGGTCATCGAGAATCTTCTGATCCCTGAGCATGCCTCCTGGAACATCTCCTTTGTCACCAACGAGATGGCCATCATGTACAGGCCGGATTCAAAATTCGCGGGCGAAATCAATGGTGAAAACTGGCACCGCATACTCCTGCAAAAGGATGTGGAATATGGTCACTCGGATCCAAACAGTGACCCCTGCGGGTACAGGAGCCAACTCGTCTGGCAACTGGCAGAAAAATATTACCATGTTCCCGGGCTCTATGAAAAGTTGAAGGCGGGTTGTCCTTTAAGAAATGTGAGGCCCAAGGAAACGGATCTCATCGCCCTGCTCGAGGCAGGTCAGATTGATTATCTATTCATATATAGATCAGTCTGCATGCAGCACAAAATGCCGTTTGTAAAGCTCCCGGACCAAATAAACCTGGGTTCTTCCAGGTTCCAGGACTTCTACAGGCAGGCCAGTATCAGGATATCGGGAAAAACACCGGGCTCCTTTATTGAAAAAAGGGGCAAGCCAATGGTTTACGGAATCACCATACCGGGAAACGCCCCCCATCGTGATATGGCCATTCGGTTTGTGGCCTTTGTTCTCGGCCCTGATGGTCGGGAAATCATGAAGCGAAACGGCCAGCAACCCCTTGCCGCGGCAAGGGCGACGGGGCAAGTGGACCGGCTGCCGCCTTCACTAAAGCAACTGGTAAAATGAGAAGCTTTAAGGCCGTCATATGGTGTCTCGGCACCATCCTGGTCCTGATAGTCGTCATCCCATTATTGAGGATGATCCTGGCCGCGGATCCGACCATCCTGAGAAACACAGTTACTGAAGCCGAGGTCATGCACTCTATCCTGTTGACCCTTAGGTGTGCCTTATGGGCCACCCTTGTCTGTGCATTATTCGGTGTCCCCCTTGCCTATATCCTGGCACGCTGGCAATTCCCCGGCCGGAGCCTTGTCCAGGGAGTGATAGACCTCCCTGTCATGATTCCCCACACAGCCGCCGGTATCGCCCTGTTGATGGTCTATGGCCGCAGATTCTTTTTGGGGAAGGCCTTTTCATCGGTTGGCCTCAGTTTTGTGGGAACAGAGGCCGGTATCAGCCTGGCCATGGCCTTCGTATCCCTTCCTTTCCTGGTAAATGCGGCCAGGGATGGATTTTCTTCTATCGATCCCAGGCTTGAACGGGTGGCCCGAACCCTCGGGGCATCTCCCTGGAAGGCGTTTTTCAGGGTAAGCCTGCCCCTGAGCTGGCGACAGATTCTCTCAGGCGGCATCATGATGTGGGCAAGGGGGATTTCAGAATTCGGGGCCGTGATTGTCCTAGCCTACCATCCCATGACCGCACCTGTCCTCATCTGGGAGCGATTCGAGTCCTACGGGCTCAAATACGCAAGACCTGTTGCCGTGGTCCTTATCCTCCTGTGCCTGATCATTTTTGCCCTGCTCCGCGGAATTGCGGGAAAACAAAGGGAGGTGTAAAGTGCTTCGCCTCCGGGATATCAGGGTTACTTTGGGAGACTTCAGGCTCAACAATATATCCCTTCACGTAAAAAATGGAGAGTACATGGTCCTCCTCGGACCCACGGGGACAGGAAAAACCGTGCTCCTTGAGACCATTGCCGGGATGCATCGTATAGAGAGCGGAAGCATCTTCATTCATGGCGAAGATGCCGCCCGTTTGCCTCCTGAGAAGAGGAATCTGGGGGTTGTTTACCAGGATTACGCCCTCTTTCCGCACCTCACGGTCCGCAAGAATATCGCATTTGGGCTGCAATTGAGGGGGGAAACCAGACGCAAAACAGGGGAGGCGGTAAAAAAGATGGCAGATTTCCTGGATATCGGGGCAATCCTGGACCGCCGTCCCGCCAATCTCTCAGGGGGCGAGCGACAACGTGTTGCCCTGGCACGGGCGCTGCTCCTGGAACCTTATGCGCTGCTCCTGGACGAACCATTAAGCGCACTGGATCGGGCAAGCCGTGATCGCCTCCGGCGCGAGCTAAAAAGAATCTACAGGGAAATCGGGGTAACGATTGTTCATATCACACACGACCTGACCGAGGCCTTTTTTCTGGCAGATCACCTGGCAATAATAAAGGATGGGAGCATCTTACAAGAAGGCATTCCTGAAGCCGTATTGAAAAGGCCGCTAAATCGCATCGTCGCGGAACTGCTCGGCATAGAGAACATGATTCCCGGAACAATGGGGGAGGACGGAGGATTCCTCAGCCGCCTCGGACTCCTTGACGTCCCCCTACCCTCTTTTGCTTCTGTGGGGAGTGCCGGCGTGTTCTGCCTCACGGTTCCAGGATGGTGCGTGGACGTGCTTCCGGAAAAGGACAGGAATTGTTATGCATGGACGGGCAGTATGACGGTTGCGGGCATCAATTTCATGGATGGGCAGGTGGAATTGGAACTTGCCCACGCAAGTGGAGAACACCTCCGCACCCTTCTCTCCAGGAGAGAGCTGGACGCGCTGGCCATTTCTCTTGAAATTGGCGGAAAGGTGATGATCGGGCTGTTAAAAGAAGGGACCTACCTGGTCCCTCAATAAGAGCAAGCATGTGAGATATGTAAGTACTGGTACCCAGTTCTATAGACCTATAATTTTATGGACGTGGCCCAGATTACTGGTGCCGGAGGTCGGAATCGAACCGACACGGACGCAAGGTCCACTGGATTTTGAGTCCAGCGCGTCTACCAGTTTCACCACTCCGGCACTGTTGCTATCCGCATCAGGACGGAACCAAAGTACATGTATTCCCAAATACGATGACGTAATCCTTCCCTCTTCATCTCGTTCATAGTGAAACACATTATTTACCAGTCACGGAGGATATTGAGATACTCCTTTTCCGGAAGGCATCTGCTTTTTGCCCATCGCCGTCTCCCGATGGGCAAAAAAGGAAAATCCTCTGTGCTCTCTGTGCCTCAGTGGTGAACAAATAGTAGACGGAATATGTCACCGCAATTATGAATAACAGAAACAAGTATAGTAAAAAAGCCGGAAACATGTCAATATCATATTGACATGGCGATCATCGATTTGTTATGTAAAGAGAAAAGGGGCTGTAGCTCAGCTGGGAGAGCACATGACTGGCAGTCATGAGGTCGTCGGTTCGATCCCGATCAGCTCCACCAGTCATTATAACGGGTCAGCTACTGAAAGCTGACCCGTTTTTTTTTGCTCGGCGGGAAATGTGACAGTTTTGTGACAGTCCTCTTAAAGGTCTTTACCTTGTTGGTAGCGATGCAGGAGGCATGGGTATTGGCACAGAAATGGCTGCGGACAGCGCCTTAAAATTGTGCGATTTGATTGCCTCTAACAACGAAGACTTCTAATATAACCACCTTACGATGTGTGTCAGATAAGATCTCGGCAACTGCAATACAAAGTGAATTGCCCTTTTTTCCTGTACTGTAGTTGCTGAAACTCGATCTCAAAGTTATCGACAAAAAAGTTCGATTTATTCGGACATTTTTTCATTTTCCGGCCCCTGCATATCCATTCAATATGCACAATTCTAGACAATTTGTTGTATTATTCTTATTCAAGGTTTTTGCGGAGCTGCGATCTATAGCAGGTATTCCAAGTTGGGGAACGACCTGGTTAACAGGCATACGGCATCTTTTCCGCATGTCCCTGTCAAACCCGAGGTTATGCCGAAATTTCTTTTATTGGCAGTATCTGCTTGCCATGTCTAATTGTGAGAATAGATATTTGTTTCTTTTCGATACGATAAATGATGCGGTAATTGCCGTAAATTAGCTCTCTGAATTGATCGTTTTTGATTTCAGGGATAATCCTGCCGATTTCCGGCGAAGATTTTAGACGCTCAACTTTTGAAAATACTGTGTTAATCCATTTTTTTGCTGCGGATGGTTTGTCTTGGGCAATATAGTCAACGATTTCCGAAGCTCTATCAATAGCTAATGGTGACCAGATGATTTTCATTTTTGGACTCGCTTCATGACTTTTTCTTTTGCATCCTCATGATCGATTCCTTCTCCATTTTCGAGCTGATTAAGGGATATCTGAACATCTGTCAGAAGCTCAAGTTTCTCTTGCATCGCTTCATATTCATGTGCATCTAAAAGAACAGCAACGCCCTTCCCATGCTGAGTAATAATCACAGGTCGTTTTGTATCATGGACTTGCTTTATGAAATTTGCGATTCCTGTCCTTACCTCAGACAACGGTTTGATATCTTGATTAATTTTTAGTCTTTGCATCTTGCACCTCATTTATATAATTAATTTTGTACATTATAGCGTACAATATTTAGTGCATGCAAGAACTTTTTTAGGCATAACGCTTGCCTAAGGTGCGCCTGGAACAACGCGGAAGGTGTCACCCTTGAGGCGCTTGATGTGTTTTCGGCTCCGATTCTGTGACCAGCAGACTCTAAGGGCCTAAAGAAAGGGCGGCGTTTCAGATTGTATTGAAACGCCGCCCTCATATGTTGCTAATAGCCTCCGTGAGCGTTCAAAACATCCGTCAGTTCGTGGCGGTTATCGCTTCCTGATCATCCGATTTGCAGTTCAGAATACGCTTCAGAAGCCCTCGAAGACGTTTATGCCACGATCAGGAGAGGTCGAAGCGGTCAAGGTTCATTACCTTGTTCCACACCGCTATAAAGTCTTGCAGAAACTTCTCCTGGGAGTCCTCACATCCGTAAACTTCCGCCAAGGCCCGGAGTTGGGAGTTCGAACCGAAGATAAGGTCGACACGGGTGCCGGTCCACTTGAGTTCGCCCGTCGCGCGATCACGCCCCTCGAACACGTCTTCGTCTTCCGAGGTTGCCTTCCACGTCGTGCTCATGTCGAGCAGATTTACGAAGAAGTCATTGGTGAGCGTCTCCGGCCGCTTGGTGAAGACGCCGTGCTGGGACTGTCCGAAGTTGGCATTCAAGACGCGCATACCGCCAACGAGAACCGTCATCTCAGGAGCGGTCAGTGTCAGCAGTTGCGCACGATCAACCAGCAGTTCCTCTGCCGATACGGCGTATTTGGTTTTGAGGTAGTTACGGAACCCGTCTGCAGCCGGTTCGAGTACGGCGAATGACTCCACGTCGGTCTGCTCCTGCGACGCATCCGTGCGTCCAGGCGTGAAGGGAACGGTCACATCGTGACCGGCATTCTTCGCAGCTTGCTCGACACCTGCGCATCCACCGAGGACAATCAAGTCGGCGAGCGAAACCATCTTCCCGCCTGACTGCGCGCTGTTGAACTCCTTTTGGACTCCCTCAAGGGTCTGCAGCACTGTCTTCAGTTGGGCCGGCTGGTTGACTTCCCAATCCTTTTGCGGCGCAAGACGGATGCGCGCCCCGTTCGCACCGCCGCGCTTGTCGGAGGCACGGAACGTGGATGCCGACGCCCAGGCGGTCGAGACCAGTTCCGAGATCGACAGGCCCGAGGCAAGAATCTTGCCCTTGAGGTCGGCGATGTCCTGCGCGTCGATCAGCTCATGATCGACTGCGGGCACCGGGTCTTGCCAGATCAGTTCCTCTGCTGGGACCTCCGGCCCGAGATAGCGCGAGCGGGGGCCCATGTCGCGGTGCGTCAGCTTGAACCACGCCCTGGCGAAGGCATCCGCGAATTCCTTGGGGTTTTTCAGGTAGCGCCGCGCAATCGGCTCGTAGATCGGGTCGAAGCGAAGGGAGAGGTCCGCGGTGGTCATCATCGGCCGGTGCTTCTTGGAGGAGTCGTGCGCGTCAACCACCATGTCCGTCTCGGCCACGTCCTTGGCCAGCCACTGATGCGCGCCGGCCGGGCTCTTGACCAGCTCCCACTCGTATTGGACCAGCACCCTAAGGTAGGCCATGTCCCATTTGGTCGGGTTCGGCTTCCAGGCGCCCTCGATGCCGCTGCCGATCGTATCGCCGCCCTTTCCACCGCCGAAGCTGCTCTTCCAGCCGAGGCCCTGCTCTTCGATGCCGGCGGCCTCAGGTTCCGGACCGACAAGTGCCGCATCGCCCGCGCCATGACACTTGCCGAACGTGTGCCCGCCCGCGACGAGCGCGACGGTCTCCTCGTCGTTCATGGCCATGCGCGCGAAGGTCTCTCGAACGTCACGGCCCGAGGCGACCGGATCCGGGTTGCCGTTCGGCCCTTCCGGGTTCACGTAAATCAGGCCCATCTGCACGGCAGCGAGCGGATTCTCGAGTTCCCGGTCACCGGAATAGCGCTTGTCGCCAAGCCACTCGGCCTCAGAGCCCCAATAAATGTCCTCCTCCGGCTCCCAGACGTCTTCGCGCCCGCCGCCGAAGCCGAAGGTCTTGAATCCCATCGACTCAAGGGCGCAGTTGCCGGCGAGGATCATCAGGTCGGCCCAGGAGATCTTCCTGCCGTATTTCTGCTTGATCGCCCAGAGCAGACGCCGCGCTTTGTCGAGGTTCACGTTGTCGGGCCAGCTGTTGAGGGGCGCCAAGCGTTGGGAGCCGGACCCTGCACCCCCGCGGCCGTCGCCCATGCGGTAGGTGCCTGCGCTGTGCCACGCCATCCGGATGAAGAGCGGCCCGTAGTGACCCCAGTCGGCCGGCCACCAGTCCTGTGAGTCGGTCATCAGCGCGTAGAGGTCCTTTTTCAGGGCCTCCAGGTCGAGTTTCTTGAATTCCTCAGCGTAGTTGAACGCCTCGCCCATCGGATTGCTCAGGTGAGAGTTCTGATGAAGAATCTTGAGGTTCAACTGGTTCGGCCACCAGTCCCGGATCGACGTGCCTCTGCCGGCAGTGGATCCCATTACCGGTCGTTTGCTATCTTCATTCATAAAGTTTCCTCCTTTCGTTCATTTGATTATAGAATTGCTATTATATGATAACGACTATCAATTAATGACAAAAAAATATACTAAACTTTCTGTGTCATCTCATTGCTCCTCTCAGACTTTATAGGTTTAGTTAAAAAATCAGGACTGGTTGACGGCCATCAATCGAAAGCCATGGAGGTTTTCCAGGTTTCCCAGACCTTTCCAACCAGACCCGGTCCCGGTTTCAAGGTCATTTTTCCTGGTTTCCAGCCGGAAGGCGTGGCCTCGGTTCCCTTACTGTTTCGGACAAGCTGGAAAGCCTGAAGCTGTCTTAGGGATTCCGCCACATTTCTGCCCACAGGAGGGGTCAGGACCTCGTATCCCTGAATCACCCCGTCGGGGTCGATAATGAACCTTCCTCTTGTCTCTACGCCTGCCTGGTCGTCATAGACGCCGAATATTGTTCCCACCTTGCCTCCTGCATCGGAAAGCATGGGGAAAGGCACGCCTCCATCCACCATCTTGGACAACTCGTGGTCGTTCCACATCTTATGAACAAAGACACTGTCAATGCTCATGGAGAGGACTTGCGCGCCGAGCTTTTGAAACTCCGGGTATTTTTCAGCAACTGCTGAAATCTCCGTTGCTCACACAAAGGTGAAATCACCCGGATAAAAGCACAAAAGAACCCATTTGCCCAGGTATTCAGACAACTTCACATTCACGAACTTACCTTCAAGATATGCCGGGGCCACAAAATCCTGCGCCTTTCTTCCGATCATCACCATGGATCTTACCTCCTTCTTCCCTGTTTCAGTTGATCCCTCCGTGCCCTTTACCTCCGGTTCGCCAACAGGGCCGCCTGTCGGTCTTGCACAACCCGCTTTGAATTCTTCAGGCATAGGGAACCTCCTTTCTTATCATTGTCTATAAAGAATGATTTTTCCAAATGTTAGCAAATAATTCCACATCACTTTACTATTCCTGACAATCCGGACAAATACCAAAAAAATCAAGACGATGGCTGGTAATTCGAAAACCTGTTTCTGAAGTCAACTCCTGTGTCACTTCCTCAAGGCTTTCCAGTTCAGGATCCATGATTCTCCTGCATTTTGTACAAATCAGATGGGGATGGGAATAGGGTCTGTTTCCATCATATCGGTTGCTTCCATTGGGGAACCCTAACTCAAGAACTTCACCAAATGATTTAATTAATTCAATATTTTTGTATACAGTGGCAAGACTCATTGTCGGAAAGTCTTTTTTTATCTGGTCATGGATATTTTCAACACTGGGATGGCCTTCACTTTTGGCAAGAATTTTAACAATAGCCAGCCGCTGAGGCGTTATCCTGTGGCCATTATCCCTTAATTTTTGGATGATGATTTCAAATCTTTTTTTATGGTCTGCCAACTGAAGCCTCTTTATCCTAAATAATAATTCTTTTCTATTAACATTAATTTTCTTTTCTGTCAACACCTATTTCAATCGTTCACAAATGATAACTTCATTGGTCAATTTGTATCAATTTTAATCTGTTCAATAATGGTATGATTGTTGGGTAAGAAAGTTTGAAAATGCGCTAATAACTTCATTTTCCAGTAGTCATTTTCAGGTCAGATCAAAAATCAAGCATACTTGCATCACTCTGAACCAGCCATACACTGAAATCAATTTTCCAATAGCATTGTTATCATAAAACTTTTGAGAGGTCGATTTCTTTCCTTTCGGATAATTATTGTTGAATTTCGATAAACTTCAGCATCCTTATCGGTAGCCTTCAATTATGGGAGATGAGGAAGGCAATTTTATTAGATGTGGCCAAAAGCGTTACTTCGGTTATGATTACTTGCCAAACCTTGCCTGAGCGTACCCTCCATTTGATTATGACTACCGAATGAAATCTTAAGAATTGATCGATTTAAGCTTGCCCAAAAAGTCTTCACTTGTTGCAGTGTCGA
>Ga0307425_1001284_pt1 | contig 15227 bp, 16 predicted proteins | sample SalMarWE160330MG_FD_202152 | JGI IMG/M metagenome (GOLD analysis project Ga0307425, IMG submission 202152) | Salt marsh sediment microbial communities from the Plum Island Ecosystem LTER, Massachusetts, United States - WE1603-30 | ecosystem: Environmental > Aquatic > Marine > Intertidal zone >... | reverse complement strand
AAAGCGGAGGGTTATATTGCTTGAGTCTTATCTTCGAGGCAGACTAAATGAAAAAGATATCCTGCTGATGACCCATATCGTCATCGGATATCCCTCCTTTGGAGATTCATTCAAGGTCATAGAGGCGATGGTAAATGCCGGGGTCGATCTGATGGAGTTACAGTTCCCTTTTTCCGAACCCATAGCTGATGGCCCGGTCATCCTTCGCGCCAATCAAAAGGCCATTGAAAAAGGCGCTACCGTACAAGCCTGTCTCGACTTCGCCCAAAGAATTACCCGAACCTTTGATGTCCCCTTCCTCATAATGAGCTACTACAATATCCCCTTTACCTATGGCACAGATCGTTTCGTGTCTGCCATGGCAAAAAGCGCCTTGCGCGGCGCTATCATCCCTGACCTTCCCCCGGAAGAAGGCCAGGAATACCTGCGGGCCATGCAGGGTCACGGCCTCTCCCCCATTCTCATCTTCTCTCCCACCACCACATTTGAACGCATGAAATATCTGGCAACCTTTGCCAGCGGGTTTATTTACTGCGTTGCCAGAAAGGGGGTCACCGGGCAAGAGACAAGTTTTTCGGAAGAACTAACAGCCTATCTCGCCGGATGCCATAAGGCCACTACCCTGCCCCTGGCACTCGGCTTTGGGATCAAAGAGAAAAAGGATATAGACTTTTTGAAGGGGAAGGCAGAGATCGCGGTCATTGGGAGTCAAACGATCCGGATAATGGAAAAAGAGGGAATCAGCTCTATAGGAGATTTTATCCGAACCCTGAGATGAGTTTAATGCCTTCTGCGCAGGCTCAGCCGCATCAAAAAAACACTCAAGAAATCGTGTTGTCTTGCCGATAAACACTCATGTGCAATCTTTCCCTCGTCAAAAATTCCGCGGGAATAACCCCTTGCCAGAGACATCTTTTTTTTAAGGGCTAACGTATTACTATCACTGAGGTAATTTATCCAGATGAGGATTCTCTGAAATGGATTCAGTAACTAACCCTATCGCAGACGCCTTATTTGCACCTATTGTCCAGCAACAATACCAGTTAGAGCCTATGGCGAACAAGGCCCTAGTTAATGGGATTGATCTATATATGAAAAGAAATTATGAGGCGGCAATCAAGGAATTCAAGAGGGCACTCGGCCTGGCGCCGGCGTCGCAGAACTCGGTTAAGGTATCAGACTATATGGCCCAGGCCTATCTCCAGCTTAATGAAACCGAAAAGGCGATTGATACTTACAAGACATCTATCCGCATGAATCCCACCCGCGACGATATTCACATCAAGCTCGGGAATCTCTACTTTGCTAATAAACGATACCAGGAGGCAGAAGGTGAGTACAAGGCAGCGGTAAGAATATATCCAGATGCCATTAATCGCTACTATCTGGGCCAGGTATATCTTAATACGGGACGCTATACTGAGGCCGAGCTCCAGTTCGCCGGGGTCAAGAGACTGAGCCCCAAAAAGCCGGATGGGTCTTATGGCCTGGGTCTTACCTACGGCAAGATGGGGCGATATGAGGAAGCGATTAGTAAATTGAAAGAGGCAGTAATGCTTAAACCGGATTTCTATGATGCATATGCTGAAATGGGATATACGTATGCCGACTCAGGCCAGATGGACAAGGCACAGGAGATGGTTGACTATCTTGACGAAAGAAGCCCCGATTTAGCAGACTTGGTGAGTCGTTATATGTATAAAGTTGACCCGCCGAAAATCATGTTCGCCTGGGGCTCCGGGACCTTTCCTTACACCAGGTCAATTAATACAACGGTGTCCAGCCTGGATGACGACCTGACAGATGCCAATACATCAAAGGTCTTCACCATAGACTTTCAGTTTGACAAACAGATGGACAGAGCCTCTGTTGAAAATATCCTCAACTGGAGAATCAGCAGGGCCATCGGAAGGGGAGCAGGACAAAGTTATAATCTTAGTATGCCCATACCCTCGACGGAGGTTAAGCTTGCGCCTGTTCCTGTAAGCATCCTTTATCATTCAGACATGATGGTAGCGACTGTTAAATTTAGTATACGACAAAATTCATCTGCCGACGGTACTGTTGACCCCTCACATATAGAATTCAAGTTTACCGGTAAAGATTTCTATGGGTTGGAAATGGACCCTGATAAAGATCAATTTACCGGGTTCTCAGGCGTAGCATAATATCCCCACAGATCACATCAAGGCCTTTCTGACCTTTTCTGCAACAAGCTCAGGACTTGGTAGCATTGCGTTTTCCAGATTTCTCGCATAGGGGATAGGACATTCCGGAGCAGCAATTCTAATAGGCGCAGCCCTCAGGAGGTCAAATCCGGCAAGTACAATTCGGGCAATAACCTCGGAGCCTATGCCACCCGTAGAAGTACCCTCTTCCACGGTTACCAGATAACCTGTCCTTGAGACCGATTCTAGTATCGTGCGTGTGTCCATAGGGTAAAGGGTAGCAAGGTCTATAACATCTGCGTTAATACCCTCCGAAGCAAGGATATCGGCAGCATCCAGGGATACGCCAACCCCCAGCAAATGGGATACAATGGTCACGTCCTGGCCCTCTCGTACCTTCCTTGCCTTTCCTAAAGGAAGGGTATAATCGCCAACAGGGATCTTTCCCGCATTGGCATAAAGGAGCTTGTGCTCAAAAAACAGGACTGGATTCTCGGAACGAATCGCAGACTTTAGCAGGCCTTTTGCCGTATAGGCATCCGAAGGAGCGACAACAATAAGACCGGGGATCCCGAAAAAATATTTTTCCATTGACTGAGAATGCTGGGCCGCCACGCCAATGCCGCTCCCGAGCGGTGTCCTGATTGTGAGGGGTATCGTTAGCTGTCCCCCGGTCATATATCTGAGCTTGGCGGCCTGATTTAGAATCGGATCCATGCAACAGGTCAGAAAATCAGAAAAAAGTATTTCAGCGATCGGCCTCATGCCAGTCATGGCGGCGCCCACGGCCCCACCAATAATTCCATTCTCACTAATTGGCGTATCAATAACTCGCTCTTTACCGAAGCGATCTACCAGTCCCTCGGCAACATTAAAATATCCTCCGAGGGCGACATCTTCACCCCACATAAAGACCCTGTCATCTCTTTCCATCTCCTCTGATATAGCCTCATTAATGGCCTGCGCAATTGATGCCTGTTTTAGGCCGTCGCCGCTTAATCTCTCATACTCCCCCTGGTAGAGAGACTTATCATCAGGGGAATAGACATTGGTAAGTAGCGTCCTGGGCTTCGGGAGATCCGAGCTTTCTGCAAAATCAACTGCCTCATTCACCTCCTCCTCCGCCTCCTTTTCTATCTGCCCAATCTCATCCTCTTCAATCTCCCCACTCTTGAGCATCTCATTTTTAAGCAGCGAGATAGGATCCCCTTTTTTATAACTCGCCTTCTCATCATCAGTCCGGTAGAGCTCAGGATCACCCTCCATATGCCCATGCCAGCGATAGGTCATTAGCTCCACAAGGCGCGGCCTGCCATCCTTTCTCATCTTTTCTATGACCTTTCTGATTCCCTCGTATACCTGCTTCACATCGTTGCCATCGAGCCGCTGTGATTCTAGATTATACGCGTGTGCCCTTTTATAGATCTCAGTAACAGCCGAATGATTATCTATATGGGTGAACTCTCCATAAAGGTTGTTTTCAACAACAACAAGCACCGGTAGCCCAAAAACAGAGATCATGTTCATTGCCTCGTGAAACATGCCCTGATTTACCGAGCCGTCACCCGCTATCACCACAGAAATATCATCTCTTTTTTCGTTTTTTATTGTAAACCCGGCACCCATTGCCAGGAGGTACCCTGCCCCCACAATACCATTTGCGCCAAGTATTCCCTTATTCCCATCGGTAACATGCATTGAGCCTCCCTTTCCTTCACAGAGGCCATCTGATTTACCATATATCTCTGCCATCATCCTCTTCAAATCCGCCCCTTTAGAGATAATGTGCCCGTGACCACGATGCGTAGTGTTCAGGTAATCGGTCTCCCTCAAATTCATGCACACCCCGGCAGCCACGGCCTCCTGCCCGATTGAAAGGTGTATTGCCTCTGTAGGCAAATTCCCCTTACTAAAGGCCCCTGATAGGTGCTCTTCAAATGCACGGATCTTACACATAGTCCTTAAGAACTCACTGTCTGAAACCTCTTTAACGTCTTTCGATCCCCTTTTTCTTTCTTCTTGAGATTTTTCCTCCAGAAATTCCATAGGAAATTCAGGTAGGACATCAAGGCTGTAATGTCTCTTCTTTCTCCCCTTGAAAAAGGATATCCTGCGTTTTTTCTTCCGCTTCGCCGGTTTTTGGAGAAGGTCATCCCTTCCCATATCCTTGAGAACCACGGGGTAGACTGCAAAGGCGGGTTTCAATGCAGGGATCAGTTTGAGTGCCTTTTGCACGGACCCTTTTGCTATAACCTTTCTGCTTGCAATGGCCAGCGGAATATTCAGGTCCTCCATCCAGAACTTATGGCTCGTCTCCGATGACTGGATCATTTCAACGTCAAATGAAACCTTTTCATCTGGGTCCCAGTAATATCTCGGTGCCTCTTCCCTATTATCGATGTATAGGTCTGTATCAAAATCGGTAAAGTGGAACTTTGTAATAATCTTGACACCCGAAACGGCATTCACAATTTCTGGCGTATTAAGTATTCTATCCCAAAGCTCAGACAGGACCGTTACAAACTCATCTTTGGTTTCAAACGGTTTCATGACAATCCTCCTTAAATTAGCCTCCAGAAACGCTCAGGGGATATTATCATCGCCTCAGTGCATGAGGCCCGGTAAGAAAAGGGCAATTTGAGGGAACAACAACAAGATCAAATTACACAGCAGCAAGGCCAAAAGCATAGGAAAAACCCCTCTGAATATGGCCTCCAGGGGGACATCTTTGGCCACTCCATAGACCACATAGACATTTACCCCCACAGGGGGGGTAATCACTCCCATTTCCGTGATCAGTACAATTACCACCCCGAACCAGATAGGGTCATAGCCCAGACTCTGGGCCACGGGGAAAAATATGGGTATGGTCAGCATAATCATGGCCAGGGCATCCATAAAACAGCCGCCAACGAGGTAGACAATAATAATCATCCCCATAATGGCATAGTTTGGAAGAGGGAGGGAGCTGACCCAATTGGCCAGGGAATAGGGCACCCTTGTAATGGCCATAAAATGGCCAAATATAACGGCCCCAGTCACAATCACCATGACCATACAGCTAATCCTCGTGGTATCGGCGAGAGATTTGACAAAGCCCTCCCATGTTAGCTGTTTCCTCACGATGGCCATGGCTAGCGCCAAAAATGCACCAGCAGCGGCAGCCTCGGTAGGGGTGAAGATCCCGAAAAACATTCCGCCCATTACCATCAAAAACAATAGCAGGGTTTCGATCACACCGGCGAAGGACCAAACCTTCTCTTTAAAACTGGTCTTGGGACCAGGGGGCGCAAGCGATGGGTTTTTCATGACGCGCAGATGAATTGTAATCAGGAAGAGAAGGCATAGGAGGATGCCGGGGAGGATACCTGCCGCGAAAAGCTTGCCTATGGACTGCTCGGTCAGGATGCCATATACAATAAAAATCACGCTGGGAGGAATTAGTATGCCGAGACTCCCTGCAGCGGCCACTGTCCCAGTAGCCAGGCTCATATCGTATTTATACCGCTTCATCTCGGGGAGTGTCACGGTAGCCATGGTGGCTGCGGTAGCATTGGTAGAGCCCGATATGGCAGAAAAAGCTGCGCATGCACCCACAGTGGCCATGGCAAGCCCCCCTCGACGATGTCCCAGCAATACGTAGGCCGAATCATAGAGTCTTCTGCTAATGCCGGCGTGAAAGGCGATCTGCCCCATAAACACGAAGAGGGGGATCACGGTCAGGCTATAAGACGAAAATACATTCCATACGTCCCTGGCCAAGAGACTCAGTCCTGCCTCAAAATGCACCACATAGCTGAATCCCAAAAACCCCAAAAATGCCATTACAAAGCCCACAGGCATCTTGGAAAACAAAAGTATAACAAGGATTACGATCCCTAAGACGCCTATACCTGTTAGGCTCATTTATCAAAGGCCCTTTTCAGATTCTTGAGGATATCCGCAAGCAATATGAGACAGACTGCAGCCGCTGAAAAGCCCATACCAAACACGAAGGGGTAGAAGGGCAATTGTAAGGTAAGCGAGACCTCTCCCGAGGCATGGAGGTCGCTTGCATACAGTATAGACTGCCATGCAATCAAGGCAAAAAGGACAAAGGCCATACTACTGGTGATACTTTCAATAACACCCTGAACACTTTGTGGGAAAAGGCGAATGACCAGGCTTACAGCCACATGGCCTTGCTGCACAGAAGTGTGGGCCATGGCAAAAGCCACTGCCATGGCCCCCAGGAAGCGCACCAATTCATAGGTACCAGGGATAGGCCGACGCAAAAAGCGCAGTACGATATCGGCACATGTTAGGAGCATCATCAAAACGATGGCCATTCCGGCTATCCAGAAGAGCCATCTGGCTAGACGCTTTCCTATACTTTCTAAAAAAGCCATGTCAAACCGAAGCCCACCACAAGGTCACATCGAGGCACATCACGAATTAATAACAAGGATCTGAACATTACTTTGAGTACTTGGCGATCAATTCCCTAACCTTGTTCACATACGTCAGACCATTCGGCGTATTTGCAATGTAGTGGTTGATGACAGGTTCAACGGCCTTTCGCCATCTCGTACTTTCTGATTCAGAGAGAGGGATCAGCTTATTACCCAGGCTCAGGGTAAATTCCCGGCCCTCCTTATCCGTGGTGTCCCATGCCTTCCCATGGACGTCCACCCACTCATCGCTGAGATCTTCAACGACCTTTTTCACATCAGCGGGAAGTGAATTCCATTTGTTGAGATTCATTATAACGAACATTCCGGTAGTGTACCCTACGCTGTAGCATTCGGTAGTGTACTTAATTACCTCGGCCTGTTTCCAGCCTTTGAGAACCTCCATAGGGCCAAATGTCCCTTCCACAACACCTTTCTGAAGGGCCTCATATGTGCCTCCCTGGGGCATAGCCACCGGAACGCCACCCAATGCTTGAACTACTTTGGCACTAAGTCCGGTAGCCCTGATTTTCATGCCTTTGAGATCCTCTAAGGTCCGAACCGGCTTTTTTGTGTGCAGGAGACCAGGGCCATGGGCATGAACATACAGGACCTTGACATCCTGTAATTCTATTGGGTTTACAGATTTTGCAAAGGCGTTTGCCACCCGGCTGGCTACCATTCCGCTTGGATAACCCATGGGGAGATCCACTGCCTCCATTACCGGGAATCTTCCTCTGGTATATGCAAAACAGGAATTCCCCATATCGGATATATCCTTTACCACGCCGTCATAGACTTGAGGGGCCTTTGTAAGGGTTCCACCTGGAAAACAGGTGATTTGAACCTTTCCATTGGTGCGTTTTTCGATTTCTTTAGCAAAGTCCATTGCCGCCTTGGCCTGGGCATGGGAGGGAGGAAAAAAAATGCTAAAGGTGAGTTTTGTTGGCGCGGCCTGGACGTTGGCCGGTCCAAAAATCATAAAAGCGAATCCTACAAAGAAGATCAAAAGAGACCAAAAAATTTTTTCCTTCATTGAAATATCCTCCTTACCAAAAAGCTGGAATCAAGAGCTATGCCATACTAGACCTTCCCCAATGTTCCTTTTTCACCCCCTTCCTTAAGTAAAGAATCCGGGTCCAGAGAGCCCGGCTTTTGCTTGCCCCCAGTGGGGGCTTGTTTACTCGCGTATCTCCAGAGTGACTAAAGTGATCTAAAATGTCTAAAGTGCCTAAAGTTAAGGAATTTCATGTCACAACTTTAGTTCACTTTAGTTCACTTCGAACTTTAGTTCACTTCACAGCCTTGATTTCTAGTACGGCATAGCCTAATTTCTCTGACCTGGCCCTGAGGACCAAGTTTCCCAATTAACAATAAATTCGTAGCGCATGAAGACTTAGCAGTTTTTTGCCTCTAATATAACAAAGCTAACGATAAAACAATAAAAATCGTAACTCTTTAGATGTTTGAAAAATGCTGGGGTGAAGGACATCGTTGCAATGAGTTTTGGATTACTCAAACGCCTGTCTTTTTTAGGGTATCATTTAGGGAATTCTTTCTGTATATGTTATACTCTAATTGAGCCGATGCTCAATTAGGGAGATGTCAGGGGCAAATATGCCAACTGACAACCGACAACTAACAATTGAGCGTTTTCGCTCAATTGGGGTTATAAAAGGCATTATCGTTAAATTATTCAGAGGAGGAAGGGGATGCAAAACAATCCAAAAGAAATCACTGTGAACTTTCCAAAGGAGTTGTACGGCGGTGTCTATTCAAATAGCATGGGGGTATCCCATACGAAAGAAGAATTCATCATGGACTTTTTGATGGTGGCCCCTCCATCTGGGGCCGTGACAGCCAGGATAATTGTCAGTCCCGGGCATGTAAAAAGGATCGTCATGGCCCTTCAGGAAAATATTTCTAGATATGAGCAAAAATTTGGCAGTATCCAAACTTCGGAAGAACCAAAAGGGAAGGTAACTTTGCAATAGATCTGGTCTTTGGACATAGGGAAAATGGAATTCTGCGACATAAACTGCGAATATGCCGACTGGCCCGAGGGGCAATCTCTTGATGGATCAGGTAGCTGCAGGACGTTTCAGGCAATATACTGCCGCAAGAAAGGCCGTCATGTTCATAAAAACATGCCATGCGATGAAAAATCAAAAAGGCGAGAGGACGAAGTCAACTAGAGTTCTATCTTCTCCAAATACCGCATAATAGCGCCATCATACTCGTGGGTCAGCCGGAACACCTTCTCAGCCAATCGAAGTCGCGTCTCGAGTTTGGTTTCACCATCGGTTTCCTCCATCTCTCTTAAGACGACCTTATAGTCACCGGGGTCTACAATAACCGTCACATATTTGAAGTTCTTTGCTGACGATCGAAGCATGGACGGCCCCCCGATATCTATGTTCTCGATGGCCTGGTCCAATGATACACCTTGCTTAGCCACAGTCTTTTCGAACTGGTAGAGATTAACCACCACCATGTCAATGGGCATGATACCATATTTTTTCATCATCTTGACATGCTCAGGGTTTTCGCGGAGTCCAAGGAGGCCCCCATGCACCTTTGGATGAAGAGTCTTGACTCGGCCGTCCATCATCTCAGGAAAGCCTGTATAATCTGAGATATCGGTCACTGTAACTCCGCCTTCACGTAACGCCTTGGCAGTCCCTCCTGTCGAAAGGATATCCACCCCAAATTTGGAAAGTGATCGCGCAAAATCCACAATACCCGCCTTATCAGTCACACTTATGATAGCCCTCTCTATCTTACTCATTTTTCACTCCCAGCGTCTTAGTTTTCTCTGTCATCATCGGTCTTGGGCAAGGGAATCTTAAAAAACTCCACCCCTTCATCTTTCAGGGTCTTTTCCTCATCTGAAGTAGCCGATCCCCTGATATTTCTCTTTTCGGCCACACCATAATGAATCTTCAATGCCTCTGCGGCAAACCCGGTCCCCACATCTTCAAAACTCTTGTGGACATAATCCACAACTTCTTTTGCAAGCCTCTGGTAATCAATAGAACCAGGAGAATCGGGCAAAGGATCAGGATTCGACATCTTCACGGTTACAGGAGAAAGAACCCGCTTGATATTAAAGTCATCACAATTTGGGCAACGTACCATTTTTTTCCTATTCTGGTCTTCAAAGGATTGGAGGCTGTCAAACCACCCTTCAAATACGTGTCCCATGGAGCACTCTAGATCATAAACTATCATTTATAGCATATTCCTCTCATGATCACCTTTCAGCATAGATGACGGCCAGGATTTTTGTGGGACTATTACCACGGCATTTTACAAGGTGGGGGACGGTTGAATCGTAATAAATAGCGTCTCCAGGCTCAAGCACATGGATTTCTTCCCCAAGACGCACCTCCATTATTCCCTCCAGTACATATATGAATTCCTGCCCATCATGGGCAGACCTTTCTTCCTCGGTATCCGCAGGTTCAAGCGTCACGAGGAACGGCTCCATATGCCTATCTTTCTTATGGGGAGCCAATGACTCATATTCATAGCCATAAGATTTCACCTTCTTGGAGTCATACCGGGATACCATCTTTCTATCATTCCGATGAACTATGGTGTAAGGCCTATCCTCCTCTCCAGATATAAAATAGCCCATCTTCATGTCCAGGGCCTTGGCCAATCTAATTATCGTCCCCAAAGGAGGTGCCACAGTACCGTCCTCGATTTGCCCCAGAACAGAGACATCGATATCCGTCCTGAGGGAGATATCCTGAAGGCTCAGACCACGAGTTTCCCTGACCGATCTAACCCGTTCCCCCACGTTGACCTGTATGTCCTCGGTTGGGCGCTCGGCACTAATGCCATCCATAAAGGCCTTTTCTTCATCTCTTCTGCCAAACCGGGTGCTTATGTCACTCAAAAAATCTTCGTAACTATCTCTGCCTGTTGGATGGTCTTTATTATCTTTGCTCATCGAAACCCATGCCTCTATTACATTTGTTCGATTCACTCCGCCTTGGTCATCCTTCCTCTATGAACCGACCTCCCCTTTCAAGGGCCGTGAGATTAATATTTATCATCTTATGATACCTTGGGTCAAGGCCACGATAAAGGGCCTTTTCTAACGCCTCAAAACTCACCACACCGCTCTTTTTAGCGGCAGCACCCAAAACGATCATGTTAGACAATTTTTCATTCCCTACCTCCAAGGCCAATTCTCTGCTAGGTACCATGAGACATTCAATACCCTTGAAATGGGCCTCTGTCTTTGATATCAAAGAGGCATTCACAACAAGAAGGCCACCCTTCCTGACCCTGGGACCAAATTTCTCAAGGGATGGACGGTTCATTACTATGGCCGATACAGGACTTTGTATGATGGGAGACCCTATCTCTCTGTCTGAAATCACGACCGTACAATTGGCTGTGCCACCTCTCATTTCCACACCATAAACAGGCATATACGTAACCTTTTTCTTTTCAGCAATAGCGGCATATGCGAGGATATTGCCCATCAGCATAACGCCCTGGCCACCGAAGCCTGCTATTATACAGTCGAAATACATCACTCACGCCCCTCCTTAAAGACCCCCAGAGGGAAGTAAGGGATCATCTCTTCTTGAACCCGCTTGGCAGCCCGCTCGGGGGATATCTTCCAGTTGGTAGGACAGGCGGAGAGAAATTCTATAAAGCCAAACCCTTCATTATTGATTTGGACCTCGAATGCCTTCCTTAACAGCTTTTTTGCCCTCATAAGATTCTTTGGATTATTCACCGCCGTCCTTGCCACAAAGGTAGTACCGGGCAGATCTCCCAAGAGCTCGGCCATCCTGATGGGGAACCCATTCATATCAGGGTCACGCCCAAAAGGAGTTGTTGTCGTCTCCTGTCCAACCATGGTCGTAGGGGCCATCTGCCCCCCAGTCATCCCAAAAACTGTGTTGTTAACAAAGATAACCGTGATGTGCTCGCCACGATTGGCCGCATGTATAATCTCCGCCGTTCCTATAGCCGCCAGGTCACCATCACCCTGGTAGGTAAATACGAAATTGCCAGGCCGTGACCTTTTCACCCCTGTTGCTACGGCCGCTGCCCTTCCGTGGGGGGCTTCCACCACATCCACATTAATATAGTCGTAGAGAAAGACAGAACAACCTACAGAAGCTACGCCAATGGTCTCTTTCATCAACCCGTATTTATCTATGCATTCAGCGACCAGTCTATGGATGATCCCATGGTGGCATCCGGGGCAAAAATGAAAAGCGACATCGATTAAGGCCTTCGGCCTCTTAAAAACATGTTTCATTTATCCTACCCTCTTTTTATAGACCTTCTTTATCTCCCAAAAAAGTTCGTCAGGAGAAGGAATAGAACCGGGCGGACGGCCATAAAAATCCACCTGGTTCTTCTTGTGCCCAACGGCCAGCTTTATGTCTTCCACCATCTGGCCAGTATTCAACTCTACTGCCATAAAATTTCTTACTGCAAGAGAAACCTTTTCCAATGCAGCGTAAGGGAATGGAAAGAGGGTGATCGGCCGGAAAAGCCCCACCTTCATATCCTTCTCACGCGCCATCTGAACAGATGTCTTCAAGATCCTCGCAACAGAGCCGAAGCCCACGACCACCAGGAAAGCATCATCAAGCAGCTGGGCCTCGTACCTGATCTCCCGCTTCATACGCTGGTATTTTTTATAAAGCATCCAGTTGTGCTCAGTAAGCTCGCCTTCAGAAAGATAAAGGGACTTCAAAAGTCTCGGCTTTCTGCCCTTCGCACCTGACATGACCCAATTTTTCGGAAACTCTTTTTCTTTGTATTTTTTCTTCCTTAATGGCTCCTTCATCTGTCCCAAAAGGGCATCCCCCAATAACACAACCGGATTCCTGTATTTATCTGCCAGATCAAATGCCCTCATGGTCAAATCATAATTCTCCTGGACCGAATGAGGCGCCAGAACAATGGTCCGATAGTCACCATGTCCGCCGCCACGGGTTGCCTGAAAATAATCCCCCTGTGAAGGGGAAATACCACCCAGGCCTGGCCCGCTCCTGCTCATGTTCACGATGACACCGGGGATTTGGCTACCACACATATATGAGATGCCTTCCTGTTTAAGTGAAATCCCCGGACTGGATGAAGAGGTCATGGCCCTGGCCCCTGTTGCGCCCGCCCCCAGAAGCATGTTGATGGAGGCGATCTCGCTTTCTGCCTGGATAAATGTCCCGCCTACCTCAGGAAGATGCCTGGCCATATATTCCGGAATATCATTTTGAGGCGTGATCGGATAACCGAAATAGAAACGGCACCCCGCCTCAATAGCCCCCATGGCTATAGCTTCGTTCCCCTTAATAAACTCCATGTCTGACAATCCTGTTTCTCCTATCGAATCTTGTTGACATCTCTTGAAAGCATAAGCATATTATATAAATACCGAAATAACCACGTCCGGACACATTTCTGCACAAAGCGCGCAGCCTGTACACGACTCCACATCATCAATCTGTACCACGGGATACCCTGCCCGGTTTATCTTCGGGCTCACCTTAAGAAGCTGTTTAGGACATGAGATCACACACAAACCACATCCCTTACAACGCGCCTGTCTTATCTTTACCATCGCCATGACCTTCTAACCTGAAAGAATTAGTGTATTAGCCCTCAAGAACAAAAATTACCTCCATTCTCACTCGATACTCACTAATCTTACCATCTTCAACAGAGACCCTTTGTTCAAGGACCCTTAGGCCGGTAATTCCCCTCAGCGTGCTGTTAGCCCTTTCAAAACCGGCCTTAATGGCCTCTTCAAAGCTCACGGGCGAGGCAGCGATAATCTCTGAGACCCTTGCGACACGTTCCATGATTTGACCTCCTCGCTATAGATTTGGAAATTCTATAATTCTAATTGAGTCCATTCTCAATCAGGAAACTACCCGACATAAGAACTTTCTACGTCATTCGGCCGTTTTAACCACGTGGAATACCGCACCGGCGATTATTTTGATTCCCAATCTATCTCTGTGAGCAACTCCTGATTCTGAGTCATATCCTCCCATAGAAGAGATGACAGTCTGGAATAGACAGGGCCGGGAGAGCCACTACCGATGGGTCTGTCGTCATATCTGACCACGGGCAGGATGTTTAATGATGTTCCAGTAAGGAATACCTCCTTGGCCTCGTATGCCTTATCAGGAGATATCCTGGCGAATCTTACATCCTTGATAATCCGCTGCTTGACCAATTCCCCTGACAGCTCAAAAACACGCTTCGCGGTTATACCCGATAAGGTCCTTTCAAATCCTGGAAATCTCAAAATCCCATCTGCGGCTAACACACCTATGTTCTCGGTAGACCCTTCTGCGAGAAAACCCTCCTCGTCTAGCCCCACGGAAAACAGGCTACCGGCCTCAACGGCCTCCTTTTTCATCAAGACATTTGGCAGATAATTGCAAGATTTTATATTGGCGAAAAAGGATTTCTTTATGGGGATATCACTGGTGATCAGTGAAATCCCCTCCTGGTAGTATGCCTCTGATAGACCTTTGAACCGGACTAAAACGACATAGATCTGACTTGAAGGGCAGTCAAAAGGATTTGTACTGAAACTGCCCGGCCCCCTAGATACAATAACGCGAATCAGGCAGTCCCTTTCACCTCCCACTAATACCAGGTCCTTGATCACCTCCCTAATATCCCCAAAATCCGGGGGAAAATTGAGAGAAATACTCTTTGCCGAGCGACTGAGTCTTTGAAAATGCGCCTCAAGTTGGTAGATCTTCCCACGGACACAGCGCATAACATCAAACACGCCGTCACCCCTATGGACCAGATGATCATCAATGGGGACCATCATCAAATCAGGGTCAGTGGTAATACCATTCCACTGGCTGGAATACATGCCCAAATAGTCTTCCTGCCAGGGCCTTTCCTTTTCTTTCAAACTCGAAAAAAAGTTCTCTCTGGTAATCTTTCGAATCTTCATGACCGGCCTACAATAAAAAACTCCAGGACCAGAGCACAACGTGTCCCTTGACACCATTCTTCCCAAAAGTTATTTTGTTACCCAAGTTTTGCCTGAAAGCTAAACAATAAAATTATAAAAATCAATGAATTTTTCCTGTGACAAAGCCTGAATGTGGACCCTTACAGAGGACCTGCACCTATTATCAAGGACCTTTCAAGAGGATAAAAAGGAATTATTACATAAATTGCTTTTCATTTGGGACCTGCTGTTTAGCTTTAGTATTGCAAGATAAGACATTAACTTAGCGGAGAAAGGACCTCAGCCATGGTTGAAAAACAATATGTTGTAGACGATCTCACATCCAAGGACACCTGGAGGATATTCCACTTTATGGCAGAATTTGTGGAAGGCTTTGAGGTATTGCCAGATGTTCATCCCGCAGTCACCATCTTCGGTTCATCGCGGGCCAAACCACAAAGCGCTGTTTACAAAACTACCGTCAAGATGGCCCGTTTATTGGTTGAAAACGGTTTTAATGTCATTTCAGGAGGCGGTGCCGGGGTTATGGAAGCAGCCAACAGGGGGGCCGCCGAGGCAGGAGGCAAATCTGTAGGCCTTAACATTGAACTGCCCAAAGAGCAGAAACCTAACAAATATGCTAATGTGCGGCTGGCATTTAGATAC
>Ga0307425_1001283_pt1 | contig 15231 bp, 17 predicted proteins | sample SalMarWE160330MG_FD_202152 | JGI IMG/M metagenome (GOLD analysis project Ga0307425, IMG submission 202152) | Salt marsh sediment microbial communities from the Plum Island Ecosystem LTER, Massachusetts, United States - WE1603-30 | ecosystem: Environmental > Aquatic > Marine > Intertidal zone >... | reverse complement strand
TCCTCAGCTTGTCCCAGGCACCGGACAGCGTCATCAATCCGTTGATCATCCCGCCCCAAGACGGCATCCACAGCATGATCGAGAAGGTCATCCCCAGCGTCTGCGCCCATTGCGGCAAAGCCGTGTAATGCAGATGGTGCGGTCCTGCCCAGATATAGAGGAAGATCAGCGACCAGAAATGCACGACCGAGAGCCGGTAAGAATAGATCGGCCGCTCGGCGCGCTTCGGCACGAAGTAATACATCATGCCGAGAAAACCGGCGGTGAGGAAGAAGCCGACCGCGTTATGCCCGTACCACCACTGGGTCATCGCGTCCTGCACGCCCGAATAGATCACATAGCTCTTCGAGCTGAGCAGAGAGAGCGGCACCGCCAGATTGTTGACGATATGCAGCATCGCCACGGTGACGATGAATGACAGGTAGAACCAGTTCGCCACATAGATATGCGGCTCCTGGCGCTTGGCGAGCGTGGCGACGAAGACAAGAAAATACACGACCCAAACGGCCGTCAACCAAAGGTCGACATACCATTCGGGCTCGGCATATTCCTTCGACTGCGTGACGCCGAGGATGTAGCCCGTCGCGGCAAGCACAATGAAGAGCTGGTATCCCCAGAACACGAACCAGGGCGACCATTTTCCGGCAAGACGAGCCCGGCTCGTGCGCTGCACCACGTAGAACGAGCTCGCGATCAGCATGTTGCCGCCAAACGCGAAGATCACCGCCGACGTGTGCAGCGGCCGCAAACGCCCGAAACTCGTCCACGGCAGATCGAGATTGAGCGCAGGGTAAGCGAGCTGCCAGGCGATGAGGTCGCCGACAAGAAACCCGGCGACTCCCCAGAACACCGTCGCGATCACGCCGGCCCGGATGACGCCGTCGGCATAGCCGGCCTGCTCTTTCGGCTCGCGCCGTTCGACGACCTTGGTCAGGATGTAGAGGAAGCTGAGGCCGGCAGCGCCAAGGAGCACGCATCCGTGGAACTGCATGGCGGGATCGGCCCCAGCCAGCGCCAAGATCAGGCCGATCAGCGTGAACAGGCCAGCCGCGGCCAGCGCCAGAAAATCGGAAAAGGCCTTCCACTCCTCGCGTTCTAGCATCGCTGCCATGGCGTCTCCCCCGTTTCCGGCAGAAGCTGGGGCAACAGAGTCCAAAGAACCTTGACCAAGATCAAGGATCAAGCCCAGCGGGCGGGAATCAAGCCCGTTTTCGTCCCGTTTGGGCGCCGATTGCGACAATACGCCTTTCCCTTGTTCGGATCGAGCGGCGGCTGGCAACTTCCTCTGCGGCCTCAGGCGGCTTATGATTGGAAAGGTCTGAAGAGGACGGGGATGCGATTTCTTTTAGGGATGATTTTTGGCGCCCTGCTCACGGTCGCCGCGGCCTATATCAGCGATTCCAGGTCCGATCCGCTGCAAGGGGGCCGGATGGTGAACTGGACCGTGGTGGGGGAAAGGGTGAGCGACCTCACCGTCGACCTGCGGCGGATGTGGCGCGATTTCACCCGCCAGATTACCGGACCGCCTTAAGCCTGTTACCGGTCTCCGGTTCAATCCTAGAGGAGCTTCGGCCGTTTTTGGCCTTCGGCTCGGCCCGTTTGCTCGCTTGGTTAGGCGTGGAGGACTTGATGATCAGACCGTTGAAGATCGCGCTCATTGTCGTGACGGCCTTCGTTTGGCTTCCGCTGAACGCACTCGCCGCGGAGGAGGCAACACCTGAGGAGGTGATCGCCAAAGTGAAGGAAGCCGCAGCCTACTTGGCGAAGGAAGGCGAAGGCGGCCTGAAGACCTTCAAGAGCATGGACTCCCCCTTCGTGTGGAAGGATTCATACGTCTTCGTCTACAACTGCGAAGCCGGCCTTGGCGACGTGGCGCATCCTGTCCCGGCAACGAAGCCGTCAAAGATCTCCGAGAACAAGGATGCGAACGGAAAGGTGATCGGGCCCGAATTCTGCAAGGCGGCCGAGCGTCCCGGCGGCGGCTGGCTCGAATATCCGTGGTGGAAGCCGGTCAGGAGCGAGGGCGCAAAGGAACTGGAATACACCAAGGAGATCTCCCGCAAGGTGTCCTATATGCTGAAGGTCGAGGGTCAGCCTTACGAAGTCGGGGCCGGCGTCTACAGCGACACGCTGTCGGTCGACGAGCTCAATGCCCTGCTCAAGCAATAAGCGGTTATCTTAGGCCTGCTCTCGGTCTTGGCCGGACTGAAGGAGCACAGAACCCATATTGGAGTCGGTGCCGGTGACCTTCATCGGCAGTTCCACGCGCTCACTCGGTTTCAAAACCGGTTCTTTCTCTTTCTGTTTGCTCGGGCGCGATTGCTCTTTCGCGCCTTTCGGATGCGAGCTCGATCTTTCCGAGGCGGCCGTCCTGACCATGTTCATCCCGGTGAGAAACGCCGCGGCGCTGCCGACCACCGCGGCGATGGCAAGAATTTGCAGGGCGCGCCGCAGATCCGCACGCTTGGGCGCTTCCATAGCTACCGTTCTGTTGATGTAGGCGAGGAACGAACTCAGCAGCGCCGCAACAGCTCCACCGCTGAAAAACAGCATGGCCGCCGCCACCTTGCCATCGACGGTCGACGGCGGCGCCTTACCCAAGATCGCCAGCAGGATCAGCGCTGCGGCGCTGTTGAGCACAATGAGAAAGCCGAGCGCCCTGGCGCCGAACCGGTTCCGCTCCCGCTCGACGAAGACCGGGTCGAGACGTGGGTCGCCGGATTTGGGAGGATTCGGTGGCACGCGGGCTATATTGCCTTAGCTTGAGGCCGCATTGTGACGAACTCTGGCAGCGGGCGGCAGCGACGATCGTGGCGGAGACGGAGGGATTCGAACCCTCGATACGGCTTTAGACCGTATAACGGTTTAGCAAACCGCCGCCTTCAGCCTCTCGGCCACGTCTCCGTCGAGATAATTCAGTTAGTTCGTCCGGCTCCGCTTGGCAACCAACAACCATACGGGTGAACCGGCGGCGTAGTTTGAAGGATTGCCGGAGCGGCAGCGAGGGTTCCCTCGCTATGAGAGGCGCACGCGGCCGCCGCTGAATGTGGCGGGGCGGACAAAATAAATCCCCTTTTTGGGCCAACCATATAGCCGCAATCGTGCTAGATTTTTGGGCAATCACGGCGAAGAAGGAGTTTCTGGCGCCATGATCGTGCCGGCTTACCGAAAAACCCTGCAGTTGGCCTGTCTCACGGTTGGGTTATTCGCCGTCGCTTTGCCCTCCTCTGCCAAGGAGGCGACCTACTGCGTCACCTGCACCGGCCCCGATCAGACTTATCTTTGCCGGGTCGATGCCGGGGGCGCGAAGCCGAGCGATGCGCTCAAGCTCTATTGTGTGATCCGGACCGCCAAAGAAGGCCACCATGCCTCCTGTTCGGCGGTGCATGGCACGTCCTGTAACGGCATCGAGAAGGTCTATAGCTATGACGGCCCGCTCCCGGAGGATCTCGCTTCGGATCCGAGTGTGCAAAAATTGCAGAAGAAGCTCGAACAGGAAAATAAGACCTTCGAGAAGCCGGGCGAAACCGACACGCTCGTGGGATTGACCGGCCGCGCCGTGCGAAATGCCCGGGATCGGTTTGGTGGCTCGTCTGAGCCTACCGATCAGCCCTTACCGCGAAAGCCTGTAAGCGAGAGGCAGGTGCCACCGGCCTCGCAAAACGCACAGGCGACGGTTCCTGAGGCAGAGGCAGCAGACTCCAGGCCAGGTTTTGCCCGAAGGAGCTATCGCTGCATGATGTCTTTGTTCCGTAATTGCAGCGGTGAAGGCGCCGAGGGGAACTAATACCCCGCGCGGCGCCCCTAAAACTCTAGTTCGTTTGCAGCCACTCCCGGGCGAGCTTCTGGGCTTGCGCGATCTGCTCGCACGACATTTCACGGGCGAGCTCGAGGCGACGCGTCATAGCTGCCGCGTTGCCGCGCGCCGCCGCGAGATTGAACCATTTATGCGCGACCACCAGGTCGGCGGCCACATCTCGTCCGGTCGCGTAAAGCATGCCCAACTCGAACAGAGAGTCCGCGGAGCCCGTGCTTGCGCCGAGCCCCGCAATCTCCGTCGCCATCTCCATGCGTGCCATAACGACTCCCCCTCTTACTTTGCTTGTCGTCGTAAGACGTTTTTCCAACCATCCACGCGCTAACCATGAGCGAAGAGTTTCAACAACTCCTCAATTCATATGCTTAATGCTAAGCAAGCAGATCTAAACGGCCGGTAATATTGGTTTACGGCATAGGCGATGAAAGGGCTGTTGCGTTAATCTTTCGCCCTGGCAACGAGTCCTTCACCAGTCGCGGTGACCGGCCGGTAACCAACATGGCGTTTTGAAGAAGACGAAGGATTGCCGCTCTAGCGGCGTGGATCGCGGGCGCCGAGCGGTTGTCGGACTTAGGCCAGCAACACCGTTGAGCCCGTTGTGAGCCGCGCTTCCAGGTCGCTTTGGGCCTGAGCCGCGTCGGCCAATGGATAGGTTTGATTGATCGCGATCTTCACCGTCCCGTTTCCGATCACATCGAACAGATCGTTTGCCGTCGCCACGAGGTCCTTTCGCGTCTCGATGTAATTGGCGAGCGACGGACGCGTGGCGAACAGCGAGCCCTTCTGCGACAGCAGCGTGATGTTGAACGGTGGCACCGGACCCGATGCTTGTCCGAAACTGACCCACATGCCGAGCGGCTTTAGACAGTCGAGCGAGGCCGGAAACGTGTCTTTGCCGATCGAGTCGTAGACGACATCGACGCCTTTGCCTTTGGTGTATTCCTTGACCTTGGCGACGACATCCTCTTCGTGAACATTGATGACATGGGTGCAGCCATGGCCGCGGGCGATGAGCGCCTTGCCGGACGAGCCGACCGTTCCGATGACCGTCGCTCCCAATGACGCGGCCCACTGGCAGGCGATGAGGCCGACACCGCCGGCGGCGGCATGGAATAGAAGCGTGGTGCCGCGGCCCACCTTGAAAGTTCGGCGCAGGAGATATTGCGCCGTCATGCCCTTGAGCATGATGGCTGCCGCGGTCCGGTCGGTGATCTCGTTGGGAATCTTGACCACGCGGTCGGCGGCGATCAGACGTTCCTCGGCATAGGCGCCGACTTGTCCGGCATAGGCCACCCGGCGGCCGATTTTCAGATCCCTCACCCCCTCGCCGAGCTCGGTCACGACACCGGCTGCTTCCATGCCAGGGACGAACGGAAGCGAGGGCTGCGGGTAGAGACCCGTGCGCATATAAATGTCGATAAAGTTGAGGCCGACCGCCGTCTGCTTGAGCTTGACCTCACCGGGGCCTGGGGGACCGATTTCGACCTTTTGCCATTTCAGGACTTTTGGGCCCCCATACTCATGAATACGGATCGCGTGGCTCATTCGAGCCCAAGCTTTTTCTTGACGAGTTCGTTCACGGCCTGAGGGCTTGCCTTGCCGCCGGTTGCCTTCATCACTTGTCCGACGAACCAGCCGGCCAGCGCCGGTTTGTCTTTCGCTTTTTCGGCCTTGTCGGGATTGGCGGCGATGACTTCGGTAACGGCCTCCTCGATCGCGCCCAAATCGGTGACTTGCGTCAGCCCGCGCGCCTCGACGATTGCGGCCGGATCGCCGCCCTCGGTCCAGACAATGTCGAACACATCCTTGGCGATCTTGCCAGAAATGGTTCCGGACTTGATGAGATCGAGAATGCTTCCGAGTTGCTCCGAGGTCACCGGGCTGTCGACGATGGCGCGCCCTTCTTTGTTGAGACGCCCGAACAGCTCGTTGTTGACCCAGTTGGCCGCCTGTTTGGCATCGCGGCCTTTGGCAACCGCCTCGAAATAATCCGCCGATTCCTTCTCGCCGATCACCACATCCGCATCGTAAGGGCTGAGCCCGTATTCGGCGATAAAGCGCGCGCGTTTTTCATCGGGAAGTTCGGGAAGATCGTGCGCAAGGCTATCGACATAGTCTTGCGTTAGTTCGAGCGGAAGCAGGTCAGGATCGGGGAAATAACGATAGTCGTGGGCTTCCTCCTTGGAACGCATCGAGCGCGTCTCGCCGGTCTTGGCATCGAACAGCCGTGTCTCCTGATCGATGACACCACCCTCCTCTAGGACGTCGATCTGGCGCCTCGCTTCGTGCTCGATCGCCTGCCCGATAAAGCGAATTGAGTTGACGTTCTTGATCTCGCATCGCGTTCCCAGGGGTTCACCGGGGCGCCGCACCGAGACATTGACGTCGGCGCGGAGCGACCCTTCCTCCATATTGCCGTCACAGGTGCCGAGATAGCGCAGGATGGTCCGCAGCTTGCCGACATAGGCTTTGGCCTGGTCGGATGAGCGGAGGTCCGGCTTCGACACGATCTCCATCAGGGCGACACCCGAACGGTTGAGATCGACATAGGAATATTTCGGGTGCTGGTCGTGCAGACTCTTGCCTGCATCTTGCTCCAAATGCAGGCGCTCGATGCCCACGGTCACCCGCTCGCCGTTCAAAAGATCGACGATGACCTCACCCTCTCCGACAATCGGGCTCTTATACTGGCTGATCTGATAGCCTTGCGGCAGGTCGGGATAGAAGTAGTTCTTGCGGTCGAACACCGAGGTCAGATTGATTTTCGCCTTAAGCCCAAGTCCGGTGCGGATCGCTTGCGCGATGCAAGCCTGGTTGATCACCGGCAGCATGCCGGGCATGGCGGCGTCGACCAGGCTGACATGGGAATTGGGTTCGCCGCCGAACTCGGTCGAGGCCCCGGAAAACAGTTTGGCGTTGGAGGTCACTTGCGCATGCACCTCCATGCCGATCACGACCTCCCACGGGCCGGTCGCGCCTTCGATCAGATTCGATTTGTCAGCCTTTTGATCCATCGCCGCCGTGATCGCTATTTCTTGGTATCGAGCTGCTGGCGGAGCCTCTCCTCCTCGTACTGGATGAACCAGCCGATCATCTGCCGCCATAGCGCTTCGGCAAGTTCCGGCGGCAGGCCTTGCTCGGCCGCCCGGACCTTGACCCGATCGATCACCTGTTGAACCCGCCAGGGCACGCGTGCGTCCGCCGGAGAATTTTTAAGCTGCCAGGCCCGCTCGACATAGGTAAAGCGCTCGCCGATACAATCCACCATGGCGGCATCGAGACGGTCGATCTCGGCCCTCACCTCTTCCATGCTGTTGCAATCTTTTGCCTGTCGCGGTGCCATAGTGAAAAGTCCTCAAATGAATTTGCGTTTACGCGGCTTTGCTCCACCAGTCATCCGGCTTGGCGAGCGGTCCGGCCGCCTCTTCGATCACGCGGGCCGCACGGAACAGCGTCTCTTCGTCGAAAGCCTTGCCGATCAACTGAAGTCCCAGCGGCGTGCCTTCGGACGAGAGCCCGGCGGGGACACTCATTCCCGGCAGGCCTGCCATATTCACAGTGACGGTGAAAATGTCGTTGAGATACATCTCGAGCGGATCGCCCGATTTTTCGCCGAGCCCGAATGCCGGTCCGGGCGTGGTTGGCGTCAGGATCGCATCGACCGTCTCGAATGCGGCATCGAAATCGCGCTTGATCAAAGTCCGAACCTTCTGCGCCTTGAGATAATAGGCGTCGTAATACCCTGCCGAGAGCACATAGGTCCCGATCAGGACGCGGCGTTTGACTTCCGGGCCGAAGCCTGCGGCGCGCGTGTTCTCATACATCGCGATCACGTCGGCCCCCTTCTCCCTTAGGCCGTAACGGACGGCGTCATAGCGGGCAAGGTTCGAAGAGGCTTCCGCCGGCGCCACGATATAATAAGAGGGCAGCGCATATTTCGTATACGGCAGGCTCACATCTTTGATCTTGGCGCCCGCTGCTTTCAGCCATTCCACACCCTTTTGCCATAGCGCTTCGATCTCAGGCGCCATGCCGGGCACGCGATATTCTTTAGGGATGCCAATGGTGAGCCCCTTCACTCCCAAATCGATCGCCGCTTCGTAATCGGGCACCGGGAGGTCGGCGCTCGTCGTATCTTGCGGATCGTGGCTTGCCATGACGCGCAACAGAATGGCGGCGTCGCGAACGGTGCGGGCAATCGGCCCGGCTTGATCGAGCGAGGACGCAAATGCGACGATCCCCCAGCGCGAGCAGCGGCCGTAAGTCGGCTTAACGCCGACGGTTCCGGTGATGGCCGCGGGCTGACGGATGGAGCCGCCAGTGTCGGTGGCCGTTGCGCCCATACACAGCCGCGCCGCAACCGCTGCCGCCGACCCGCCTGACGAACCGCCGGGCACGAGCTTGGCGCTCGATCCTTTGCGGCGCCAAGGGTTGATAGCGGGACCGTAATAACTGGTCTCGTTCGACGAGCCCATGGCGAACTCGTCATTGTTGAGCTTGCCGAGCATCACCGCCCCTTCCGCCCAGAGATTGGCCGTCACTGTCGATTCATAGGTGGGCGTAAAGCCATCGAGAATGTGCGAACAGGCGGTGGTGCGGACATCGCGCGTACAGAACAGATCCTTGATGCCGAGCGGGATGCCTTCGAGCGTGCCGGCCTCTCCTTTCTTGAGGCGAGCGTCACTCTCTTCCGCCATCTTGAGCGCGCGCTCCGGCGTCGGCAGCACGTAGACATTGAGCGCCTCGTTGGCCGCTTCGATCGCATCGATATGCGCTTGCGTCAGTTCGTGCGATGAGAACGACTTGTCGTGCAAGCCCTGTCGCGCTTCGGCGATGCTCAGTTCAGTGAGTTCGACCACAGTTTTCCTGCTTCACCTTTCACGGCAAACGAACCTTCGGCCTCTCGCGGCGGGCTCAACTGCTCCACCGCCAAACAGTGCCGAGACGCGTTTGCGGTCTATTCAACAACCTTGGGCACGACGAAGTAGCCGTCGTCGACCTGGGGTGCGTTCTTCAAGATATCGGCGGCACAGAACCCGGCAGTCACTTCGTCTTTACGCATCTTCATTTTCATATCTTCGACCCGCGTCATTGGCTCGACATTGCTGGTATCGACCTCGTCAAGCTGGGCGACCCAATCGAGAATATTGGATAGCTCCTTCTCGAGCGTGCCCTCCTCCTGCTCGGTAATCGCAAGGCGGGCAAGACGGGCGATGCGGCGGACGGTGGCGCGGTCGACGGACATGGGGCGAAAGAGGCGGTTGGTTTCCTTGGAGGCTCGTCTAGCACCGCGCTGCCGAAGCGGCAACTTCGGCCAGATCAGGCCTCGAACGAGACGCCGATCTCGGGCACCAGCACGTTATCCGTGCCCAGCTCGGCGATGAATTGGTCGGGGGTCTGGTCGAGCACCGGAAAGGTCCCGTAATGGCACGGGACGATCAGCTCGAAGTGGAAGAACCGCTTGCAGGCGAGCGCCGCCGTCCTGGCGCCCATGGTATAGCGGTCCCCGATCGGCACGAAGCCGATCGCCGGTTCATAAATCTCGCCAATCAGCCCCATATCGGAGAAAATATCGGTATCGCCCATGTGATAGAGGGGCCTGCCGCCGGTCGGCGCGACGATGAGCCCGCAACAGGCCCCGAGATAGACGGGTCGCCCATCGACAATATTCGAGGCGGAATGCCAAGCCGGGACGAAGGTCAGGTCAAAATCGTCGTGATAGAGTGTGCCGCCGGTGTTACCGGGATCGATTTTTTCCACGCCATGACCGGCGAGATAGGTCGCAAGCTCATGCACGGCGAGAAGCTGGGCGTCGGTTTCCTTGCAGATGCGCACCGTATCCCCGGCATGATCCTCGTGCCCATGGGTCAGCGCCACATGCGTCGTTCCTTCGATCGCCTCATGCAGGGGGATGTTGGCCTTTTCGAAGGTGGCATTGCCGGTCAAGAACGGATCGATCAGGATGCTGCTCGAGCCGGTATCGATCCGAAAGCAGGAATGGCCAAACCAGGTAATCTGCATACTTGTTATCCTCTGACGTGCCTGTCGTGACTGTAGCACCTCTGATCGAAATCGAAGACCTGCCGAAGCGGCTCGCTCGCGAGGCCCGGCTGCTTGGTCTTGACCTCGGCACCAAGACCATCGGCATGGCGTTGTCGGACGTCACCCGTTCGATTGCAACGCCCTACCATACGCTGCGCCGGACCAAGTTCACCGGCGATGCGCTGGAAATCGCCGCAGCGATCGAAGAGAACGAGGTCGGCGCGGTGGTGATCGGCCTTCCCATCAATCTCGACGGCTCGGAGGGACCGCGCGCTCAATCGACCCGCGCTTTCGCTCGCAACCTCGCCTCTCGCATCAAAGTGCCGATTGTCCTCTGGGACGAGCGGTTCTCGACCGCAGCGGTCGAACGGCACCTGATCGAGGCCGGCGCGTCCCGCAAGCGGCGGGCCGAGGTCATCGACCGCATGGCGGCCGCCTATATCTTGCAAGGTGCGCTCGACCGGCTCGGCCGCCTCACGGCCTAGATCAGCGGCGTTCACTCAAGTAGCAGGTAATGCGCCGGATTATCCGGGCACTGACCCAACAGACCGAAGCCGCAGATCAGCAGCGTCGAGACGGCGTTGCCAAGCGCCAGCAGGAAGAAGGTGACGAGGGCCGTGAGCGGTAACACGTCGAGGCGTTTGGACCACGGTTCAGGAGTCTCGAATTGACGGTCGTCGAACAAAAGGATGGCACTCCACACGATGGTCAGCCCGAAGCCGATAAGCGCCCAGGTGTAAAGATGCAGTCCGAAAATCGCGTTGCCGTATGAACCGGTGCCAGGGACGATGTGAAGAAGAATCTGCCTTATCGAGATCGAGGCCCCCACGGAAGCTCCCAAGATCGTCATGCCGTAATGGCTCGGCCGCGGACCGAATATCAGATTGAGTGCAATGCCGACACCGGCGGCGGTAAAGCCGGCCCGCTGCAAGATGCACAAGGGACACGGCAGATCGCGAAACCAGAGCTGATCGACGAAGGCGATCGAAAGCGCTGTAACGATGGCGATCAGCCCGAGGGCGTTGAGCAGTCTCGACAGTTCGGCCGGCACCTTTCTCCCCCTCAACTCAAAGTGAGATGCTCAGCACCTCGGTCACGTGAATGCGGAAGAGCACGAGCATCACCACAACACCCGCGACCCAAAGCCCTATCGCCACGCCGCGCTGCCTCAGCCACGCGGCGCCGAGGGCACAGGCAAAAATAAGAAAAGGCAAGCTCATCATGATGCGGCTCCGCCGAACGATCGATGCCGGCGCGCGATCAGACCAGGCAGCGACGCCATCTCGATTCGATGCAAATCAAGACTGAGACTTATTGAAATTCCACACGCTGGCAAGCGCCAATGGCCTGGGGCCGATTGGCCTTGCAATGACACCCCTTCCGGCTGACAGCGTTAACACGTGAAGAGCCTCTTTACTTGTGCTGCCACGCACGCTGGGTCTATACAGTCTCCTTTGATGACCTCTGCGGCGCCAGCCTCGAACGCCTCTTTCCCTCACCGCCATCTTCTTGGAATCGAAGGGCTTTCGCCCACTGAGATCATGGCGCTCCTCGATCTTTCAGAGGAAGCCGCTCAGCTCAGCCGGCAAATCGACAAGAAGCGCGATGACCTCCGCGGCCGGACGCTGATCAATCTCTTCTTCGAGGCCTCGACCAGAACCCAGAGCTCCTTTGAGCTGGCCGGAAAGCGGCTCGGCGCCGACGTGATGAACATGTCGGTCGACACGTCGTCGGTCAAAAAGGGTGAAACTCTGATCGATACGGCGGTCACGCTGAATGCGATGCGTCCCGATCTTCTCGTCGTGCGTCACTATTCGGCCGGCGCGGTGGAACTCTTGTCGCAGAAGGTCGACTGCTCGGTGATCAATGCCGGCGACGGCAGCCATGAGCATCCGACCCAGGCTTTGCTCGACGCCCTCACCATCCGCCGTCATAAGGGGCAGATCGACGGGCTTATCGTCGCGATCTGCGGCGATGTTCTGCATTCGCGGGTTGCCCGCTCCAATATTCTGCTGCTCAACGCGCTCGGCGCCAGAGTCCGCGTCGTGGCGCCATCCACATTGCTTGCGTCCGGTATCGAGCGGCTCGGCGTGGAAGTCTACACGTCGATGCACGAAGGTCTGGCCGATGCCGACATCGTCATGATGCTGAGGCTTCAGCGCGAGCGCATGATTTCAAGCCTGATCCCAAGCCAGCGCGAGTACTTCCATTTTTTCGGTCTCGACTTCGAGAAGCTCGCCCGGGCCAAACCGGACGCGCTGGTGATGCATCCTGGACCGATGAACCGAGGCGTCGAGATCGACTCGAACGTTGCCGACGACGTCCGCAGTGTCATTCGGGAGCAGGTGGAGATGGGGGTCGCCGTACGCATGGCGGTGCTCCAGGCCCTGGCCCGCCATCTGCCGAACCGATAAGGGCGATGCCAATGCATGAACAGGATCAGCATCGCCCTCCCCGCGCCATAGCCTTCGTCAATGCGCGGCTCATCGACCCGTCATCCCGGCTCGATCAACGCGGCGGCGTTCTGATCCAAGATGGCCGCATCGCCGATCTCGGGCCGCACATTGAAGCGGGAGCGGCCGGCGAGGCGATGCTCATCGATTGCCAAGGTCATGTGCTGGCGCCGGGTCTGATCGATATGGCGGTCCTGACCGGTGAACCTGGACACGAGCACCGCGAGACCTTGGCCACGGCGAGCCGCGCCGCCGCGGCCGGGGGCGTAACCACGATCGTCTGCATGCCTGACACCGATCCCGTGATCGATGATGCCGCTCTCGTGGATTTCATCTTGAGACGCGCGCGCGACACCGCGCTCGTCAATGTGCATCCCATGGGCGCTACGACCAAAGGCCTGCTTGGCGAGGAGATGACCGAGATCGGGCTCCTCAGGGAAGCCGGGGCAATCGCCCTGACTAACGGCAAGACCAGCATCGCCAACGCCAAGGTCATGCGAAACGTGCTGGCCTATGCCAAGGATTTCGGCGCCCTGATCGTTCATCACCTCGAGGATCCTTCGCTTGCCAAGGACGGCGTCATGAACGAGGGCGAAATCGCCACCAGACTTGGCTTGCGCGGCATTCCGGCTGCCGCCGAGACGATTGTGCTTGAGCGCGATATCCGGCTGGTCGAACTCACCGGGGGTCGCTACCACGCCGGTCAGATTTCGAGCCGGGCCTCCCTCGATGTTATTCGCACAGCCAAGCTCATGGGGCTCCCGGTCACCTGCGGCGTGTCGATCAACCACCTCACCCTCAACGAGAACGACATCGGTTCTTATCGCACGTTCTTCAAAATGAGACCGCCGCTCAGGTCCGAGGAAGACCGCCGCGCCATGGTCGAGGGCCTGGCGGCCGGCGATATCGACGTCATTGTTTCGGCTCACGATCCGCGCGGCGCGGAAGGCAAGCGGCGCCCATTTGCCGAGGCTGCCGATGGCGCGGTGGGTTTGGAGACCTTGCTTGGCGCGGCCCTTCGCCTTTATCACAATGGAGACGTGGAGCTCTCCCAGTTGCTGCGCGCGCTGACCGCAAATCCGGCGCACCTGCTCGGACTTGAGGCTGGGCGGCTCGCGAAGAACGCCCCGGCCGACCTTATCCTGATCGATCTCGACACGCCTTGGGTGGTCGCGCCCGAACGTTTGCGCTCGAAATCCAAGAACACAGCGTTCGACGGCGAACAATTGCAGGGCCGCGTCCTCGTCACCGTCGTTGCCGGGCGCGTCGTCTATAACTACGCTGATGACCCGGGTCCTTAGCTTCCGCCTTCCTGGATGGTGAACGATGTCTTCCGGCGATTGGAGTGGCGTCTTCTATTATCTTTTGTTTTTCGCCGGCGGTTATCTCCTGGGCTCGATCCCCTTCGGCTTCATCTTGACAAGGATCGCCGGTCTTGGCGACGTGCGCCGGATCGGGTCCGGCAATATCGGCGCCACCAATGTCTTGCGCGCGGGCAGTAAGAAGATTGCCGCCCTCACCCTCATGCTAGACGCGGCCAAAGGGACCGCGGCCGTGCTTTTGGGCGCGGTCTGGAGCGAATACGCGGCTCTGGCCGCAGGCCTTGGCGCCTTTCTCGGACATTTATTTCCGGTCTGGCTCAACTTCCGTGGCGGCAAAGGCGTCGCCACCTATCTCGGCATCCTGCTCGGCCTGTCGTGGCCTGCGGCCGCTTCCTTCGCTGTCACCTGGCTTCTTGTCGCCTGCGTCACACGCTATTCGTCGCTCGCCGCACTGGCCGCAAGTGCTGTGAGCGTTGTTGCGCTGGCGGTCATGGCACAGTGGCCCCTTGCCGCCCTGTCCCTCCTGCTCGCCGCTCTGCTTTTCATCCGCCATGCCGGAAATATCCGCCGCTTGCTACGAGGCGAGGAAGCACGCATTGGCCAAACGCACTGATAAGCCCGCAGCTTCGACACGCGCCGCCTCGCGGCTGAGCCGCGATCAACGCCTCGCTTGGCTCAGACTGATCCGAAGCGAGAATGTCGGTCCGGCCACCTTTCGGGCGCTGGTCAATGAATTCGGCGGTGCCGAAGCGGCCATCGACGCCTTGCCGACATTATCCCGGCGTGGCGGCAGAACTCACGACATCCGATTATGCAGCGAGGCTGAAGCCGAGGCGGAACTTGCGCACGCCGAGGATTTGGGCGCCGATCTTGTCGCTGTCGGCGAGCCGGGCTATCCGCCGGCACTTGCTCATGTCGATGCGCCCCCGCCCCTGCTCTACATCAAGGGCCGGACGGATCTGGCAGACATTCCCATTGTCGCCATTGTCGGCGCTCGCAACGGGTCTGCCGTCGGGCAGAAATTTACCCGCCAGCTCGCGAGCGAGTTGGGCGCAGAAGGTTTCGTTATCGCCTCGGGACTCGCCCGCGGCATCGACACCGCAGCACATCGTGCCGCGCTTGCGCATGGAACCATTGCCGTGGTTGCCGGCGGCATCGATATTGTCTATCCGCCGGAGAATGAGGATCTGCAGCACGCGATTGGCGAAAACGGCCTCCTCATTAGCGAACGGTCTCCGGGGTTCTCACCCAGAGGGCAGGACTTTCCCCGCCGTAACCGGCTGATCTCGGGAATCTCGCTCGGCGTGGTGGTGGTCGAGGCGGCCGAACGCTCAGGCTCGCTCATTACCGCACGTCTCGCCGGTGAGCAGGGCAGAGAAGTCTTTGCCGTCCCTGGCAGCCCGCTCGATCCGCGGTCTGCCGGCACCAACAATCTGCTCAAGCAGGGCGCCGGCCTTGTCACCTGTACCGGCGATATCGTCGAGGTGCTGGCGCCGATCTTGGGCCGCCAGCCTCCCGCACCGGATGGGCTTGCCGCGGCCGACGAACACATTGCCCCGGCGCCACTGCCTGACATCCTCCAGACCGAGCGGGAATT
>Ga0307425_1001277_pt1 | contig 15266 bp, 2 predicted proteins | sample SalMarWE160330MG_FD_202152 | JGI IMG/M metagenome (GOLD analysis project Ga0307425, IMG submission 202152) | Salt marsh sediment microbial communities from the Plum Island Ecosystem LTER, Massachusetts, United States - WE1603-30 | ecosystem: Environmental > Aquatic > Marine > Intertidal zone >... | reverse complement strand
GGTGCCGACGAATCGCTGTACGAGGCGAAGCGCGAGGGCCGAGATTGCTCCGGAGCCTTCGTCGAAGTTGCCCGAGAAACCCCTGCCGACGAGGACGCCGCAGAAGCGTAGGGGCTTGCGACCGGTAGCGCACTTCGCGGCGACCGACACCACACGAGAAGCGGCCGCCCCCAGACTCGGGACGGCCGCACTTGTGTGCCCACATCCTGCGGGATCGCGTACCCCTACGGCGCGATCAGGTAGGCAACTCCCTCAAGCTTCCACGTCTTCGACATCGTGGCCACGATGGTGGCCTTCTCGGCAGCATCCCCGGTGTAGAAGTACGTGCCGTTCTTCAGATTGCGGAAACGCCAGACCGGAGGGCCGCTCGTTCTCGAGACGTTGTAGGCGACTCCTTCGAGCTTGTAGGACTTGGATAGGTTGGCCACGATCCAGTTCTTCTCGTTCGCATCAGAAGTGTAGAAGTAGTAACCCTTCTTCAAGTTGCGGAAGCGCCACAGCGGTGAGGTGTTGGTCGTCGTATTGATCCGATAGGCCACGCCTTCAAGCTTCCAGTACTTCGACATCGTGGCCACAATGTTGTTCTTCTCGACCTCGCTTGCGGTCCACAAGTAGTAGCCGTTCTTCAAGTTGCGGAAGCGGTAGACAGACCAGTAGCTGTCTGAGGCCACAGAGAACGTGATCGTTTCGGTGTCTTCAGTGTTGCCTACATTGTCAACGCTCCAGTAATCAACGGTGTGGGATCCAGACGTCGACGCCGTCACAACCGTCCCCGTCGCGGCGGCGCCCGAGTCGAGACGATAGCGGGTGCAGTACACGCCTGATCCCGTGTCTTCGGCAGACAGATGGATTGTCGCCGAACCCGAGTACGTCGCGGAATGATCGTCGGTGGTCTGGGGAGGAGTGCGATCGATGCGAACCGTCGCCGTCACTTCTCCTCGACTCATGCCATTCGTGTCAGTCGAGCACGCCGATATCGACGTGGTCCCCTCGTCGCTTATCGTGAAGGGCACCGTGTAGCTGGTCTCAGCACCTGATCCAATCGAATAGCCAACCGCCGCGACACTCACTGGACTACTGGTCTCAATCGTTACGGTGACCTCGTCTGAGCCAACCCATCCCTTGGGCACGTCGATGGTCGTGGTTGGACCTTCGCTCGTGGTCACGTCAAGCGTCTGAGCGTCCTCGACGTTTCCGGCCTCGTCTACCGACCAATACGTCACCGTCGTAGTGCCATCGCCGGTAATCGCGATCGGAGTGGTGTAGCTGTGAGTTGAACCCCCATCGAGCGTGTAGTAGGTATGCGCCACGCCAGAAAGCGCGTCGGTGGCCGAGATCGTCACGGTCGCAGGAACACCCGCGACACCCGTCGGTCCTGTCGCCACGCTTGATGGAGGTGTGCGATCGATAAGCGCGGTCACCGTGTGCGTATCCTCGACGTTGCCCGCCACGTCTACCGAGCAGTAGCCGATGGTAGACGTTCCCTCGGCAAGGGAGAACGCGGCCGTGTAGGTCGTGGCCGCCGCACCGTTCACCGAGTAGCGCGTACCCTCGACTCCAGAGACGGCATCGGTAGCCGAGAAGCTGGCCTCCGCCGTCGAACTCGTCCACACGGAGTCCGTCACACCTGAAATCGTCGTGGTGGGCGCTACACTGTCGATGTTGATGTAGCCGGTGTGGGTGGTCTCGACGTGCCCGACCACGTCCTCTGACGCGTATGTGATGGTGTGTGTGCCCTCGCCGGTCACCAGAACCGGCCCGGTATACAGTTCGCCCGGTTGTGCGTCCACCGTGTACGTCGTGGCTACCACGCCAGATCCCGTGTCAGTGGCCGATAGGGAGAACGGCCACGTGTCCGAGGTCTGCCAGGTGTCGCCTGGCGAGGTCTCAAGACCGGTAGCGGTCGTGACCGGAGCCTCCGTATCGAGCTTGACCGACACCGTCTGAGTCGCGCTTTGGTTGGTCGCATTGTCAATCGCCGCATAGCCCAAGGTCGTCGTTCCCTGCGTGCTCACCTCGACCGGCGCGGTGTAGGTAGCCGTCGTTGCCGCGCCATTCGTCGAGTAGCGAATCCCGGCCAGCCCCGACCTCGTGTCCTCGGCCGACGCTCCGACCGTCACGGGCGCTGTTGTCTGCCAACCCGACGGTGGCGTGCTGACTTCGAGGCTCGGTGCAACCGTGTCGATGTTGACGTAGCCGGTCTTGGTCGCTTCGACGTTGCCCGACTCATCGGTGGATCGGTAGGTCACCGCGTGCGACCCGTCGTCTCCGCCAATGGAAACGGCGGTCGAGTAGGTGTTCCAGCCGCCACCGTCTTGTGCGTATTGCGTCAGAGCCACACCCGAGAGCGCGTCAACTGCCGAGAAACTCACCGTCGCGGAAGTGTTGCGCCAGCTCTCGTCGGCAGCGTCGGCGAGACCGGTCGCGGTCGTCACGGGAGCTTCAGTGTCGTAGAAGAAGCTCACATCCGAGCCGTACGACGTTCCGCCCGAGTTCGTCGCGTAGGCGCGCACGTAGTATCGCGTGTTCGCCGAGAGCCCCGTGATCGAGCTCGTGAATGCACCCGTCCCCGTTCCATCGGTGCTGTGCGAATCCGCAGTAGTCGGGTCTGTGGACGTGCCCCAGCACACACCGCGCGCCGTGACAGGGTCGCCACCCTCGCTGGTGACATTGCCGCCCGACGACGCTGACGTACTCGTAACGTCAGAGACCGCGGCCGTGACTACGGTTGCTGGATCCACGGTGGCGGCGTTGAAATCCGAAGCTGTCAGGTCACGGCCAATGTTCTTGACCACGATCGTGACGGAATGTGAGCTGCCGTCCGTGAAGACGACACTGCGATCTGAGCCGCTCGTGGTTTGCGCGGCGATGAGCGCGTCGCGCGTCGACGGACCGATCAGCGCACCGCCTACGTACAGGCTGAGCATGTCGCTCTCTTCGAGACGATCGAAATCCCAGATGGTGTCCGTGTCCGAAGACCCGGCGTCATCACGCTCGAACTTGAACGTATCGTTGCCGCCAAGGCCGAACAGCTCATCCGAACCCGCTCCGCCATCGATCGTGTCGGCACCTGAGCCAACGCCGTACGTGGTCCCAGGCGTGGTCGAGAAGATGTAGCCGCTGGCCACTTGGCCATCGACGTAGTCCCAAAGCCCGCCCGTCGAGTCATTCCACTCGAATGTCCCACTGGACCCGTTGCCGACGTGGTTGGACTGGGGCATACCCCCGTTCGTGTAGTACCACTGGCCCGAGTTCTTCGTGCAGTAGATGCTGTTGTCTCCGCCGAACCCGGCGCCACCGCCAGCGCTCCACATGTTGTATCCCGTGCCGCCGAGACCCTGGCTTCCGGAGATCGGAACCGCGGAGTTGCCGCCCCACTGGTTGTCCCAGTCCGCATACCCGCCAGACGGCTTGCTATCGATTCCGCCGGAGTAGCCGCCGTACTGAGAGGCACCGACGGTGGTGTCGTATAGCGCTCCGCCTCCGCCGGCAAGCAGCCCCCCGGTACCCCCGTTGCCGTCCGGGTCCTCCGCACCGCCTCCACCGCCCCCTCCACCGAAGCCGCCCGCGCCACCGTTGATGGTGCTGCGCGGTCCGCCTGTGAAACCATCACCGAAGATGATGTCATCACCCGCGCCACCGTTGATGGTCTCGGCCCCGCCTCCCGCCGATCCGCCAGAACCGTTCCGGAAGGAACTGCCTCCTCCGCCTCCGCCGCTACCGTCGCCGAAGATAACATCGTCGCCAGATGTGCCGGTGATGGTACCGCTGCCAGCCGCGCCGGAGCCGCCGTTCGGAGACACCCCGAGGTCATTCCAGTAGTCGCCGCCGCCACCACCACCGCTACCGCCTCCGGTGATGTAGTGGCCTGGACTGCCATCGCCGTATGCGACAGGAATGGGCGCGACGAACACCGTAGCGAGGGTAAACACGCCACTCATGAAGAGCCGCAGTGCGGCCGGACCCCTGCGATAGACCGACTTGGACAACCGCTTGACTCTTCGTCTCCAGGCAACGCCGGTCGCCCAAGTCCAGCCACCAAATGAGTCTCGAAACCACGCGGCAACACGCACTGCGACAGCCATGTGCCATCCTCCCCCTAGAGTGTGAGACATGCGAATGCCCCTCCCCAGGGCCACTCGCACCAGTATCTCGGCTGGTATACCCCAACGCAGGTGCGAAGAATCCGGCAAACGCTAGCGTCGCTGATCTGTTTCCACCATCTCGCCAGCGTGGTAGCTCGAGCGCACGTACGGAGCGCTCGCCACAGCCGAGAAACCCATCTCCAGCGCCTCAGCCTCGAGCTGCGAGAACACCTCCGGCGCGACGAACTCGGCAACCGGAAGGTGCGCGGCGCTCGGCCGGAGGTACTGCCCGAGCGTTAGCATCGAGATTCCGACGCGTCGCAGATCGCGCATCACCTCGCGCACTTCATCGGTGCTCTCGCCGAGACCGAGCATCAAGCCCGACTTGGTTGGCATGTCGGAGCCTACTCTGTTCGCGCGCGCGAGCACCCCAAGGGAGCGCTCGTAGTCCGCCCCCGGCCGAACGCCCTCATACAAGCGCGGCACTGTCTCAAGGTTGTGATTGAATACGTCTGGCCCGGCCAGCGCAACCGTGTCAACGCTTTCGAGTCGACCGGCGAAGTCGCTCGTGAGCACCTCGACGGTCGCCTCGGGCACGGTGTCACGAAGTGCCTCGATGACGGCTACGAAATGGGCTGCTCCCCCGTCGGCCAGATCGTCGCGCGTCACCGTCGTGACAACAACATGAGTGAGCCCAAGCTGCCGTGCGGCTTCGCCGACTCGGCGGGGCTCATCGGGATCGAGCGACACGGGAGTTCGCGACTCGACCGCGCAGAACCTGCAGCCCCGCGTGCATGCGTCGCCCATGATGAGAAACGTCGCGGTCCCGGCTGCGAAACACTCACCCCGATTCGGGCACTTCGCCGATTGGCACACGGTGTGCAATTCGAGCCCTCGGAGTATGCGGTTCACCGAAGCTGCTTGACCCGGCTGCGCCACAGGCCGCTTGAGCCAAGCAGGAAGTCTTTGGGAACAACTGCTGCCCTCGTTGACGTACGTCAAGTGCCGTCCATTTCCCGCCGATAAGCCAGTGAACCGAGGAGTCATCGTATCACCCTCATCCGTAGGGCCACGGATGGGATCTGCCGGACCGAAGCAAAGGCCACTGCGCGGTCGCACAAGAGCGCGACCAACAACTGCACCGGAGGGAACTCTTGGGCACGCAAATGGTGTTTCACAACGCACGCGGGTTCCTCGATCGGCTCCTTCGCATCATCACCTCGGTGGCTTTGCTCGCCGCCTATACCACCATCCCAGTCGTACTGTCTCCAACGCCAGCCATGGCGGCGCCCGCTGCGCTGACCGTCAGCGCAAGCGTGAGCAGCCGCCCGCTTCTTGGCGGCAAAGCCACAGTCCACGTCACGGTCAAGAACTCCGACACCACTGACAAGGCCTACAACATCTCGCTGCAGGACGTGCTCTCAAGCAACCGGCCTGATCCGCAAGGTGTGGCGACGTTCGTCTCGGCAAGTGACGGGGACGGCGCGCTCGTGCCGACGTCGGTGAGCACGGCTGGCGGCACTGGCGACACAACCGTCAAGTTCATCAACATCCGCGACCTTGCACCGCAGGAGTCCTACACGATGGACATGGTCGTCGACCTGTCCGGCGACTCCACGTGGGAAGCCGGCGACGTGCTGCAGAACGCGGTCACGGCCTCAGGCAACACGATCCCGAACCAGACGATTCCAGACATATCGGCGAATACGTCGACCTCGGCGCATGTGCTGCCGATCATCATCAAGTCCAAAGCCACGCACCAGTCCACCGGCGTCGAGCAGGCGACAGGCACCGGTGCACGCGCGTTCTACTACACGATAGACGTGCAGAACAACTACACCGGCCCCAGCCAGAGCGTCGTCGTGACCGACACGATTCCTGACGGCGTCGAGTACCTGGGACCGCACGGGTCGAGTCCCGCGCCAGACAGCGTTTCGCGCGACGGGTCCACCGGCGTCACCACGCTGGTGTGGGATCTCGGCACGATGGCCACGAGCGCATCGCAGCAACTCGCCTATGACGCCGGTATCCGCTACGACTACTACGGCACGAACCACGGTGGCGTGAACCGCGACGACGCAAGCCCGCTTACGACCGCCACGGCTGGTGCACCGATCATCACCTCGGCAAGTCCAAAGAAGACGTTCGTGAACACTGCCGAGCTGGGCGCGAAGTGGCTCTCGAATCCAGCGACCGACACCGCGCAGGCGAGTGTCACCGGCGCCGCGCTCACGGTCGCCAAGAGCGCCGACAAGACCAGTGGCGGGCTTGGGACCGTCATCAACTACACGCTCACGTACGCGACGTCGCAGTACTACTCGGCGATCGCGACGGGAGATCTGACGCTCGTTCACGATCACCTGCCCGACGGCCAGAACTTCACGACGGCCACGGCCAATCCGGCCCCGCTATCGGTGCTGCACAATCCGGACGGCTCGACCGACGTCACGTGGACGGTCGGCGCGGTGCCCAACACCAGCAGCGGCACGATCACGTTCTCGGCACAGGTCGGGACAAACTGGCAGGAGCCGAGCTATGCGGGCGACCCCATCGTCTCCGGCGACTCGATGGTCAACCACGTCGACATTAGCGGCGTGGCGTCTGACAACGTGAACCCTGCTCGGCCCACGATCGACACCGCGTCGTCTGACAGCGTGGGATTCTCGACGCACCTGCCTACGATCAGCAAGCAGATGCTCGACCCAACGACGGCGACCTGGTCGAAAAACGTGGCCATGACCGTCGGGGACACATCGACGGTTCGCGTGCGGTTCAACACCACCGACGGTTCATCGCCCGAGCGCTCCGACATCAACATGGGCAACATCGCGCTCACCGACTGGCTGCCGGTCGGTATGTCGATTGTGCCCGGCACGTTTCATGTGACGTACTCCGGCGCGAGCGACTTCACCTCGCCGACGGTCGGCACGCCCCCGCCGCTGAACATCTCAACGCCGACAACGCTGTCAGTCAGCGACGTACAAGGCGTGTCGTGGTATCTCGGCAATGTGTCGCCCAGTGGTTGGTGGCAGGCGACGTTTGACGTGCACCTCGACGACGTCCCGGCCGTCACCGACGGCGAGATCGTCGCGAACATGTGGAAGCTCACCGGCGTCAACACGTTCGGGACGCCGTACTCGGCGCGCGACATGGCGACTGTGAACTACACGGCGCCGCACCTCACACTCGACAAGACCGTGAGCCCACCGAGTCCGCTCACGGGCGGCTCACAGGTTCCCTACACGATCACAATCGACAACACCGCGGGTGGCGCCGCCGATCAGGTGAGTGTGGATGACACGCTACCCGTCGGCGAGCGCGCGAGCGCGCCGGTGGTCGACAGCGTGAAGCTCGACGGCACTAGCCTGAGCGCCGGTAGCGACTACGTCTCAAGCTGGAGCGGCGCGAGCGGCGCCCTCAGCGTCAATCTGCTGCAGGGCGCGGCGCACACGCCGGTCCCCGGCGGGTCCAAGCTCGTGGTCAAGTACACCGCAACACTCGACGCGGGCGTGGCCGCGAACTCGTCGCTGATCAACACGGCGACGGTGGGCTACAGCACGCGGCCGACACCAGACGGGCGCGTCACGCCCGGCACGAGCAATCCGGCCGATGACAACACCGACATCGCGACGATCAAGCCGGATAGCCTCACGATCTCCAAGAGCGGGCCGAGCGGGCCCTACACCATCGGCGACGTCTTCGGATATGACCTCAACGTCACCGTACCCGCGCACGAAGTGGCCTACTGGCCGACCATCGCCGACAACCTCACGCACGAGGGTTTGGTCTCGGCGGGGACGCCAACGATCACCACGATCAGCGGCTCGCCTGTTGTGCCCGCCTCGTTCGCTTCGACTGCAACGGCCCCGGTCAGGACGACTCCAGCCAGCGGTGCGACACGCATGACGTTTGACCTGAACGGCCCCATCGACAACTCGGCGTCAAACCAAGCCTACGTGTTCCGCGTCCATTTTGACGTGCAATACACCGGTGTCATGGCTGGCGGCGTGTGGGAGTTCAAGCCGCCGAGCACCACCGACAGCTTCACGGACGCAGCGACGGTATCGTGGAACTCAGTTGCCTCGGCGACGCGCGCCACGAACTCGTCGGCGAACTCGGGATCGGTGACAACCTCGCTTCACCAGCCACTGCTCAGGAACGTCAAGAGCGTCACGTCGCCGGGTCCCTACGCTGGCGGCTCGACGATCGACTACCAGCTCGTGATCACGAACACCGGCACGTCGCGAGCGTTCAACCCGACGATTTCGGACGTACTCCCGGCTGCGGCCGTCAACGCCACCATCACTAGCTTGAGCCTGACAGGCTCAAGCATCTCGGCAGCAAACGTCACGTCGTGGGTCGCCACCCCGACGATGCAGATCGGCTTCGACTCCGGCATTTCGATCGGGACAACGCAAACGCTCACAGTCAAGTACCGCGTCACGCTTTCGTCGAGCCTGGGGGCCGGAGTCGCGATTACAAACACCGCGGACGTGAACTGGAACAGCTTGGCTGGAGCGCCGGCAGGATCGCGTGTCTACAACGACGGTGCTCAAGAGAACTGGACTCAGGACAGAAGCACCCAGACCAAGACCGCTGCCACAGTGACGATCACGAAGCGCGGCCCCACAGGACCGGTGCGTATCGGCGACGTTCTGACGTACTCAATCGATGCCACAATCCCCGCCAACACGGTCGCCTGGTACCCGGTGTTCACCGACACGATGACCCAGCGCGGCGTGAGCTACGTCTCGAACTCAGCGACGATCACGACTCGCGCGAATGCGCCTTCAGCCCCGGCGGTTCTGGGCGGGACAGGCGCGCCGACGATCACCACCTCCGCACCTTCGAACACCATCTACACGTGGACCCTGCCGTCCCAGATCGACAACTCTGGCAACTCGCAGCCCTACGCGTTCACGCTGAGCTTCCAGGTCAGGGTCACCGGTCTTAACGGAGCCGCGTGGGAGTACTGGCCGGCAACGAACTCGCAGTCAATGTCTGACTCGGCAAGCTTCAAGTGGCGCGATGTCTCGAGCGGCGGACCAACGACAAACCACACCGTCACGTCTGGCTCGGTGACCACCTCAGTCAAGCAGCCACTCATCACGACCACGAAGACGATCCTGACTCCGGGGCCGCTTGCTGGCGGATCCACCGTCGACTACCAGGTGGTCCTCGCCAACTCCGGCTACAACACCGCCTACGATATCTCGGTTGCCGACACGTTACCCAAAGAGGTAGCCTCGGCGACGCTCGCGGCCGCGACGGAAACCGGCGTCGGATCGATCCTGTCCTCGGCAATCACCAACTTCTCGACTCTGCCAGCGAGCGCTGTGGCGTTCGACTCGGGCGTGAGCCTTGGCACGACGCAGACGATCACGCTCGTGTATCACTGCACGCTCGACCCAGGAACCGGCGCGGGGGCGACGCTTGCGAACAACGCCGACGCGAACTGGTCGAGCGAACCGGGCGCGGTCACAGGCGAGCGCGTCTACAACGACTCAGCCTCAGAGGCGGCGTGGACCGCTGATACAACCAGCGTGACAACGTCGACGCCGGTGGCGACGTTCTCCAAGAACATCTCCGGTGCCGCAACTGGCACGATTGGATCCTCGGTGGTCTACTCGCTGAACACGACGATCCCGGCAAATGAGACTGCGTACTCGCTGGTTGTCTCCGACATGGTGCCTGACTACCTGACGGTGCTGGCTGCGAACGCCTCGCTGCCGGGCGCAGTGACGGTCGGGACTCCTGGCGCCTCCGGCACGCTCGTCACCTACAACGGCGGCGACGTCGCTGGCGGTTCGACGCCGACCACGGTTGCCGTCACGCTTCTGTGCCAGGTGCGCGACAACCGCTACGGCGGCCCGGCCGTGCCGTCCGGCGCCATCTCCAACAGCGCGCAACTTGCGTGGAACACCCGCGCGACTGGCGGCACCACACTTACGGCTTCCGGTGGTCCGACGACCTTCACCGTCATGCAGCCGACGCTCACGGTCACCAAGACCGCCTCGGCGGCCTCGGCGGGACCCGGCGACACGGTGACCTACACGAGCGTGGTCACCAACACCGGCAACGCGCCCGCCTATGACCTGCGCTGGAACGACGTCGCGGGCTCGTCGATGAGCACGCCGACACTGCTAAGCGTCAAGCCGAGCTGGACTTCCGCCCTCGTTGCCGGAAGCGACTTCTCCACCGCATCCTCGGCGACATCGTTCACCGTCGTCTTCGACCAGCCGAGCAGCCCCAAGATCGATCCCGGCCAGACAGTCACGATCAAATGGACGGCCCATCCGGTTGCTGGTGTGCACAACGGTGCGGTGATGAGCGACACAGCAAGCATCGCATCCTACACCTCACTGCCGAGCAACCCCGCCGCGCGCACGTACGCGCCGGTGAGCGCAGCGCGCAGCGTGACAGCGCTCTCGCCCGCGCTCGTGACGAGCAAGACGATCGTGGGCAGTGCCTATCCACTGGCAGGCGACACCGTGCACTTCCGCTACACCGTGAAGAACGTCGGCACAGCCCCGGCGCTCGCCGTGGTGGCAACCGATACGCTGCCGGCCAACTTCACGTATGTTGCGGGCTCAACGAGCGCGAGCTGGCCGCTCGGCAGCTCGACAGCCGACCCGAACGGCGGAAGCGGTCCCGTCGTCAGCTGGGCTCCGGGTGTCACGCTCAACGCGGGCCAGACGCTCACCATCAACTTCGATGCGCTGGTGAGCCCGTCGGCGCCGATCGGCACCGTGATCAACACCGCGACGGCAGGCGCGACCGACGCGCTTGGCGCTCCGGTGCCCGCGAACTGCTCTGGCTGGGTGGCGGGCGACACCGACTCGCTCGACCGCTCGACGGCTAGCGTGCGCATCGTGCAGCCCGGCGTGGCCGTCGCCAAGGTGCTCGCAACCGGCGGCGACCAGTACGTGCAGGTCGGCCAGAAGGTCGGCTTCAAGCTCACCGTCACCAACACCGGCGACACGACGCTGGCCACCGTCCCGCTCACCGACACCTACAACGCGGGCGAGCTCGGCTACTTCTCGGCAAGCCAGGCGCCGTCGACTTCTGGCGGCGGGACCGTGAAATGGAACAGCTTCGGCACGATCGCCCCAGGCGCGAGCAAGAGCGTGAACGTCACATTCACCGTTCTCGCACAACCGGCCAGCGGCATCGCGACCAACTACGTCGGAGTGGCTAGCGTCATCGATGAGTTCAGCCACACCCTGCCGAGCACCCAGGACACCGCGACGGTCGCCGTGACGCACCCGGCAGTCGCAATCGCCAAGACGCTGCACGCCGGGCAGGACACAACGATCCAAGCAGGTCAGACGGTCACCTACGACATCACCGTGACCAACACGGGCGACACGACACTAACCACCGTGCCGCTGAGCGACAACTTCATCTCCGCGGACCTGACCTTCATCAGCGCGACACCCGCCACGTCGGCGAGCGGCGCGGGATTGCTCTCGTGGGCGGACCTCGGCCCGCTTGCTCCGGGCGCCTCGGCGATGTTGAGCGCGACGTTCAGGGCTCTGGCGGCACCAGCCGGCAACACGACCGTGGATACCGCCACGGTGAGCGGTGCCCTCGACGAGCATGGCGATTCGCCGAGCACAGTTCACTCCTCGGCGAGCGTCGCCATTACGAGACCGGAAGTGACGACCACCAAGCAGCTCGTCGGTGACCCGTACATTCAGGTCGGACAGACCGCGGTATTCAGGCTCACTTTCACCAACTCGGGCGACACAACGCTGACAGCGATCAACGCCGCCGACATCTGGGACGACTCGGTCCTCGGCCTGCCCAGCTCGACGCCGGTCGGAACGTACGACTCGGGATTCGCATCCTGGTCGCTGGGATCGCTCGCACCGGGCGCTTCACAGGTGGTCACCCTGACACTGACGGCTCTCTCCGCGACAGCGATCCCAAGTGAGGATATCGCGGCGGCACAGGGAATCGACATCAACGGCGACTCGTCAAACCCGGCCTTGGATACCGCCGATGTCACCGTCACTCACCCCTCTGTAGCAGTGAGCAAGACGCTGCATGCCGGGCAGGACCCGCAGATCCAAGTGGGAGAGCAGGTCGCCTACGACATCACGATCACCAATAACGGAGACACGGATCTTGCATCTGTGCCGCTCCAAGACACGTACGACGCGTCGGCGCTCGCATTCACGAGCGCGGCTATCGCGCCCGACAGTGTGGCAGGCGGTCACGCGAACTGGACCGATACCGGATCGCTCGGCGTGGGCGCCAGCCGCACGATCGTCGCGACGTTCACCGCACTGGCGGTGCCGAGCGGCCAGGTCTCCAGCGACACGGCACTCGTGAGCGGTGCGGCCGACGTGTATGGTGACGTCCCGGCAGATGCCTCGTCGACGGCTACCGTGCGAATCACCACCCCGGGCATCACCGTGGCCAAGACACCCGCGCTCGGGCAGGACCCCCAGATCCAGCCGGGCCGGACCGCGACCTTCGATATCGCGATCACGAACTCCGGCGACACCACGCTCACCTCGGTGTCAGCGACCGACACATGGGACGCTGACACGTTCGCCTTCGTGGGAGCCACCGCCGTCCCATCGGCCACAGCAAGCGGCTCGGTCACCTGGACGCTGGCAGGCCCACTGGCCCCGAGCGCGACCACGACCGTCACAGTGACGTTGCTGGCGCTGGCGTGCCCAGCCGGGCTCACCGCGCCGGACTCCGTCACCGTCGACGGAGTCGATGAGCACGGAGACCCCGCGGGGCCCTCGAGTGACTCGGCAAGTGTGCTCGTGACGCAGCCTGGCGTGACAGTGCTCAAGTCCCTCTCGGCGGGTCAGGATCCGGTCGTGCAGGTCGGCGACACCGTCAGCTTCGACCTGCGTGTGACCAACAGCGGCAACACGCCGCTGGCGACCATACCACTCACCGACTCCTTCGACTCCTCGGCACTCACGTACACGACCGCAACCGTCGCGCCGACGAGCGCTGGCGCTGGCGCGCTGTCATGGGATGACGTCGGACCTCTCGCGGTGGGCACAACGCGCGTCATCACCGTGACGTTTGCGGCCGCCTCCGTACCCGCAGGCCAGGTCACGACCGACACCCTGACCTCGTCGGGCGCCGTCGATACGTACGGTGACTCGGTCGATGACGCCACCTCCTCGGCATCTGTGCGCATCACGCATCCTGCGGTCGCGATCACAAAGACGCTGCACCCGGGCCAGGACACGGCCGTACAAGCCGGAAAGCCCGTGCTCTTCGACATCACGGTCACCAACACCGGCGACACGACACTGACCACGGTCCCGCTCACCGACACCTACGACGACGTCCACCTCGCCTACGACAGCGCGTCGCCAAGCGCTGACGTGAGCGCGGCCGGAAGCGTGCACTGGAATAGCCTCGGCATCCTGGCCCCCGGCGAGTCGACCAAGGTGACCGCAACATTCTCGGCGGTGTCGAACCCGCCCGGCCAAGTCACGACCGACACCGCCACGGTACCAAACGCCACTGACATGTACGGCGATCACCCCGGCGACGTGAGCGATTCGGCCAGCGTGAAGGTGACGCACCCTGGGCTATCACTCTCCAAGACGCTAGCGCCCACACAGGACCGCTTCATCCAGACGGGTCAGACGGTGACGTTCCATCTCGCCGTGACCAACACCGGCGACACGACGCTGACCGCTGTGCCGCTTTCGGATGGCTGGGATGCCTCGCACCTGCAGTTCAGCTCGGCGAGCGTACCGCCAGCCTCGAATGCGGCCGGCATCGCGAACTGGACCCTCGGCCCCATCGCACCGGGCGCAACCTCGGCGGTCGACCTCACGCTCATCGCGCTCGGCCCTGTGCCAAGCCACGTGACCACCGACCAGGCGATCGTCTCCGGTGCGACGGACGAGAACTCCGACCCGGTCAACGACGACTCGTCCGCAGCCGCGATTTCCGTCACGAACCCCGAGCTGAGCATCACCAAAACGCTGCACGCCGGACAGGACACCGCGATCCAAGTCGGGCAAACGGTGACCTACGATATTGCGATCACCAACACCGGCGACGTCGCGGTGGCCCACATGCCGCTGACCGACATCTTCGACTCGGCTGTCTTCTCGCCGACAAGCGCCTCGCCGTCCTACGACTCGGCGGGAGCCGCCTCGGTTGGCTGGAACGACCTCGGCGCGCTAGCCCCGGGCGACACAACCGCCGTGACCGTGACCTTCACAGCCGTTGGCACGAGCAGTCGCGCTGCCAGCGTGGACACCGCGACGGTTTCCGGTGCCACCGACGAAAACGACGACCCGGAGCCCACAGTCCGCGCCACCTCTGGCGAACTCGTCACTCGCCCCGAGGTCACGCTCACCAAGAGCCTCGCCGAGGACCAGCCGAGCACCGTACGTCTTGGCTCCCTCGTGGCCTACGACCTGACCGTCACGAACTCAGGCGACACAACGCTGACCACGGTGCCGCTCACGGACACATTCGACAGCGACCAGTTGCAGTTCGTCGCCGCGCTCGCCGCGCCAACCGCAGTCGCGACCGGAACTCTCACATGGGACAACGTCGCGCCCGCACCGCTTGGCCCGGGCGAAATCGCAACAACCCGCGCGGTGTTCCGCACGCTGGTGCCCGGCGTCGAACTGACGAACACCGGCGACGTCTCCGGCGCGACAGACGTGCACGCCGACACAACGCCGCCTTCGCACGCAAGCGATTCCGATCTGGCCGTCTATGATCCGGCGGCGCTCCACGTCACAAAGACCGCCAACCCGGCCGCAGGCACCATCTTGCTGCCGAGCCAGCTCATCACGTACACCATCACATGGAGCAATCAAGGCGGAGTGACGATGCCGGGCGTCGTCGCCTCCGACCCACTGCCCAACTCGGTGACGTACGTGCCCGGAAGCCTGAAGCGCGACGGCGCGCCGCTCACTGATGCTGCCGACGCCGACGAAGGCACCTACGACTCCACGGCCCGCACCGTCCTCGCGGATCTCGGCGATGTCGGAGCCGAGAGCCAGGGCGAGCTGACCTTCCAGGTCGCGGTCGGGCCGGAGAGCGTCTCGGCGAGGGGCGTCTCCAACACGGCCGTGTTCTCAAGCCAAGGGTCGTCAGTGGCAACCGCCGGACCGGTGTATCACCCTGTCGACCCCATCACAATCACGAAGGTCGGCAGAGACGTAAACGGCG
>Ga0307425_1001276_pt1 | contig 15272 bp, 12 predicted proteins | sample SalMarWE160330MG_FD_202152 | JGI IMG/M metagenome (GOLD analysis project Ga0307425, IMG submission 202152) | Salt marsh sediment microbial communities from the Plum Island Ecosystem LTER, Massachusetts, United States - WE1603-30 | ecosystem: Environmental > Aquatic > Marine > Intertidal zone >... | reverse complement strand
TCCAAATCTCCCCGGATGCAAGGTCTTCTATAGTGCTGTAATTGTTCCACATCTGAGAAACACCTATTCACTCCAAGGAACTCCTTTTTCAGGTGTATTTGATGGTAGAGGGCATAAAATATCACATTTGACGATCAAAGGTGTAGTCTACCTGGGATTGTTTGGTATTCTCGGATCTCAGGCTGAGGTCAAAGACCTGGGGATGGTGAATGTCAACATATTCAGACCAAGTTCAATGACAGGAGCAGGCGACTATGTCGGTGGCTTGGCAGGACACAATTCGGGCTCCGTGAGATACTGCTATGTCACCGGTACGGTCAGTGGTAATATGTTCATCGGCGGACTGGTTGGGAATAACTCAGGTTCAGTGACCCAGTGCTATAGTACTGTTGTATTGGATGGCGATTCAGTGGCCGGTGGATTGATGGGGAGCAATAATGGCGGTAATGTCATCTATTGCTACAGTACGGGTGCAGTCATTGGCAAAGCACGCCTCGGCGGATTAGTAGGGGCTAACTGGGGTGCTGTTGCTCAGTGCTACAGCACCACTGTGGTCGATGGGGCATCCGATATCGGTGGCTTGGCAGGAGCGAGTGGTCTGACGATTATATACGGTGATACAAGATCGTTTCATCTTGAGACTCATTCGTCGATGTCGTGTTTCTGGGACACCGATACCTCAGGACAAATTAATAGTGCAGGCGGCACAGGTAAAAGCACAACCGAGATGAACGACATAAAGACCTATCTCGATGCGGGGTGGGATTTTATTGGTGAAAGCGGCAATGGCACATCCGAGATATGGCAGATGCCTGAAAACGGCGGGTATCCGGTTCTGGCAGTATTAAACGGCTATGCACCGCTTCGGCTGCAAGGAGCAGGTACGCCCGAGAATCCCTACCTGATTTCTGATGCCTTCGAGTTAGGTAATGTGGTTCACTACAGTCCTCATGCTCACTACCGACTGTCTTCTTCCATCGATCTTGCCGGTATTAGCTGGGGTGGAGCAGTGATCCCATGGTTCACGGGCACATTCGATGGTAACACTCACTCTATCTCTCATCTTACGATCAGAGGTGGTTCACAGATAGGGCTATTCGGGTATCTGGGAGATGGGGCAAAAGTCGAAAACCTCGGAGTGGTTGACGTCAATATAATCAGTTTGGACTTCGTTGTCCATGCCGGCAGCTTGGCGGGATGCAATGACGGCACTGTTATTCAGTGTTATAGCACAGGTACAATCTCCGGCGCTTATTGTGTTGGGGGGCTTGTGGGGAGTAATCCTGGTATCCTGCTCGATTGTTACAGCCGCGCTATGGTCAAAGGGACCAATAATGTTGGTGGTCTTACGGGACGGAACTGTGGTTTGTCCAACGAGAATGGGATTGTGATGCGTTGCTATAGTACTGGAACAGTCAGTGCCAATAGTTACTTCAACGGTTTGATGGGAGTCGATGGAGGCGCTGTAACCGATTCATTCTGGGATATTCAGACACCAGGCCAGACCTATAGTCCCGGGGGTGTAGGAAAGACTACAGCCGAGATGCAGACGGTGAGTACGTTCCTCGACGCTGGATGGGACTTCGTGGACGAGGATGCTAATGGCACTGAAGACATTTGGTGGATTCTCGAAGGGCAGGACTATCCGAGACTTTGGTGGGAAGCCGAGTAGATTTATGATTTACGATCCATTCGACCTTGCTCAGGACAAGTTTTCGATTTATGATTTTTTCTGCGTAATCCGCGAGATCCGCGGTTTAAGAAAACTACTATTGATTATTGTTACTGCTCCTTCGGCGAAGTTAATCAATTCTTGAAGTTCATTGGTTCCTGTTGCATAAACGGTTTTCACGCCTTATAATCTTGGTACAGTAATTTTCGCTATAACACACTTATTCAAAGCTAATAGAGGAAAGAAAGATGAAAGACATAGTAAATCAGATATCACGAAGAGATTTATTGAAGGCCGGGGCCGTTGTTTCGGCGGGTGTTCTGGCATCACGTAGCGGCCGGGTTTTCGCGGCGGGCTCGGATAAGATGAGGGTGGCTATAATAGGCTGCGGCGACCGGGGAACGCAGGATGCCATCGATTGCCTCAGGTCCGCCGAGGGCGTGGAAATGATAGCGATGGCGGATATGTTTCAGGACAGGATCGACAGCTCGCTGGCCAGGATGAAAAAGACGCAGCCGGACAAAGTCAAAGTCACGCCGGAGATGTGCTTTCTCGGCTTCGATGCTTATAAGAAGGTCATGGCGATCAAAGAGGTTGACATCGTGCTTCTGACGACCCCGCCGGGATTTCGCCCGCCCATGGTCAAAGCGGCGCTCGAGGCCGGCAAACACATCTTCATGGAGAAGCCCGGCGCCGTGGACCCTGTCGGCATTCGCTCGTTGATGGCTTCGGCGGAGCTGGCTGATAAGAAAGGCCTGTCCATAGTCGTAGGTACGCAGCAGCGATGGCAACCGCAGTATCTCGAACTTATCAAACGCGTCCATGACGGCAGGCTCGGTGACATCGTCGGCGGTCAGGCATACTGGAACTGGGGCGACTCCATGTGGCACTTCCAGCATAGAAAGCCCGGCTGGTCCGACATGGAATGGCAGATTCGATGCTGGCCGTACTTTGTCTGGCTCTCGGGCGATCATATCGTCGAGCAGCATCTGCACAATATGGACATTATTAACTGGGCCATAGGCTCGCCTCCGGTTCAGTGCTTAGGTATGGGAGGCAGGCAGTGCCGGACCGGCCCGGAGTTCGGCAACATTTACGACCATTTCACCGTCGAGTATGAATATGCCAACGGCATCCGCGTGATGAGCATGTGCTCTCAAATCAAGGGCTCCACGCCTCGCATCGGCGAACGCGTTCTCTGCACGAAGGGCGCAATCTGTACCAACCGGGGCGAAGGATATATCGAAGATGTCAAGGGCAACAGAATCTTCAAATACGAGGACGAGATCCACAGCGGCGAAGTGGCCCAGTGCGCGAACCTTATCAGCAGCATCCGCGAAGGCAAAGCCATCAATGAGTGCAAGCGGCTTGCCGAAAGCACAATGACCGTCATCCTTGGCCGGCTCAGCGCTTACACCGGCCGGGCGCTGAAATGGGACTGGGCAATGAAGGCCTCGAAACTTGATCTGTCACCGGAGAAATATGAACTCGGAGATCTGCCGGTCCGGCCGGTTTCGATGCCCGGCAAGACAAAGCTAATATAGCGACAGGGCGGCCGAGATTACTTCTAATATCGATTAAAGGCTGGATGGTTAGGAGATGAAAAGTGGAAATTGCCATTCTAATATTTCAGGCTGTGATATTGGTGACGATATTAGCCGGCATACGGTTCTTTAAGAGATATGTGCAATCAAAAGAAAATGATTTCGCAACAAAGCAGGATATTGGAGAGATAGCACGAAATATTGAATCCGTTAAAGCGGAAATTAAATCCGTCAATAGCGATACCGAATCCTTTAAGGCTGATATTAAATCCTTAAAGACGGCAATTGATTCCGTCAGAGCGGAGATTACCCATGAGCAGCGGATAGAACTTGCGGAAGATGTCCTGGGTTTGTTCTATGAGGCCGGAGAAGGCATAGCCGCTATTCGAAGCGGCCTGGATTCAGATGCTAAAGAAAGTCCGACAGGTCTGGTTGACACCGTAAAGAAGCGGCTCAAACAGCGAGCGGAGACATTCGATGCGCTGGAGTCCATGAAAGCCCGCTTTATCACTCGATTCGGTCCGGAACAGGCAGAACCTTTCGAGCAAATCAGACAAGTCCTGACAGATATCCGGGAAGCTGTTGTACGATTGAACGAGTTCGAGACCGCGCATGGGCAAGCTTACGATGAAGAGGAGAGTGAGCAACTGATAAACAATATGAAGAAATACGAGGCGATACTAAGATCGGGCTACGAGGATGTCGACGAGATGAGTGAGATTGTTGACAACGCTATCTCGCGGATGGAAGAAACCTGCAATAGACTCGTCGTGAGAAAATGACGTATAAGTTCATTTGACGAATTATCCGGCCAAATCCGGCGGTGTTCATAGGAACTCATCCGCCCGTGTGAGTGCGGCGTTCGAGAATTTCCGGGTGCAGGTAGCCGTTACACGTGCGGTGTCCCTCGACGGCGAGCTTTTTCAGCTCTGGCTTTATCACGCCGAATCTATCCATCGGGAAGTTCTTAAAACCGAGCATCCGGGCGGGCGAATCGGGCCTGACCTGAAAATCGAGCGCTTCGGGATCGACGAACATCGGGTCGGCCTCGATGGAATGAGCATCCAGGCCGGCGGTCTGCCACTGTTGAAGGTTCATCTGGCGAACGCCCTCAAGCTTCGGATCCACAGAGCCCGGTACGAACTTTACAAGTGCTCCGCCGCCGGCCCAATAAAGATTGTAGTCCCAATCCGCGACGTCGAGCGGTTTCGCCCGGATTCCCTGATACGCGGCGCGGCCCTCGCTTAGAACGACTATGTTGTTTTTGAAGATGTCGCCTTTATCGTCGAAGCAGACGTGGACGTTAATCGAATCGAGGAATATATTGTTCTCGATCCGGCGAAAGAATCCCTCGCGGAGTTTCAGTCCGCAGCCCAGCGTCAGGTTGTTGTAGATATAGTAGTTCGTCGAGCCGTCGTCCAGGTCGATGCCCCATGAATGTCCCCCGGCGTGCCAGAAACGGTTGTTGCGAATGATGGTCGTTTTGTAGTTGTCCAGCCGGGCGCGTTTCTTCGCAAGTTTCTGTCCCCTGCTGTCCTGAGGATCGTGATAAGGCTTTGCGTCATGGTGCGGCGTTTTCCAGTAGCGGTCGCGCCCCCAGGAATTGAATGGGCCGTGGTCGCCAGTTTCGATTACCGTATCGAAAACATCGTTGAATTCTATCACGTGCCCGCCCCAGCAGCCGTCGTTTACAGTAATGCCGGAACGCGGCACACTGAAGATGGTGCAGTGACTTACGGTGACATCCTCGGACATCGAGATAAAAACGCCGGCCGTTTGCTTGCCGACGCGGCCGATATTATAGATTAGGCAATCTTCAACCCGGCAGTCTTTCGGATAGTCCGGGCTTTTCGGGCCGGGCGTCGTGTCAAAATCCTCCTCAGGCCAGTTATTGTCGTAGCTTATGGCGCCGCTTCGGACGGCCTGGTAGCTGCCGACCGCGCATACGGCGCTTTCGCCCAGCTTGTGGAAACGCGACCCGGTGACCTGGCAGCGCCGGTTATACCCATCGAAGAACACGCCGTTGCCACCGGGTTGGTTGAAGAAGCAGTCACGAACCGAGCAATCCTCGGCGCCATTGAACCGCACGGCGGCCAACCGGCAGATCGACCAGTCGCCACGCAATAGCGGCTCGTATTTGCCGAGAAACGTTCGGGCCGTGTGGATAAACTCGATGCCTTCGAGACTGATATGCCTGACCGGCCGCTCGGATGAACCACCGAATAAAAAGAGTTCTTCCAGTCCTGCAATTTCGACGACAGCAGGTTGCATGTCCGTACCGGGCGGGGGATAGAAATACAGCACGGCTTTGTCGCGATCAAGATACCATTCGCCCGGATCATCCAGCTCCTCGAAGATGTTCTCGGCCATGACCTGGCCTTTGTGAAAATCCGCAGTGCGGTTTTGCTGCCGGCCGCCTTCGAGTTTGAGCTTGCCCTTGCCGGTATCGAAACCGGTAATCCTGTAGTGGATGCTCCCCCAGCGGTGTATATGGATCGCGTGCATAAAGCCGGTCTGGGGATTCTCCCAGTTTTTTGCACGCCGGCAAAGCTCGTCATAGGAAGTCACGCCGTCGAATACATAGGCATCGGGATCGCGATTGGGAAAGCGCGCCATCTGCCGGCGCTCGCCATTGACAAAGAGCTGGTCGAACGCATTCGAATCGATAATCGCCTTGTCTATTTTTGCCATTTGGATACCCGCTTTGTACTGCTGCCATTGAAGAGACAAGCGCCGACCGCCGCTTACTCTGACCGGTTCTTTTTCGTAGGCTCTGTAAACGACGGGGTTGTCCTGCGTTCCCGAATCTTCCGGGGTAAAAACGATGGGCTCGGCAAGGTAGTATGTCCCCCGGCGTAAATTAACCGTGACCGGCTCGGTGCCGGCGACTTTCCGAGCGGCTTTCCGAGCCTGTTGTATTGTAGCAAAAGGTCGGGCAATCGTCCCTGGATTGGCATCGCTGCCATCCGGCGAGACAAAGAACTCCGCTCCCGGCGTGGCGGCTACTGTTACCGCCAGCAAAAAAAATGCTAATCTCAATTCTTTTCTCATGGTTCGTCAAACCTCCTGCGGCATCAGTCTATTTGTATTCTCAGGTTTTGCTCGGCAATTTTTTTTCCCACGGATTGGCTTTACGCGGCGTGTATCCAGGTCGTGCGTCTTTTTCAGGCATGGTATTGACGACGGCCTGAAATTTCTTAATCGCTGCTAAATGTTCTGGATTCGTGCTTTCAATCAGGTTCTTCTGTTCCAAAGGATCGGCCAGCAAGTCGTAAAGCTGCATGATTTTTCGCTGCTCGCTCACCCATACTTTGTAACGCTTGTCGCGAATGACCCGTTCGGCGTAATCGACCTGTCCGCGCACACCGTTCTTATCCAGCCTGGCCGGTCCATGCCCCAGGGCCATAATCCATTGCCGGCTAGAATCCCTGGCTTTGCCAAGCAGAAGCGGAGCGATAGAGACACCGTCGATCTTCAGGTCCTTCGGGACCTTGGCGCCGCTAAGTTCGGCAAACGTCGGCAGCAGGTCTGTGAAGTCGGTCAGCGTATCGGTGACAACTCCCTGCGGCACGAAGCCGGGGCAATTGACAATAAACGGTGCGCAGACGCCGTTCTCGGTTTTCTTGGCTTTTCCGCCGCGGATTTTCCTGCCGTTAAGCGTCCCGGTCAGTCCACCGCCGGAGCCGTTGTCTGTTGTGAAGATGATAATAGTACGCTCGCGGATTTGCAGTTCATCCAGAGCCTTGCAAAGCCTGCCGACAAGCAGGTCGGTATAACGGACCATGGCCTTGTGTTTTTCAAGTGAAGTCTCGACGTTGGGCTCGGCCGGTGTTGTCGTCAAAGGGCCGTGGGTCAACGCCATCGGAAAATAAAGCATCATGGATTGATTTTTATGTTCGGCCATAAATCGGATCAGGTAGTCGGTGTAAACGTCCGGGCCGAATTTGCCGGCGTAGGTTTTACTGCCATCCTGCGGCGTATTGATATAAGCGTCCCAATACCGTTCCGCGCTGGGTTTATTACCTGTCTCGTAGCCGGTCCACATGCACCAGTCGTCGAAGCCGTGCTTTTTCATTGCATCCGGCGTGATGCGGAAGTCGTTTATCTGCCATTTGCCGACCGCCGCTGTGGCGTACCCGGCGGTTTTGAGAATGTGGGCAAACGTCATGTTCCGCCGTAGCTTGAAGTCGAAATATCCCACGCCCCAGCGCGGCACGTCCCAGTGATTGACCCACCCGGTCCGCCAGGGATACTGCCCCGTCAGCAGTGTCACCCTGCTCGGCGTGCACTGCGGCATTGAATAAGCGTTCTCGAACCTCATACCGGTTTTAGCCAGCTCGTCGATGTTCGGCGTCTCGACGTCCCCGGCACCGTAGCAGCTAATCCATTCCTTGCCGAGATCATCGACCATAATAAAAAGGATGTTGGGGCGGATGTTTTCTTCCACTGCTCTTGAGATCCGTTGAAATGAAAGTCCAACCGCGGAAGCTCCTACTGCTGCCAAAAAACCGCGCCGCGTCAATTCTGTTTTTTTCAGTTGTATTGAGTTCGGTATTTGTTTGACGGCGGACATTTATTCCTCCTGAGTTTTTATTATATTTTGCCCGATTAAATTTTATCTATGTGAATATATCAGATGAATTTGGTCCCGGCAACGGATTTGCAACAGAGGCCAAGACTACCAAGTATGGCATTTTTATTCAAACAAACGCGGTCGATTTATAGTATTAACGAAAAGAGACTTTGTTAAAAATTCAAGGAGTATCAAAATGAGCTTTAAAAAATACCTAATTATTTCAAAGTGGCTGCCGATTGCGTTTGTTTTTTTTGTCGCCGTCGCGATCGGCGGGGCACTCATTCAGCCAAATAAAGTAGCAGAAAAGGCGACAGATTCACTTAAAACGTTGTTAATCGATGATTTTTCCTCAAAAACCTCGAACAAGAGCATTGACACTAAGTGGGAATTTGTGAGCGACCGTGTGATGGGAGGGATTTCGTCCGGAAAAATTGAGTTTGTAAACGAAGATGAGCGTTCGTGTCTGCACATGACCGGTTCAGTTTCTTTGGTAAATAAAGGTGGTTTCGTCCAGGCCAGAAGAAATTTAAATCCAAAAGGCAGGAGTTTCGACGCTCGCCGGTTTACCGGCGTAAAGCTGCTCGTCAAGGGCAACTCCCAGCAATATGCAGTTCACCTGCGAACGGCCGATACTCGGTTGGCCCAGCAGTTTTACCAGGCGGTGTTTATGACAAACGGACAGTGGCAGGAGGTTAAGATTCCGTTTACACTATTCAAGCCGTATTATTTGCCAATTCCGCTCAATACCAGGACGCTTAAGACTATTGCGATTGTAGCTACCGGCAGAGAATTCGAGGCGGATATTTTCGTCGATCATGTTGCTTTCTATGAGGGCCAGACAATGTACAATAAACTAACTCCCGCGGAAGAACGGGTGATTGTCCACAAGGGGACCGAGCCACCGTTCAGCGGTAAATATGTCAATCATTTCGAAGATGGTACATATACCTGTAAGCGGTGCGGCGCCAAACTCTTCGATTCTTCCACCAAGTTTCATTCCTCTTGCGGCTGGCCGAGCTTCGATGATCAGATAATGGGGACCGTGAAATTGCAACCCGATACAGATGGAGTCCGGACGGAAATTGTCTGTGCTAACTGCGGCGCCCATCTCGGCCACGTCTTTACCGGTGAGGGACTTACACCAAAGAATACGCGCTATTGTGTCAATTCAATATCACTGAATTTCGATCCGACACAAGAAAAGCCGGCACAAGAAAACAAGACCGAAAGGGCGATTTTCGCTTCGGGCTGTTTCTGGGGCACGGAGTATTATCTTCAGAAGGCGCCCGGCGTCATCTCCACGACGGTCGGCTACACCGGAGGTCACGTTGACAATCCGACCTACAAGCAGGTGTGCACGGACAGGACTGGTCACGCCGAGTCGGTCGAAGTTATCTACGATCCGTTAAAGACAAGCTATGAGAAACTGGCCCGGCTGTTTTTCGAGACGCACGACTTTACACAGTCGAATCGTCAGGGGCCTGACGTCGGCACGCAATATCGCTCAGCGATTTTCTACCTTGACGAAAAACAGAAAGAGGTTGCCGTAAAGCTAATTGAGACTCTCAAGAAGAAGGGCTACGACGTTAAAACCGAAGTCACGCCGGCGGGGAAATTCTGGCCGGCGGAGAATTACCATCAGGATTACTACCAGAACAACGGCAAGACGCCCTACTGCCATATTTACAGAAAGATATTCTGATTCCCGGCGATTACCTGATTTTGTAGCTTATCGTCATGCCGTCGTTTTTCTCCATAGAGGCCCGGATAATTACCGTGTTGTAGTCGGGGCTGTTTTGGATGTAGTCCAGAAAGTCCTTCATGGCCCTGGCCGATTGAATGACATTGTCGGCGACGACCACGGAGCCTGGTTTGAGCTTTGCTTCAATTGCCTTGAAATATTTGAAATAATCCTGTTTCAACGCATCGATAAAAATAAAATCATATTCGCCTTCGAGCGTCGGCAGCGTCTTCAGGGCGTCGCCCAGGATGCAGGTGACGGTATTTTCCAGGCCGACCTTCTGCAAGTTGTCCCGGCACACTTCGGCGCTCTTTGGATCGATTTCCAGTGTATAAAGATGCCCGCCGGTCCTCTCGAAGCCGATTCCCATGTTGACGGCTCCGAAGCCGGTGGATGATCCGACTTCGATGCCGCGCTTGGCGCCGGAGCTTTCGACCAGGATTCGTAGCATCATAGCGTCGCCGGGTGTGGTGTTCAGCCCAATCCGATGGAAGTTCTTGATGAACTCATTGCGGAACTCGGCGCTCTTTTTGTTTTGCTCGCCGGAATATACAACAAGTCCGTTAAAACCAATCAGAGCAATACATACAACCAGAATCAACATTCTACAGCGTTTCATAACGTTCTCCTAAATATGTGGAATAAGAATATTTCAACCTTCCATCTTAATCCGGCCAGAATACCAAAAATATCATTATATTGCAACAGCCTTAATGTGCTGATAAAATTACTTTATATGTGAAATATGACGTTTCATATCATGGATAATTGAGTTGATGCCGGAGTATTGCAGTTTAATGACGGATAACCTTAAAAAATTAAACCGGAATCTGTCGGAAATCTCAACATGGTTGAAGTTTGACAAGACTCCATGGGTGATAGCGGGGCCCTGCAGTGCCGAGTCACAAGAGCAGGTTCTTTCAACCGCCAGAGAACTTACAAGTTGCCCCTACGTGAAGGTTTTTCGTGCCGGGGTGTGGAAACCCCGTACGCGCCCGAACAGCTTCGAAGGCGTCGGCGAGGTCGGCCTAAAATGGCTCAGGGCGGTTAAGGCCGAAACTTCCCTGCCGACCACAACCGAGGTGGCAAATCCGCACCACATCGAGCTTTGCCTCGAAAATGACGTTGACATTCTCTGGATTGGGGCCAGAACGACGGTAAATCCGTTCATGGTGCAGGAGATAGCCGACGCCCTGAAAGGAGTTGATGTGCCGGTTCTTGTGAAGAATCCCATCAACGCCGAGCTTGGTTTATGGCTGGGGGCAATCGAAAGGTTGTATCAGGCCGGCATAAAAAAACTCGCCGCCATACACCGTGGTTTCTCGACTTTTGTGGAGATGGAATACCGTAACAGTCCGAACTGGCGGATTCCTATCGAACTGAAGAGACTTCTGCCGAACCTGCCGATTATTTGCGATCCCAGCCACATAGGCGGCAGCCGGGATTTCATCGAACCAATCTCCCAGACGGCGCTGGATTTGGGTATCGAGGGTCTGATGATAGAGACCCACATCGATCCCGACCGAGCGTTGAGTGATTCGAGGCAGCAGATTACGCCCAAGGTATTGATCGAGCTGCTCGACAGACTCAGGGCACGCAGTACGGCGATAACCGACGAACAGGTAAAGGCAAAAATCGCCCGTCTGCGCACCGAGATCAGTCACGTGGATTCGCAAATCATACAAGACCTTGCCGAGCGGTTCAGGTGGGTCGAGGAGATAGGCAAGCTCAAGCAGCAACACAATATATCCGTGCTCCAGATTAACCGGTGGGAGAACCTTCTGAAGGACCACCTCGCCAAAGCCGGACAGCTCGACCTGGACGGCGAATTCATAAAGGCCGTGTTCGAGCTAATCCATGCCCAGGCTGTAAAAAGGCAGTTGCATGACTAACCGAAGTCCGCGTCCGGCACCTCGCGGACGGATGGGCTCACCTGGAAGTAATCCTCCCGCTGAAAACCGAATGTGCCGGCGATGATACTGCTCGGGAAGGTTTCACACTTATTGCGATAGTCACGCACGTTCCCGTTGAAGAAACGGCGGGCGGCCTGAATGCGGTCCTCGGTATTGACCAGTTCCTTTTGCAGCTCCAGGAAATTCCGGTCGGCTTTGAGCTGGGGATAGTTCTCGACGACCCCTAAAAGCTGCTGAAGGGCGCCGACCAACTGGGTTTCATTCGCGGCCTGCTGCCGGGCGGGGCCCCGACTGGCAAGGCATTGAGCACGCAGTTGAGTAACACGATCGAAGATTTCCTTTTCATGGGCCGCGTATCCTTTGACCGTGGCTACCAGGTTGGGAATCAAATCGTAGCGGCGCTTGAGTTCCGTGTCGATGTTGCCCCACGCATCCCGAATGTGGTTCCGCAGAGCGACCAGCGTATTGTACGTCAAAACAAGGTAAACGATCGGCAGAAAAAAGACTACACCGATTACTATCAGCATTGGCCCCATATTTATCTCCCTGTAAACAGATAGTCCGGCAGCAGCGACCGGACGGTAATGAGTCGATTCAGATTCGGTTCTATTTGCTCCGGCGCCAACCGCGAGTCGAACGAGATGGCCATTACCCTGTCCTCGATTTCTATGCTCAGATCGATATTGGACAGTAGGTACTCGATCATCCGCGCGTTGCACACATCGTATGCGAATTTCTTATCCTTTGAGCGAACGCAGAACTTACGGCTGAATTCGTACGACTCGAAATCGATGTCGTCGTATCCGACCGCCTGGGCAATCTTCGAGAAAATACCCTCCTGGGCTATGATTAACTCCGGAAACGATACCGGCAGGTGCAGGATAAAGAAGGAGATGTAATAGTGGTGGGTATTCTTGCCGGAGCCGGTCCTGTAATGGTAGTCGAACAAAAGTACCTCGTACCCCTGGTAGCTGCCGGAGAGGATATTGAACGCATAGCGTTCCGAGCCTCGCCGCAGTTTATCCAGGAAGCGATAACGGCGGGCCATGTCACGGTCCTTGCCAGGCGAAAAGTGAAAGCCGAGTCTCGCAGCCACGGCGGCCATCGCCTCGCGTCGTTTGAGAGAGCTGATGTAGCCTAAAACAGCCACAACTGCGAAAATTACAATAACGATGAAAATAACCAGAAACTGCACTTTTTTATTCCTTCGACATAATCTCAAAATTCGTAGCTGTCAGGTTGTGAGGGATTATAATCTCTTAGCAGGTAATTGACAATATAGCTTTACTTATCATAATGTAAGATCAGATAGCAGTAAGGAATGGGCGCTGTACCATCGGAAAATATTTGTTAGTAACAAGGTGTAGTCATGACTTCGAAAGATGATATCGAATACAAGACAACCATAACGGATGAACACTGGCGTGATGAGGAATTCCAATGGGTACGGATTCTTTCTGAGGGCAACCCCGCCAAAGGGATGGTCCTGCTGTACGTACAGAAGGCATGTACAGCCTTTCACGAGTTTGAGCCGGCCTTGGAAGCGGGCGCTATAAAGCCGGGACAGGTCGAGTTTTTTCGCCGGCGGCTGGCTGCAAGAGTAAAGCACGTATTAATGACAATGCAAAACAATTCACTCGATAAAATTAATGGAGCTACCGAACTGGGCGGGATTTTAGAGTCTATCGAATCGGCCGAAACCGCAGACGTGCTGGCCGAGCTAACTGAAAGACTTCATGCCGTCAATCACACGCTCCTGGATTCACTGGAAGGGAGATAGATTATGAAAGGCATTACGCGTCGAGATTTTATGAAGGCTACGGTTATTGCCGGGGCTGCATTACCATTTTCGCGTGTGCGAGGAGCAAACGAGCGCATCCGTGTCGGTGTCGTTGGACTTGGCGGCCGTGGCATTGGGGCACATATACCATCCTTCGAGAACCAGAAGGATGTGACCGTCGCAGCCGTATGCGATCCGGATCGGGAGCGGATGGGCACTGCGGCCAAAACAATTCAATCGAAATATAACCACGGCGTCGAGCAGTACGTTGACATGCGCCGGATGTTCGACCGTAATGATATTGACATAATCAGCGACGCTACGCAGAACTACTGGCACGGACTTAGCACAATCTGGGCTTGCCGGGCGGGCAAGCACGTCTATGTCGAAAAGCCGCTCTCTCATTATATCTGGGAGGGCAGGCAAATGGTCAATGCCGCTCGAAAGTATAATCGCCTCGTCCAGTGCGGCACACAGCACCGCTCGGAGAATTTAATCATCCAGGCCATTAAATGGGTCCGCGAAGGCAACCTCGGCAAAATCAAATATGTCACCGCCTTTGCCAACAAGCTGCGTGTATCGTGCGGCAAGCGCGACACGCCGCTGCCGATTCCCGATACAATCGATTACGATCTGTGGTGCGGCCCGGCGAAAAAAGTGCCGATCTATCGCGACCGGCTCCAGTACGATTGCAGCTTCGATTGGAACACCGGCGACGGCGAATCGTGCAATCAAGGCGTGCACGAAGTGGACGTAGCCCGCTGGTGTCTGGGCGAGACGATGCTGCCCCGACGGGTGATGAGCATCGGCGGACGATTCGTATTCAACGACGCGTGCGATGTCCCCAACACGCAGATTATCTATTACGATTTTTCAACAGCCCCGATACTTTACGAAGTCCACAATCTGTACAAGGCGAAGGATTCGAAAGAGATACCCGCGTTCCGCGGCGAGCGTGTCGGTGTAATCGTAAATTGCGAGGGCGGATCAGTGAGCCTCTATCGCGGCATCGCATGGGACAACGAAGGAAAGCAAATCAATTCGTTCTCCGTAAGGAGTCCCCAGGACAGCGGCGGCGGCGACCACTTTGTGAACTTCATCGAGGCGGTTCGCAGCGGTCGGCGTGAAGATCTTAACGCCGAGGTGCTTGAAGGTCACCTCTCCACTGCCGTCTGCCATACCGGCAACATTTCGTACCGGCTCGGCGAGAAAGCCTCCGCCAAAGAAATGCGTGCCCGGGTTCGGGACGTGCCGCTTTTCGGTGATATGCTCGACCGGCTGCTGAAGCATATTGCGGCTCACGAAATCGACGTTGATGACGGGACGGTAACGCTCGGACCATGGCTGCAAATCGACCGGGAAAACGAGTGTTTCAAGGAAAGCGAGCAGGCCAATCACCTAGCCTGCGGATTTTACCGCGAGCCGTATATTGTGCCGGATCTTCCAGTATGAGCTATAAAATTTACCGCTGAGACCGCAGGGATCGCAGAAATGATTTAATATTTTCTCCGCGTCCTCGGCGTTCTCTGCGGTTAAAGATTTTCTTACTTAACCTCTACAGTCGGCTGTGCCGCCTTGGCCGGCGCTGCCGCCTTAACTATCTCGAGCAGTTCGATCTCGAAGACAAGCGTGGAATTGGCCGGAATGCCGGGCCTTCCGCGTTCGCCGTAAGCGAGATTTGCAGGTATATAAAGCTCCCACTTGCCGCCTTCTTTCATAAGCTGCAGGGCTTCCGTCCAGCCTTTTATTACGCCCTTAACAGGGAACTCGGCGGGCTTATTACGCTTATAAGAACTGTCGAACTCCGTGCCGTCAATAAGAGTGCCGCGGTAATGAGTCTTGACTTTATCATCCGCCGTGGGGGTATTTCCCGTACCCTCCTTGATGACTTTATATTGCAGACCGCTTGGTAGGACCTTCACGCCTTCCTTTGCCTTGTTCGCTTCAAGAAATGCGGTGCCTGCGGCCAGGTTTTCAGCAGCCTCTTTCGCCTGCTTGGCGGCCTGTTTCGCTCTCATCTGCTGCTGGAAACGCGTATAAACCTGC
>Ga0307425_1001275_pt1 | contig 15275 bp, 11 predicted proteins | sample SalMarWE160330MG_FD_202152 | JGI IMG/M metagenome (GOLD analysis project Ga0307425, IMG submission 202152) | Salt marsh sediment microbial communities from the Plum Island Ecosystem LTER, Massachusetts, United States - WE1603-30 | ecosystem: Environmental > Aquatic > Marine > Intertidal zone >... | reverse complement strand
GTCGGTCGCCCTGGCTATCTCTTTTTTAACAGGATGTCAGGACGGCAAAAAACAGGGTATCGTTGCACAGGATTATGGCGTTCCTGAAATCCTGGTTTCAGCAAAGCGAACGGGGAGAGAAACCTTGCGGGACTGGGAGCACACCAGGAAGCCTGAGATACTCGAGCTCTTCCGTGAGCAAGTATACGGGAGGGTGCCGGGTTCAGATCATGAGGTAAGGTTTTACCCCGGTCAAGCCCTGGAAAACGGCCTGGATAGGATCGCGAAAATGAAGGAGGTCATCATGGAGGTGACCGGGAATGGAGATACCCTGCGGGTATGCATACTTATCCTGACCCCGGCAGATGCAGATCATCCTGTACCCCTGTTTTTGGGACTGAATTTTGATGGCAACCACACCATCCATCCGGACCGGGACATCAGCCTTGCAGCAGGCTGGGTCGAGAACAGGCCCGAAGCGGGCATAACGGAAAACCGGGCGACGCAAGGATCCCGTGGTTTAAGGTCCGGGCGTTGGCCTGTCGGGCGGATACTTCAACGGGGTTACGGACTCGCCACGGTTTACTGCGGGGATTTCGATCCCGATTTTGACGATGGTTTCCAAAACGGGATACACGGCCTGATGGACGCAACCCCGAGGGATTCATCCTCATGGGGCACAATCGCTGCCTGGGCCTGGGGACTCTCCCGTACGATGGATTATCTCGAAACAGACCCGGATATTGATCCCGGAAGGGTGTTTCTTATCGGACATTCCCGGCTGGGGAAGGCAGCGCTCTGGGCGGGTGCACAGGATGAGCGATTTGCGATGGTCATTTCGAATGATTCAGGCTGCGGGGGTGCCGCACTTTCCAGGAGGAAATCAGGGGAGCGCCTCTTGGATATAAATACGGTATTCCCATACTGGTTCGCGCTGAGATTCCACGGCTACAACGGCAGGGAAGAAGACCTGCCGGTTGACCAGCATATGCTGCTGGCCCTGGTTGCCCCGCGTCTCCTGTACGTGGGCAGTGCCGCAAACGATGAGTGGGCGGACCCGGAAGGAGAGTACCTCTCCCTGTTCTATGCGGGTGAAATATACAGGCTTTACGGTTACCGGGTCTTTGAAACCACGGGTCTGCCCGATCTCAACACGCCGCGCACCGCGGACCGCATCGCTTATCATATTCGCAGCGGTGATCACGAGCTACTGTCTTTCGACTGGGATCGATACATGGACTTTGCAGATGATCATTTTAAGACCGGACCCTGATGCCCCGACGGAATCCGAACGTCAGACTTAGATGGCCCTGAAACAGGAATATGAGTAACGCAGGAACAGAACGGCATGAATACCAGGAGATCAAGGTAACCCTGGAGCGCATACTCCTCAGGTATGGTTTTTCTGACAGCAGGGCGGAACTGTGTTCCAGGCTCTTTACTGAAACCAACCTGGATGGTATCTATTCGCATGGATTAAACCGTTTTCCGCTCTTCATCGAATTCATCAAGAAGGGAATTATCCTGCCAGCCGGCGAGCCTTCCCTCATCCTTGCGGAAAATAATTTTGAGAGATGGGACGGGAACCGTGGTCCCGGCAACCTGAATGCCTGGTTTTGCATGGACAGGGCCATTAAACTTGCAGGGGAAAACGGATCGGGTATCGTATCGCTGCGAAATACCAACCACTGGCTAAGGGGCGGGACATACGGGCTGCAGGCCGCCAGGCAGAATTGCATCGGCATCTGCATGACCAATACCAAGCCGAACATGCCGCCCTGGGGAGGACGGGAGGCCAGGATTGGGAATAATCCTTTCATCATTTCAGTGCCGTATGAACCCTATCCCGTTCTGCTCGATATGGCCATGTCGCAGTTCTCCTACGGAAAAATGGAGATACTCAGTCAGCAGGGGGAAAAGCTGCCGCATAACGGTGGATTCAACAGCCGGTTTGAACTCACCGATGATCCCGGCCAGATCCTCCGGTCTGAACTGGCCCTGCCAATGGGTTACTGGAAAGGATCGGGCCTGGCTGTACTGATGGATATCCTGGTTGCAGTTTTGTCGGAAGGACTGACAACGGCCGAAATCGGAAAACTTGAGGAAGAAACTGCTCTTTCACAGCTATTTATTGCCCTCGACCTGGATCGGTTCTCAACACAGCAGACTGCGGGCAGGATCATCCGGACGGTACTAGATTCGGTTACCGGATGCCAGCCCGTCCAACCCGGGCAGGAGGTATTTTACCCGGGTAAACAGACATGGTTAAGAAGGATGGAAAACGAGAGATCCGGCATTCCGGTTGCTTCAGACACCTGGCAAAGGATACTGAAGCTTTAAACGGCAATCTTAAAACCTGCTGGTGGCATGCTTTTTATTAAGGGTAAGCTTTTTAATAATGGAATACTTTCTTGTTTTCGTCATTGGGACACCCCCGGGCCGGTTTTCAACCAACCATCCACGCCTTCTGGAATAGTTAAAGGAAGAGGGATGAAAACAGGGGCACTATCTGCGATTTATCGTTACGGTCGACCGAAATAATGCCTGCGAAGCCATTCTCTGAAAATAGGATCAGTGAATACACTCTCCATATTCCCGGTGCTTATAATTTCCTTTCTTTCAAAACTTTGTTTAATCCGGGCAATATTGCTGGTTGATCCCAGCTGATACTCATCCCTGGTGGCTTTGGAATACAGCTTCTGATTTCCTTCCACCAGGGCCTTAAGGAACCTTAATTGCTTTGGCGTCAAACTTTCTGCAATCTTGTAAAAGCGATGGTTAAAATGATGGATGAGATCATTCAAAGCTTCTTCTGCAATGGCTGTGGTACAGGTATAGCGCGTCCTTATCAAGGCATGCCATGCCAGGAGTTTTAGATAGAAAGGATGATTGTCCACCATATAGGACATATGAACTGAAGTGGTGTGCCCTATGTTTTTATTATGATCATGGAATAATTTTCTAATACTGGCTGACCTGTGATTCAATGGATTATGTCTTAGTACAAATGGCTGGCCTAATCCATACAGGGGCCCTGGATTATGTACCAGGTCCCTGAAGTGGGGATTATTGTTACCGTAAAGGCAGAAAATACAGTTCTTTTGATTCCTTAGTTTCAGTTTCAGCGTCCGGAGAAAAGGTATAGGATCCTTAAATCGATATAACAGGTGGGAATTGGCCAGGAAGACTGCGACCCTGATCTTTTTTCTTTGAGCGATTAATGCGGGCAATCTGAGCGTATCCATGCTATTGCTGTCTATCTTCATGCTGGATGTCACCTCTGGAAATCTATGGGAAAGGGCTGCCATGAAAAGTTCCAGAAAAGAAGTCGAGGAATGTGCTGGCTGAATATCCATATAACAAATATGAATATCCGGATACTTTTCTGACAGTTGGAATCCCAGCTCACTCACATATTCCTGTAAACCCCAGCCCCGGTCTGCAGAGAGAATTAAATGCCTGTGCGCATTTAGTTTTCCCAGGAGTTTCTCAAACAGCCAGTCCTGCTCAATTTTGTACACCGAGGCCATTTGATCAAGTGATAAAAACGTGGTAGTCATTTTTTCGATTTTAAGCAATCACAACCCTGTGACTATTTCTTAATGTCGTGATCTATGAAATATCTGCCTCTCTTTTGAAAAAATTCTATATCATTAAATATAAGGCAATTAGGCTATATTGATTGAAAGGTTTAAAGAGCAGGGAAGTCACATAATCATAGAAAGTCACAACCCTGTGACTTCCTGTTTTCGCGAGATGGATACCCTGGCTGGTTTTCATAGGATCCTGCCCGAGGGCTCTTGCTTATCTGTCCTCTCACCGTTCCGCTCTTATTCCTTCTTTCTCCAGAAAATCATGACTACAAGATAGCGGGACACCCAAAAACGTTAAATTCGAAGACCTATATCGCTGATTGTCTTTACAAAAAACCACTCGAAAAGAAGTAACGAAAACAGGAGAATACTGAAGCTTTAAACGGCAAACTTAAACCCTGCTGATGGCATGCTTTTTATTGAGGGCAAGCTTTTTAATAATTGAATGTTTTCTACTAATGATATGCTTACTATTAATGGCATACTTTTAATCCAATGAATTTGATGCATTACTTCATGCCGTGTGAGATCAGTTTTGTAGTTTTATAGCCCATTAAACAGCCTGGACGATGAAACGTTCTGAAATTAATGAGTTAATCCGGGAGGCCCTGTCCTTTTTCAGCAGTATGCAATTCAGGCTCCCGCCATGGGGTTACTGGGATCTGCAGGACTGGAAGAAGCATAAGGATAAATGCCGGGAGATCTTTACAAACCAGCTGGGATGGGACCTGACGGATTTCGGCTCGGGTGACTTTTCCCGCACCGGCCTGTTGCTGTTTACCATCCGCAACGGGAAGCTAAATCCAGATCAGCAGCTTAAGCACGATCAGCAGCTTAATCCCGGTAAGCGACTAGACCAGGGCAACAAACCCTATGCTGAAAAGATCATGATCGCCGGCGAGGGCCAGGTTACGCCCATGCATTTCCACTGGTCAAAAATGGAAGACATCATCAACCGTGGAGGGGGTAACCTGATGATCGAGCTGTACCCGTCGGATGAAAATGAAGACTTTGCCGATCATCCGTTCGAGGTCAGCGTGGACGGCATTTCAAAGACACTTAATCCCGGGGATATTATCAGACTCACACCGGGTGAAAGCATAACGCTCTACCCGGGACTGTACCATAAATTCTATGGGGAAAAGGAGAAAGGGAAAGTGCTTGTCGGGGAAGTCAGCGCTGTAAATGACGACAAGTCGGACAACCGTTTTCTTGATGGGGTCGGAAGATTCCCGGAGATCGTGGAGGATCAGCCGCCGGACCACCTGCTTGTTTCAGACTATTCAAAGTTTATCTGACTGGAGATCCGCAGGAAACTTACAGGGGTGCTGACGGCAAGGAATTGGCCGGAAGGTAAGGAATTGACCGGAAAGCTGATTATTATTACACGGAATCATACGAAATATGAAGTTCTCAGTAAAATACACCGGACTATTCCTGGGAGTCCTTTTCTGCCTGCTTATACTCCTGTTTACGGACCTTAAACCCGGACACCCGGAAGTCACCCGGACCCTTGCGGTGGCCGTACTCATGGCGACCTGGTGGGTGACCGAGGCCCTTCCGCTCTCAGCCACGGCATTGTTGCCGCTGGTCCTGTTCCCGATGCTGGGAATACTGGACGGGAAGCAGGTTTCCACCACCTACATGAATCATATCATCTTCATTTTCATCGGGGGTTTCGTCATGGCCCTGGCCATGGAAAAATGGAACCTGCACAAAAGGATTGCACTGAAGATACTGATGATCGTGGGCGTCAGCCCTGGGCGTATTTTATTCGGCTTCATGCTGGCAACCGCATTCCTTTCCATGTGGATTTCAAATACGGCCACCACCATGATGATGATCCCGATCGTGCTGTCGATTGTCCTCAGCCTGGAGGAATCCATCGGCAGCAAAGGCATTTCGAAATATGCCACGGGACTCTTCCTTGCTATTGCCTACAGCGCTTCGGTGGGAGGGATGGCAACCCTTGTCGGCACCCCTACCAACCTGGTCATGCCCAGGGTCCTGACCCTGCTTTACCCGGATGCCCCGGATATATCCTTTGCCAGCTGGTTCTTCTATGCCCTCCCTGTCACCATGATCATGTTTGCCGCCATCTGGCTGCTGATCCATTTTATGTACAGGCCAGGGGAAAAATGGACCGGTATCGACCGGGCACATTTCCGTAACCAGTACAGGCAGCTTGGACGGACAAGCTACGAGGAAAAAGTGGTGCTGGTTCTCTTTGTGGTACTCGCCCTTCTCTGGATCTTCCGTGCCGACATCGAATTCGACCGTTTTACCATTCCTGGCTGGTCCTCGGTATTCGGTCATCCCGCCTACATCAATGACGGGACGGTGGCCATGCTCATAGCGGTCATCCTCTTTATCATGCCGGCAAAGTCGGGAGAATCGAAACGGATCATGGACTGGAAGACCGCCCAGAAACTGCCCTGGAACATTGCCCTTCTTTTCGGGGGTGGCTTTGCCCTGGCCGAAGGGTTCCAGTCCAGCGGCCTGGCCCTCTGGTTCGGGGAACAGCTTGCCTGGACCCGCAATGTCCATCCACTGCTGATCATGTTTGCAATCGTGACCCTGATGTCGTTCCTGACGGAACTTACCTCCAACGTGGCGTCCACCCAGATGTTGCTGCCCGTATTTGCAAGCCTTGCAGTTTCAAGCGGGAACAACCCAATCCTTTTCATGATCCCGGCCACCCTGGCCTCCTCCCTTGCATTCATGCTGCCGACCGCCACCCCGCCCAATGCTATCATCTTCGGAACGGAAAGGATCCGCATTGCCACCATGATCAGGACCGGGTTCCTGCTGAACATGATCGGCGTACTGATCGTGGTGGTGATGATGTGGTTTCTGGGGACCGGTTTCTTCAACGTAGAACCGGGAGTACTTCCCGGTTGGCTGTAATTCTGGTCATGGAAAGCCGAGAAGTGGACTGGAAAGCGAGGCAGGGGACTGGAAAGCGAGGCAGGAAATTGATCAGTAATACTCACGGAAAGTATCCAGCAGCCGCAACAGCATTTCCTTCTTCTTCTCATCCAGTGCCATGAGGGGCCTTCGTACGGGTCCCCCGTACAATCCCAGGTGATCCATGGCCGCCTTCAGGGCGGGGATGCCCCATCGCTTGGTTATGGCGGTGTTCAACGGGATGATGGACTGCTGTATCTTCCTGGCATTATCCAGGTTATCTTCCTTAAAATTCTGCATGATCTCGATACATTTCCGGGGGAAAATATTGGCCAGGGCCATGATGCCGCCCCGTGCCCCGATCACCAGCGCCGGCAGGAGGAATCCCGCCGACCCGGCAAGGACCTGGAAATCATCCTTTCCCTTCCGGATCACTTCACCCATCTTGACAATGTTCCCGTCCGAATCCTTGATCCCGATGATATTCGGGTGGGAGGCTATCCGCAGTATGGTCGATGCATTCATGTCCACCCCGGAATTGGAAGGCATGTTGTAGATTATTATGGGGATGGTGGAGGCTTCCGCCACGTCATGGTAATGCCTGATCAATACCTCCGGAGTCATCATCCCCTTGTAATAAAAAGGATTCAGTACAAGGGCCGCATCCGCTTCCTGCCTGGCGGCAAGCCTGGTCAGCCGGATGGTCTCGAGGGTGGACTGTCCCCCCGTTCCCGCTATCATTAGCTTACCCGGGGGAATTGCTTCGCGGGCCGTGGCATAGATCTTTTCCTTTTCCCCCTCGGAAAGCAATACAAACTCGCCGTTTGATCCCAGGACCACTATCCCGGTAATTTCATGCTTCAGCAGGCTGCCGATATTCTCCCTGATCTTTTCCAGGTAGAGTTTCTCATTCTCATGGAACGAGGTGGGCAGGGGAGGAATTATGCCTTGGAGGTTGATCATGCCGGATCTTTTATCATTTCAATATAAATATACGAACAACAATCATTCGCGCCTTCATGCTTGAACAACATTTCGGCCGGGGACCTGAAATATAGCGCAGAATAATTAACTTAAGGAAGTTTTTGATCGGAATGAAATTCAAACCATAAACCTGAGCCTTATGGAAATTGCAAAAGCCGTGATAACAGCGGCCGGTCCGGACCAGCGCAAACTACCCCTGCAGACCTTGATCGACAGGGAAGGCATGGAAAAATCTTTCCTGGGACTCCTGATCGAGGAAGTCCTCGGATCAGGCATCCAGGATATCAGCATCGTGGTAAGGCCGGGGGACGAGTCCTCCTTCAGGGAAGTCATCGGGGACCATGCCCACCATGTAACCTTCATTCCCCAGGAGAAACCCCTGGGTTACGGGCATGCCCTTTACAGCGCCCATGCATTCACGGGAAAAGATCCATTTCTCCACCTGGTGGGGGACCATCTGTATGTGAGCCGGACAGGGGAGTCCTGTGCAAAACACCTGGTTGAATTCGCAGGCAGGCAGGCCTGTGCGGTATCTGCCGTCCAGCCCACCCGTGAAAGCCTCATCGGCAACTTCGGGGTGGTGGGTGGAAAGCGGCTCCAGGGCGTCAAGGATGTTTACCAGATCGAGACCGTGATCGAGAAACCCACGCCCACGGAAGCCGAGCAGAAACTGCTGGTACCGGGACTCCGGGCGGGGCATTACCTCTGTTTCTTCGGCATGCATGTGCTTACCCCGGCAGTCATGGATTTTCTGGGCCAGGAACTGAAGGCCGGGAAAGACAGGAAAATTGACCTGTCCGACGCCCTGAATAAGCTGGCAAGGACGGAACAATACCTGGCCCTGGAAAAAAACGACCTGCGCTATGACATGGGGGAAAAGTACGGCCTTCTCAAAGCCCAGCTTGCCCTGGCAATGTACGGGAAAGAAAGGGACCGGGTGCTGAATGAACTGGTCGAATTTTTTGCGTTAAAAAATGATTAAGGGGGACCGCACCGCAATGGGAACACTTACCGGGATCATCACATCCGAAAAAGCAGCAACCAGGGACCGGTCCCTCGACAAATTCTGCCGCTCCGCCTCTACAGAGGAACTACTAAAGGAATGCGAACAGCTTGAATCCTTCCGTAAGGAAAGCGATAACCTGTACCACAGGGTCCGGGCGCTTTTCTTCCTCTATGCCATCCACAGGTTCCACCTGGCTTTCCGGCCGGGAATCAGCCACGGGGGACTCATTCCCTTCGAAGCTTATGAGCACATGCTGAAACGGCGGTTTGAACAGGCCATTGAAATGTTTACCCGGATACAGAAAGAGCATGGACCCAACGAGGGGATTTCGAGCGGACTTGCGGAAGCCTACCACAGCCTGGCATTTCAGACCCTTGCAGACCAGGTGCGCTACAGCGTCCGCAATACCCTTGGCAACCGCTGGATGTTCCGCTGCGGCCATCCCCACGACCACCCCCTGAAAATAAGGAAAGAACTGCTGGAACCGGACCCGGCCTCGGGATTGTACCCGGTCCTGAATGAATCCACCCCGGTAAGAATGGACATCACCCACAGCGGCTGGAGCGATATTTTTTTCCTGGGCATGGATTTTCCGGAAGGAGCACAGGTGCTGAATATTTCGGTGGACCTGGAGATCCGCAGCAGTGACAGGTCCCCCTCACCCGAACCCCCGATCCGAGCCTATTTCAGGATCATCGACGAGCCGATCCTGAAACTGACCAGCATAGACCTGGCCTCCAGCTCCTCGATCACCAGGCTCGAGGAGGTATTCGACTTTGCCAGGGATTATCTCGGCCTTCTGAAGGCCGCATTGATTGCCAGTGGCATCGTGCCTCCCGGGATGGAAGGATCCGGCATGCCCCTGGCCGACCTGCTGGCAAAGCTGGCGGGATCCGGCAAGGGCGTTGAGCTGGTCAGCCATGTGAACAACATTCCGAAAGGATCCCGCCTGGCGGTGTCCACCAACCTGCTGGCTTCCATGATATCCGTCTGCATGCGGGCAACCGGGCAAACCGCATCGCTCACAGGCACCCTGTCGGAAGAGGAACGGAGGCTTGTCGCCGCCCGGGCCATCCTGGGAGAATGGCTGGGTGGATCCGGCGGGGGATGGCAGGATTCCGGTGGCATCTGGCCCGGGATCAAGCTTATCAGGGGGGTGAAGGCAGGGGAGGGTGATCCCGAATTCGGGATCAGCAAGGGCAGGCTTTTACCCGACCATACCATCCTTACGGAAGAGGAAGTCAACGGGGAAACCCGCAGGAGGCTGCAGGACTGCCTGGTTATGGTGCACGGCGGAATGGCCCAGGACGTGGGCCCCATACTGGAAATGGTCACCGAGAAATACCTCCTGCGTTCGGAGGCTGAATGGGAGGCACGCAAGCAGGCCATACGATTCTTTGACGATGTGGTCGAAAAGCTTAAGGAAGGTGATATCGCCTCCATAGCGGCTTTCACGCATGCAAATTTTACCGGTCCCATTAGAATCATAATACCCTGGACGACAAATATATATACCGAGACACTTATACGAAAGGTCAAAGAAGAGTTCAGGAAGGGATTCCGGGGGTTCTGGATGATGGGGGGCATGTCGGGGGGAGGCATGGGCTTCATTTTTGATCCGGCTGTAAAAACCCGGGCACAGGACCGGCTGTGGGAGATCCTGTCGGAAACGAAAAAAGTCTTTGAACGGGCCATTCCCTTTGCCATGGAACCGGTCGTCTACAACTTCAGCATCAACAACAGGGGATCCGTCTGTATCATGCTCAAAGGCAGCCATGCCATGATGCCGCCGGGGTATTACATCCTGATGTCCCCGTCCATGCTTAAAAAGGACATCGCGTCACTTACTGCGGTCCAGCGTAAGGAACTGCAGAACCTGGGACAGCAATCCAGGCAGAATAAGGCTTTCGGGAATTTTGTAGCGGGACTGTATGAACGGATGATCCCGCAGGCAGAGGCGGAACCTGCCGCCGGGCAATCCCTCGGGGAACTGCTCAAAACCTACGGGTTTGACCCGGAAGTGCACCAGCAGGTAAAATCGGACCTGAAGGCGCGCCGGATCGGCCTGTCGCAGAATCGCTTCCCGGTCAGCAGCGTCATCAGGGATGTGGATCCCGGCGAAATCACCCTGATGGAGAAGCTGGAACCGGGGGATTACCGGCAGGCTGGACTGGAAGCCCTGAAAAAAGGGAAACTGGCCATCGTAACGCTCGCCGGGGGGACCGGGAGCCGGTGGACCCATGGTGCGGGGGTGGTTAAGGCCCTGCATCCCTTCGTAATGTTCTCGGGCCGGCACAGGAGTTTCCTGGAACTGCACCTGGCCAAGAACAGAGCCGCATCGAAGCTCTGCGGAAAAAATATTCCCCATGTGATCACGACCAGCTTCCTGACCCATGAAGCCATTAAGGATTACCTTGTGTACGCGGACAACTTCGGACATAAGGGTCCAATGTACCTTTCCCCGGGCCGCTCCATCGGGCTCAGGCTTATACCGCCCGAACGCGAGTTGAGGTACCTCTGGGAGGTCCTGCCGCAGCAGATCCTGGACGAGCAGGAACAGAAGGTGCGTGAGAGCCTGCATAACGCCCTGATCGGCTGGGCAAAGGAAATGGGAGAGGGGGAGGACTACCGGGACAACCTGCCCCACCAGTGCGTGCATCCCGTTGGCCACTGGTACGAAATACCCAACATGCTGCTGAACGGCACGATGGAAAAGCTTTTAAAGGAGCACGGGAACGTGGAGCACCTGCTTGTGCACAACGTGGATACCCTCGGGGCCAATGCCGATCCTGCAGTATTCGGTGTACACCTCAGCAGCGGCTCCGCCCTTACGGCGGAGGTCATCAGCCGGAAACTAAATGACAGGGGAGGGGGACTGGCCAGTGTTGATGGCCGGGTAAGGATCATCGAGGGACTCGCCCTGCCCGATGAAAAAATAGAATTCGACCTGTCCTGGTACAATTCCAATACATTCTGGCTCGATATCGGGAAGTTGCTCGACTGCTTTGAACTGCAACGGGACGACCTGGGCGATCCGGATAAGGTCAGAAAGGCAATCCGGAAAATGTCCCGCCGGATGCCCACCTACATCACGATAAAAGATGTCAAGAAAAGGTGGGGAAAGGGGCAGGAAGACATCTACCCCGTTGTCCAGTTCGAGAAACTCTGGGGGGATATGACGGCCCTCCCGGACCTGGAATGCAGCTACCTTGCAGTGCCCCGGATGAGGGGACAGCAATTGAAGGAAGTCTCCGAGCTGGATGGATGGCTCCGGGACGGATCAGCTGATTATATAGAACAGCTCTGTGACCTGGGCGATCCGGATTAACTCAGTGATACCTGTGCTCTGAATGACCCCGGTATTCTGAATGATCCCTGAATGTCCTGCCTCCCGGTGAGACCGCACCGTAGAAGACCGTTGTCAGGGCAACCCCGCCTTTTGTCAGGGCAACATGGAAAGCTGTCAGCTCGCTGGTCGGCAGTTCGTCTTTGTACATACCCTCAAAGGTAGCCGCCTTTATGAAGGAGTTCTTAAGCTTTGTGCCACAAGTCCCCAGTAATTTCTCCTTAAATGCCCTTTCCATAGCAGTCTGAAGGTATTCGATACAGGGTTTGCCTCATTGTCCGGTCTTCTTCATAATCCGGTCTTCTTTATAGTCCGGTCTTCTTTATAGTCCGGTCTGCTCCCGGAATGTTTTCCCTGCCTTTTCCCGGCACTTTATTCCTGGTTAGTCTGATTCTCCTGTAAATCATACTGATCACGAAACGGGGCAGCAGTGGGAAGAGCACGACCACAAGCCTGTTCAGCAGTCCAGGTATGCATTCCGCCCGGTTCCTGATAAGGGCTTTAATGCCTGCAGCTGCAACTTTTTCAGGTTTTTTCACAAAGCCCAGTCTTTTTACCTTCGAAATACTGAAATTGCTCCCTTCGTAAAGTCCGGTGTCGGTGGCACCGGGAAGCAGGCAGGTCACCCTGACCCCCAGGGGCTTTAATTCGGTGTGCAATGCGAGTGAAAAATTGCGCAGGAAGGCTTTTGTCGGGCCGTAGAGGGATATCGTGGGGTATGGCATGACCGCGGCAATGGACGAAACATTAAGGATAAATCCTTTTCCGCGCCCTATCATTCCCGCACCAAAAAGTCGGCAGAGAAGGGCAGGGGTTGTCATATGCAGCCGGAGTATGGATTCCAACCGTTCCGGGTCCACCTTTGCGGTTTCCCCGTAAATCAGGAATCCCGCGCAGTTCACAAGAACCTCCACCTTAAGACTGTTTTCCTCGCAAAATTCATAAACCAGCCTGGCTGAACCTTCCCTGGAAAGATCCGCATCCAGGGTCACCACATTAACTCCTGTGGATTGCTCGAGCTGCTTTTTCAGCTCCCCGAGTTCCGCCGGCTGGTTGCTGACTGCAATAATAGGGTAGCCCTGCCCGGCAAGGGCCGCAGAGATATGCCACCCGATCCCTGAGGATGCCCCGGTTACAAGTGCATAATTTTCAGTGCCGTCCATCCGTCTCCGCTTGAAAGACGTAAAATACAAAAATCACCGGAACACCTGACTCAATAATTATCCTTAATTTAGGGTTTTGGAGTGAGCCTTTTGTAATCCGGGGTTATCTGTTAATTTTTAAGGGTATCCAGCTATGAAAATCCACAGGCCCGGTGCGGTCAGAATTCTAATTGCTGCGTTGCTTTTAGCCGTTATTCCGGGCATCCAGGCATTTGCCGGGATCGGGAAGGAAACATACTATTTTGCAGGCAATGACCGCCCTGCCGGCGAATCCGATGCCATCAAGAAAATTGAAAAAGAGCAGGTATCGGACAGGAAGTTCTGGCTCCATACCTACATCCGGACCGATACAGGCTGGGATCCCATTAAAAGCGAACTGATCCGTGTCAGGTCGCCCGAAGAACAAATCATCTCCCTCTACCATGGAAATTTAATGCTTTACAGGACCGTGCGGAAAATCTCACGGATCAATGACGGAAATTTCCTCTTCGAAGAGACAAAAAGGGGAACACTGGTCCGGACCGGCCATGCCACGGAACTGATCCCGCTTCACCTGGAAGGAGAGGTGACTGAATACTATGACAGCGGAATGAAAAGGTCCGAGGCATTCTACCGCGACAACCAGCTTGTTTGGAACCACAACTGGCTGGAGAACGGGGAAAAATACATCGATACCATATTTTATTCGGTTGATACCTGGCCGCGTTACCTGGACGGAGATATTGCGATGAAGGCACAAATGAACAATTACATCCTAAGCAGCAAGTATTATTCCAAGGACCTCAGCGGCACCGTGCTGCTCGGGTTTGTCATCATGGAGGATGGGCATCTGGCAGGGATCCACCTGGTTAACAAGCCCATGCTTGACATAGCCGAAGTTGTCAGGGAATCGCTTGAGACCCTTCCGGGCAAATGGCAGCCGGCCATCCTTGACAACCGCTCGGTCCGCTGTTACATGACCTTTCCGGTCAATTTCATGGTTCGTGACAACAAACAGTTTGAAAATGTACAGATGGTAGGCAATATGATCTTTTATAATTACAGATGAAAAAACTATCCCGAAGGAAATTTGCCAGGCAGCTGGCGCTTGGAGCTGTCATGGCTCCGGTTGCCATGAGGGCTGTGGCAGCGAACTCAGCCACCATGAATGCAACCGGAGGCAATGATCCGGGGAGATCAGTCCCGGCTTCCCGTTCAAGGAATGCCGGCACGATGAAGGGCGCGTCAGCCGGAAAGATCAGGCTGGGGGGACCCGTATACGGGGATGAATTCAGGGATCCCGGAACCTGGGTTGACGCCCACAAAAGCAAAGGGTACAGCGCCGCGTACTGTCCCCTGGATGAAAACGCCGACGATGCGACCGTTGCTGCATACCGTGAAGCTGCGGAAAATGCGGACATCATCATCGCCGAAGTGGGCGCCTGGAGCAATCCCATATCGCCGGATGAGGCAGAAAGAAAGGCCGCGCTGGAAAACTGCATCCGCAAACTTGAGCTGGCCGACCGGATTCAGGCCCGGTGCTGCGTTAATGTAAGCGGTTCAATGGCGGTTGGGGAGGGTTCTTACGGGTTGCCGCATCCCGGAAATCTCACAAAAGACACCTTTGACCTTATCGTGGAAACCACTCGTAAGATCATCGATTCCGTTAAACCAACCCGGACCTGTTTTACCCTGGAGGACATGCCGGCCGCATACCCGGATTCGGTGGACAGCTACCTTGAGCTCATCAAGGCCATTGACCGGCCCGGGTTTGCCGCCCATCTCGACCCGGTCAATATCGTTAGCAGTCCCACCCTATACTACCACAACGGCGACATGATCCGGGATGCCTTCAACCGGCTTGGAAAATACATCCGGAGTTGCCATGCAAAGGATACAATCCTCCTGAACGATCTGACCGTCCATCTGAGCGAAACGATACCGGGCCGGGGGAACCTCGATTACGCCGTTTACCTGAGGGAACTCGCCAGGCTTGACAATGTTCCGTTGATGATGGAACACATCGAGCGGGAAGAATACCCCGAAGCTGCCCGGTTCATCCGCAAGACAGGGGAGAGCATTGGCGTGGGTTTCTATTGATTGTCCAGGATGCCTTCGATCTGATCCATGATCCTGTTGATCGCCTCCATGGTCTTTTCAAACGGCAGGGCCGTAGTCATGTCCACCCCGGCCGTCTTCAGCACGTCGATGGGGTACCTGGATCCGCCTGCGGATAAAAATTCAAGGTAACGTTCCCTTGCGCCTTCCTCCCGGTTCAGGACACCTTCCGCCAGTGCCAGGGATGAAGTGTAGGAAGT
>Ga0307425_1001274_pt1 | contig 15281 bp, 16 predicted proteins | sample SalMarWE160330MG_FD_202152 | JGI IMG/M metagenome (GOLD analysis project Ga0307425, IMG submission 202152) | Salt marsh sediment microbial communities from the Plum Island Ecosystem LTER, Massachusetts, United States - WE1603-30 | ecosystem: Environmental > Aquatic > Marine > Intertidal zone >... | reverse complement strand
AGTCAGAGCTGAGAAATCTGGGACATCAATTAACCCGGCTGTTTGAACTACTCCTTCAGCATGAGCGAAAGAATGTAAATCACATCATCTTTATCACCGTCTTAACGTTAATTCTCTTGCTGGGTTTTATCCTTTTGTTTCAATTGGTTCTCTGGCGCTATTTTTTCCGTTTGATTATCCAGGATCTGGCCATCATGGAACCTTTGATTAAGAAGGTTTCCGAGGGCCGCTTCCATGAGGCTGCGGTAACCTCTATCTCTGCGCATGATGAGATCGGGACTGCCGTCAAGGCCATAACAGACATGGCCAGGGAACTGGAAAAACGGGAAGCGGCACTGGTGCAAAGCGGGAAACTCGCTTCCCTGGGCGTTTTGATTTCTGGGGTGGCCCATGAGCTGGGGAACCCCTTAAACAATATCTCTCTCATGGCCCAAGCCTATTTAAGCCTCTATGATATGCTGGGGGACGAAGAAAAGAAGAACTTCATGGGAGATATCCTCAATCAATCGGACCGCATCCGAAAAATTATGGAAAACCTGTTGGATTTCTCCCGTCAGAAAAAGCAAGAGCTGGTGGAGCACCATCCCGGCAAGATCATAGAGCGCAGCCTCGGTTTGGTGATCAATCACATGAAGCTGGCCAATGTGAGGCTGCATAAATCCATCGAGGCAAACCTGCCGCCGATTCTCGTGGATGCGCCTCAGATAGAACAGGTTCTGGTCAATCTATATATTAATGCCATACAGGCTATGCCCCAGGGGGGCGAATTGTTTATTGAGGTGCGTCAGGATCAAGAGCGTGATGCGGTGCTGATCAAGGTGAGGGATACCGGGAGCGGCATCAGAGAAGATATCTTAACGAATATCTTTGACCCCTTTTTCACCACTAAGGGAACGAAAGGGACAGGGTTAGGATTATCGGTCAGTTATGGCATAATCCGGCAGCATAATGGAGAGATTTCTGTGGAGAGCGAAGAGGGCCAGGGAACGACATTTATTGTCAAAATACCATGCCATCATAAAAGCGAAGGAGAGGGCGATGCCGAAAGAAATTATCGTGATTGACGACGAAAAAATCGTCTGTGACATGTGCAAAAAAGTCTTGGAAGTTGACGGGTATGCAGTCGAGACTTTTACGGACAGTGTATTGGCCTTGGAAAGAATTCAGGAGAAACGCTTCGACATCGTCGTCACTGACCTGAAAATGGCAGACGTGAGCGGCATGGATATCTTGCGAGAAGTGAACACCAGATATCCTGATACCAAGGTCATCATGCTGACCGCATATGCAACTCTGGACGCGGCCATCGAGGCAATCAGGGAGAAGATTTTTGATTTTTTCCCCAAACCCGTGAAGATCGACGATCTTAAAAAATCCATCCGCAAAGCTTTAGAAAGTTGAGACCTCTGCGAAAATATCGCTTGCTTTCTTTAGTTGTCAAAATGTAGCGCAGGCGCCCTCGCCTGCGACAAGATGCGGTATGGACAGCCGAGGGCGGCGGTCCCACAGCAGTATTTCGCAGAGGTCTCAAGTTGATTAACCTATTACAATATCAAAGAAATAAATGTTCCCCGGAGTCCTGCATGAGCAGACCGGCGGCCACTATAACCAATCGTTTTTACAAGAATTTTATCGAAGGCCCTTGGCCTTTCCCCCATTCCAGTAGGAATAGGGTCCAACTGGGCGTGGCCGCAAACGTGTTCAGAGATTTTGCCTGAGACCGCCTGGTCTCGATCACTGCTATTTATGAGCGATTTGTGAATCGATAAGTAATATATTGATATATCTATCATAGATAGATAACAAAACTTGGAAACCAGAAGCAATGGTTATCAAGGCTCGCCCACCACTTCCCCCACCAGCACTTCTCCCTGTCGTGTCAGAAGCCGAACCTTGACGAGGCGGTTGCGCCAGGCCGGGGGGCCGGGGAAGAGCACCCGGACGTAGTGGTCGCTGAGGCCCTGGAGATATCCCGACCGGGGCGCCGGCCCTTCCACCAGCACTTCCCGGACCTGGCCTAGTTGGGCCTCCAGGAACTGCTGTTTTTTGGCCTGGCCCAATTCCCGCAGGAGCCGGGCCCGTTCCCGGATTATATTGCCCGGCAAAGGGGCGAGTTCGGCGGCGGGGGTGCCGGGCCGGGGGGAATAGGGGAAGACGTGGAGGTAGGTCACCGGGAGGGATTCCACCAGGGTCCGGGTGGCTGCGAAGTCGGCGGCGGTCTCGCCGGGGAACCCCACCAGGACGTCCAGCCCCAGGCCGGGGTCGGGAAAGCGGCGGCTGATCTCCCGGACCAGGTCCCGGAAATCCCCCGGGCCGTAAGGCCGGCCCATGGCGGCCAGCACCGGGGCGGCGCCGCTCTGGAGGGGCAGGTGGAAGTGGGGGCAGAACTCCCGCCAGGCCGCCAGCTCATCGAGGAGCGCCGTGGTCACCATCATGGGCTCCAGGGAAGAAAGGCGCACCCGGAAGGGCTTTTTTGTAAGACGGCGGACCAGCGCCGCCAGGCTGGTGGGGGGTGTGTGATCCAGCCCGTACTGGCCCAGGTCCACCCCGGTGAGGACCACTTCCCGGTAGCCCAGGCCGGCCAGTTCCTGAAAGGTCGCCAGCACCGCGGCGGGTTCCAGGCTGCGGCGGGGACCCCGGACCAGGGGCACGATGCAGTAGCGGCAGCAGTGGCTGCAGCCCTCCTGGATCTTGACCCAGGCCCGGGTGTGGCCGGGGACGGCGTGGCCCCGCCAGGGCCGGAAGGGCGGCGCGGCGGAGAAATCTTCCACCCAGAGCAGCGGCCCATTGTCTCCCGTATGTTGGGGTGGAGGAGGCAGGATTTCACCCCCACCCCGGCCCTCCCCCCTCAAGGGGGAGGGGGAATCGGCGGAAACGTCCCGGGAGGAAGGAGAATCGGGTAGGTCCAGGGGTGAAAGGGAATTGGCTAATCCGGGGGGGCCAAAAGTGCCAGGAGCGGGGGCCGGGGGATCACCCGCCATGCCCCGGTGACACTCACTCAAAATACGGCCCAGGGTCGCTTTTTCCTGGTTGCCGAAAACGGCCTGGACCCCCGGTAAAGCCGCCACCTCGGCCGGGGCCCGCTGGGCATAGCAGCCGGTGACCCAGAGGGGCGCGCCCGAATGCTCCCGGGCCAGGCGCCGGATGGTCTGGCGGGCCTGCTGATCGGCACGTTTGGTGACGGTGCAGGTGTTCACCAGCATCAGGTCCGGGACCGTCCCCGGGGCCGCGGCGCCCCACCCCCGGGCCGTGAGCTCCTGGGCCATACCGGCGCTGTCACACTGATTCACCTTGCAGCCAAAGGTGATGATGAAAAAGGTAGGCATAAGTAATTTTGAGGGGAGGGCCGGGGGAAGTCAGTTCCCCCGCCCTCCCCTCAAACTCCCCTCACAGCCCCCTGTATGGGGGTTAGGGGAGATGGTTTGGGAGAGGGGGCAGGGGCCGTCGGCGCCTGGCCCCCTTTCCCAACATAGGGAATAAAGGATCATTTTATCCGCGCCTCGATCCAGCCGCCTCCCAGGACCCGGTCGCGGTCGTAAAAGACTACGGCCTGGCCCGGGGCCACCGCCGACTGGGGCCTTTCAAAAACGACCCGGACTCCGTCGGGGACCCGGGGAGAAATCCGGGCCCGCACCCCGGGATGGCGGTAGCGGATGACCGCCACCGCCTCCAGGTCCTCTACCGGGGGGGCGATGAGCCAGCTCATCCGGGAGGCCATGAGTCCCGGGGAAAAGAGTTCCTGGCGATGCCCCAGCACCACCCGATTGAGTTCCGGCTGAATTTCGGTGACGTAATAGGGCTCCCGGGCCGGAATCCCCAGTCCCCGGCGCTGTCCCACGGTATAGCATTCCAGTCCGCGGTGCCGGCCCAGGAGGCGCCCCCGGGTATCCACGAAATCGCCGGGGGGCCCCAAAGAACCCCGCTGCGTCTGGAGGAATCCCTGGTAATCACCCTGGGGAATAAAGCACAACTCCATGCTCTCCGGCTGGTTTTCCCGGACGGGTAATCCCATCTGGTGATGCACCTGCCGCACCTCCTCTTTGGTCATATGTCCCAGGGGGAAGAGAAGATTTGGCAGCAGGCTCCGGGACAGGCGGCTGAGGAAATAGGACTGATCCTTGCGGCGGTCCACTCCCCGGAACAGCCCCGGGGCGCCGTCGTCGGCCGGGAGGATCCGGGCGTAATGGCCGGTGGCCAGGTGAGTGAATCCGTCCCGCCGGAGGTGCTCCCACAGAAGTCCGAACTTGATGGCGGCATTGCACCGGACGCAAGGGTTGGGGGTGCGGCCCCGGGCATACTCCGAGGCAAAATAATCCAGCACCTCCCGGGAGAATTCCCGTTGCAGGTCAATCACCGTCAGGGGGATACCCAGGCGTTGGGCCAGGGCTTGCACCCGGTCTTCGGTGGCAGCCAGGGGAGACAGGCGCAGATGAATCCCCTGGAGGTTCCAGCCCTGGCGCCGCAAGAGACCGGCGGCCACGGCGCTGTCCATCCCGCCGCTCAAAGCCATGGCTACTTTGTGGTGAGAAGGCATTCGGAAAATGTTTAAAGATAGAAAAAATGTCAACAAATTGATTCCCTGGATTATTTATATAATTTATTGATATGGTTGGGAATATTAATTGTCAGGTAGGGAAGGGCTTTTTTTTAGGTTTAACTATTGGAACATTGCCGAAATTGGGAGAGCACAAAAGGTTGGACTTTCCAGGAAGTTCAGGGCTACCCCGGCCTGGGGACGGTTGGGGGTGGGGGGCTCGAAGCGAACTACCTCGCCGGTGGCCTGAAGATGAGAAATATCGCCGCCTTCCAGATATGGTAGGGGGGCAAAAATGGTAAGAGAGAGGATCTGACCTAGTTGGAAGGAACTGTCTGGATCTACATGGAAATAGGTGCCGCCCAGGCTGATGTCCCGGATGACGCCTTGACCCTGAAAGGGGGCGTCGGTATCGGGCATGCGGGTATGATACTCCACCGGTAAGGAAACCGTTATTCGGTTAAACCGTCTTCTTTCCAGTGGGGAAGTCATAAGGCGGCCTCAGAGTTACTGAAGATTGTTAAAAACTACTTTAAGATTGATGCAGGTCTTATACCAAAGTCAAGGATTTTGAACAAAAAACCTTCCGGTCTCTCGGCCAGATATTTCTTGACGGGATTTAGCCTATACTTTATTATACCCAAAAAAATTACTAACAAATGCCGCGGCCAACCGGCCCCAATCCATATCATGTCCCACATCGTGGCAATTATCAACCAGAAGGGAGGTACGGGAAAAACCACTACCACCCTTAACCTGGGGGCCGCGCTGGCCTATCAAGGATACCGCACCCTGATTCTCGACCTGGATCCCCAGGGCCACACCAGTATCGGTATCGGTATCGAGCCTGAGGCCATCGCCAGTTCCATGGCGGAAATCCTCACTATTCCCAAAAAGCGCATCACCGAGGTGGTGGTGCCCACTTACATCCTGGGGCTGGACATCGCCCCGGCCCACATCCATCTGGCCCGGGCGGCGGAGCAGGTCTATTCCCGGGTCTTCCGGGAAGCGATTCTGGCCAATGCCTTGCAGGAGGTGGATTATGACTTTGTCCTCATTGACTGTCCCCCCTCTCTGGGCATCCTGACCACCAATTCCCTGTATGCCTGTGACTTCATAATCATTCCCTGCCAGATCTCTCGCTATTCCCTGGATGGTCTGGCGGACCTGCTCACCACGGTGGAGACCGTGAAAAACCTGTCCCTGGAGGATCTTTTTCAGGAAGACCAGTTCCGTATTCTGCTCACCATGTTCGACCGGCGCAACAGCGTCACCAACGAATACATTCTCGAGCAGTTAAAACCTTATCGGGATAAAACGTTTACTACTATAATTATGAAAAATGAAGCCTTGAACCAGGCCCAGATAGCTCAGAAAGCGATTTTTGATTATGAGCCCAGGTGTTCCGGGGCCATGGATTATTTACAACTCTGCCTGGAATTTCTGGAAATATGGCGAAAAAGAAACAGTTTGCCGGCAAAAAGACCAAGCTTGCAAGGCTGCCTCTAACCCAGGCCCTGGCCAGCCAGGCCGAGGGCGGGGCGTCTTTATCTCCGGCCCCGAGTCCCTCCTTATCTCTCTTTAGTCAGCTTCCCCGGACCTGGGACGAGGTCAGGGCCGGCCGCGGCGGACCGCTGGTGGCGGCCTTTCTCTCTCTGGTCCGGGAACTGGCCGATCTCAAGTGGGAATTGCAGTCCTCCCTGGGGCCCCCGGCGGTCAACCATCGGGCTTTCCTGCCCGACCGGATCCCCCCCCACCCCCGGATCATGCAGGCGTTGCGCCAGGCCCGGCAAAGCCTCCAGGACCTCAAGAGCCGGCTGTCCCATCCTTAATCACGCCATGTCTTAGTTTTTCGAGGGTCGAATCGACCTGGTGCCCAAACGGCTTTCCGTCTTTTTGCCCCCAGGGGGAAATTTTCCCTCAGGACGGCCGGGAAGGTTGCAGGATAACTTCGGCAAACTTAAGGAAAGCCGGCGAGGCTAAAGATAAGAAAGGGCCAGGGGGGGTCTTGCGACCCCTGGCCCCCGAAAAATGAGATTGGCTAAGGGGAAGGGCTCGGATTCGATGCTCATCATCCAACAGCGCCACTTAAAAAGAAAAACGGGGCGGTAGGGGCCCGAAGGCCCCTAAGGTTACTTCGTCTTCTGCGGTGGCGTTATCGGCGGGGCTTTTACTGGAGGCGGTGGAGCTTTGGTTGCGGCAATCTTGGCCTCGAGTTTCTTGATATTTTCCTGAATGATCGGAGCTATCGAACTCTTTTTGCCTTTTTCCCGCAGAGGTTTAACCGCCAGGCAGCCGCCGCCGGCAAAACAGGTTTGGGTAACCTTGTCTAAATATGCAGTGGCATGGGTGGTGGCATCTTTCAGGTTGGCCAGAGCGTCGTTCAGTTTGCCAGCCCGCTCCTCCAACACCGCCATGTTGTTCAGGGCAAAGGGGTTGTGACGATCCGCTTTCACCGCCTTGGCAAATTCATTTTTTGCAGCCTCATATTTGCCTTCCCGGACGAAATCATAGCCTTGGGCTATGGGGGTATAGACATCCTTACTCATCAAAGCGCCGCCTTTGGGCTGGGCCAGCACCGGCATCGCCATGAAAAGGCAGAGAGCCGCTACCACGGTAAAAATGACATATTTACGGCTGTTTCGCATAATGTCTCTCCTTAGTTTAGAGCTTTAAGTCAAACCCGCCCCGTTCGACCTGCATAATAATTAAGGATTTTTTCCTCAATGTCAAGAAAAGTGCTGGCTTAAACCCATATTAAGGTGGTTTTCCGGTGAAAAAATATGCATCCGGTTCACCTCAAGTTAGCCGGTCCCTTCCAGGCCCAAAAGAAATATTCGGCCCAAAAGCAGAAGTACTTGAAGGTATTGCAGTTGGGTGGCCCCAAATTGCGGGCCATGACCTTAACCCCGCCTTTTTTTACCGCCGGATGCGGCCCGCCGCCGTCGCCGCTTCGTCCTCCCCAAGTCTGGGGAAGTACTCCGGAAAACAGGTCAAATCAGCCTCCTGCCCCTGGCTGCCCTCAGGCAACTTCCGGGCCCAGGCCAGATTCTCCCGGCTGGCCCAACGGAGTGCCGGAAGGGCCGGGAGGAGAACGATGGTGGCCATGCCGTTTCCCTGAGCCTGCGGCCGTTGAGTTGCGCCAAGGTATCACCAGGACCGCCGGGCACCAATCATTTAAGCGGCCCGCCTCTTCATCAGCCCGGGGAAATTAATCTTACTGTGAAAAAATGCCGAGGAATAAAGTGGGCGGCAGGGAAAAAATATGCTCCGGAGGCGAGGTTGCTGGACTGGTGGTATAGCGTTGGCCCCTGGCTCAAAGCCAATCCTGACCTGACCCTCCCGCTCCTGCTCAGCCTGGCAATAGCCGGGTGGGATCTCAAGACCAAACGCATTCCCAATGTGCTGACCTTTGGCGGCGCCCTGGCGGGTTTGGGTTTTCAATGGGGGTATCACGGTCTCCCGGGTCTCTGGGATGGGTTAGCGGGACTGGGGTTGGGGTTTACCCTGCTGCTGGTGCCCTACTGGCTGGGGGGCATGGGGGCCGGCGATGTCAAGGCCAGTGCGGCCCTGGGAGCCTGGCTGGGGTTGCGGCGCGCCTTTGCCCTCTTCATTTATATGGGAATCGGCGGCGGGGTGATCATCCTGGTCGTCTGGCTGTGGCAGGGACGTCTCCTGGCCGGGCTTCGGCAGTTATGGCATTTCCTCCTGAACTGGTCCCTTTGTCGCCCTTTCGACGCCAAACCCCCGTCGCCTTCGTCCCTCAAGAACACCACCATCCCCTATGGGGCGGCTATGGCTTTAGGCATGGCTTTTCTCTGCTGGCGTCGGTTCTAAGTCCTCCCGGGAAGCTTCAAGCAGAACTCCCCCTCTCCGTCTATCCGGGGCATCTTTTCTCCTTAAACGCTGAAGAGGAATAACTTCCCCCCTGTCTGGAGGTATCGCTGCCGCTGGTTGCTTTTGCCGCCGATCCCTGGTAAAAAAGGCGCAGGGTGCTGGTTTTTCACTGGTGGTATGCGCCCCTCCGGCCATTAACCTCTCGCCGGCCAACCGGGGTGGTCGGCTGGCCCAGGCATCCTCATCTTGCCAGTGCCGCTTAGGGGAGAGTAATTATGCTCATCGTCATGGATAAAGACGCCACCAAGGCCCAGATCCAGGGGGTGGTGGCCAAGATTGAGTCCCTGGGATTCGAGGCCCAGCCCATGCCCGGGGGGGAACGGGTGGCCGTCGCGGTCTTGCGCAATCCCGGACCGGTGGACCCGGCCCAGTTCGTGGATCTGCCCGGGGTGATCCAGGCTATCCCGGTCTCCCGGCCCTACAAGCTGGTGAGTCGGGAGATGAAGCGGGAGGATACCATCATCCACCTACCCGGCGGCCTGGACGTGGGCCGGGGGCATTTCGTGGTTATCGCCGGCCCCTGCGCGGTGGAGAGTGAAACCCAGGCCCTGACCATCGCCCGGTACGTTAAGGACGCCGGGGCCCGCATCTTCCGGGGGGGCGCCTACAAGCCCCGCACTTCCCCTTACAGCTACCAGGGTCTGGGGAAGGCCGGCCTGAAGATCCTGCAGAAGGTGCGGCAAGAGACCGGGCTACTCACGGTCACTGAGGCCATTGACCACGATTCCCTGCGCCTGGTGGCCGAATATGCCGACATCATCCAGATCGGCGCCCGGAATATGCAGAACTTCAGCCTGCTGCGTTGCGCCGGCCGGGCTCAGAAGCCGGTGCTGCTCAAGCGGGGCATGTACGCCACCCTGGACGAGTGGTTCATGGCGGCGGAATACATCATGTCGGAGGGCAACTCCCAGGTGATTCTTTGCGAGCGGGGGGTCAGGGGCATTGGGGACCATGCCCGGAATCTCCTGGACCTGGCCACCATCCCGGCGGTGCGCCGGGAGAGCCATCTGCCCATCATCGCGGACCCCAGCCACGCCTCCGGCCGCCGGGACCTGGTACCTCCCCTGGCTCGGGCCGCAGTGGCCACCGGGGCCGACGGCCTGATGATCGAGGTGCATCATGAGCCGGAGAAGGCTCTGTCCGACGGCGCCCAGTCTCTTTATCCCGACCAATTCCGCACCCTGATGGAGGAAATTCGCACCCTGCGCCCCGGAGGCTGGTGATGCGGGAAATTTTTTCTCGTGGCACAGGCCTCTGGCCTGTGATCCCTCTAATCTGTCTTGGGGGCTGGTAATGCGGGAGATTCAACTCCCACTCCCCGGCCGGGATGCGAGCTACCGGCTGGTGATGGAGCCGGGCCTCCGTGGCCGGCTGGGACCCCTTCTCAGCCCCTTTCAGTTTCCTCCCCCGGTGATGGTGATCTCGGACCGCCGGGTGGCCCGCCTCCACGGCGCCGTGGTCCTGGACTCCCTGAACGCGGCCGGACTCGCCCCGGTGCTCCTGACCATCCCTGCCGGGGAGCGGGCCAAGACCTGGGCCGTGGTGCAGCGTCTGGCCCGGGAGCTCCTGGCCCGGGGCGCCCACCGGCGCTCCCCGGTCATCGCCCTGGGCGGCGGCGTGGTGGGAGACCTGGCCGGCTTCCTGGCCTCCATCTTTATGCGGGGACTGCCCTTCATCCAGGTGCCCACCACCTTGCTGGCCATGGTGGACGCGGCCATCGGCGGCAAGACCGCCATTAATCTGCCGGAAGGCAAAAACCTCCTGGGTACCTTTCACCAGCCCCGGCTGGTGGTCATCGACCCGGAATTTTTGCGCACCCTGCCCCGGACCGAGCGGCTCAACGGCCTGGCTGAAGTGCTCAAAGCCGGGTTTATCCGGGACCCAAAGCTTTTGCGCTGCCTGGAGGCGGCCCGCCCCAAGCTGTTTCAAGACGAGGCCGGGCTTACGGAAATCATCTACCGGGCCGCGGCCATCAAGGCCCAGGTGGTGGCGCAAGACGAGCGGGAAGGAGACCTCAGGCGCATCCTTAACTTCGGTCACACCCTGGGCCACGGCCTGGAACAGGCTTCCCGCTTCCGCCTGCCCCATGGCCGGGCGGTGGCCTGGGGCATGGTGGCCGCCCTGACCCTGTCGGAGTCCCTGGCGGGGCTGGACCCGGGCGAGGCCGACTGGGGCCGCCGGCTCATCCGGGACTTTGACCTCTGCCGCCCCCTGCCCCGGCTGGACCCGGGAGCCGTGATGGCGGCCCTACGCCTGGACAAGAAGCGCCAGGAACGAGGGGTGCCCTTCGTCCTCCTGCCTCGCCTGGGCGAGGCGGTGATCCGGGAAGAGGTGTCCCTTTCCCTGGTGGCCGAGGTGCTGGACCAACTGTTGCGGGAGGGGACCGGCGGGTAGCCCGGGACTATAAAAGGTGGTGGGGCAGGCCTCCGTGCCTGCCGCTTCCGAAATCTCCTGGTGCGTGGAACGCACCCTACAAAAACTTGCATTCTCATTCCCAAGGTCCAGCTTGGGAACGCAAATCTTAGCCCAAGCTTTGCCTGGGCACCTCATTAAGTGAGGCGCGGAGTAATTGACCGTGCGATTACGCCTGATCGTCAGCGTGATAGAATCTTACTCTGTTCAGCCCCTATCTATGCCGGAAACCTGGGCCAGAAGCAGCAAAACCCCAGGAGAGATGCCATTAAACCCATCTGTCTGCATCCCATCGGCGTGGTGAAAAAGCAGGGCGCCAGCGCCCGGCTGGAAATCTATCCGGAATTCGTTCGGTCCCTGAAAGGCCTGCAGGACTTCTCCCATCTCTGGGTATTTTACTGGTTCCACGAGAATGATACCCCGGAGCAGCGCCGGACTCTCCAGGTGCACCCCCGGCGCAACCCGGCCAACCCCCTGACCGGGGTTTTCGCCTGCCGGTCCCCGGAGCGCCCCAACCTCATCGGCTTCACCGCCTGCCGCATCATCAAGGTGGAGGGGAACGTGGTGGAAGTGGCGGATTTGGACGCCAGGGACGGCACCCCCATCCTGGACCTCAAACCCTACATCCCCGCCGCCGACGCTATCCCCGAGGCGGCCACGCCTGAGTGGCTGAAGCGCCCCAGGCCCCCGGGTGATTAGCAATACAGTCTTATACGAATCCTTAATACCCCCCTAAAGGAACCCCTCACCATAAGTTGATCAGACTTTCAACTAAGCTCTCACCGGCTCTCAACGTCGCATCTTTTTCTTATCTCATCGCTGATCCTGGCCGATGTGAGTTATTAATGGATAGGTTTTTCCCCTGCCAGGAATAGGTATATTTGCTCGCTAAAATGGGTATATTTGTTGATTGACGCACCGGCCAGGTGGGTTTACTTTACCATCAAAAAAAAAGTTATAAATGGTTCGGAGTCGGCCTTCAGAATATTATTAAGTTTAACTAATAATGCTTAATTTATCGTGGATATTCGCCAGTACGAAGATATCTTATTTGGTCCATAATACTAATTGAATATGGAGTGTAACACCAATGAAAAAACAAGCCATCATAATTAGTTCTATAGCCATTTTTTTAACCATAATAGCTAATATTGGAACTTTAAGATGTCAAGAAAACTCCAATATGATTGCCGAAAAGTATCAATCTGAATATATTAAAAAAATTACTAACAAAATTAACGAAGATAACGTGCAGGATGATAAGAATATAGGGGTTGAAATACTTGGATTGATCATTCAGCACCATCTGTTTTATGAGTACCAAAAAATAGACTCAAAAGAGTTGGAAGATAGGATTGAAAGGAGCAGGTGATCAGGAGGAGGAGGCTCATGCGATGAGTGCTAACATGAGGGCATTATGCGGATGCCGGGTTGTTGTTGCCGTGTTATTTATTCTGGCGATTATGATTTCGGCAGTTGGCTGTGGGACGAGCTTCCTGGAAAATTACCGGGCGTCTTTTCAAGATACCGGTGGGCTCAAGTTTAACAGGTATAATGGGAAAATCGAGCACAATCTGTTTAACGGCAGATATCAGAAAGTGGAGAAAGAAGACTGGGAGGATGATTAGCCAAGATAATTTCATCGCCCGGGTCGGCAAAGAACAAATCCGCGCAGCCCTAAATGTTTCAAAAAGAAAGAGAGATCTTCCGTAAGGGGAAACCTCCGATAGAGTCAATCATGCTTAATACCCTCCATCAATAGACGCCGTAGCCTCGGACCATCATAATCTAGGTTATCTCTCCAGGTGCAGCGATTTTTCCAAGGTAGGTACCTGACCATCCCCTCCTACATCACCCCCAGGTCTTCCTCCTGGGGCACCGGAGCCACGGCGGCCAGGGCCGGAAACTCCGGTTCGCTGAGGCAGACCAACAGCCCCGCCGCGGCCGTCAGGCCGTAGGGCAGGGCCGCTTCGTCGGGGTTGAAGTGAGGGGAGTGGAGGGCCTGGCCCCGGCTCCCGGGGGTGCGGACCCCCAGGAAGAAGTAGAACCCCGGCGCCTGGGCGGCATAGTAGGGGAAGTCCTCGGACCCCATGGCCGGATGCAGCAGCTTGAGGCGCTGGGGCCCCAGCAGGGTCTGAAGCACCAGAACCGCGTGGGCGGCGAGCTCCGGATCGTTTTTGAGTATGGGGAACAACGGCTCCACCGTCAGGGTCACCATGGCCCCGGTTGCCTGGGAGAGCCCCTCGAACTGCCGCCGCAGGCCGCTGATGACCTCCTGGCGCACCGATTCCTTCAGGTACCGGAGGCTGCCTTCCAGAATAACTTGGTTGGCCAGGATGTTGAAGCGGTTGCCGCCTTGAATGCGGCCAAAGGTGAGGATTTTGGGGAAGCGGGCGTCGATCTGGTGGGTCAGGAAGCCCTGAATCTGATTGAGCACCTGGGCCGTCACCATGATGGGGTCCACCCCCCGATGGGGTGTGGCGCCGTGGGCCGATTTGCCGGTGACTGTCAGGATGACGCGGTCGGCCCCGGCCATCACCACTCCCGGGCCGTAGCGGATGTGGCCCACGTGCAGATTGGGGGCCACGTGCAGGGCGCACACCGCCGCCACCGGCGGGTTGTCCAGGACGCCGGCGGCCACCATGCCCTTGGCGCCGCTCTCCCCGATGGGTGGGCCTTCTTCGGCGGGCTGAAAGATAAAGACGTAATGCCCGGCCAGGCGGTCTTTCATCTGGCTGAGCAGCCGCGCCGCCCCCAGGGCAATGGTCATATGAAAATCATGACCGCAGGCGTGCATGACCCCTTCCATCTGGGAGCGCCAGGGAACCTTGACCTTCTCGGCGATGGGCAGGGCGTCCATGTCGGCCCGCCAGGCCACCGCCCGGCCCGGCCGGGCCCCCTGAAGCACCCCCAGCACCCCGTGGCCGGCCAGGCCGGTTTTCACTTCCAGGCCCAGGTTCGTGAGATAATCCGCCACCACCCGGGCGGTGCGCGCCTCCTGGTGGGAGAGCTCCGGGTGCTGGTGGAACTCCCGGCGCCGGGCCACCAGCTCCGCCGTCATGGACTGGGCCCTGGCTTTGACTTCTTCCAGCAATTCCGTCATATGGGCATTGTATCGCGGCTTAGAAGGATGGCAAAGGGGAAAAAATAAGGTAGGTGGTTGGGAATGAAAAAGGGGCGACCCGGCGGGTCGGCCCAGCTTTTTCTTATGGGATTGGGGGAGGGGTTTGGGGAGTTTTTTATAAGGGTAAGGGCGCCTGCCCTTAGCCCCCTCCCCAATATCATTTCCTCATATTCTCTCACGCCGCCAGTTTTTCCACTTTGAGGGCGCAGACCGTGAATTCCGCAATCTTGGCCGTCGGGTCGCAGGGCGGGTTGATGAGGACGTTGGTTGCGGCCTCGGAGGGTGGGCCTTGGGGGCGGGCAGGTAATTTTCCCTTGACAAGTGCGCCGATTTTTACGAAAAAAATAGGACAGAGCGGGAATAACTCAGCGGTAGAGTGCGACCTTGCCAAGGTCGAAGTCGCGGGTTCGAATCCCGTTTCCCGCTCCAGAGGCGGCATAGCCAAGAGGTAAGGCAGCGGTCTGCAAAACCGTTATTCTCCGGTTCGAATCCGGATGCCGCCTCCATTTAATTCAGGTAATTAGCCGCCATCCCCTTCCTGCCCAAAACCGCATGGTATACCTGGCAAATCGCACTTGATTTTCACCGACGAGAAGCCTACTGCGGCGTCAGTGGCCCGTCGCCCTGGGAGGTCCGGCCCCAGCCGCCTCGGAGTGCACCATTACTTTGTTCAGCGTCTCAAAGGTTAGGGATTGATGGGGAAAGACATGGGCGCCCCTTCCGAGAGGGTTACTTCTTGATCCTGGTGCTGAATGGTCAACTGAGACCCTTGCCGCAGCAGGTAGGTGGCGGTGTCCGGGTCAATATTGACTTCCAACACCTGGCCGCCCTTGGTCAAAGGGAAGTGAAGACGCCGCAGCCCTTGGGGCAACCGGGGGTTAAAGGACAGGCGGCCGCCGTAATCCCGCAGGCCGGCAACCCCGTAAACGCACAGCATCCAGCTTCCTCCCATGGAAGCGATGTGGCAGCCATCCATGACATTGCCGCCCACGTTTGCCAGATCGGTGAGCACGGCGTAATGGGCATATTCCAAGGCTTTTTCCGGATAACCAACCTCCAGGGCTAAGATACTCTGGATACAGACCGACAGGGAGGAATCTCCGGTGGTCAGGGGGTCGTAGTAGTCAAAGTTCCGGCGCTTTTGCTCCGGGGTGAATCTGTCTCCCAAGAGAAACATGGCCAAGGCCACATCGGCCTGTTTAATGACCTGATGACGGTAAATTTTTAAGGGGTGATAGTGGAGGAACAGGGGAAATCGGTCAATGGGGGTATGATCGAAATCCCAGACTTTTTTATCCAGAAAGCTGTCATCTT
>Ga0307425_1001273_pt1 | contig 15284 bp, 11 predicted proteins | sample SalMarWE160330MG_FD_202152 | JGI IMG/M metagenome (GOLD analysis project Ga0307425, IMG submission 202152) | Salt marsh sediment microbial communities from the Plum Island Ecosystem LTER, Massachusetts, United States - WE1603-30 | ecosystem: Environmental > Aquatic > Marine > Intertidal zone >... | reverse complement strand
TTTCCTTCCATAGAGATGAGAACCGCAAATAACCCTCCTTGAAAAGCTCTATCAGGCCCTCGAGGTTCACATTGACCGGTTCGGGCTCCAGGGATCCCTCGAATCCGAAGGTTTCCAGGGCTTCGCTTCCCTGAATGCGTTTCCAATAGCTCTCATAGCTCTCCATCATGGAAAAGAGGGCAGAGAGCACCTGCCGAAACATGGGCCCCAAGTGCTGGCCGGGGTCTTTTACATCGTGTATCTTTACCCCCAGATTGGACTGGCAGATTCTAAAACCCTGGGTGATGGCGCTGGTGGTCATCCAAATGTCGATCCCGAAACGGGCTACATCCGTATCCCACACATCCTGTTCGATATAGAACTTTGCCGTGTCACGGGATATGGCAAAGTCACCTCCGATTGGCTGCCTGACACGTTTTCCATAGAGGGCCCTTGTGAGGTTATATACGATATTATTGGTGATAGTCCCATCGTACTTGTGCCTGACATAAACCGGGGCCACAAACTGGTAACCCCTTTCCATAACCGGATCCAGGAGATACTTGACCCAGTCCGCGGTTATGCTTCGAAGGTCCGAGTCTACCATTGCGCAAACACGCACTTTCAGGCGGACTGCTGACTCGAATAGGGATCTCAGGGCTGTTCCCTTACCTCCGGGCCCCCGGTAGATCGAGATAATCTTTTCCTGCCAGGGTTTAATCTCAAACTCCTTGGCCACTTCACGGGTGTCGTCCGTGGAACCTCCGTCTGCAATAAAGATGACACTTTTTTTGTCACTGTAATGTTTGGCCAGGCCGTGGGTGACCATCTGGATGACATGGATGACTGTCTTCTCATTGTTGTAACAGGGGATGCCGACCAGGATATCCGCAGATTCGATCTCCTCGATGCGCTTGGCGGTATACCCTCTTAATGCCGTGTTGTAATGCATGGTTTCCCTTCCGCTCTATACGATTTATTTTGTCCTGCCAGACAAAAATCTAGAAGCTGCTTTGCACCATTGCTCGCAGCCATGGTTTTGAATCCAGGGGTTCCTTTAAGCTGAATATAATTTATTATATATTATTTGAATTAAACGGTCAATAGTGTGTTACCAATGTATTACCATGGGGCCATAATGCGAAATTCCATGGGCACGGGTTATTCGTTTAGCCGCTTGACACTCAAGATGCCGTGCTCCTATTATACTCTTACTGTATGTGTGTGTATTTTCATTTTCGAAAGCAGTCACCCAGGGTACTGGCAACCCTGCAATGGAAACGGCCGCAATTCTATTTTTTGTATTTTTTCTCATTAGGAATACATCATGTTTTAGTGTATAGATTAAAGAACAGAACAGGAGGTGGATATGAAAGATACGCTCGCCTTTGTTATGGCTGGCGGGAGGGGTGAACGGCTCATGCCCCTAACAAAGGACCGCACCAAACCGGCTGTTCCCTTCGGTGGTATCTACCGGCTCATAGACTTTACGCTGAGCAACTGCGTCAACTCACAAATCTATAAAATCATTGTACTGCCGCAGTACAAGTCTCAGTCCCTTACAGAGCACCTGGAGGAGGGCTGGAACATCTTCAGTGGCAAGATAGGACATTTCCTGAAAAAAGTTCCACCACAGCAGCGCACCGGACTCGGCTGGTACAGGGGTACGGCCGATTCCATCCGCCAAAATCTTTACCTGATTCATAAATACAGCCCCGGCAACGTCCTTATTCTTTCAGGTGACCACATTTATAAAATGGACTACAGCTTTTTCCTTAACTACCATAAGGAAAAGGATGCGGATCTTACCGTTTCACTTCTGGAGGAGTCTAGGGAAAATGCTTACCAGTACGGCATCGCAGAAGTTGATGATGATTTTCGTATACGGGGCTTTCGAGAAAAACCCAAAACAAACATAAAAACCATCCCTGGAGACACTCTCCACGTGCTTGCATCCATGGGGATCTATGTGTTTCGAACCCAAACCCTTCTCGAGCTTCTTGGGTCCACTAAAGAAGATGATTTCGGTCGCGATATCATTCCGCGCATACTCGAAACTCATAGGGTCTATGCCTATCCTTATAAAAAGCTTAACCACATTGCCGATTATATTTATGTGACTCAGGAAAACGGTGAGCGCGAGCTCAGGCTGGAACCGTGCACCAGGGATTCCGCTTACTGGCGGGATGTGGGGACACTCGACGCATATTGGAATGCAAACATGGATTTAACCGGTGTGGACCCTTACTTCAACCTGTATGGCAAGATGTGGCCGATACATACCAATCAGATCTTGGCACCACCGGCGAAATTTATCTTTAGCAACGAACATGCGGAATCCTTGCGAGTTGGAAAGGCACTCGATTCTCTGGTGGCTCCCGGTTGCATCATTAGCGGTATTGTTCGAAATTCAGTGCTCTCTTACAATGTGGTTATTCGAAGCTGGACGACCGTAGATGAATCCGTAATATCGGACGGCGTGGTCATAGACCGGTATTGCAAGGTCAAAAAGGCAATCATCGACAAAGAAAATGTTATACCCCCTAATACGGAAATCGGTTACAACCCGCAAGAAGATCGCAAGCACTTTCCAGTCACGTCCCGAGGTATTGTGGTGATTCCTAAAGGATACTTCAGGCAAGTGAGTTCCGCAGAGTTCTAAGGCGTCTCGCTGAAAAGCAGATGGTAGATAGCCGGAAACCAGGGACAAGGTTCGGGGAGGACCAGACCCTCGGGGTCTGCGCGGTAAAAGCCATGATGTCCGTTCGCCAGGGTCGCGCTGAAGGCTATCTGAACGTGATCGTTGAAGAAATGGCCGTTGATCTGTATCATGGGAAAGCTCACTACAGAGACCTTTGAAAATTTGCCCTTTGGCACCGCATCACCCGTGACGAGGACATCGGCTCAAGAAGGCCAAGTGAAGGGGGCACGTCCTGTTTCCTGCCCATGGTGACCGGAGGATGCTCTTATGCACCCACGGAATGTGATTGCTCTGAACAGAGACAGACGTGACTTTTAATCGGCAAAATTCCGGGACAAGGGTTGATGGAACCGAATCGAAAAAATGGCAAAGTTGAAACTGTGGGCCGGATCGTCGTGGTCGACGACGACCCGTTGGCCCTTAAGAACCTTCGGCGTATCCTTGAGAATGAGGGTCACAGGGTCTCTACCTTCAATAATCCTCTAAGGGCTCTCAAGCGCCTCGAGGAAGAACACTGCGACCTCATTATCAGTGATATTAAGATGCCTTATATGGATGGATTGGCCCTCCTCAATAAAGCCAAACAGCTTGTTCCAAACATCGGGGTCATTCTCATCACCGGATATGCTACCCTGGACGGAGCGGTCGAAGCGACCAAGCTGGGGGCATATCATTACCTCGCGAAACCCTTTACTCCGGAACAGGTCAGGAAACTGGTAAAACAGGCTCTGAAAGATAAATATTTGATGGATGAGTCTGCGCGGCAGGAGAAAGGCCAGGGATCCTCCGGGCTCGGCCCGGTGATCATCGGCCGGAGCCCCAAAATGGTCCAGGTGGCCGAGGTGATCCGCCAGATTGCTCCAGCAGAGTGTAACGTGCTCATTATGGGAGAGTCGGGGACGGGCAAGGAACTGGTGGCGCGCGCAATACACGCTCAGAGTGCTCGCACACGGGGTCCTTTTGTGGCTTTTAACTGCGGAGCATTCAGCGAAGAACTCATTGCCAATGAACTTTTTGGGCACGAGAAGGAGGCTTACACCGGAGCGATCAGCCGTAAACCAGGGCTCCTAGAGACAGCGAACGGAGGCACTGTTTTTCTGGATGAAATCGGAGACATGCCTCTTTCCATGCAGATAAAGCTCCTGCGCGTCATACAGGAACGGGAAGTGATCCCGGTAGGTGGGACGAGGCCCACCGCACTGGACATCAGGATCATCGCCGCAACAGCCGAGGACCTCAAGGCCGCAGTTAATGACGGGGCCTTTCGTAAGGATCTTTACTTTCGCCTCAATGTTGTGAGCATTGTCCTGCCCAGGTTGGCCGAGCGTAGACAGGACATCCCGCTTTTAGGGTATCACATCTTGGAAAAATTTCGCAGGCGCACAAAGAAGAAAGCGAAGGCCATTTCAGGAGAAGCCATGACCCTCCTGGAAAACTATGCCTTTCCCGGAAATGTAAGAGAACTTGAAAACATTCTCGAACGGGCGGTCGCCATGTGCCAGGGTGAAGTGATCCAGGTGCATGACTTGCCGCCTGATCTGGCAGAAGTGGAGCTCTATTCCTACCACAGGGCGGGCAGGGCCCTTCTCAATTTGGAAGAGCTGGAGCAAGACTACATCCGCCATATCCTCCAACTCACGGGAGGTGTGCGTACCCGGACCGCTGAGATCCTGGGCATTGATCGTGCTTCACTATGGCGTAAAATGAAGAAATACGGATTGGAATAGTCCGCTTCTGTATGCAACAAGGCCGTTCGCTTTTGCAACAAAATGTTCTTTAATCATCTAATCTGTCCCACCTCTTGGTTTTTCCAATCACGTTGCATCTTGCAACAAATCGATCCCCCCGTCTCGTTTCAGCAGGACATGTTTTTTGACATAAAATCAACATATTAGACGAGCGGATCTCCTGGCATGTCTCTTGCTTTTCTTACGGCCGTGAAAGGAGTGATTAGAGGCCATGTTTCAGAGGATCCTGGTCATTTTCGAAAACGAGAAGATTTGCGGGCAGGCGCTTTCTTACTCCCGCGAACTGGCCCTTCGCATGGATTCGGAGGTGGCGTTAGTGATGCTCGTGGAAATGACCTTTCTGGATCGCGCATTTTTAGGGTCAAAAAGAAACGCGATCCGAGGCCTTGAGTCACGCATGCGGGAGATCCTTGCAAATCTGTCATCAGAGTTCCTGAGAGAGGGCATTTCCGTGAGCGCTGCCCTGCGGGTCGGAGATGCAGCGCAAGAGCTTTTGAAGTTTCTGGCTGAGAGGCCGCCCTTTCAGGCGGTTATCTGGGGGAGCAGTGAAGATTTGCCCGATGGGGGCCAGTCAAGACGAACTCACTGGATGGCAAAGGTGGCCCCTTCACTCGAGTGCCCTCTCCTGGGAGTGACCAGCAAGGTGAAATCGGAACACCCTGGCACCGGAAACAAAGCATGATCATGAAAGATTTTGATTAGGGAAAAAAACGATGCAGCCTTTAACAACTGAGATGATCCTGGTTATGTTGATGATCGGGGTGGCCGTATTTCTTTTTGTCGTCGAGTGGGTTCGGGTAGACGTCGTCGCTATCATCATGATGGTCACCCTGCCGCTTTTACACCTTGTTACCCCAAAGGAGGCCTTTATCGGGTTGAGCAGTAACGCAGTGGTTTCCATTATCGCGGTGATCATCATCGGTGCGGGTCTTGATAAGACGGGGCTGATCAACAATCTGGTAGCACCAATCCTTAAAATCGCCGGCAGGAGTCCATCGCGCATCGTGATCGCCATTTCGCTTGCCATTGCCATCATATCCAGTTTCATGCAGAACATCGGGGCAGCGGCCCTTTTCCTGCCCGCTGTGCAGCGTATCAGCAAAACCCTGAAGATCCCCATCAGCAAGCTTTTGATGCCCATCGGTTTTAGTGCCATTCTTGGTGGGACGATCACACTGGTGGGTTCAAGCCCACTGATTCTCCTCAATGACCTCCTATCCCCATTCAATCTGAAACCCTTTGATCTGTTTGACGTGACACCTATTGGGCTTGCCCTTGTAGGAAGCGGTATCCTCTGTTTCATCGTTTTCGGGCGAATTATTCTGCCTCAAGGAACAAAGGATGTCGCCGAGGAACCATCAAATCCACCGGGGACAGACTCTTTGCAAGAATTTGGAGAGATCTATGAGCTTCAGACCCCTGAAAACTTTACCCACTACCGGGACCCGGTTCGGGTGGAAGACTTGAAACGACGCTATCTGGTAAACGTTGTAGCCATTACCGAGCCTCCGGATTTCAAGATCATTTCTCCGTCCGGAGAGATGGTAGTGCGTTCTGGTGTCGATCTGGTGGTTCATGGCCAGGAGAGAGATGTCACACGCATGGCGCAAAGCGAGGACATGCTCCTCAAGAACAATCTGGAGGTCTTTAAGGAAGATGTGGCCGCCCATGCCTCTGGAATCGTGGAAGCCGTGGTAGCTCCCCGCTCCCCGATGGATGGCCGGACCCTTGACCAGATCAATTTGCAAGGCCGTTACCAGGTCACGCCGTTAGCCATTTATCGACGGGGCGAGACCTACAGGGTTCATATCGGCGATCTATTGCTCAGAGTGGGAGATGCAATTCTCATACACGGCACCTGGACGCGCCTGCAGCTTCTTCAAAGCGAAGGCTCCCTGCTTTTCACCACGCCGGTTGATGTCGAACTGATGCGACCCGAAAAGGCCGCCTTCGCCGGCCTTTGGCTGGCTGTGGCGCTGATCATGATTTTGGTCTTCAAAATCCAACTTTCGGTCTGTCTGATGACGGGTGCCCTGGGCATGATCCTCACCGCGGTACTCAGCATTGACGAGGCCTACCGTTCTGTGGACTGGCGGACGATTTTCTTACTGGCCGGACTGATCCCTCTGGGCATCGCCACCGAGAAGACCGGCACGGCAGCCTGGATCGCTCAGAGCGTTCTAGAGGCCACAGGAACGGTCAAGCCCATCGTGCTGCTGACGATCATTGGGCTGCTTTCCACCGCTTTCACCCTGGTGATTTCAAACGTGGGAGCCACAGTCCTGCTTGTTCCTCTGGTAGTAAATATGGCCGTGGCAGCCCACACCGACCCGCGGATGGCCGCCCTGGTAGTGGGTTTGGCAACCAGCAACTCGTTCATCCTTCCTACCCATCAGGTCAATGCACTCTATATGGGACCAGGGAGGTATCGCAGCACGGACTTCATGAAGGCGGGCAGCCTGATCAGTGTTGTGTTTATCGTGGTGATGATCGGGGCAATTTACCTGATTTATGGTGTGTAAACTAACTGATTAAAGGGGAGAAACATGGCGATCATTACAATATCGCGGGGTTCGTATAGCAAAGGGAAGGAAGTCGCAGAGAAAGTGGCGGCACAGTTGGGTTATGGATGCTTGAGTCGTGAGGTGATCCTCGATGCAAGCGACCATTACCATATCCCGGAGATTAAAATGATTAAGGCCATACACGACGCACCCTCCATCCTGGAGCGTTTCGGCCGCGGCAAGCTTCCTTTCATCGCTTATTACCAAAGCACGCTCACCCGCTGGGTGCAGAAGGACAATGTCGTTTACCATGGTCTGGCCGGTCATATTTTTCTGAAAGGGTTGCCCCACGTGCTCAAGGTGAGAGTTATTGCTGATCTCGCCGACCGCGTCGCGAGCGAGATGAAACGCGAGGGAGTGAGCGAGCAGGAGGCTCGCACGCTGATCCTCAGAGATGACCAGGAACGCCGAAAGTGGACCCAGAGCCTCTATGGGGTGGACCCCTGGGACAGTTCCCTTTATGACCTCGTGATACACATCCATAAATTCACAGTGGCCAATGCCGTGGACTTTATTTGCCACGCTGCCAATCTTGAGCAGTTCAGGACCACCAGAGAATCTCAGCAAAAAATGGACGACCTGGCCTTGGCGAGTCAAGTAAAGGCGGCCCTCATTGTGGACCATCATCTCAATGTTGCTGTGACAAGCGAATATGGGAACGTCCTGGTCTATGCCAGGGCCGATGACCGTGCCACACATAAGTTAAAAGAAAAGGCCAAAACCCTGAGCCGGGAGATCAAGGGTATCAACAACATAGAAGTGCACGCCGGCGTATCGATGCCACCGGATGCCTTGTGAGTCGTGTTGATTGGCCTGTTGACCCAAAACCTGTTGACAGAGAGGATACAGCCATGTCCGTTATCATCATCTCTTCGGACTTTTATCAAGTAGGAAGAGAAATCGCCAAAAAAACCGCTGAGGCTTTGGGCTACACCTATCTCGGCAGAGAGATTCTGGGCAAAGTAGCCGATAAGTACCACGTTCCCGAGTCAAAGCTCGCCCAAGCGCTGGATGAAAGCCCATCTTTAATCGGCATGTCTTCGAAGCTTCAGAATCGTTATCTGGCTTACATTCAGGAGGCCGCCCTGACCGAACTTCTTAAGGACAACATGGTGTGCCAAGGCCTCGCCGCTCACCTTTACGTCCTTGGTGTTTCCCACGTGCTGAGGGCACGTGCTCTCTCGGATTCTGAGAAGCTTGCGCAGCAATGGGCCTCCCAGGAAGGAGTTTCCCTAAAAAAAGCCCGGAAGCTTTTGGACCGCCGAAAAAATTTGCGCCGGCGCTGGTCCATGGACGCTTTTAATCTGGACGAAACGGATCCCTCTCAATACGACCTGGTCATCAGCCTCAGCCAAATCGATCAAGGTGAGGCGGTGAAAATCATCACCGAAACGGTCTCATACCGCAGGTTCAGTCCCATGACATATTCCATCAAGTGCATGGAGGACCGAGAGTTGGCCAGCAGAGTGCTGGCGGCGCTGCTTGAGAAGTTCCCTGATGTCAGAGTGCGGGCCAATGGAGGGACGCTGGTTGTGGAGACCACGGCTTTGAAGCGTGAGAAGAGAAAAAGAGCAGAAGTCATCAAGAAAATTGCTGGAAGCATCCCTGGTGTAGAATATGTGGAAGTCCATGTCATCAATGATATTTTCCGTCAAGCAGCAGAGAGTTTTCGTTAAGCGATTTCCCCCAGTAGCCTTCAACTTGGCAGCTTCGTTTGACCGAAACTGGCGTTTTGTAAGGAATTTTATCGGAGTGCCTGTCGGGAGAGGCTCGTTTGCGAAGGCTGCGACAAGGATTCTACAAAGTCAGCAAGAGGAACTTTCATGCCAAAGTTCCAACACGCTAAACAGTCATGTTTGACTTGTATGCCATGAACATTTATTCTTTACCTGTTCCAGTCGATGCGGAATAGGATGGACAGGAGGCAAAGATGTCTGAAAAATTGGAAGTTTTGCTTTTAGACGACGAACCGATTGTGGGAAAAAGGCTGAAGCCGGCTCTGGCCAAAATAGGCTGCAACGTGGAGGTTTTCGAGGAACCGGCGGCGGCATTGAAAAGGATCGATCAAAAAGAGTTCGATGTGGTGGTCACGGATATCCGGATGGATGAAATCGACGGCATCCAGGTTCTTGAACATGTGACCGAGAAGTCGCCACGAACAAAGGTCATCATGATTACCGGCTACGCCATGATCGCCCTGGCCAGAGAGGCCATGGAAAAAGGCGCTTTTGACTTTATTGCAAAGCCGTTTCAGCCTGATGATCTCAGGAAAGTCATTGCAAAAGCCGCAAGGGCTCTGGGATCATCTATCGACTTTGAGGTTGGTGTGGCCAACGAGACCTAATCCTCCTTCTTGGAAAAACGATGGACACGGAAGCTTCCAAATTCGATATGAGCGAGCCTAACGTGGCCAGAACGCTGGAAGGTCACTACGAACACATCAGGGCGGCGGAGTCTGCCCGCGAGGCGTTGCTGGCCCGACGCCGCTTCAGTTTGCGACTTCAGATCTATCTAGGTTTTTTCCTAGTCTTTTTATTCGCCGTAGGGATCGCCACCGTCCTGCTGGTCACTATGTACCAAGTGGAGGAGAAACTCCGCATTCTGGAGATTGTAAACGATTATGTGATTGAGATCCAGCAGGCACGGCGTTTTGAGAAGAATTACTTTCTTTATGGGACGAACCTGAGTGACGCCCTGGAGAATGTTTACCAGGCAAAAGACATTTTTGATCGCAACACAGAGGAGCTCAAAAAAATCCTGGCAGCGGGTGGTAGAAGTGCCTCCCCACCCGATATCAACCTTTACGAGGGCCTGTTAAAGCGTCTCGTGGTACTGGAACAAAAAGGTAAAGAGAGTCAGCAATATCTCATAGATAAGAAAGGGGTGGAACTGGAATTGCGGAAGCACGGTCAGCGGATGGTCTCCTTCGCCCAGGATCTTATGGACAGGGAGAAAACGGCCGTCACGGAAGCCCTGGCTCGCTCAAGGAATATCCACATTTACTCTCTCATCTTCCTGCTCATTTTTATCGTTTTTAATGCCTACCTTCTGGGCAGCCGCATTCTGGGCAATATCAACCGATTTGCTGTCTACGCTCAACGTATCGCATCAGGAGACTTCACACCCATTACGCCGGCACGCGCATTTCGTGATGAGTTCACGGAGCTTGCTATCGCCATCAATCACATGATCCAGGAATTGGAAAGTCGGGAGGCGATCTTGATTCAATCGCACAAGATGCGTGCAGTTGGGACGCTCACGGCAGGCGTGGCTCATGAGCTAAATAACCCGTTGAATAACATCACCCTCACCGCTCACATGCTACTTGAGGACTACCAAAACCTGTCCGACAAAGAGCGAAAAGAAATGGTTGAAGACGTTGTGAGTGAGGCAAAAAGATCAAAAGATATCATCAGCAACCTCCTGGACTTCGCACGCGAAAGCGGCGCTCAACTGGAACCTTTAGACCTGAAGCGGCTACTCAAAGACACCATTAACCTGGCGACGAATCAGGTAAAGCTCTCTGGCATTCGGATTGAATTTCAGGCGACCGATAACCTCCCTCGCGTCCATGGCGACAGCCAACAGCTGAGGCAGGTTTTTCTGAATCTCATGTTGAATGCTATCGACGCATCGGCAAAAGGTAGCAAGATCCAGATCCTGGTCCTGCCAGCAGATGAACCGAATTATGTAGCGGTAAAAGTCATCGATTTCGGTACCGGAATCCCGGATCACATTCTAAATTCCATCTTCGATCCCTTTTTCACCACCAAAGGAAAAGGAAAAGGGACGGGCCTGGGCCTGAGCGTCTCTCAGGGGATCGTTGCCAAGCACGGAGGACAGATACGGGTGAGCAGTCGAGAGGGACAGGGTTCAACCTTCACGGTGACACTGCCGGTGACCACCATTCCTGCTGAGTTCGGTCCAGAGAAAAGGTCTTAAGGACAGAGTTTGACCGGATATCGGTGCAACAAGATCAACTGAGCTTCGGGCAACGGGTCGGTTTCTCCAGCATCTCCTCAGGGGCTTTCATAATCGACTGCGCGCTCTCCTCGGGCAGCAGGAAGGGGCAGTTGTTCATAGAGGTGGTTGCAGGGTAGCCTTTCTTATCACCTTCGTCCTTGGCGAAGATGGATAGATTATAGCCCTGCGCTCCCTTTAGCTCGATGCGGTAAATGGGATCAATAAGGTCGTCTTTTTTCTTATTACCTAGGTATCTCTCGCAGCGAAGGTTCGAGAGCGTGCCGAGCAGGCGGTTCAGCTTTCTTTCATCACACCTGTCCCCTTCCGCGTTCTCCCATATCACTACTTGCTTTGGTGGCGGCTTACTCTTGACTGCGGGCTCCTGATCGGCGGTAACGGGAGCGGTGGAACGGGCACACACCAGCGACTGGCCGTTTTTTATAAGACGTATCTCCTGTATCTCTGTTTTATCGAAGGCGAGGACCTGCTTGTCCCTTAGATCGTCCACGGCAACGTCAAAGGTGTGCCTGAAATTCTCCCTGGCATGATACACTAACTCATTCCCCTTCAACCTTACAAAAGTATGGCGGTAGGAGGGGGCTACCTTCCCTATGTCAAATTCCCTCGTTAGTGTCTCACCGGTAAAGGCCCTTACAATGATCTTGTGTTCATCATCGAGCTCGTAGCGGCTGTAGTCCTTTGACTCCGACACCATGGCCGTGAGGGTAAGGTTTTCGATAATACGCAGCATATTATTGATCTTGGCATTATCCGCTGGATATCCTTGCAGCCCTATGTTCCAGTTACCATTTTTTCTGTTCAATATGACAGTAGTTCCCTTTTTGGCGATCTCAATCTTAGAGATATCAGCCTTTGGAAAGGTCGAGAGATTTGGGAGTTCATAGCGGGCCCTGTCTGTTTTGCGAAGGAAAAGATACAGGGATAGCGCCAGAATTATCGCACCTAGGATGAAATATTCCTTCTTTACTTTCATAGGAATCCTACATTTCGGCCTTACCGTTTCCTTTGATTATCGCATGGAGTACTATTGGCCTCTATGAATTGATGAATTGGGTTCTCCTATTTTTGAAACATCATCTGTATTCGTTTCTTTCGGGAGTGCCTGAAGAACCAGACCATGAGCCCGAATAGAATCACTAGTATCGGAAGGCCAGCTATATTAAAGAATTTGACAAAGGTTTTGACGCCTCCCTTCACTTCAATCAAGGGATTGAAGCGCTGCTCCTTGCTTCTGAGCTCGGCAATTCCCTCCCGGTTGTTAAGGTAATCCAAAACATTCAGGATAAACACGGCATTAGGGCTTTTGCCCCTCTCATCCAGCATGTTGTCCTTGAGCATCTCCGAGGATGCTATGAGAAATATCTTTCCGGGTTTACCCTTAGTGGTTATTTTTCCGGCACTTTCAATCTTTGATAGATCAACATCGGGCTTTTCATCTGATCCTTGCTTCTCTTCCCCTTCTTTGGGCTCATCTTTGGCTGACTTCTTTTCGGGTATAGGCTTCCCTGCGAAGTAGCTTGGAAACTCTCCCTCAAGGATATAGGCCAAAGGGAAGCTCTTCAGCTTTTCTTTTTCTTTGGGAGGGGATGTAAACATGGGGTTGAGGTTGATCCGCCCGCTCGTCTCCCATGATCTCTCCGATGAGGAAAACAATTTGTGCGCCTGTAGGCCATTTTTTGTGATACGCTCGGAGTACAGCTCCAAAGGAGAGATTTTCATGGTAATCAATCCCTTGATGTTCTTCATGAATTCCAAATCTTTGCTTATAAATTCGTTTTTTATTACCGGAATAAAATAAATAAGCCTCTGGCCACCTCCATACCTGGTTGGGAGGGACTGTTTGTAACAATGTTCGTCCAAGACGTAGGAACTCCTTAGACCAATTCCATAATGTTCCAGGAGTTTCTCAAGCCCTGTTTTTATCGGAACATAACGAACCCCCCCGGATAATCTCTCACGGTCCTCTGAGGGGAGAACCTCGTTAAACATATCAAGAAACAGCGCGAGGTTTTTCCCACGCATCAGAAACTGATCGATCTGAAACAACTCATAGTCGGAAAATTGTTCAGTTGGCCGCGCAAGGACGAGACAGTTGATGCTATCGGGGATGGCGCCATCCTTCAGTGCAACGTGCTTCATGGTATAGCTCTGGGAGACAATATTTCTAAACGTTGAAAGGGTCTCCTCCTTCCTTCTGGGATCAGGGGATAATCCATCTGAGAGGTTCAGAGTGCCATGGTCCGCAAGGTAGCCAATATCCTCGTTGATGTCTATGAGCGATTCAATATTCTCGTCGATGGTTTCCTCCATCTTTTTCATATTTACGAGCTCGTAATGTGTTCCGATAAAGGGAACTCGCGTAACACGTATCAAGGGTATCTCGCGCACCTTATCCCCGTATTCCATCACAAGTCCGATAACACCTTTGCCTGGTGGAACCTTACCGCCCGAGAGCTCCGGCCACTTGAGGCTAAGCAGGTTGTACCTCGTCAGTATCTCATCCAGGTCCTTATCCGTGGAAGGGTCAAGATATTTGAACTCCAGCTTTCCGTAGTTCTTCGAACTCACCTTCTCCGCGATTCCTTTGAGTGTCTCCGGAAGCTTTGAGAGATCACCCAATTGCATGTAGGGCGCCACGATCTTTAGTGAGGAGGAGAGAAACAGCGTAAGCTTAATTTTTTCCGGCAGACTCAACAAGGCGCTTATCTTGTTGTGTAGTTTCTGGATAGTAGAGGTCAGGGTATATTCCAGTCCTTCAGTGGTGGTAATGGTGGGAATTCTCTCGATGAGGTCGCCATGAATCAACACGAGCCCCATGTAAGCCTTCTGAAACTTGACTTCGTCTTTCTGAATAGCCCGAATTTGGACCGGATAAATGCCATAGTTCCTCGCCAGTTCCTGGTTTTCCCTCGCATCTTGGCTGATATCCCCTTCCTCCGGACTCACATCATAAAAGCGGTAGTTAAAATACTGATTGGCGTAAACCGAGTATTCCTCCAAAAGGTCGTGGAGGTACTGCTCGGTATTGTTGTGGGGGGCAGGCAGATTCTTGGTGAAAAAGACATTTATGGTGAGGGGCTCAGAAAGCGTGGACACCATCCGTTTGCTGGCCTCGGAGATCGAGTAGACCCCTTCCTGCGTCAAATCTGCCCTAAAGAACAGCGTAATGCCCGCAATATTGATAAGGACTGTGACGACCAGATAGGCGAAAAACTTTATGTAGGTTCCCGATCTTGATTTTAGGCCCATTCCCATCTACCTCATCGCTTTTCCTGCATGCCCAGATATGTTCCATAGAGGGCAATAAAACACACGCTTAGAAAGTACAGTATGTCCCGGGAGTCCAGGATGCCCTTTGAGATGTTCTGAAAGTGAAAGTCCGCTCCAAGATACTGGAGGAATCCAAGCATTGACTGGGGCAGGAAAAAGAGCATCTTGTCGATCAAGGTGAGGCCAAAACATATTGCCATGCCGGTGATAAAGGCGATTATCTGGTTTCTGGTCAACGAAGAGACGAAAAGCCCTATAGAGGAAAAGGCGGCACCCAGTAAAAGGGCACCTGTGTATCCGCCTACCACCGGTCCCCAGTCGAGCTGACCAAGAAACGAAACGGTGATCGGGTAGGCAATCGTCGGTATAAGCATGGCCGCGATGAACGCAACACTGGCCAGGAATTTGCCGAGAATCACATCAAGAGAGGTTACCGGCAGGGTTAGAAGGATTTCATAGGAACCCACGTTCAACTCCTCGGAGAACAGTCTCATGGTGATGGCGGGAACCAAAAACGAAAGGGTAACGGGAAGTAAGCCAAAAAAGCCTCTGAGGGTTGCCTGATTAAAGAGAAAGAAGGCGCTGAAAAAGAACCAGCCCGTTACCAGCAGAAAAATCGATATCACGATATACGCGATGGGGGATACGAAATAGACTCCAAATTCCTTCTTGAAGATATGGGTCACCTGTTGCACTTCAGATCTCCTTGGTGAGGCTTCTAAATATGTTCTCCAGCGATTTGGTCTCCTGGTGAAATTCAAGCAGTACCCAATTTGTCTCCTTTATCCTTCTGTAGATTTCACCTCGAAGATCCTCAGGGTGTCGGCAGGTAATCTTTATCCCCAGGATATCCCCTTGCTCGTTCACCAACGAAATATCCTCGATACCCCGGATAGAATGGAGTCCTCTTTCCACCGACTCCATGTCCGCATTCTGTAGTACCACCGTGATCAGATTGCCTTGACTTGTCGACTGCCCGAGTGTATCAGTGCTTCCGTCGGCTACTATCCTTCCGCGGTTGATGATAACCACACGATT
>Ga0307425_1001272_pt1 | contig 15285 bp, 12 predicted proteins | sample SalMarWE160330MG_FD_202152 | JGI IMG/M metagenome (GOLD analysis project Ga0307425, IMG submission 202152) | Salt marsh sediment microbial communities from the Plum Island Ecosystem LTER, Massachusetts, United States - WE1603-30 | ecosystem: Environmental > Aquatic > Marine > Intertidal zone >... | reverse complement strand
GTTTGAGGTACTCGTCGGCAGCCTCGCGCCAGTAGCGCTCCTTGAGGCGGCCGACCGCAATGACCGTGAGCTTCACCCGGCGTTGGATGAGTCGGAGCCGAGTGTGACGCTCAAGGTTAGCGTCTGACCGTTTCGCACGACCACGACGGGAACCTTCTCATTGATCTTGTGGTCTCGAATCGCCGAGAACACGTCGGAAACAGCAGTCACGTTCGTGGCGCCGATCTTGGTGATGATGTCGCCCGCCTTGATGCCGCCAGCCTCGGCAGGTGAGCCCGGTGCCACGAAGCGCACGAGCGCACCGCTCTTCACATTCAGGCCGAACTGGGCCGCAACACTCTCGTCAACGGTCTGGCTCGTGACGCCCATGTACGGGTGCGTCGCGTGCCCGGTGGCGATGAGCTGATTGGCGATGTCGATTGCGAAATCGGCCGGGATCGCGAAGCCAATGCCCGCCGACTGCGCGGCGCCAACTCCACCCGAGGGTGACTGGATCAGCGAGTTAAGTCCGACGAGCTTGCCTTGGTCGTCCACGAGCGCACCGCCCGAATTGCCCGGGTTGATCGCCGCATCGGTCTGAATGAGGTTCGTGTAGGTCGTGAGGTCATAGCCGCTCTGGCCCTGGGCCTGTTCCGAGCGCTGAAGCGCCGAGACAATGCCCGAGGTCACGGTCTTCTCAAGCCCAAACGGACTTCCCACAGCCATGACCCACTGTCCCACTTGAAGGTTCTTTGACGAGCCAATCTGAATCGCCGGATAGCCCGAACCGTCGATCTTGATGACCGCAAGGTCCGTGGTCGAGTCAGTGCCGATGACCTTGGCCACCTTGTTCGTCACGCCAACGGAAACCAGAATGCGGTCCGCATCGCTGACCACATGGTTGTTCGTCAGGATGTAGCCGTTCGAACGGATGATGACGCCCGAGCCATTGCCGAGATCCTGATACGACTTGTTGCCCGTGAAGGGATCGATGACTGCTTGTTGAATCGTCACGTTGACCACCGACGGAACCGCCTTCTTAGCAACGGCCTCGGCAATGTCGAGATTAGAGCTGTTCGCAGTGATCGAGAAGTTCGCCGGGGTCGCAGCCGTCGAACTCGTCGGAGTAGACGGAGTCTGACCGGATCCGGGGAAGAGCCCAAACGCCCAGACCAGCGCTGCGGCAACCAGCACGCCGCCGATAACCGCACCGATCGTGGCAGACGTCACCACGGCCGCACCGGACCAGCGCTTGACGCGCGACGGCTCCTCGCACGGCTCGTCGCTGTCTGTGGTGTAGTCGCAGACGGGAAGCGGGGCGTCCGGCGGGTAGTAGGGCGGCTGTGCGTAGCCGCCGGAATCGGCGGGTGGAGCAGCTGGCGGAACCGGCGGACTCGAGGGAACCGGCGCGGATGACGGCCGTGCCCCGGGAGCGGGAGGTGCCGGGGGGTTCTCGGCAGGAGGAGGCGTCGGCTGGACGCCGCTGGGAGGGGGCGGGACGACCGGGCGCCGCTCCCATGGGTCCTGGGGTGCCGGGGGGGTCTCGGCAGGTGGAACGGGCGGGCGGTTGTCGGGATCGAAGGAGTCTGGGTCGTAGGTCATTGGGTGCACCTCGCATAGCCGAACGGAGCGGTTCGCGGTTGGGATATTGGCCAGTCTGAGCAGCAATAAATGTACCCCGAGCAGTGGCGAGATACGGCGCGACGAGTGTCTTTCATAGAAAGCCCACAGTCATGTCGCCGAATGACCAGCGCGCAGGTCGCCGAATGGCAGCCCATTGCCCACAGACGTCCGCTGCCGCGCGGACTCTTACGGGAGTCCGACGCCAAGCATCTGAATCAGCGGCTGCGCGACGATGCCAAGACCGATCACGAGGAACGTCAGCACGAAGATGACCGTGGCTGCCAGAGCAGGGTACTGCTTGTAGGTCGTGGTCTCTTCCAGCATGGGGCGATCCCAATCACCAGGGAGGGCCTCGCCTCTGATTCCGTAGAGCTCTCTGAGCCTGGGCTTCGGACCGTGCCAACCCTGGGATGTACCCTCGCCGGGAGTGAACATCGTGCGGATGATGTTGAATGCGTATCCGGCGGAAACAACCGACACGACGATCGCCACCGCGACGGCCCACCCATAGCCGGCGTCATACGCCGCACTGAAGACCGCAAGCTTGCCGAAGAACCCAACCAGCGGCGGGAAGCCGATCAGCGAGAACAGGAAGCCGACCGAGCACCACGCTGCGTACGGGCGCCGATGCACGAGCCCCGCCACATCTTTGAGCGTTGGCCCTTCTTGCGCGACCACGAGCATCTGGCCGACCATTCCCACGGCGTACACGACCACGAAGAACACCGCTCCGGCCGCACCCTCCACCGATCCCGATGAGATGCCGAGCAGCATGTAGCCGATGTTGCCGATACCGGAGTACGCCATGATGCGCCGTATGTCCGGCTGAATGATCGCCACGAAGTTGCCGAGCACCATCGAGAGGACCGACGCGCCGAGCAGGATGAACAGCAGCGGCTTCATCCCAGGCAGCACGACGATGAAGAAGCGTGCGAACGCCCACACCGCGCCGACCTTCGCGATCGCCGAGACGTAGGCCACCGATGTCGGTGACGATCCGCCGTAGGCGTCCGGCGACCAGAAGTGGAACGGCGTAGCCGTTGTCTTGGTCAAGAACCCGGCAGCGACAAGAATCCCAGCCAGCAAGCCGAGTGCACCGGAAGAAGCAGGGATGGCCTGGTAGGCCGTCGTGCCCGTGAGCCCGAAGACGAACGAGAGTCCATACGCCATCAGCAGACTCATGAGCATCGAGATGAGGAAGTACTTGAGCGCGCCCTCAAGTCCGCGCTCGTCCTCGCGCGCATAGCCGATCAGTACGTAGGCCGGGAGCGTCGCGAGTTCAAGCGCCATGAACAGCATGACCAGGTCGTTCGCCGAGATGAGCAGCATGCCGCCCACCGTCGAGAACATCATGAGCGAGACGGCCTCTCTCGCGTTGAAGCCCGCCCATCCGCGAGCGACCACCCACAGGAGCATGATCGCGCTCAGCCCCGCGATCGTGCTGCGCAGGGTCGCAGTAGCGGTGCCCGCACCGAAGTGCAGCATGCCGCCGAACATCTCCGCAGGTGCCGGAATCAGCCACACGAGGATTGCGGCCGCCGCCGCGGTCACGGTGCCGACAATCGCTGCGGCGCGATCTCCACCGTATAGCTCGGCAAAGAGTACGACCAGTGCGCCGACGATGAGCAGCGCTTCAGGGGCGAGTGCGAGGAACTGTTGCATCTACATCCCCTTCGCAAACATCATGGCAAGATGAGTGACTGCTGGGTTGACGAAGCTTAGGAGCACGTTCCAGTTCACGCCGATAATCGCGCTGATCGCCATGAGCGGTCCGGCTGTGGCGATGTCGATCGGAGTCGCGTCCTTGATCTTGAGAACCTTCTCGGTGGGCTCGCCGTACACGACGCGGTAGATGACCCAGAGCATGTACGCCGCGCCGAGCAACATACCGACGCCCGCGATCACCGGGAAGATCTTGGGCAGATCCGACTGCCACGCTCCAACAAGCACAAGGAACTCGCCGACGAACCCTGCCAGTCCGGGCAGACCGAGCGACGAGATCGCCGCAAACCCCAGCATTCCGCCTAAGACGGGCGCCTGTTTGCCGACACCTTCGAGTTCAGGAGCCATGCGCGTGTGAGCCCGGTCGTAGATCATTCCGACGACGAGGAACAGCAGGCCCGTGATGACGCCGTGCGCGAACGCAAGCACCATCGCTCCATTGAGCGCCCAGACCGTGCCCGCCGCGATGCCGAGCATCGCGAATCCCATGTGGCCGACTGAGGAATACGCAAGCATCTTCTTCAGGTCGGGCTGCCAGCAAGCGACGACCGAACCGTAGATGATCGCACCGCACGCCATGGCCGCGATGAAGAACGCCCAGTGGTGCGAGCCCTCGGGCAGCATCGGCAGCGAGACTCGCATGAGTCCGTAGGTGCCCGTCTTAAGCAGCACGCCCGCCAAGGTCACCGAACCAGCAGTCGGCGCCTGAATGTGCGCGTCCGAGTGGCCCGTATGGAACGGCCAGACAGGTACTCGCACGGCAAACCCGAAGTAGAAGAGCAGCGTCACCCAGTTCTGGAAACCAACCGGGAAGTGCCGGTGAGCGAGTTCGATCATGTCGAACGTGTGTCCGGCGGGGTTCAAGTACATGGCGATGATGCCAAACAGGATGAGCACGGAGCCAAGCAGCATGTAGATGAAGAACTTCAAGCTCACGTAGCTGCGGTCCTCTTTGCCCCACCACGCCATGATGAAGTACATGGGAATGAGAACCCACTCCCAGAACACGTAGAAGAGAACGAAGTCGAGAGCCACGAACACGCCGTTCATGCCACTCTCGAGCAGCAACAGCAGAATGAACCAGGTCTTCGGTTTGTCGTCGTTGTTCCACGATCCGAGCACGACCACAAACGACAGCAGCGCCGAGAGCGCAACCATCGTCACCGAGATCCCGTCCACAGCCATCAGGTACTGGATGTGAATCTGCGGAATCCAGTCGAAGCGTTCCATGAACTGGAAGCCCGGATTCGACTTGTCGAACATCGCGAACAGAACTGCGATGAATCCCAGGGTGGCGACTTGGAAGCCAGCAGTGATCCAACGCGCCCACTTCTCAGGGAGCGCGGCGGCGACGATCGCGCCGAGAAGCGGCAGGAACGTGATGATGCTCAGAAGAGGCATGGCGGTCCGTCACACCCCTTTCATGAGCATAGCGATGACGACAATCAGGACTGCGGCAGCAACCGCCAACCGTTGATAGGTCTGGAGCTTGCCGGTCTGCATGAGTTTGAGTTTGTTTCCAAGCCACCGGCTCGTGACGGCCGTGCCGTTAACCACGCCGTTGATGACGACCTTGTCAAACCAGTTCACGCCCTTGGAAAGCGTCAGATAGTCCGCCGCTGTCGTGTCGACGACGTGGTCGAGGTAGTACTTGTTGGAGACCATTTGGTAGACGAGCGAATGTCGCGAGCGAAGCGCCTCCATGTCGCGGCCACCGCCGAATAGCAGCCATCCAAGTCCGATGCCTGCAAGCGCGGTGAGCGTGGAGGCTGAAGCTGCCAGGAGGTTCGGGAACTCCCCTTCGCTGCCCAGGAACCCGCCCATCGCGACGATCCCGAAGCCAACCACGACGGTCAGGATCGCGAGCACGCCCATCGGCACGAGCATCTTGAGGTCGGACTCGTGCGCATGATCGAAGTTCTCGTTTCGTGGTTCGCCCACGAAGACGCGAATCCACAGTCGCGTCATGTAAAACGCAGTCAGCAGAGCGCTCAAGAGCGCCACCGCGTAGTAGACGTACGCGTGCTGCTTCATGAGCGAATCCAAGATGAAGTCTTTGGAGAAGAAGCCGGAAAACGGCAGTATCCCGCTCAGGGCAAGCGCACCGACAGAAAACGTCGCGGTCGTCCACGGCATCTTCTTCATCACGCCACCCATCTCACGCATGTCTTGCGTGTGCAGGGCGTGAATGATCGAGCCAGCGCCAAGGAACAGCAGGCTCTTGAAGAAAGCGTGCGTCATCAGGTGGAAGAGCCCAGCGGTGATGCTGCCGGCGCCCAGTCCAATGAACATGTAGCCCAGCTGGGAGATCGTTGAGTACGCCAACACCTTCTTGATGTCGTACTGCACGCACGCCATCGTCGCGCCAATGAACGCGGTTATCGTCCCGATGAGCAGGACCGCATGCAGTGCGACCCCCGACGCGATGAAGATGGGCAGCGAGCGAGCAACGAGGAAGACGCCCGCGGCGACCATCGTAGCGGCGTGGATGAGGGCCGACGCCGGCGTTGGGCCAGCCATGGCGTCGGGCAGCCAGACGTGGAACGGGAACTGCGCCGACTTGCCCATCGCGCCAAACAGGAGCATGAACGCCGCAGCGGTGGCGATGCCGGGCGCCCACGTCGCGGCTGCAGGGAGCACCACGTGGAAGTCGAAGGAGCCAACGGTCAGCCAGATGATAGCCAGGCCGATTGCGAACCCAACATCCCCGACGCGCGTCACGAGAAACGCCTTGATCGACGCATTGCGCGCGGCCGGCTCAGTGAACCAGAAGCCGATAAGCAGGTATGAGCACAGGCCCATGACCTCCCACGCCATGTAGAAGAGCAGATAGTCGCCAGCAAGCACGACGAGAAGCATCGCCGAGGTGAACAGCGACAAGACAGCGTAGTACCAGCCGATCCGTTCCTCGCCGTGCATGTAGGACAGCGAGTAGATCTGAACGGCCAGAGCGACGAGCGTTACCACGACCATCATCATCGCCGAGTAGGCGTCGAGTCTCAGGATCAGATCGAGCTGCTTGAGGCCGATCGTCCCCATGGAGTACGTGGTGCTCCACAGCCCCTCGTCGGCAGCTTTCTCTCCGCCAGGCCATACCGCGAGAAACGCCGGAATGGACAGCAGGAAGGACGCGGTCATGGCGGCTATCGGCAGGAAGAGCAACCGGTTGCGCACGGTGCGAGGCAGCAAGAAGAAGAGCACGAACACTGCCGCAGGTAGCAGTGGTATGGCAATTACGTAGCCCACTTCTACCCCTTCAACTGGTCGAGGAACTCGACCTCAATCGTGTTGGTCTGGCGATACAGAGCGAGAACAAGCGCGAGCCCAAGACCGATCTCGCACGCAGCCACGACCATCATGAAGACCGCGAAGAACTGGCCCGTCATGAGGTTTGGCGTAAGGAAGCGCGACATCGCCACGAGGTTGATGTTGATGGCGTTGGCCATCAGCTCGAGCGACATGAAGATCATGACCGCCGAGCGCTTGGACAGCGCGCCGTAGAGCCCAAGCACGAACAGCGCGGCGGCCAGCCAGATGAAGAACTCGACCCCAACCCTCATCGGTCCTTCCCTCCCCCCGACCACCACACCGCGCCGACAAGCGCGACGGTGAGCAGCAGCGAGGCTACTTCGAACGGCAACATCCATGTGCTGAAGAGCTGGCTGCCGAACTCGGCAATGCCAGGAAGAGAGGCGGTCTTGATGGTCGGAGCGAGATGGGCGTTTCGCACGCCCATGAAGATCGCAGCACCAAAGAGCACCGCGAGCACAAGCGCCTGCCACGAGAAATCTCGCGAACGAACCGCATCTTCTCGGCGGCGAAGGGTGAGCATGACCGCGAAGAGCAGCAGCACGGCCACCGCACCCGCGTACACCATGATCTGCACCAGCGCCACGAAGTCTGCCGCGAGCATCATGTACAGGCCCGCCGTGCCGAGCATCGACGCGAGCATCCAGAATGCGGCGTGCACGATGTTTCGCGTGGACAGCATGCCAATCGCGCTGCCGAGAACAACGGCGCCAACAACAATCGAGGCGACACCATCGACGGTGCTAGGCATTGGAATCCCCCTCTCCATCAGCGCCTTCAGACTCCGAGCCGCTCGCCTGCGGCTCAGCTGAGTCCGCTGGTTTCGCGGGAGGCTTGGGCTTGGGGGCGGGGCGATCGGCAGGATCGCGCTTGGGTGGTACGGCAGCCGCCACGTCGCTTAGCAGGCTGTACTGAAGCGGTTCGGTGTTCGTGCGCGAGAGTTCGTACTCGTTGCTCATGGCGAGCGCGTCGAAGGGGCAGGTCTCGACGCACAGCCCGCAGAACATGCACGCGGCCACCTCGTAGGTGAACTCATCGATGTGCTTGGCTTTGGTCTCCGGGTCGGTCGTCAAGTCCATCTGCAACACAAAGTCGGGGCACGCGCGCACGCACGCGAGGCACGCGCGGCACTTGGGATTGCCTTCGTCATCGAAGGTGGCGACAACCGCTCCGCGCGAACGCTCCGGTAGCTCCATCTTCTCGTGCGGGTACTGCAGCGTGATGGGCTGCCGGAAGAAGTTCTTAAACGCGATGCCCATGCTCTTGAGGATGCCGGTGCCGTAGATGCGGCTCATCGGCCCACCGCCAAGACCTGCGAGACCTTGATGAGCACACCAGTGACCATCAGCCAGGCGAGCGATGACGGAAGCAGGAACTTCCAGCCGAGTGCAAGCATCTGGTCGACACGAACACGAGGAAGCGTGCCGCGAATGACCATCAGGAAGAAGATCACGATGTAGGTCTTGACCACGAACAGCACCGGCGGCAAGAAGCCGATCGCCGAGAGCGCCGAGGCGGGCACCCACGGGAGCTGCCAACCGCCAAAGAACAGCGTCACAAGCAGCGCCGCGAAGATGAAGGTGTTGCTGAACTCTGAGAGGAACAGCAGGCCGAAGCGCATCGACGAGTACTCCGTCGCAAATCCCGCGACGAGTTCGGATTCCGCCTCGGCCATGTCAAACGGCGTCTGTCCTGTCTCGATCAGCCCTGAGATGAAGAACAGGATGAACGCAGGCACATTCCAGATGTACCAATTCGGAATGACCCACAGCACGGTGCCCGACTGCGCATTGACGATGTCGCCGAGATTCAGCGAGCCGGCCATCATCACGACGGGCAGCGCGGCCATGAGCATCGGCACCTCGTAGGTGACCTGCGCCCCAACCGCGCGCATCGCGCCGAGCAGCGACCACTTGTTGTTCGATGCCCAACCAGCCATGAGAATGCCGAGCGGGATGATCGACATGACCGCGAAGATGAAGAGCAGTCCGAGCGGCAGATTCGCGATCGTCCATGTGTTGGAAAACGGCAGCGCGATGTAGGCCATCAGCGAGGGCACGAAGACGACGGCCGGGGCGAGCCAGAACAGCGCCTTGTCGACGGCCTTCGGCGTCGGGTCTTCTTTCGACAGCAGCTTGAGCACGTCGAACGGCGTCTGCAGCAGGCCCCACGGGCCGTTGTCCATCGGTCCCAGGCGCACGTGCAGCCTGCCGAGAACCTTGCGCAGCATGTAGATGAGCACGACGCCATTGACGAGCATCAGCGCGAGCGCTGCCAGGAAACGCAGGATGGCGATCAACCAGATGTTCATCGGTCAATCTCCCCCAGCACGAAGTCCAGGCTTCCCATGAGAACCACCGAGTCGGCGATGAGGGTTCCGGGCAGCGCCTGCTCGCCAGCTTGCAGGGCGAAGAGTGTCGGCGGACGGTAGCGCATGCGATACGGCGAATCGGATCCGTCGGCAACCAGATGCACGCCGAGTTCTCCCCTCGGCGACTCAACGGCCGCATAGGTCTCGCCTGCGGGCGGGCGCAAGACCTTGGCCACCTTCGCAGTGAAGTCGCCTTCTGGCAGCCCATCAATGCACTGCTGAATCATGCGCGCAGACTGCCGCATCTCATCAAGGCGCACGCGGCAGCGCGCGTACGCGTCGCCGTCGGTAGATACGGGAACCTCGAAGTCCATCTCGGGATACGCCGCGTACGGCTGGTCGCGACGAACGTCGAAATCGAAGCCTGAAGCACGCAAATTGCCGCCAGTCAGGCCGAAGGCCAGCGCACCCTCCTTGCTGAAGACTCCCAGATCCTTCATGCGCGCCTGGAAGATCTCGTTGCCCATGAGGATCTCGTCGTTCTCATCAATGTGTTGATTGAAGAACTTCAGGAACTTGCGGATCTTCCCGTCAGCCTCCGGCGTGATGTCGCGAAGAACGCCGCCCGGCCGCATGTAGTTGAACATCATGCGGCCACCGGTGATGTCTTCAAGGATGTCGAGCATGTACTCGCGATCCCGGAACACGTAGAGGAAGGGCCCCATGGACCCGGCGTCCAGTCCGTTCGGGCCGTACCACACGATGTGGCTCGAAATCCGGTTGAGCTCGCCCATCAACACGCGCAGCCAGTTCGCCCGCCGAGGAACCTCGACTTCGAGCAACTGCTCGGTTGCCAGCGAGGTCGCGAGCTCCGCGTGCATGCTTGCGAGGTAGTCGCCGCGATCCATCAGCGGCCCCAGCGCGGTGAAGCGCCGAGTCTCAGCAAGCTTCTCGATGCCCCGGTGCAGATAGCCGATATGGCACTCGCTGCCGATGACCTCTTCGCCGTCGATCTCAAGGTTGATGCGCAGCACGCCGTGCGTGGAGGGATGCTGCGGGCCCATGCTCAGGATGAGGCGCTCAGTCTGCAGCTCGTCCACGCCCGTGGGCGCACGATGCAAACCAGCGGGCAGATCAACAGGCTGGACCGCACTTGGGGCAGCGATGCCTTCCTGCAGAGGCATCTTGGCTGGCGCAGCGTGCGGGGATTGCTCGGGCTCGAGCGAACTCACCGTGCGCTCCAGGTTCTCGGGCGCCACAACCTGGCGCTCACGATGCCGAACCTCGTCCTCGGCGCGAATCTCGCTGCCTTTGAGCAAGAACGGCGGGCAACCGTCCGTCGTGAGCAGACGCCTCGGATTGGGATGACCTGAGAGCGTAAGACCGAACATCTCGGCAAGTTCACGCTCAGGCATCAGCCCTGCGGGATAGATGTCCCACATGCTTTCGAGATTGGCGCCGTACTCGTGCTCGACCTTGACGTAGACGTCCTCATCCCGCGAGAACGACCGCAGGTGATAGACGACGTCGACTGCCTCTCCAGTGTCCACGCCGAACAAGTCGACCAGGAAACCGAAGGCGAGATCTCCCTCTTTGAACGCGCGAAGCGTGCTGCGCGAGTCGGCGGGCGCTACTCGGCAGACAACGCCGAGTTTGGCCACCTCTTCTACGCCGGCAGACACTCCTATGGCGTCGAGAGCCCCACTAATGGCTGTCGGATCGGGCGTGTGCAAGCCGCTCCTCCGTCTGCGCTTTGATCTTGTCCATCAGTCTGATGAAGCCGTACTGCACCGCTTCCGGGCGCGGAGGGCAACCCGGAATGTAGACGTCGACGGGGACCACCTTGTCGACGCCCATGACCACGTTCGGATACTCGCGGAACGGACCGCCTGTAGACGCGCAGGCCCCCATCGCAACCACGAACTTGGGCTCGGGCATCTCGTCGTAGAGCCGCTTGACAACCGGCGCCATCTTCCAGTTGACGGTGCCAGCGACGATCATGACGTCGGACTGCCGAGGACTTGCGCGGAAGAAGACTCCCATGCGGTCGAAGTCGTAGCGAGGACCGGATGCGTGCATCAGTCCCTCGATGGCACAACATGCGATGCCGAATCCCATGTACCACAGGGACTTGCGGCGGGCAACGTCAAAGAGCTGCTCAGAGCGAATGAAGAGCGTCGAGTTTTCGCCGGTGAGTTTGTCTATCGCCACTTGAGCGCACCCTCCTTCCATGCGTAGGCAAGACCGCCCACAAGGATGGTGATGAAAACGAACATCTCGACGAAGATGTACCAGCCGACACCGGGTCGCCCAAAGGCGATGGCCCACGGATAGAGGAAGACGGCTTCGATATCGAAGATCACGAAGAGAAGTGCGTAGACGTAGTAGCCGATACGAAACTGGACCCACACGGGGCCGACCGGCTCAACGCCGCATTCGTAGGTCTCTGCCTTCTCGGGCGACGGCTTCTTTGGGCTTACGAGCCAGGAGGTCGCGAATGTGGCAGCCACAAAGACTGCGCCGAGCACAACGAAGCACACGATGACGATGCCGTCGATACCCAAGGCGGACCTCCTCACCCACGATGGTTGTGGACCAATACGCGACGCATTTGCCCGAGTCGCACACAGCCGGAGGGCAAACGGTTGTCGGACTGTACCACAGCAAAGCCAAGCTGGTCCGGTCCGCGCAAACCATCCATCCGGCGAACGGCAAACCAGCAACGGTAAGTGGCGGTTTGGCGCTCTGCCGCCCTGCTTCTGACCCGTGCGCGCCACAATACCACTAGTGCGCCGGGTTGCTAAATCTCGTTATCTTGGACAATCGCGCGCGGAATGAGAGACGCTCAGAACGGCCAGACCCACTCCCGAATCTCGGGCATGTCTTGGCCGTAGGTGGTGATGTAGCGCCAGTGGTCGACGAGCTTGTCGCGCACGAACTGCTTCGCGTGCGCGGCGCGTTCGTGGAGCTTCGGGATGCGCTGCACCGCGTCTGCGTAGAGATGGAATCGGTCTAGGTCGTTTCGGACGGCCATGTCGAAGGGGGTGGTGGTCGTCCCCTCTTCCTTGTAGCCACGAACGTGCATGTTGTCGTGGTTGGCTCGGCGGTAGGTGAGCCGATGGATGAGCCACGGGTAGCCGTGGTAGGCGAAGATGATGGGCTTGTCGGCGGTGAAGATCTCGTTGAACGCTTCGTCGGTCAGGCCGTGCGGATGTTCCTCGGCGGGTTGGAGCGTCATGAGGTCAACAACGTTGACGACGCGGATCTTGAGGTCGGGGTCCTCTCGGCGCAGAAGCTCGACTGCCGCCAGCGTCTCGAGCGTAGGCGTGTCGCCCGCGCACGCCATGACCACGTCGGGCTCGCCGCCGCCGTCGGTGCTGGCCCACTCCCAGATGCCGAGTCCCGCCTGGCAATGCTTGATCGCCGAGTCCATGTCCAGGTACTGCAGCGCTGGCTGCTTGCCCGCCACGATCACGTTCACGAAGTCCGTGGAGCGCAGACAATGATCGGCGACTGAGAGCAGCGTGTTGGCATCCGGCGGCAGGTAGACGCGGATGACGTCAGCGCGCTTGTTGACGACCATGTCGATGAAGCCGGGGTCTTGGTGCGAGAAACCGTTGTGGTCTTGGCGCCACACGTGGCTCGAGAGCAGGTAGTTTGCCGAGGGTACCGGCATCCGCCACGTGATCTGGTTCTTGCTGACGTCAAGCCACTTCGCGTGCTGGTTGAACATCGAGTCCACCACGTGCACGAACGCCTCGTAGGTGTTGAACAGCGCGTGGCGCCCCGTGAGCGTGTAGCCTTCCAGCCATCCAAGGCACGTGTGCTCGGACAAGATCTCCATGACCCGGCCGTCAGGCGCCAACTCGCCGCCGTCCTCGTCTTCTGGGCGATACGATGAAAGCCACGTCTTCTTCGTCGCGTCGAAGAGTGCGTCCAGGCGATTTGACGCGGTTTCGTCGGGGCCGAACACCCGGAAGCGATCCATGTTCTTCGCCATCACATCGCGCAAGAAATCGCCGAGAACCCGTGTCGCCTCGGCAGTCACGCGACCTGGCTCAGACACCGGCACCGCGTAGTCGGTGAAGTCGGGCATGCGCAAGTCGCGTCGGAGCAGGCCGCCGTTTGCGTGTGGGTTGTCGCCGATCCGGCGCTGTCCGTCGGGCACAAGCGCGCGAAGCTCGGCGACAGGCGCACCGGTTTCGTCGAAGAGCGATTCGGGGTTGTAGCTGCGCATCCACGCCTCGAGCTGCGCGAGGTGCTCCGGATTCTCGCGCACGCCCGCGAGCGGGACCTGATGCGCTCGCCACGTGCCCTCGACTTTGTGGCCGTCAACCGCTGCGGGTCCCGTCCAACCCTTCGGGCTTCGCAGCACGATCATCGGCCAGCGCTCGCCCGTCGTGTTGACGCCCTTGCGGCGGGCGTCAGTCTGCGTGTGGCGGATCTCATCCAGCACCGCATCGAGCGTGGCCGCCATCGCCTGATGCATCGCCTGCGGATCATCCCCACTGACGAAGAACGGCCGCCAGCCGTATCCCTCCAGCAATGACTCCAGATCATCTTGCGGGATGCGCGCGAGCAGCGTGGGATTCGCGATCTTGTAGCCGTTGAGATGCAGGATTGGAAGCACGGCACCGTCGGTCACTGGGTTGAGGAACTTGTTGGAGTGCCAAGCCGTGGCAAGCGGCCCGGTCTCAGCCTCTCCATCGCCGACAACACAGGCGACAACCAGATCCGGGTTGTCGAACGCAGCCCCAAACGCGTGAGAGAGTGAATAGCCGAGTTCCCCACCCTCATGGATGGAGCCCGGCACCTCGGGCGCGACATGACTGGGTATGCCGCCGGGAAACGAGAACTGCTTGAAGAGCCGGGCCATGCCCGGCAGGTCCTGCGACACATCCGCATAGCGCTCCGAGTAGGTGCCCTCAAGCCACGTGTTCGCGACGATCGCCGGACCGCCATGGCCTGGCCCCGTGACCATCATCAGGTCGAGATCGCGGGCTCTGATGACGCGATTCAGATGCGCGTAGATGAAGTTGAGTCCGGGCGTCGTTCCCCAATGGCCGAGAAGCCGCGGCTTGATGTCCTCTGGCTCGAGCGGACGCGCAAGCAGCGGGTTGTCGAGCAGATAGATCTGGCCCACCGCCAAGTAGTTGGCCGCCCGCCAGTAGGCGTCGATAAGCCGCAGTTCCTCGGCAGACAGCGGTTGGCGGACCGGACTGCCGCCGACTGACGTCATGCGTTCGTCGGCCTCGTGAGCAGCAGTGTTTTCGGTTCTGGTAGCCATGTCTCTCGCCTTTCACCTCGCGACTCGCCTGGTGCGCATTCCGACTGCTGCCGACGCCTGCCGCTTGTTGCTCACGCGGGCGTCAGGTGTAGGCACGCCAGCGCTGCTTGCGCAATCTCGAACTCCTCGTCAGTGGGAACCACAAGCACCGGAATGGTGGAGTTCTCGGCGCTAATGAAGCGTTCCCGTCGTCGTCCACCGGAAACCGAGGCGTTGTGCTTGGCGTCAAGCACGATGCCGAGAGACTCGAGTCCCCCGCATATGCGAGCGCGCACGTCGGGATCCTTCTCGCCGATGCCAGCCGTGAACACGATCGCGTCGACGCGGCCGAGAACGGCCAGATACGCGCCAAGGTACTTCTTCGCGCGGTAGCAGAACATGTCGCGGGCGAGCACGGCGTCTTCGTCCCCCGCATTGGCGAGGCGATGCACCTCGCGCATGTCGCTCTGACCGCACAGGCCTTTCAAACCGCTGTCGAAGTTCAGAGTGTGGTTGACGGCCTCGCGCGTCAGACCCGCCAATTCGCCGACAAGCCCGGGAATCGCGGGGTCCAGATCGCCGCAACGGGTCCCCATCACGAGGCCCTCGAGCGGCGTCATGCCCATCGACGTGTCGATGCTCACTCCGGCCCTGATCGCCGTGACGCTTGCCCCATTGCCGAGATGCATGGTGATGAGGTTCACCTCGGCAAGCGGCTTGCCGAGCAAGTCGGCGGCGCGACCTGCCACGTACGCGTGCGAGGTTCCGTGGAAGCCATAGCGGCGCAGACCGTACGTGCGAGACAGCTCGCGCGGAAGCGCATATTCGTGCGCGACCGGCGGCATCGTGTGGTGAAACGCGGTGTCGAAGACCGCGACGTGCGGAAGTCCCGGAAACGTCGCCAGCGCCGCCTCGAGTCCAGCAACGTTTGCCTTCGTGTGCACGGGAGCGAGCAGCTCCATCTCGCGAATGTCCTCAAGCACCTTCGCGTCCACGGGCGTCGGCACGACGTGACGCGTGCCCCCATGAACGACTCGGTGTGCGACCGCGACAATCTGGCTCGCGGGGTCTGTCG
>Ga0307425_1001270_pt1 | contig 15294 bp, 12 predicted proteins | sample SalMarWE160330MG_FD_202152 | JGI IMG/M metagenome (GOLD analysis project Ga0307425, IMG submission 202152) | Salt marsh sediment microbial communities from the Plum Island Ecosystem LTER, Massachusetts, United States - WE1603-30 | ecosystem: Environmental > Aquatic > Marine > Intertidal zone >... | reverse complement strand
CTGCCGCCCAGGCGCTGCACCAGGTGCTTGACGATGGCGAGGCCGAGACCGAGGCCGCCGCTGCCGGGAGTGCGGCCGCGGTCGACGCGGTAGAAGCGCTGCGTCACCGCTGCGAGCTCCTCGGACGCTATGCCGTGGCCGCTGTCGGCAACCTCGATGGTGACGCCGTCGGCGGCGCGGAGCGCGCGGACGCTCACCGAACCGCCGGGACGGTTGTACTTGATGGCGTTGTCGATGAGATTGCCGAGCACCCGGATGAGCGCGCGGCGGTCGGTGCTGACCGTGAGATCCGCGGGGATCAGGACCTCGACGCGGATCTCGGCGCGGTCGGCGAGGCTGCGAAAGTCGTCGGTGATCGCCCTGACCAACCCGCTGACGTCGACCTCTTCGATCTGCAGCTCGAGCTCGCCGGACTCGATGGTGGCCAGCTCGTGAAGCTCCTGCGAAAGCAGAGTGATCCGCTCGACCTGACGCACCAGGAGATCGCTGGCGGCGGGGTCGACTTCCTCGGCGAGCGCCTCGACCGTGGTTCGCAGCACGGCAAGGGGCGAGCGGAGCTCGTGCGACAGGTCCTGTACGAATCGTCGCCGGAGCTCGGCCGCGCGTCGCGTCGCCGTGACCTCGGCCAGCAGCACGACGGCGCCGCCGCGACGGACCGGGAAGGCGCGGACCTCCCACACCCCGCGCGGGTTCTCGACCACGACCGGCTGAGGCTGCCTGCCGGCGGCAGCGGCGTGGACGGCGCCGAGCGCCTCGGGGTCCCGCACCACCTCCACCAGCTGCGCGCCCGCACGGACCTCCTGCCAGCCGCAGAAGCGCAGCGCCACCGGGTTGATGAGGCGCACCTTGAGGTCGGCGTCGACCACCACCAGGCCGTCTCCGAGACCGGCCGAGAGGTCCTCGATCAGGTCCGCCATCGCGCTGCGTTCCTCGCGGCAAGCGGCGGACTCTTCCTGCAGCAGCCGCAGCTGCCAGCGAGCCAGGTGGCCGGTGCGCGTGCCGAGGGCGTCGAGGAGCTCGCTGAGCGGCCGCACCGTCTCGCGCCACACGGTCGCGCCGAGAACGGCAACCCCGAGCATCCACAGCAGGAAGCCGGCGGCGACCCCGCGTGCTCCGGCGTGGGCGGTGGCGAGCACCACCGCGATCAGCAGCGGCAGCGACGAGGCAACGACGATCGCGAGGTGGCGCAGCGCGCTCATTCGTACCCTCGGAAGCGGTAGCCGGCGCCGATCAGGGTTTCGATGCACTGCGCACCGAGCTTGCGGCGCAAGGCGCGCACGTGGACGTCCACGGTGCGCGTTTCGACGTCGGTGGACAGCCCCCACACTCGTTCCAGAATGCGGTCGCGGGTCACCACGCGCGGCCGGTTGATGATGAGGAACCACAGCAGATCGAGCTCGCGCGCGGTCAGGCGCACCGGGCGTCCGTCGAGCTGGACCTCCATGGCGTCGCGGCGCACCTGCAGCCGCGGGTCGTGGTAGGCGTTTTCGGGAACCCCCTGGTCGAGGGTCCGGCGCCGCAGCTGGGCCTTGATCCGGCTCTTGAGCTCCCGTAGAGAGAACGGCTTCGTGACGTAGTCGTCTGCGCCGAGGTCGAGCCCGGTCACCCGGTCGCGCTCCTCCGCGCGCGCGGTCAACATGATGATCGGCAAGTCGCGGACCGCCGCCGTTCCACGCAGCTCACGGCACAGCGCGAGACCGTCGATGTCGGGCAGGTTGAGATCCAGCAGGACGAGATCCGGTGGCTCGTCGAGGATGCCGGCGAGCCCGGCGGTGCCGGTCCCGAAGTGCCTCAGAGCATACCCGTCGCGCTCGAGGGCCAGGGTCAGCGAGGCGGCGAGGTCCCCGTCGTCCTCGACCAGCACGATGGTGGTGTCCGGCATCTCAGCCTCCTGGTTGACGGGCAGTCACTGGGTGGCGGACCGGTGATAGGGGCACCATCTGCGGCTCACTCCGCTTCGATGTTCTGGTGTCGGATCGGCGTGCCCTCGACCAGGTACACGACCTCCTCGGCAATGTTGGTGGCCTGGTCGGCGATGCGCTCGGCGAAGCGGGCCACGAAGATGAGGTTGATCGCCTGCGTGATGGTCCGCGGGTCCTCGAGCATGAACGTCAGCAGCTCGCGGAACAGGTGGATGTACAGATGGTCCACCTCGTCGTCGCGACGGATGATCTCACGCGCCGCCTGCGGGTCGCGGGCCACGTAGGCGCCGATGGCGTCCGACACCATGGCCTGCGCGAGGTTGACCATCCGCGGCAGGTCATAGAGCGGCTTCAGCAGCGGCTGCTGGTTCAGGTCGAGGACCCGCCTCGCGATGTTGACCGCGTGATCGCCGATCCGCTCCAGCTCGGGGCCGAGCTTGATGGCGGCGACCACGAACCGCAGGTCGGTCGCGGCCGGCTGGTGGCGGACGATGAACTCGGTGGCGAGGTGATCAATCGTGATCTCGTAGGCGTCGATCTCGTCGTCCATTGCAATCACGGCATTGGCGAGCTCCGAGTCGCGTCCGACCAGCGCCCGGTTCGCCTCCTCCAGGCTTCTCTCGACCAGGCCGGCCATCGTCAGCACCGCCGTCTTGAGCGCGTTCAGCTCTTCCTCGAATTGTCGACGCATCATTCGCAACCTTCCCGTCCGACAGGCAAGGCGGACATCGGGCGATGGCAGCTCCATCGCCGCTGCCGGCCTGTTCCTGCCTGGATCACGTGACCATCGTAAACCCTCTTGGTCTATGAAGGGATGCGCCCCGCGGTCCGCGGGGCGCGCTTCACTCCGCTGCCGGCCGCCGCAGGCGCCGCATGCCGCGGAGGTTCACACAAGGCTCAGCATCGCTGCCGCTTCAGTAGCTGAGCTGGAGCGTCAGCTGGACACGCTTCTCGTTCGGGATGCTCGGAATGTCATGGTTGAGGTTCTCGAAGTCGAGCAGCCAGTAGTTGCCATGGGCGAACTGCCACGCGACGCCGGCGATCCAGCGCTTCTGGATGTCGTCACTGGAGGCGCTGCTGCTGCTGTTCGGATCGAAGTGATCGTAGCGCCCGATGATGCTGTAGTTTGCGCTTTCACCGAACCGCACCTCGGTGAACACCGAGTAGCCCTTGCGGTCGACCGAGGCGCCGGTGGAGTCGATGGCGCTGCCGCTCTGGTTGCCGGTGCCCGAGAAGTACTGCGCGGTGGCGACCCAGCGCGGCGACTCGTAGCTGGTCATGAAGGCGTACAGGTTCCAGTCGGGCTCGGCCGCGGTGTTGCCCTTGCCATTGACACCGAAGAGAGAGAACTGCAGGCCGGGAAGTGAGTCCGGCAGCGGGCGCAGCGACACCCGGCCTTCGATCACCTTGTTGGTGTTGGCCTCGGCGGCGTGGTAGCCGGTGCCGTTGTAGACACCGACCTGGAACGAGCCGTAGCGGCCGGCGTAGTGCGAGTTGACGTTCTTCTTGTAGTCGGCCGGGAGGTCCTCGCCGAAGTTGCCGCCGAACATCACGCCGACGTCGGCCGAGTTGAAGAGGCCGTTCCTCTCCATGAACATCGGGTCCTGCATGCGGAAGCGGTTGATGTGTTCCTCGTAGTCCAGCCACGGCATGTGCGCGAGACCGAACTCGACGTACGGCTTCTGCAGCACGCCGCTTCCCGCCCACTTGAACTTGCCATAGACGTACTTGAAGCGCGGCTTCCAGTCCCCGGTCGAGTCCTGGTGGAGGTCGGTGGTGATGCGAGCGTCAAGGAAGGGCGTCACGGACTTGTTGACGTCCAGGTAGCCGCGCTTGAGGGTGAAGCGGCTGTAGTCGGAGGTCTCCCGGGGTACGCCCGAGTACTTGGTTCCGTCCTGGTACGAGATGTAGGCCAGCATGCCGATCTTGAGGCCCTGGAGAGCCTTCGGCAGCTCGACCTTGGCCGGCGGCAGCTCGGCAACCGCCGACTTCGCGGCGCTCACGGTCTGCGCGTGCTGCTGCTCGGCCTCGGCCGCCTGACGGCGGGAGTACTCACCCTGCAGCGTCATTGCCTCCTGCTGCGTCACCACGCCCTTCTCCACCAGCAGCTTGAGCAGCGGGTCCATCTTTGTCGTTTCCTGAGCGAGCCCCGCGCTCGCGACCAGCGCGAACCCGGCGGCGAGCAGTGCGGTCCGGCGGATCAACCTCATACGGCCCTCCTTCTTTCCTATGTTCTCCCCGCGACGGACGGAACCGCCCGTCAGGGGGCACTTTCGGTGCGGGCCGTGAAGCTCGCGTGAAGCGAAGGTGAAGGGCGGGTAAAGATGTGCCGGACATGAAGGCGGCGCGAAGGTCCGCCTACTTGTTCCCACTTTGCAACGGGTTGAGACTTCGGTTTGGCAACCAGAGGTTGGCGATGCGTGCCGCTCCGCCACGGGGCGACCTGCGATGTCGGTGGTTGATCGAAGCCGGTGCCGGCCCACAGGGCGGCGGCGGACGACTCCGGGATTCTTCGGACCTGTTATTGCTCAGTGGTCAGGACAGGCACCAACAGGGCTGATCATCTTTGTTAAGTGGTCGCTCGACCCTAAATCAAGCCACAATGAGGCGAGATACCTGGTCCAAGTGGTCGGCGAGTGCTCTACCGCACCTTCGCGTGCTCGCCCGCTAAGGGGCCGATTCCCGACCATCGCGCCACCATGGGAGCGATCTCGGTAGCAGGGATTTCTTTCAGGTTCTTGTGGGCAACATCGGGGCCGCGGGCGAAGAAGATTCCGCATAGCTCGTCGTGAGAGGCCAGGTAGCCGTGCTGGCCGTAGTACCGCGTGGGCTCGATGACCTTGCCGCCGAGGGCGGCGGAGGCGGCGTAGCCGGGGCGGAGAAAGACGATCAGGTCGCCGCTCTGGGGGCTGTCGAGCCCGATCCGGGCAGCCTGGGCGCGGGTGAAGATGCGCTCGACGACGGGCTCGCCGCCGGCCGAGAGATCGGCCAGGGCGCGCGCCGCGCGGCGCAGCAGGTCGGGGGCCGCATCCGGCTTGACCACACCGTCGGGCTCGCGCCCCTCGAGGTTGAGGTAGACGTGGGCGCAGCCGCCCGAGGTGTAGGCCAGCATCGGCGTGTCGGCGGCCGGCCGCAGCCTGCCGTTGTGGTCGATAGTGGTGACGAGCCCCGCCGCGGCCAGCGCCTGGTTGATCTTGACCTCGTCGTGCAGCGGGTCCAGGCCGTGGTCGGAGACCACAACCAGGGTGTCGCGGCCGGGGTTCAGGAAGCCCCACAAGGTTGCCACCGAGCGGTCGAACGAGCGTCCGATCCGCTTCAGGCCCTCGCGCGCGGCGAGCTCGGAGCCCGGGCTCCACGCCCACTGCCGCTTGTCGATGATGAGGCTCGCGTGCTCGTAGTCGTCGGGCGTCGGGTGGTAGGCAAGAAGGAGGTCGAACCGCTCATGGGAGATGACCTCGCCGGCCACGGCGTCCAGCCAACGGTCGAGCCGCTCGGCCTGCTCGAGGTAGGTGTCGAGGTCGATCCCCTTGCCCATGTCGAGCCACCACTGGCTGAGGAGGCGGCTGTCCGGCGCGCCCGGCCATGGTCCGACGGCGTTGCCGAGCCGCTGTGCGAACGCCTCCGGGTAGGCGTAGGTTCGGTTGACCGCACCCACGTACAGGAGAACGCCGCCGCGCTCGCGGTCCAGCCGCAGCACCTTGCACCACGCGCCATAGGTGAACGCCTGGTCGTCTCCCTGGCCGCGGGCGGCAAAGCTGAGCGCGAACCAGTGGTCGCGGCCGAGGAGCTGTACCTCCTCGGTGGCGGGCCCCTGCACTGCCACCGTGTCGTAGACCGCGAGCCCGTTCGGATCGCCGTCGACCGCGGTCAGGGTGAAGGTGACGACGCCGGGGTTGCTTCCCGGGAGCTTCACGGACACCGGCCACACCAGCGCCGGCAGGCCGTCGTTCGACGGCAGCACCGACGCCGATCCAGCCCGCGAGGGATCGAGCTCATCGATAGCGCTGCCGGCCAGCGGGCGTTCGGGCCATATCAGGCCGAAGTCGCCGCTCCGCGCCGGGGACGTGCCGTCGGCGCCGGGCCAGGTGAGGATGCCGACCCGCTTGCCCCTGCGCCGCGCCGCCTGCCACAGTGTTTCCGCCCCAATCGGGGCTGAGAAGCCGGAGATGCCGCGCGTGATGGGCGAGCCGGCGGGATGGAAGTAGTTGCTGACAATCCCGGTCACCTGCGGCAGCGCGCCGGTCACCAGCGCGATGTGGTTGACCGCTGTAAGTGTCGGGTCGATCATGCGTACCCGCCGCGCGGCCGTGCCCTCGGCCACCATGCCCGAGACCCCGGCCGGGTTGTTGAGGATGCCGTCCGCCAGCCACCCCCACGCCAGATCCGCGCCGACCCCGTCGTAGGAGACCATGACCACGCGCGGCGGCGCGGTGCCGGCAGGCGGCGTGCCCGAGCGGCAGGCGCCGAGCGACAGTCCAAGCGCACACAGGAGAACGAAGCTTCGGTTCGGGGTCGTCTTCATCATGGCAGGGTAACTCAGACGGCTCACGTGTGGTGTGGCACAACCGGGGCGGGGTCTGGCGCGGGACTGTCAGGCGTGGGCCGCTGTCTCGGGACGTGCGGCCGGGACGAGTCTGACTGGGGCTCGGAATCCGGCGCCGCGCCTGTTGTTTCTCGACGAGCCGTTCGAAGGCATCGACCCGCTCGCTTCGCACCAGATCAAGGAGTTGCTGCAGCGGTTCGTCAGCCGCGGCGGCACCGTGTTTCTGACGTCGCACATCCTCGAGATCATCGAGCGGCTCGCGGACCACGTCGGCATCATCGACAACGGACGCCTCGTCGCGCAGGGCGCCATCGCCGAGGTGAGAGCCGGCCGCTCTCTCGAGGATGCCTTCATCGCTGCGGTCGGAGCGCCGCCGGCGAGCTCGCGAACGCTGGAGTGGCTGGGATGAGCCGGCGGCTGCTGTCGACCCTGGCGTGGCTGCAGTGGCGGCTGGTGGTGAACCGCCTGCGCGAGAGCAAGAAGCGGGACGCCATGGAGAAGGTATCCCGGATCAGCGAGATCGTCGTCATGGTGGTGATCGGGCTGCTCGCCGTGCCGGCGGGTAACATGCTGCTGGTTTTCCTTGCTCTCTTCGGCTCGACCGGCCTGGCGACCTTCTCGGTCAACCAGTTCGCGGTCCTTCGCGGCGGGCAGTTGCTCGAGTGCGTGCTGCCGATCTCAATGCGGCGCCTCCTGGTGGGCAAGCTGCTGGCCACCACGGCGATCGCCGCCCTGGCGACTGCCGCCGGCGCCGTGGCCCTCCTCGTCGCCGGCCCCGGTATTCGCCTGCCCTTCATCGTCGCGGCCGCCCTGGCCGGCGTCGCCGCACAGGTCGCGATGACGCCCGTCGCCGCCGTCCTGTCCGCCCTGTTTCCGAAGCCGGTGGAGCTTTCCGCGATCGGCCGCGGCGCGCAGCCGCATGGTCTCGCTGTGGTCGTCAACCTGCTGGGGACGCTCATCGTGCTTGCGCCGGCGGCCGCTCTTGGTGCCGGAGCCTACCTGCTCACCCAGCGGGCATGGCTGGCGCCGGCCGCGAGTCTCGTCTACCTGGCGCTGACCGCCGTCGTCGCCAGGCTGACTCTGCCGCTCGCGGCGCGGGTCGTCGAGGCGCGTAGGGAGAACATCGCGCTCGTGGCAGCCGGCCATTAACCCGGGTGCTGACCACCCCTTCGAGTCAGGCTGTCCCCGCGCGGGAACCCGATAACGGCCGGACGACGATTGAACCGCTCGACACGGGCCCCCGCGGTGGCTTACCTTGGAGCCGAGGGAGGCGCCGGACAATGGGCCATCTCGCTGCGAAGGACATCTTCCGCAAGGTCGGGGAAAAGGTCGATCGGCTCGCGGTCCGGGCGCCGTGGAACGACACCTTCCACCGTATCGTCAAGGAGCTCTACACGGTCGAGGAGGCGGACGTCTACGCGAAGATGCCGTACGGCTTCGCGACCCTGGAGCGGCTGAGCCGCGCCACCGGCGTCGAGAAGGCGAGGCTGCGCGGGCTTCTCGAGAGGATGGCCGACAAGGGCCTGGTGATGGATTTCTGGCTCGGCGAGGACTACCAGTACATGCCCAGCCCGCTGTTCGTCGGCCTGTTCGAGTTCACCATGATGCGCACCGGCGACAACGTCGACTCCGAGCTCATGGGGCGGCTGTTCCACGAGTACATGAGCTCGGGCGCGGTGTACGCCGCCAACAGCGCGGACGGCTCGGCCGTCGGCCCGATCCGCGCCCTGCCGCACGAGGACACGGTCGCCGACGGCGTCGAGATCCTCGACTACGAGAAGGCGAGTGCCATCGTCGATGCCGCCGACAGGTTCGCGGTCGGGATCTGCTCGTGCCGGCACGAGAAGGAGCACGCCGGCGACCGCCAGTGCGACATCCCCCTCGAGGTCTGCACCAGCATGGGTATGGGGGCCGACTACCTGGTTCGCCACGGCCTGGGCAGGGAGATCTCGAAGGCGGAGATGGTGGACAGGCTGCAGCGCTCGAAAGAGCTCGGCCTCGTGCTGTCGGCCGACAACGTGCAGCGGAAGGTGACCTTCATCTGCCACTGCTGCGGTTGCTGCTGCAACATCCTGCAGGGGATCAGCCGCTTTGGCTATCCGAGCACGATCGTCACCTCCAGCTACATCGCCCGCTCCCGCGCGGAGGAGTGCAGCGGCTGCGGCAAGTGCGCTACCGCCTGCCCCATCGATGCCATCCGGATGGTGCCGGCAGCCGCCCCGGCGGCGAACGGCAAGAAGAAGCTCGAGCCGCAAATCGACCTCGACTTCTGCATGGGATGCGGCGTCTGCGCCCTGGGCTGCTCGACCGGCGCGATGAAGCTCGAGCAACGCGGGCAGCGTGTCCTCCACCCGGAGACGACCTTCGAGCGGGTCATCCTCCAGTGCCTGGACTCCGGCACCCTCCAGTACCAGCTTTTCGACGACCCGGGCAGTCGGAGCCAGGCAGCGATGCAGGCGATCGTGGGCGCATTCCTCCGTTTGCCGCCGGTCAAGAAGGCCCTGATGAGCGACACACTGCGCTCGCGTTTCCTCACCGCCATGAAGACCGCTGTGGCCCGTCAGGGCAAGGCCGACCTGCTCGATCTCTGACGATCCACCGGCACGGCCTCGCTGACCGCCAGCTGGGAGGGCTCTGGTCCGACTCCGTCACGCCGGCACCGGCCGGTGATCGAACCACCACGTCGCTGCAGAGTGCGGTACATCGACGCTGGTGGCAACAGTCCTGGCCACCGGCCAGGTCCTCGCCCGTGTCGTGAGCGCCTGGCTCAGGACGGTGTCGGCGTACCGGCAGGCGCCGGCTGCCCATAGCGGCGCGCGAGGTAGGGCGTCAGGGCTTCGTCGAGGAAGTGCCGCCACACCCGATCGACCACCGCGGGCCAGCCCTCCTGGATAGCCCCGAACGCCTCGAGGGTGAGGCGGATACGCGTCCGCCCCGGCCCCGCCGGCTGAAGCTCGAGCGTGTGCACCATCTCGATGGCGTGGCCCGACAAGCCCATCGGGCCGACAAAGCGCAGCAGGTGCCCCCGCTGGACCAGGATGACCTCGGCGTGGCGGGCGCCGTTGCCCTGCTCGTCGAAGATCTCGTAGAAGCCGCCGCCGGGCCGGGGCTCGATGTACATGCGCACCGGGTGCTCCGAGAAGTGGTGGTCCCACCACGCGCCGAGATCAACGGTAAAGGCGTCGAAGACCTGCTCGGGCGTTCCCGCGACCTCCGCCGTCCGGACGATGGTAAAGCGGTCGGCCCCGGCGGCTGTGACCGCCGCCGATGCCGGCCAGGCCGCCAGCCCGACCAGCGCCGCAACGATGACTCGCGACCAATAGCCCATGATACCTCCCTGTCTACTACAGCCTGCGGCTTCAGTGTAGCAACAGGTCGAGCCCAACCTCGGCGGCATGTGGCGGGACAGACGGCGTTCCCGGCGGACGTGAAGGTTGTGGACGCGTCCCGTCGCGCGTCAGGCTTGGCCAAAGCCGACCAGACGGCGCGAGTCTTCGTCGTAGAGGCGCAGGCGGAGTGAACGGAGGCTGGACAGCAGCGTCAGGCGATTCACATCCTGGAACAGCGGCTGCTCGCGAAACGCTTTCGGGAGCCGGTAGTTCGGGATGCGCGGTGCGAGGTGGTGAATGTGGTGGAAGCCGATGTTGCCCGAGAACCACTGCAGCACCCGCGGCAGGGCGTAGAGCGAGCTTCCCTGCATCGCCGCCGCCACGAAGTCGCGCTCGTCGTGCCGCTCCCAGTAGACACCCTCGAACTGGTGCTGCACGTAGAACAGCCAGATGCCGGCGGCGCCGGCCGCGGCGATGAGAGGCAGCTCAACGAGCAGAATCGCCCGGAGACCGATGGTCTTGAGCAGCGGCCAGAGGATCGCGACCAGCGCGAGATTGGTGATATGCACGCTCATTCTGGCCCGCGCGCTGGAGCCCCGCCGGGGGAACCGCTGCTGGAGAAGGAACACGTACATCGGTGCGACGCCGAAGAGGACGAGAGGGTTGCGGTAGAGGCGGTAGCCGAGCCGCCTCCACAGCGATGCCTCCCGGTACTCCTTGACCGTCATCGTCCACACATCGCCGCTTCCGCGCTGATCGAGGTTGCCGGAGGTGGCGTGGTGTCTGGCGTGCTCAGCCCGCCAGTCGTGGTACGGGGTGAAGGTCAGAATGCCGGTGAGGAAGCCGACCACGTCATTGGCGGTCCGCGACCGGAAGAACGAGCCGTGGCCGCAGTCGTGAAAAATGATGAACACGCGGACCATGAAACCGGCTGCGAGGAGCACCACCGGCAGCGTCAGCCAGTACGATATGGCGAGCAGCCGGTAGGCGATGTACCACAGCGCGAGGTAGGGGACGACACTGTTGGCGACCTGCCAGGCACTGCGCGTGAGATCAGAGCTCTGGTAGTCGGCTACGATCTGCCTCCAGCCGTGCTTCAGCTCACCGCAGGGCGCGGCGGCCGAACTCAGTGAGTGCTCTGCCACAGGATCCAACCCAGTTTGCATAACCTCTCGTGGCGTCCCGGCATTCCGGCTGCCGTCCGGCCGGTTGGGGCCGTCGGAAACAGTGTCAGGCGCACCCTCCCTGCCCACTGTCAGCGGACCCACCGGCGCGGCAGGCGAGTGCAGCGGCCGCCGAGGCCCGACTCGCCGTGAGCATGCGACTCAGACCCACCATGATAGGATCAAGCCACTCATGGAGGAGAACATGGCAACGCCCGACGAGGTGATCGCGGACATTCGTCCCGAGCTCCGGGACACGGTCGAACGCCTGCGCTCCATAGTGCGGGCGGCGGCGCCGGAGCTCGAGGAGACGGTTCGCTGGGGCGCGCTGGCGTACGTCGGACGATCGATCGTGTGCACGATCATGCCGCAATCGGACCATGTCAACCTGCAGCTCTTCCGCGGCGCTGATCTTGTCGGCCAGGGCTTCGGCCTGGAGGGCGGGGGCAAGGCGATGCGGCACGTCAGGGTGGTTCCGGGCGAGCCGCTCGACGAGCCAACACTTGCCAGCCTGCTGGCAGCCGCGGCACGGCTCGACGCCGCCGTGGGCTGACATCGCCTCCGTCGGGGCCGGTCGGACGCGGTCACTTCGAACCGGCCTGGTGGACCCAGCGGGTTGTCATCACCCCTCGGCCGGGCTCCCTGGCGACGCGGCTGCTGACCACGGGTCGCAAACTGGAGCTGCTCGATCCGTCGCTGGCAACCGCCAGGCTCGTGGCCGGGCGACACTGATCCACTCCGCCACCGACAAGAGCGCCCACCTGCAGGCGTAGCCAGCACGCTGCGGCGGTGGTTCCACTAACCGGTATCCTGCCATGCCTCGCTGGTGAGCGACGTCAGAACGTGGTCCTCCCAGCGGCCGGCGATCTCCAGATAGCTGCGGGCGAGACCCTCCTCGACGAACCCGAGCCGGCTCAGGAGGCGGGCCGAGCGCCGGTTTCGCGGCATGTAGTTGGCCATCACGCGGTGCAGGCCGAGGGTACCGAAGGCGTGGTCGAGGAGGGCCGCGAGGGCCTCGTGCATGAGGCCCCGGCCCTCGGCAAGGTGGTCGAGAGAGTAGCCGAGGTTGGCCGCCTGAAAGGGCCCGCGCACGATGTTGCTGAGCGTGACGCGGCCGAGCACCGGACCGCGGGGGTTGGCGCGGTCGAGGAGAATGAACGAGAGGCCCGTCCCGGCGCAGACAGCCCCGGTCAGACGGTCGACCTCGGCGCGCCAGTGCTCGACGGTGTAGTAGGCGTCGTTCCGCTCCGGCTCCCAGGGCGCCAGATGGGAGCGGTTGTCGGCGGCGTAGCGGGCGCAGCGTTCGGCGTCGGCCGCGGCGGGCACGCACAGTACGAGGCGCTCGCTGATAAGCTCCGGAAGCTCCGCTGCAGCCTCTGTCGGCGCCAAGGCCGCAAGATCGAGCTCGCGGATCCCGTCCAGGGCACGCTCCCAGCGGCCTTCGGCGCACAGGCCCTGGAGCCCCGCATCCTCGTAGGCATCGGCGGCGGCCTCCAGGCAGGCCGCACGGATCGCCTCGGCCAGCCGGCGGGGCTCGGCGATGAAGCTGTCGGTCATGTCATGCCACGCTTTCATGTCCTGTCGTGCTCAAGGACAGTAAGAGCTCATCGCGCCACCGGCGTTGTAGCCGACCCTGCGCCCGCGGGCTTGGCCTGCTGCTCGCCGCCGTCCTCCCCTTGCTGATTCTGCTGCTGCGCTTTCTGCTGCTCCTTTTGCTGCTTGATCTTCTGGAGCTCCTGGACGACGCTCGCTACCAGCTGCCGCGACACCCGTAGGCGGTACCAGCCCGTGCCGTCCTGGTGGTACCCGGCGATGGTCAGCGGCGGGCCGGCAATTTTCGGTAGCTGGGGAGCGTCCTTGCCAGCGGCGCTCATCAACGTGCCGACCATCTCGACGTAGCCGGCCACGTCGACGTCCGCGTAAAGCGCCGCTCCCGGTCCGAACTCCTTGATCGCCGCGAGCCCCGCACCCGGCCGGCCGCTCTCGAACCGCCGGTAGAGCGCATCGACAGGCTCGTTGAGGGAGACCAGGACCGAGCGGCCTACCCCGACCATCTCGAAGGTCACCTTGCTTCCGTACATCATCTCCATGACCTGCCGCTGCTGAGCGGGGAAGTCGTCCGGCAGCTGGATCGACATCTCGTACCGGTCGACGGGATGGCCTCCCAACCGGCGAGCTCCCTGGTGCACCTGGACGTGGTACTTGACCCCCATCGCGACCGCTCCCATTGCGCCCGACTCCATGATCTTCGGGCTCTCCCGCATCAGCCGCATCAGCGTCTCGGCCTGCTCGTCGCTCGAGGTTTGCATCACCCCGTCGAACGTCATCTTCCCCTTCTCTCCACGGTACATGCCAAAGGCGTAGTCGAGCGACTTGATCTGCTTCCAGCCGTCCAATGCCTTGAGCACCTGCTGCAGGCCCTCCGGCTGATCGGGCGGGCACATCCGAGAGATCAGGCCCTGGTAGACCGGGATCAGTCCGGCCATGTTAGGAACCGACAGCTGTGCCCCGATGACGTAGCCCCGCGCGAGGTAGCCGGAGAGCTCGGGGGCGGCTCCGGGACCACCCGCCATCAACGCGGCCAGCTTCGAGCCCGGTTTTGCCTGCACGACCGCGGAGAGCTCCAGATGGTTCGCCTCTATGTCGTCTAGCCGCGTGACCCGGGACACCTGATCGAGAGCTCCGAGTACGGCGTCGAGCTCCGCCTTGATCAGCCGCTGCATCTGGGCCTGCTGATCCGCGCTCTGACCGGGCGCCTGCTTTTGCCCGACCATTGCGCCGAACATGGCGGCCCAGCCGTGCAGCATGGGGCCGAATGCCTTCATGAGCCCCTCGACGTTGACGTAGACCTGTGCGTCCTCGGCGAGGGGCGCTTTGGCGAGCTTCGCGAGCTCGTCGCCACTCTTCTGTGCCAGCGCCATGGACGCTTGGTCCTTCGCCACCAGCAGATCGCCCGCGAGCGCAGCCTCCGCGAGGTCCGGCTTCTTCGCGGCGATCGTCTTGGCGAGCTGGCTGTCGGGCGGTGCGGGGAGCAGTAGCGCCCAGCGGACAGACGGGCGGCCCGCCACGGGCTGCTGCTGATCCTGACCCGACGGCGACTTCATCCACATGAACCAGGCCGCGTTGCCTCCGGAGCGAAGCTCTGCCAGGTCCAGGCCCATCACCTTGAGCTGCTCGCTCAGTGCCTGGGCGTTCATCCCCGGCTTGAATATCCCGGCCCATCCGCCCAGCTGGTTCACGACCTCCTGCGGAGAGCGCAAACGAAGGTAAACCAGCAGGTCGTCGGCCGCGGGCGCCTGGGCCGCCGGCATCTTCACCTGCACTGCCGCGCTCGGCGGCGGCGCTGCGGCCTCCTGATCCCTGACCCTCGCGGTCGCGCAGGGCGCAAGCGCCAGCACGAAAACCAGCATCACAACCTTCAGCCGCACGTTCATGACCGCCGTCCTTTCCTGGCACATCGACCTTGCAACCCGGTTGAAAACGCTCCGGATCACGATGCCGGACCGTGACCCCGTCTTTCTGCTTCTTCTGTGGTGGATCATCGGAGATGATGGTAGCTAGCCCCGCCCCCAAAGATCAACTCGACGAGCCTCTGCGGCGTTGAAGCGCGGCGGAACCGGCCCAGCTTCCCTGCCTTGACAGGGCACGGTCCTCTCTCATAGAACGGTGGAGATCACTCTCTTGGTCGGAACTGCTCGGTTCGAGAACTCGTAAGGCGAGGCGCGGACAGCAGGCCGCTTCAGCGATCAATGTTGATTGCCGCGCCGGGAGGGGAACATGGCGCAGAAGGTGTTTCTGGTTCACGGCTGGTCGGTTCAAGAGACCACGACCTACCAGGCGCTGCACTTGCAGCTCGCCCGCCACGGCTATCAGCTCGAGGAGGTTTCCCTCGGCCGCTACGTCTCCCTCGAGGACCGGGTGGGAATCGGCGACATCGCCCGCGCCATGCACCTCGCCCTGACCGAGAAGCTGGAGGACGACTGGTCGCGGCCGTTCCACGTCATCACGCACTCCACCGGCGCCCTTGTCGTCCGCCACTGGATTGCCCACCACTACACCGGGTCCTGCGCCAGCAACCGGCCGTTGCAGAACGTCGTCTTCCTCGCCGGCCCCCACTTCGGCTCTCGGCTCGCCCATCACGGCCGCTCGATGCTCGCCCAGGCGCGCTACCTCGGCGCCACCGGCGCGCAGATTCTCAACGGCCTCGAGCTGGGCAGCGCCTTCTCCTGGCAGCTCGCCACCGAGTGGCTCGACGAGGGCGCCTGGCGCGGCAAGGGGGTCCGCCCCTTTTGCCTCATCGGCGACCGGGTGCAGACGGCCCTCGCCGAGCGGATCGC
>Ga0307425_1001269_pt1 | contig 15296 bp, 18 predicted proteins | sample SalMarWE160330MG_FD_202152 | JGI IMG/M metagenome (GOLD analysis project Ga0307425, IMG submission 202152) | Salt marsh sediment microbial communities from the Plum Island Ecosystem LTER, Massachusetts, United States - WE1603-30 | ecosystem: Environmental > Aquatic > Marine > Intertidal zone >... | reverse complement strand
CTGAGATATGATGCTATTTATTTTGCTCAATTCTAATTTGCCGTGCTTTTGTAACAGGTCGGACAGGGAGCCACCTTCAACAAGTTGCATTACCAGGTAGGTATAGCTATCTGATTCACCATAGTCGTATACCGATAAAATATGTGGATGCTCTAATTTTGCAATTAAACGGGCTTCTTGGGAAAAACGATGAATAAAATCAGGATGTTTGGAAAAGTGACGCAGCAGAACCTTGAGCGCTACATAACGGTCCATTTTCGGCTGATATGCCTTATAGACAGTTGCCATTCCCCCTATACCCAATCGGGAAACAATCTGATAAGGGCCAAGTTGTTTACCGCTCAAATCTTCCATTGTTGCGTTATCTTGCCATAAACACAATTTTTGCTTGAGTTGTGATACTATGTTTTATTTTCTATTACTTTTCCCGTTTATATCTTTCAATTTCTTTGCCGTCCGCAGATGTAAAGGTCAGTACATCCCCTTGTAAAGAAACCGTTCCGTTAACAATTTCAGAAGGAGAACCCTGTCGAAAAATCTCAAATCTTACATTTCCGGGTTCAATCAGAGTATATTTTCCTTTTACAGCCATTTTCTGATTATCAACAGCTTTGAATGTGCCATCTTTCCAAAATTCTAATGTAGCCGTCTTTCCAATTTCTTTCCACTTCCCAACTATATATGGTGTATTTGCACAAGCTAAAATAAAGGTAAGTGCGATGATAACAAATGCGGAGCAAAGTTTAAATTTGTAGTTCTTCTCCAATTTAGTTGGAGAAGAGGGTCCAAGGATTCCAGGGGCCAAGGAGTCAAGGGTTTCTTTTCTAAAGACTTTATCAGCGCCTTTAACATTCTTTCGATTTCTGCGATGCCTTTCTTTCATGTCCTTTATTTGTAATTCTTTAGCATTTTTATCCGCCAGCTCTGTGGAGGATCACTCGAACCCTCGAACCCTTGTCGAAGATCCCGTCGAATTTTACGGGGACCCCTTGTACCCTTTGTAATCACATTCTTATATCTAATTCATATCGATTCAAAAACAAAACCCCACCTCGCTATATGAGAAGTGGGGTCTTTTTTACCGCCATATGCTCTCCCTTGTTTAGGGTTAAAAGCAACTATTTTAAATCATATTTTTTGCACAGCTATCCAAAACTGTCAAGGCCATTAGCGTTTGAGCAATTCGGGTTAATAGGTCTTTCATCGCTTCAGCTCCTTGAGATCCCGCGTATCAACAGAATGCTATTCAACATATATGCCAAATTTGTTTTTGCGACTTTGGATCGTCGAAAATCCTTGTTTGATGAGTATTTATGAGACGTTGGCTTAACATTCGGGGAATTTTCTATGACGCGCGGGATGAGAAAGTGCACAGAAAAATGTGCATAGATGCACAGAAAACTGTGCAATGGATTTGAAGATGTTTTGATAACAGAATGTTTTTTAAAAAATTATTTTGCGACAACAAAAGGCTATTACAATTCGATATCACAACTTAAATTGACTCCCTGTGACTGAAAGATTCATTGCAGTAAACACAAGTTTTGAGTTGATGATTTCGATCCGAAACGAATCCATATTAGGGTGGTCTGAATTGAATGTTTAGGCAGGAAATCTTCAAAAAAGTAAAATTTCAAATTTTGTCGCGCATAGGGAGATAAATCCCCCTATACCCCCTTGAATAATCAAATAACCAAATGATCATTTGCCACTACGCACCGGCAAAGCCCGCATGGCGGTGGAGTTAGACTGATTGCTCCAGAACTTGTAACCATCGCTTAAAACGAAGATGCGAGCGCGGTTGCCACGCGTTTCGGATGCCCACGATCAACAAGATGAAAGTTCAATCAATTTTTTCAGATAAACATTATAGTTTCTTTGTGTAGCTTGATAGCTCTCACTTCTATCATACAATCCTGCAATTTCATCCTGTGTCGGCATCCGCCAGTCCGTATATCCACCACCACGGTAATTCTCACAGTATCGTTTGGCCTCTTTCCAGGTAATGTCTTCCCCATTGTCTTGAGACGCCCACATTAAAACCGTCTTTGTATCTTTAACAGTTCCATTGTCATAGGCGATAAACCGTCCATCACGTTTGATTTCTTTTGCGCTGGCCCAAACACCGGAAGCTTCAGTCAGACATTAAAACCAGGATGTCGGCCGTCAGCAGCCTCCCCCTCCTCCCCCTGCTCCTCCCTTGTCCTCCTCCTCGACTTCTTTCTGGAGGAAGTAGGCATCTTCAGCAGCAGCTTCGGCGATGTTTGAAAGCTGGTTCGAGGTCGGTTGAGCAAGCTGTTGAATGCTGAGGGTCAGTGTTCCTGAAGGTGTTCCTGACAGCGCCTCCTGCGCAAGTGCAAAATTAGGGTCTTCCTGGAGAGCCCTGCGGAAATAGTTCCTGGCAGCCTTCCAACTGCCCGCATCAAAGGCATCCAGCCCCTGCCCGTAATAAACAAAAGCCTTGTAATTCTTGGTGTGGAAGGCATCGATAAGGCATTTTTCATGGTTGTCGAGAACGATTTTGCTCTTTTTTAGTATGTTGTACACAATCTCCTTTTCTATTTTGAAGAACTCACTCAGTTTATCATTGACTCCGAATGCAAGAACCACCTTTTGCTTTGGTGTGGATGCAACGCTGGTGTTTACATCCAACAGCGGGCCAGGATTATCGATGTTACCTATCACAAGAGATTCAGCTCCGAGAAGTCTGCCTGCACGGGGGGCGGTTTTCTTTTCCACGATGCCCGTCTGCCCCAGCTTCATTTCGTCAATTAGCGCTTGCATCATGATGCGTTCGACAACACTGATGGATTTGACCTTGGCCAGATCGGTAATGATCATCATCGCCAGCGCTTTTTGCACCGCTTTAAGCCGTTTGTCGGGGCTGTTGTCCTTGTAGTAGAACACGGCATAGCTGTTGGGTTTGATTCCTGAGGTAGTGAGTGTTTGTTCATCAGCCAGCGCCTTGCGGACCAGTTGTTTGCTGTCGGCGATGGCAACGATGCTGATCAATTCCGCTACTTTTTCATCGACGATAGGTTCTGAGCCGGACTTGTACTCTCTCAAGTAGCTCAGGGCCTGGTGCGGATCGTCCATCCGCAGAAGAGCCACAGCCAGATAAACTATAGCCCGTCCCGAGGACGGATTCCCGGCACAGACGGCCTTGAGTTCTTCTGCGGCAGCGGCGGTGTCACCCATCTTGAGGTAGACATACCCAATATTCTCTCTGACACTCCAGTCGCTAGGATTTTCCTGCAGTTGTTTCCGGTAGTGGGATATAGCCTCCTCATAGTTACCCATGCTCAGGGCGAAATCACCTTTAGCAGCGGCGCACCCCCAAAAAACGATCGGCAAAAGCGCCAGCAGCAATAAACACCTCGACATTTTGAACATGCTATCCTCCTTTTGCGCCATCAAGGTAGCCTTTCAGCAACCGGAGCCTTTCCACAGGACTCACAGGTCCAGGTGCATGCGGTGCAGCAACACCTCGGGCAAAATGACGTGCAGATGAAGCCGGTCATCCGTGTTCGGCAGCCCGTCGAAAATAAGCTCTATCGACGGACGGGCTTGGTCAGAGGCGGGAGTTGCCACCACGAGCCGAAATCGATTGAAGCCATGTACATCTCTGACCGCACGCCCTCTATTGAAAAGATCCGGAAGCAAACGCCCGATGGGTTCCCATTGACAGGCGGCAATGATAAGAACTTGTTTTTTTGAGCTAAGTCTACTGAAAAAAGAGCCTTGTATTTCTGACCCCGTGATGTAACAAGATCCCAGATTATGCGGCAACCGCTCCCAAAAAGCTGTCCCGCGTGCCTGTTTGCCAGTTTTTGATGGACTTTCCTTTGTTTAAAGCGGGAAATCGAACCGGAATCACCCAAAACGCCTTCGATATAACTCCAAGCCCTGCCTGAACTCCTTTTTACGTATTTTTTGATAATACCTCTCCTGTCAGATCTTTTCAAGCCATTTCTCAGTCCAAAATCCACCGCCTAGTTTTTAAGTCGAGACATTTTATGCCCGGCAGAGGGACCTTGACGATGTCACACTTGGCAGCTTGGCTATCTTTTAAAATGGAGATATAACTTAAATGAGGGTCAACACGAATATTAAGACCCGTGGCTTTCCGTCACCCGATTTTTCGGATTTTGGCTTTTTCTTGGACGGTAAAAACAACAATCAAATCAATTATGTATGCAAAAATCATACAAATTCAGTTGGTTTTGAAGTTCGATAGGATTATCATGCAGTTATATAAATTAGGTGAAAAATAGGTGCGAAAAATCAAAGAAAAAACTATGTAATTGTGGGGTAAATTACACAAAAAGCTGTTACATTATTTACATAATATCGTTAGTCAATTCAAATGGTTATATATTACATTGTAGTAGTAAAGGAAGGGGTTTTTCTATGTCAAGAAAGGGTGTAGCTGATTACAGATTTCTTGCCAGTATTTGGGCTACAAACAATTTTCCAAGCATTGTGATATCTGTCAAAAAATTTAGGCTTAAAATTCTGGTCTTACCTTGCAGCGTACAGGTTTGAGCTTCGATCCAGTGGCCACAAGAGATTGTGGGGCCGCTAATGTTTATTTTTGGTATTGTTAACCTGTGGGTATGCGAAGCTTATACCCCGGCAGTATGCTCAACTCCTATTTCTGTAGTCTTAACCGGGATAATTCGCCGTTCTATGTCAGACCAAATTTTCCGCTTTATCATTCGCAAATCATATTCAGTCTGTAAATTCAGCCAAAACTGAGCTTCAACACCAAAATAGCGCTGCAATCTCAATGCTGTATCGGCAGTAATGGATCTTTTCCCGTTAACGATTTCGCTGATTCGATTGGGAGGAACAGAAAGATCACGTGAAAGCTTATTTATACTAATACCCAAGGGTTCCATGAAATCTTCACGCAAGATTTCACCTGGTGTAATCGGATCAAGAAGTTTGTTAGCACTCATATCTACACCTCAATGATAATCTATAATTTCAACATTAAATGCATTACCCTCATGCCACTCAAAACAAACACGCCACTGATTGTTAATGCTGATAGCGAATTGTCCCTTTCTATTTCCTTTTAGAGCATGAAACTTATTTCCTGGATTAAGCATTAAAGCTTCCAGACTCGGAGCGGCATGAAGAACCATAAGCCTTTTTCTCGCCTGTCGTTCAAAAGATTGGAAGCGGCGAACTCGTTGATCATTGAACAGCTTTTCAGTATCCCGGCAGGCAAATGATTTTATCATACGCACATAGTATTACGCCAGGCGTAATATGTCAAGCGGATTGTTTTTTTGTATGGGCATAACATTAATATTATGTAGAATCGTCTTTTTATCGCTTCGAGCTTTAATGAGACACGTTTTTAAAAAATGAAGAAAAATGTAGTCTGATTAAAATTTACCCAAATAACAAGTGATTAAACAAGAATCTATTACTTTTCCCGCTTATATCTTTCGATTTCTTTGCTTTCTGCAGATGTAAAGGTCAGTACATCCCCTTGTAAAGAAAATGTTCCGTTGACAATCTCAAAAGGAGAGTCCTGTCGAAAAATCTCAAACCTTACATTTCCGGGTTCAATCAGAGTATATTTCCCACTGACAGCCATTCTCTGATTATCAACAGCCTTGAATGTGCCATCTTTCCAAAATTCTAATGTAGCCGTCTTTCCAATTTCTTTCCACTTGCCAACTATATGGGGTGTATTTGCACAAGCTAAAACCTTAAATGAGCGTAAATAAAACCGAAAACGATTATAATATGTATGTGAACATTTTGAAGAGGCTCGCGACCCACTTTTATGAATATAACTCAACAGGGCGTCCCGCCATGCGGGGCAACGCCGTAATTGGGCGTTAGATGTATTTTTGAGCTGGCTTGTCATAGAATGCTATACAACTTATATGCCAAATTTGGTTTTGAGACTTTGGAGTCTCGAAAATCCTTATTTGATGCGTATTTATTAGGAGTTGGCTTAATGTTCGGAGAATTTTTTATGACACGCGGGATGAGAAAGTGCACAGAAAAATGTGCAATGGATTTGAAGATGTTTTGATTTTGCTCCAAAATTAACTGTTGCGTTTACTTTACCAAGTATTTAGCTGACAATGCAACTTAACCACTTAAAGGTCAATTGTCATTTTGTTACGTTTTAATATTAGACTATCAAAAGCGCGGACCGATAAGCTTTGGGACGGCATGGTTCTCGCCGTCCCTAACAGCGACAGGTTCGAATACTATAAGGTAGAGGATTTTTGCAATCTCTCAGCAAGCCAGATCTTGATAATTGATTGTCGAGGAACACCAAGGCGTTTAGCTTCTTTATCCAAAGATTGAATCATCCACAGAGGGAAATCAACATTAACCCTTTTTTGCTCCTGATTAGGACGCCTGGCTTTTGAGAGGTCCATATGCTTTATAATGTTTTTCCCCTCATCGAATTTTTTATCTAATTCTTTAGCTTTCATAAAGTTCAATCTCCTCAATCCTAGCACGTCGCACTGAGATAATTCGAATATTCTCATTACGATATGTGATAATCCCGGCCCAGTGTTTTCCATCTATTTTCCCAACAACGAGAAATCTTTGTTCATCAGTCGTTTTTGCCGGAATCTCTAATAAATCAGAATCATTCCAAAGCTCTTGGGCCTCGATAAAATCAATCCCATGCTTATTTTTGTTGGTTTCTGATTTTATCGGGTCGAATTCAAAGCTCATGGTATATTCAATATACCAATTAGGTATATTTTGTCAATCGTTAATTTGATGATTATGGATTCGAACACTGTGCTTGCCAGCCGAAAGGAAATGTTGAAAATGCAAATGACAAAAAGTTTGAGATGCGCCAAAATGTGCCAGAACGGCGGTGGCTCGCCCCTTCCGGTTTGGTGCATGCACTTGTTTGCGCAAGCGTTTATTGGTTAACGAAAAATCTTTTAAAAAGCTCTTCAGCCTTTTTATAGCCTTCCTCTGTCATGCCGACAGATTTTGCTTTCCCTACGGGATTTGTGATGAAGCCCTTTTCATGCAAACGATTCATCGTTTCCCAATCAAATCCTTTCCATGCTCGAGCTCCATATCCTTCCTCTCGATTATGGGAGACTAAAAGCAATAAGGCCAAAGTATAATCATCAACTCTGTCTTTATCGTAGTCCACAATTCAAGTCCTTTTAATTCAATTTTAAGATTGAACATTAATATTATACAGAATCGTTTTTTTACCGCTCTAATTTTTAATGGGACACTTTTCACTCAATAAGAAATTTAGGTTGGGAACGTCCTTAAATAATCGGACAAGCACTGAAGCGGAAGCGGGCAGGAGAATCAAGGGGCGTTCCCGATATTCTCCCTTATTTAAATGGTTTATAATTGAATATAAAGAAAAAATCAATGGAAATAATTAGGTGATTCAATATGTTACAAAAAGGTGATTTGGGGATAATAAAATTGTCTGGTTTTTACACAGTGGGGCGTGTTAATTATACATATTTTTCATTATATCAGACTGTAGCTGAGGTCCGACCCCGCAGACTTAAAATTGCAATTAATGTTATTTTTATTCACTATTCAAAATTTGACACCAATTCCTTTTCAAGATCTATGACATGCCTTGTTTTAAATTCTTTGAAACTCCTTTTTAATATCTTCCAGGGTCTTATGCTCCGTGACATTAACGCCTACGCCTGCATCAGAAAACACATAACCGGGGCCTTTTCCTTCGAATCCCTTGGGTGAATAAACGAGATCAACCCCCATTTCAAGCAACCATTCGCTAACCTTGATCCCTTTACCCTTTTCATCCGCACTGGCCGGATTATGAAGGTATGCTTCAGAAACCAATACACCATCTTTTTCGCGTTTGGTCGCAACATAAAAATAAGGAGCGCTTCCAAAATGGTCTGCTATCGCCGTCTTGTCTTCGATCACTGGAACGGCACAGGTAGTTGTCTCTTTTTTTTGAGGTTCATAATGTATCAGAATGTGATCCACGCGGGATACATTCTGTCTAATCTCTTTTTCGATTTTACTGCTCACAAAATGGGCTTTCTCCAAGCTTCCAGCCTTGACTACGATATTTGCCTCAATGAATTTGAAGGGTCCTGAGTTTCTACCAAAAATCGCATTAATTGAAATCACCCTGGGATCTTTCATTATGATTGTTTTTACTTGATCCATTGTTTTAAAATCAATTGATGCATCCAAAAGAACCCGAGTTGCATCAATTAAAATTCTTAACCCGGACTTTGCCACAAAAAAAACAACCAAAAGAGCAGCGACTTTATCTAAATTCAAACCGAAAGCCGAACCAATCAGGCCCGCTAAAATAACACCGGAGGAGAGCATATCCGTTCGGATATGCTGTGCATCGGCTATGAGACTTGGTGAACCAATCGCCTTTCCCTCACGAAGTTCATATCGAGAAAAAGCAAATGTGATTCCAATGGTCAAGACCACGCCTACCATGGCATAGGGTAGGTTTTCTATCTTGAGATTCTGTGTTTTAAAAAAAATTGTGTGTACAATTTCATAACCTGCGCCAAAAATAAAAATGGAAGATAGAAGAGAGACAAAGTTTTCAACCTTATAGAGCCCGAACGGAAAAGTTTTGGATTTCCTTTTGGAGATTTTTATACCCACAAGAACTGTTGCTGAAGATATGACATCGCTCGAAGAATGGATCGCATCGGCTACAAGGGCTATCGAACCAGATAGGAGTGATAGAAGGATCTTGATCCCCACCAACAGAAGATTGACGGCAATGGAATATATCCCTATTTTTTCGTTCAGCTCCATAGATATTAGACCAACTTACGACGGAAGATGCTTAATGCGCTCTTCATTGGTTAATAGAATTCAATCATCGTTTTTCTTCATTTAATTGGAGGTCACAAATTGTGACCTCCAATCTTCAAACTCCGTATTAGTCATTTCAAACATAAAATCTTCTGGAAATCTTTCGATATTTCTCCGAACCTGTTCTTTTAAACGTTTTGTTTCCATCCCATATAGTTCAGCCAAATCTCTGTCCAACATAACTTTCACATTTCTAATGAGGTATATCTTACTTGTAATTCTTTCGATCGGAACCAGCGCTTTCATTTAAAATGCCTTTTTAGCTTCATAATCGGCCTTGCTTTCAGCAACAGCAGCCTGTTTTATACGCTTTTTGCGTTTAATCTCCACACTGAGAGTCGCTCCTAGAACCTCGGCGACTCGACGCAGCATGCTCAGGGAATGCCCCTCGTAAGACGGGGATTCAAGCCGACTAATTTGCTGCTGGGACGTTCCCACCTTTCGGGCCAATTCTTTTTGGGACAAACCAGCGTCTTTGCGCAAAGATGCCAATTGCAGTGCCACATCCCATGCTTGGCCGGCCTTTTTGAAGCGTTTTGCAAAATCAGAATCCTTCAACTGTTTTTCAAGGTATTCATCGAAATTTGTTTGTTGATTCATGCTTGAAACCTTTCCAACCAATCACGCTTTCTATCCAAAGCGACCTTACGATCTCTGGCCGCAATTTTTGTTGCCTTACTTCTAATTCCGTGCACAGTAATTATCCTTGAAACTTTCGTTTAAGTCCGTTGAAATAGCTCCATTTTTGGGTTAAATGCTGAAAACGTCCCGCGACAATTCCAGGTGAAATCTTAAGTTCATTTGCTATACGAATTACATCTTCTTTTGTCTTTAATGATGCAATTTCCGGATCTGTATCACGAGGAATTAAAATATTTGCAGCAAATTCATTGGCTTCGTGCTCTCGTGGATCATCGATAGTACCGTCATTGATATAAAGGTCCTTTTTGCTGTCGTAAAGGACATGACCGGCTTCGTGAAAAAATGAAAACCAAAAGTGATCCTCCATTTTGCCTCGAAGATTGAGCAGAATCATTGCCTTGGACGCTGACAGCCATTTTGTTGCTCCATTCCATGGTACTTTTTTCATTTCCGGGACTAGTGCCAGGGCAACGCCGGAATCTGCGCAAAGCTGAATTGTTTCGGGAATAAATTCTTCTGGCTTTTTTACTGTCAGAAGGCGAATCTTCTTTACGGCTCTGACAAAAGCATTTTTATCAAAAGGCAAACAATCAATCCTATGTGACTGGATTTCTCCCAATCTGATCCAGGCAGATGCCGGACCCGGGCAAGTCTCAAAGCACCGTGAGCGCCGCGCGGCTACAGCCGGTTTCGCCCAGATATCTTTCCAGGCCGACACACTACTTAACCCGAAGAACTTAAGTGTCTCTCTTAGAAGAAGCACGTTGTCTTTTTGGGGCTCAATCGCTTTACGCTGGATAAGTTCTTGGGTGGGAATCGTCTTCAACCAGTCGAGATCAGATTCAAGCTGCTTTCGTTCTTTGGCTTTTGCCAATTGTTCCCGATAATGGGCCTCCAGATTGTTCCACATGCGTGCCGGAACACCGGTAGCCAGTTCAAGTTTGTTGGCGGTTTCGTAAGAAATGGGCTGTTCCCCTTTGAAAATACGGTTGAGAGACTGAACAGTCAGGCCGGTGCGAATAGCCAGTTCTTTCTGTGCCATATTCAGCGATTCCATGACCTCTTTAAGTGTTTCTCCCGGAGAAACAGCGTAATCAGGCTCAAACCCGTAAAGTTTTTTTGCCGTCAACATGATATTTGTATTCCTTTGTTTAATGTGTGTCGGTCATCTCGATAATTTCGATTTCTATAACTTTTGCCCAATCCAACCCTCCATCTTTTGTAACCGGTATTGGATCATTTGCAGGAATAAAAATAAGTCGGTGCGGATGTTCGAGATCAACAGATAACTGCCCTTCACGGTGACCTGATAACGGATGACATCGAGGAGGCGGTACCTTTGAAATGTCAGCCAAACAGGGAGCAGCTTTTAATTCCATCAATCGCTGTTGTAGTTTCCGAGTCATTTTCGGACCGAGTTTTTTGATGGATTCGTCTGTATGGTTACAGATCTTCTGCAGCTTTTTTGTTCTAAAGTATATTACCATATCAAACGAGATGCAACAAAAAAGTTAACACGATGTGTTAATTATTTTAATTGGCTAATGAGCATGGATTTTTAGAGGACTTGATCAAAGCGATAGTTTTACTGAGGGGGTCTTTCGTTACGTCCATAAATAAGTAACTATCGACCTATTAAGTATGGCTAATTTATTTATGGATGTTCCGAATGTCCTCCTATATTTTTATAAAGACCCTTTTAGGGTCAACAACATGCCACCCTTTTTATGGGCGGTTATTGACTTCATTAACCCGCACCTTTTCCGGTTTGTCGACAAGCGCTTGTGCAATTCGGGTCAATAGGTCTTTCATAGCATCAATTCCTTTAGATCGGGCGTATCAACAGAATTCTATTCAACATGTATGCCAAATTTGTTTTTGCGATTATGGAATCTCGAAAATCCTTATTTGACGAGTATTTATGAGGAGCTGGCTTAACGTTCGGAGAATTTTTTATGGCCTGCAGGATGGGAAAGTGCACAGAAAAATGTGCATAGATGCACAAAAAACTGTGCAATGGTTTTAAAGTTATTTTGATTTTGCCTCAAAATTATTTTTTTCGTTGCGCTACTAATATTTAGGCTGATAATGCAACTTAACCAACTAAAGATAAATTGTCATTTTGTTATGTTTTAAATTGCAGTAGTACAAGTTTCGAAGTGAAGAGTTCATATCGAAATCGTATCCATAAAATACTATTTGATCATAATTCTCGATGTTGTTTTATATCAAGGTAGCTGATTTTGTTGAGGAGTGTTTTATAATTTATTTTTAATATTTTACTTGCCTTTTTACGGTTCCAATATGTTTTATCAAGTACGGATGAGATGACTTCTTTATCTACTATATCATTGGTTTCTTTAATAATATTTTTAAGTGAACATGATGCATGATCCAATAAACACTTGTCTTTAAGATCTAAAAGGACGTCGACCCTCGAGCCTCCCTCAAAAATCTGCTCTACTGATTTTGGCATAGCGACAGATCGACCCTCTAAATAAAAATCGTCAAGAATCTTATCCCAATCACCTATAACCAAGTATCTTTTTAAAATATTCTGAAGTTCTCTAACATTTCCGGGCCAGCTGTATGCTATCAACTTTTTCATAACATAAGCGCTGGGTTTTGAAATTACATTTCCTTCGAACTGAGAAGAATATTTTTCTATATAATAGTCTATTAACGGCGGTATGTCCTCAGGTCTGTTGCGAAGAGCGGGAATATGTATTTTAACAGTGCTAAGACGATAATAAAGGTCTTTTCTGAAAAGCCCTATTTTTACTTTCTTTTCAAGGTCTTGATTTGTCGCTGCTATAACCCATGTATCTGATCTTACATCTTTTTCTGAGCCAAGTGGCGCAAACTCTCCACTTTGAAGAACGCGAAGAAGCTTGGATTGAAGAGAAAGGGACATTTCCCCGATTTCATCTAAATATATAACCCCTTGATGAGCCAGTTCGAATTTTCCACGCTTTTTTCGATAGGCACCGGTAAAAGAACCCCGTTCGAATCCAAAAAGCTCACTTTCAAGCAATCCGCCCGGCAATGACGCACAATCAACCTTTATGAACGGTTTGTCTTTTCTTTGAGATTCATGGACAAGGTGTAATGCAACAACTTCTTTACCGACACCACTTTCCCCGGTGATGATGACGTTTAGGTCAGTTCCAGCAACATATTTAATCAGTTTCCTGATTCTCTTGATGCTTTCGCTATTTCCAATTAACGGAGGTTCCATAATCTCTCCATTTTACGCTCATTTATAGGATAAAAATCCAAATCAAAAGCGTCAGCTTTAGATTCGGGCTTCCCGTTTACCTAAGGATCATCAAAATGCTCAAGTTCAAAACCATCAAAGTGCCACTATGTGGTATGTTTATAGCAAAGTCAAGTTAAAATATTGTTAGAATTGGATTGAGGGGGGCTTAGAATAACGAGCTAAAGGATTTTGAAGACCTTGCAAGGAACAAAACCCAAGGTCGATAAGAAATGCAATACCCTTCTTATAATTAATTTTTAACTATTCATCACAATTTAAAGGGATAAAAATAGGACCAGATCAAAAATCACAACACATTGGGGGGTATTGGGAAAATTTTTGAAAAAATATTATTTGAGGAATTTATTAGAACTCACGCACTGCTATCCGTGGCGCACTTGCAGAAAGCACAAGTTCAGGGCATAGAAAGAGGCAGGGTCAGCAGCACCGAGAAAGTGCAGGCGATGACTTCTATAAGCCCTCAACCCCACAATCTGTCATGGTCCGTGGCCAGAGGGACTACGAAGAAAAGATGGCAAAATATAAAGATCCAAAACAACGGACAGGCACGGATGAGGAAGTGCATGAGATGTTCAAGGCGTTTACTTCAGGCGATCCTGCCTTCCAAACAGACCAACATTATCGTAAGAAGTAATTGTGTTTTTGTGGTTGCGAGTCTTCCTTTCCGTGATCGGGTTTGGGTGGTGTATTGATACCACGTATGTGTTCGGGAGACGCGCTCCCCCCCACTGCTAATTCATTGAAATGACGAAGCCACTTCGCCGATATCGTTTCACGGGGAAGGTCACCTCCTGGACACATACGATACCACGGAAGGATCGGTTTATCGCCTAACATCCGATTAGACAGGCCTCCTTGGAGCGATAGTCGTGGTGGCAGCTCTTGCAGCTTTTTGCGAATTCACCAAACTGAGCCTTGATGGCATTGAAGTCATCACCCGCAGACACTTTGACCAGTTTCTGGATTTCGGTTTCAAAGGTCTTTGCCTTGGCCATAAACTCGTCTATTTCCCTCAAGGCCGATGATTTCAACTTTGTTTTGCCTTTGACACTGCCGGGAGCCATGAAAGCCTCCCAAGGCAGCGTGGAGAGCGGTTCCATTACGGATGCATTGTGAGAAAACCCCTGTTTTTCATAAGGTTTTTTCCCCGCAACCACGGCTCCCATCTGACCCATATGGTGACCAATGATGGTCATAACTGATTGACGGTACATTATAGCATCATTGGGTTTGGCGAATTGCCCATAAGCTAATCCAAAAAATAAAAGCCCGATTATCGTAATAAATAACAGTTTGGACAATTTTTTCATCATATCTCCTTTTTGAAAATGGAATTTATCGAAATTTTATGATTGTGTTTGAAGTTCAGGGAAAACGCCCTCAGGGGCGCAGGCACTACCCTCTCTTCGAGCTGTAGGCTCTATGAGCCGAAGCCCCACTATAAGCATCTCGACTTCCGTTACAGATATCCTATTTCTTACAAAATTGATAAAAAGGCAAACCCCGAAAATGAGATTTGCCCTTATTCAAAAATGAAGGCTTCCCTCAATGCCGTTATTAGCTCGAATTTTTCAAGTTATATAAATTTATAATTGATCGAGAACTTAGATGCACGTGCATCAGAGAAGCCATAAAGAAGTACCTCCTCAAACTCCCTTTTTAAGTGTAACCTTTGGAGGCTTGTTGCCATCACATGGTTTTTATTTTAGGTGTTGAAGTTGAGTGGTACTTACTTTCATCTATTCTTATTTATACGTCAGTCCTGATTCCTACTTCATATAAAGCAGAAACTGTGCCAAATTGTGAAAAAAGCAACAATATATATAACCAATTGATTTTTTAAAGAATAAAATTGAAAGGTCGATTTATATTAGATCAGGCGAGTTTTGCATGGTTGCATAAATGCAACGCTTATGTGGGAAAAAGTGCATTTATGCAATAGTTGTGGTTCCTTGAAAAGAAGCAAAATTCACATGATATCAATATATTAAAACAGATGAGGTGTAATGGCACGATCGTTGCTGTATTAATAATTAGAATAAAGATCCGTTTACGTGTGTTTTCCAAATAGGCAAAGAAAGGAGGACATGGTGAACGTTATGGCGACAGAGCACAGCATGGTAATCAGGTCCGCCACAGAGAAAGATCTGGACAGAGTGTTGGAAATCGATCGATTGTCATTTCCGGCACCTTGGACTCATCATTGCTTTAAACTCGTATTAAAGGATATTTTTTTCGTTATTGAACAAAAAGTTCTCGTTATCGCTTGGGGTCGGGCCACGGTAACTAACTATAATAAAAGTAAAAGAGGCCTAAAACAGACCCTGAAATCGTCTTAAACGACTCTTTTTGGCCCCCAAAAGGGCCCTTTAAGCCAAATAGTATTTTTAAAAAACTCCTTAAACCTGCACTTTTGCACCCAAAATGGTATGTTTAAGACCTGTGAATTCAAATCATAAGTGCAACACCATTTGGAGGTGAAGGAATGAGTTAACTGCGGTATACTCAATGTTCCTTA
>Ga0307425_1001268_pt1 | contig 15299 bp, 13 predicted proteins | sample SalMarWE160330MG_FD_202152 | JGI IMG/M metagenome (GOLD analysis project Ga0307425, IMG submission 202152) | Salt marsh sediment microbial communities from the Plum Island Ecosystem LTER, Massachusetts, United States - WE1603-30 | ecosystem: Environmental > Aquatic > Marine > Intertidal zone >... | reverse complement strand
AAAAATTATCTGGATGCTTTTTTGATTAACGGTGACAAGTTTTTTGAGAAAATTGCCAGAGAAACGGCAGATTATGTTTTGCGAGATATGACGCATCCTGACGGCGGTTTTTATTCGGCTGAAGATGCAGACAGTCTACCTTCTGACAAAAATATAAATCATACAGAACAAAAGAAAGCTGAAGGCGCGTTCTATGTGTGGGAGCAAAAAGAAATTAACGTTCTGTTGGATGACGGTTCGGGGGAAATATTTTCATATCGTTATGGCGTAAAGCCCGAAGGGAATGCCGAGATGGATCCTTTTGGTGAATTTAAAGGAAAAAACATTCTCTTTAATGCACATTCCATTGATGAAGTTGCCAAAAAGTTCAACATGCAAAAAGAAGACGTCGAAACGTTACTTTTACAATCAAAATTAAAACTTCTCGCGACACGATCAAAAAGACCCAGACCGCATCTTGACGACAAAATTTTGACCTCCTGGAACGGGCTGATGATATCCGCCCTTTCCAATGCTTGCCAGGTGCTGGGAGAAAAAAGATATATTGAATCAGCAAGACATGCGGCGGGATTTATAAGAAAAAATCTTTATGATGATAATAAGAAAATACTTTATAGAAGGTGGCGACAGGGGGAAAGAAAAATTGTCGGCATGGCCGATGACTATGCTTTTTTAATTCAGGGCTTGATTGATCTTTATGAAGCCGATTTTGACCCAGGCTGGATTGAATGGGCCCTTGAGCTGATGGACGAGCAATTAAAGCTGTTTTATGATGAAGAAAACGGTGGTTTTTTTATGACCCGAAAAGGACATGATAAAAAGATCGATCTTCGGATCAAGGAGGATACGGACAGCGTGATCCCTTCAGCCGGATCGGTGGCGGTGTCAAATGGATTGCGCCTTGCAAGGTTTGTCGATTCAAAGGGATATTCGGTCGTCGTGGAGCAGACGCTAAAAAGTATTATCGCAAGAATTCATTCCCAACCGGATTCGGCACCGGAGCTTTTGGCTGCCTTGATCACATCGCTGACCAAACCGGTTGAAGTGATTATTGTCGGAGATCGGAATACAGCAGATACCCGATCCATGCTGAAAACCGTAAATTCAGTATATTACCCTGGGAAAATCGTGATGCTGGTGGATAATGACACCACCCAAAACAAACTGGCTCAATATCTTCCATTTATCGCATCCGTTAAAAAGATTGACGACAAAACAACGGCTTATATTTGTACAGACAAAACATGCAAGCCGCCGCTTACGGATCCCGAAGCCGTCAAGCGCTTGCTAAATTGACCCAAAAAGATAGATGTTGTGCCGGCTCCACCAAAATGGCAAAAAACCTTTGAAGAGATTGTTGTAAAATTTCACTGAATATGAGATAAAGAATACTTGAATTTAGGATACGGGTTTTGTTCGAGAGTCTTGTCCACATTTGGAGTGATCTTTTAGTAAAGATTTGATTGTACATGAAATGGTAATGATTTCAAAAAGCTAAAGGGTTAATAAAAACTAAAGCTATATGAATATAAAAGGAAATTCACATGTCTGAAAAACCGATTAAACTGTATTCCTTGAGCACTTGCAGTCACTGCAAATCCACCAAGAAACTTTTAAGTGACTGCACCGTTTTGTATGAATTTGTTGATGTTGATCTTTTAGAAGGAGCTGAACGTCAGGCCATACTGGAAGATGTTAAGAAATTCAACCCGAAATGCTCTTTTCCGACCATCATCATTGGAGAGACGGTCATCGTAGGGTTTAAAGAAGAAAAAATCAAGGAGGCGCTGGGTTTGTAATGGAAGTTGAAAAACTTTATGACATGTTAAAAAAAAATCAAGAACCAAAGGGATACTATTTTAACATTGATAAAAAACGGGTATCTGAACTTCTGGAGGCGCTGATTGTAAATAAAGAGCGGTATGGCTATATGGCCTGTCCTTGCAGACTGGCTTCCGGTAATAAAGAAAACGACAGGGACATTATCTGCCCATGCGTTTATCGGAAACCGGATGTTGAAGAATACGGGAGCTGCTACTGCAACCTTTATGTTTCAACAGAGTGGAACCAGAATAAAATTCCTCATGAATATGTTCCCGAGCGGCGACCTGCTGAAAAAATCATGTTTTAGATCGAGTTTCACATCCTGATAAGAGTGTTTGAAAGTAAAGCAGGCCGGAAAAATTTTTCTGGCCTGCTTTGCTTTATTGACGTCGCTGAAAATAAGGGGTGATATCAGTGAGCTTCTTTAAACGGCTTGCTTCTTCTCCAGTTCTTTATCGTTGATGTGTTTTGTTTGTTCTCTCCGTTGACGGCGTCTGTCTAAATCCTTTCTACGATCTTCCCCGGATCTGAGCTCAGGGATGTGTGCAGAATAGGAAAACTTCCGGCGATCGGTTCCTGAGCGTCTCCCGCTATTATCGAGTAATTTTTTTATGACCATGATCATTACTTTTTCAATATCTTTTTTCGCCCAACACCTGCAAGACCAAATAAACCGGCACCTAAAAGCAGCATAGTTGCGGAATCTGGAACCGGAATTTATCGATACTTCAGGATCATAACGGTCTGTTATCGTTATATAAAGAATTTGATCACTATTAGATGCAAATATCGTGCAAAAGCAATCTGTTTAATATATTTAACAGATAAAGTGTAGTAAGATCATATAGATAAAAAAATTTGCTAATGATAACAATGATAAACTTATAACGATAATCGTGAGGATTATGTAATGTATTACTTAAAAATTAGGTGGTTTTTTATATAGTCATCATAACAAGGGAAGCTGCCCATCAGAATTCAAAAAAGAAATAAGAGAGGGGATATTCAAAAAAAAGGCCCAAACGAATCGGGCCTATCAATTATAACAAATATTTCAAAACGAACCAAACCACGATTAATCGTCGTGCTTGATTTTTGCAAGCACCTCGGGAGTGGGCTTTGGCAGTCCGGCAATTCTCCATGCCACAATCGGGTCAGGAAATTGTTGATAATGGCAATCTTTGGTTTGCTTGACGTTCTTGCATACGGCACGGAGTATGGGGAATGCCTCGAATTTTATGTAATAGCCTCTCATGAATTTAAGGATCTCCATTCTTTCCTGGGTCAGAGGGCATTCCTGGGAAACCCCTTCTTTGTCGGCCAATGCACAGGCTATATTTTCATCCCAGTCTTCAAAGTTGAGCAGATATCCTTCACCATCCAAATTAATATCTGTATGTTCTATTGTCATGATATTTTACCTCCCGTAACAACGATTTACTTACGTCTTCCAGTTCAATATCTCTAAAAAGTCTTTAACGTCACTTGAAATCTGAGTGCGACACTTGAATACTTAAATAAAGGTAATGCCAACATTAAGGTTGTCAAGACAGGATACCACTTGAATTCGAGTGATTTGAAAACGGTTTAACCGTCTGGTAAAGTTTTTTGGCTTTATAGGAACTTCGGACAAACGGCCCTGCAGCCACTTCGGCAAATCCCATTTCAAGAGCAATTTTACGCCAGTTATCGAATTCTTTCGGCGGAATATAGCGCTCAACGGGAAGATGGGCTTTGGTGGGTTGTAGATACTGGCCCATGGTCACCAATTGACATCCTGTGTTAAGAAGATCCTTTAACGTGTTGAGAATCTCGTCAGGTCGCTCTCCAAGACCGAGCATCAGACCCGATTTTGTAATAATAGTGGAATCAAAAGTGACAACCTGCTTAAAGAGATCAAGGGAACGATGATAGATTGCTTCCGGTCGGACGATGGTATAAAGACGGGGAACCGTCTCTATGTTATGATTTAACACATCCGGTCGAACTTCGGTAATACTTTTCAAAGCATCTTTATTTCCCTGAAAGTCGGGAATTAACAACTCGACAAGTGCATCTGGAACCTTTCGACGGATTTCTTTAACTGTTTGGACAAAAAATGAGGCACCTCCATCGGGAAGATCGTCCCGGGTAACCGATGTAATGACAACGTAGTCTAAATTCAAATTCTGTACCATTCCGGCAATCCTGGCCGGTTCCTCCGGGTCCGGGAAACGGTTTGGACCGTGGGCAACAGCACAAAACCGACAGTTGCGCGTACAGTGATCACCCATAATCATGAACGTTGCAGTCTTACGGGAAAAGCATTCCCATATATTAGGACATTGTGCTTCCTGACAAACGGTAGTTACGTTTGCGTTGTTTAGCAGGGTACTGACCTCTTCGCAGATGGACCCAGCCGGCAACCTCTGCTTGAGCCAGGTGGGATGGGTTACCTTTTGTTCTTCGGCTACTCGACGCGATGTCATGATGACCTCGACCGTTTCATAAAAACGTCTTCAGCGGCACAGCAATTTACAAGATGATTCATATCATTAACATCAATGTTGACAAGGTCGAATCCAAAAACGGTTTCCAAGTGATTCATTACAGCTTTTCGTACCGAATTCATGGATATATTTTGGGAAAGCTCCCGTGCCATGGATGTGACGCCGACATCGGTTAGTCCGCATGGATTAATCCATTTAAACGGTTTTAGCGATAGATTGACGTTCAGTGCAAAACCGTGAAAGGAGACGCCCCGTTTGACAAAAATACCGACACTGCCTAGTTTTTTGTCTGCAACCCATATCCCCCTGTTTGCAGAATTTCTTTCAGAAGGTATTTTCCAGGCTGAAACCGTCCGAAGCATGATTTCTTCAAGACCTGATACGTAATCGAGGACTTTTAATCCTGCTTTGGTCAGATCGATGATGGGATAAACGACCAATTGGCCCGGACCGTGGAACGTAATATCGCCTCCCCGTTCAACAGGTATGACCGGTATTTTTTTTCTTTCCAGAAAAGCGTTTGAAACCTTCAGGTTTTCTATACTAGCCCTTCGACCCAGTGTAAAAACAGGAGGATGTTCTAAAATTAAAACTACATCATTTTCGATAGCACCGGTTTGTCGGGCAAGGACAATATTTCGCTGTAGATCCAGTGCTGCCCTGTATTCCATCAGCGACAAATTTATGAGGAAACAGGTGTTACCACTAAGTACAGGCATGAATTCAAATGTATTTTTAAAAGATTTTCGTTGGCGGTTCATCCATTGCCATGAGCACAATATCTCTTGGATTACATAACTGTTTAGGCAACTCTGCCACACGACCGCAGGATATGCAAACAAAATTGATGTGCTGCAATTTGGGCTTGCAGATATGCCTTGGGTCTTCGTTTGCCTGACCACAGTGCTCACATACATAAGCTTCTTTTAGCTCCACAGGGTCACACAGGTGACCGGTACCTTCAGCGACTTTTCCGCAACCGTTACATACATGAACTTCTTTTCCCATGATAATTTTCCTTTCAATTTCAAAGTATAAATTAATTGCTTCTTAAAGAACCATTTGAACATTTTAAAAAGTATTTTTGAAATTCATCAATTACCTTACAGATATATTAATAACAAAATTTATGCCAGTTGCACCAAATATTTATATGGAAAAATTGTAATTATATATCAAAGAGTTATATTTTGTCTGAAATTTCATCTATAAGGAAATGCATCATGGCGGAATTTTATGATACATTTTATGATACAATACTGTTTCAAAAAACCAGAATGATAGCAGTTGTATAATTTGCATTCCAACTGTCAAGCTGGTGGAGTCTATCGAGAATCCAGTTCTTTTTGTGTATCTAAAAAGAAGCCTATTTTGATTGGCGCTATAATTGCATAATAAGCCGAGAGAGTTAATCGTTTTGATTCATATAAGTGGAAGTTGACATCCTGGATTACGTATGGCATTAATTACAGTATTATCACCCAAAAAATCAGATGTACCCACATTTTTTTGTTCTACCTAAGTTCCATACATAATCAGAAATTTTCGTTTTATTCGTTTTAAAAAAAAGAATTATATATGACGACCCACTCAACCTAAAAGAATTTATTTGATCAAGGTTGTGCCCTCCGCAACGTATGATTTTGTCAACATTGATATAGAGGGTATAATTTGTAGTATTGTTGTTGTGGGTGCAGAATGAATCTCCCATAACACTCAACTTTTGTTTTGAATGGTAAAGAGAAAAAAATGAAAACGATAAAGCTAATTTTGCCATGCATTTTACTTTTGTTATTTTTTTCGTGCAGTCAAAAAGAGGAACAACAAGCACAAGCGCCACCGTCCCAGGTCACCGTTGTCGTTACCCAAGCAAAAGATGTTCCCATCTTTCAGGAATTTGTCGGTCAGATATACGGTTTCAAGGATATTGCCATACGGGCAAGGGTGGAAGGGTTTCTGGAAGGTATTCATTTTCAGGAAGGGTCGCGGGTCAAAAAAGGTGCTCTCCTTTATACTTTGGAAAGTCAGCCGTTTGAAGCCGATGTTGCCGCAAAAATGAGCCGGGTCGCGGAAGCAAACACAAGGCGGGCGAAAGCCAAAAGCGATTTGGACAGGATCGAGCCCCTTGCAAAGGAGAAGGCGGTCAGCGAGAGTGATTTGGATTCTGCCCTAGCCCAATATGAGGCGTCCATCGAATCGGTGAAAGCTGCCGAAGCAAATCTCAGGGCCGGCAACATCCAACTCGGTTATACCAAAATTTATTCCCCCATCTCAGGAATTATCGGAAAAACAAAAGCCAAAGTAGGGGATTTTGTCGGCCGAAGCCCAAATCCGGTGATTTTGAATACAGTTTCCCGTATCGACACGATTCTCGTGGAGTTCTTTATTACGGAAACGCAATATTTAAAGGTAGCCCGTCGTTTTATATCACAGACAGGCCCCACCGATCAGAATGCAGGGGAAGCAAACTTTGAACTGATTCTGGCAGACGGATCTTTGTACGATCACAAAGGCAAACCGGAGTTTATTGACCGAAACGTGGATCCCACCACCGGCGCCATACTGGTTCAAGCGTCGTTTCCCAACCCCCAGGAATTGTTACGCCCCGGGCAATTTGCCAAGGTAAAAGCCCTTGTTACCGTCGTTAAAAACGGCATCCTGATTCCCCAAAGATGTGTTGTGGAACTGCAGGGGAAATACAGTGTCTATGTTGTTGGCGATGGTGATAAGGTTCAGACAAGAGAAGTAAAAGCAGGTCCGAAGATCAAACAATTCTGGCTGATCACCGAAGGGTTAAGGGCCGGGGAACACGTCGTGTACGAAGGTTTACAGAGAGCAAAGGACGGGGCGGTCGTTAAACCCACAATAAAAGAAATCGAATCCACAGACCAAGAAAGCACGTAATCAGATATGGGTAATTTTTTTGTAAGACGGCCCATTGTGGCCATGGTCATCGCCATTTTTATGGTTATCGTAGGGGTCGTGTTTTTGGGAGGTCTTCCTACGGAGCAGTATCCCAACATTACACCGCCGGTGGTGGAAGTTCGGGCCACCTATACCGGAGCAAATGCCGTCAGTGTGGAGCAGTCGGTGGCCACGCCGCTGGAGCAGCAGATCAACGGTGTGGACAATATGATCTACATGAAATCCATCAACGCAAATGACGGCACCATGACCATTCAGGTGTCCTTTGAGATTGGCACTGATCCGGACATGAACACGGTGTTTACCCAAAACCGTGTTGCCGCTGCAACGGCAAAGCTCCCCGAGGAGGTCAAAAGGTTAGGGGTGACCACAGAAAAATCCCTTCCGAATATATTGATGCTGGTAACGCTAACATCAGAAGACGGTAGATATGACCAGAATTTCCTTGGAAACTATTCATTGATCAATATCAAAGATATTTTGGCCCGTATAAAAGGCATCGGTCGCGTGAACGTATTCGGTGCCAGTGATTATTCCATGCGCATATGGATAGAGCCCGACCGATTGGCCCACCTGGGTATCACGGTGCCAGAGATCGTGAATGCCATCCGAGAGCAAAGTGTCATTGTTCCGGGAGGTAAATTTGGTGCAGAGCCCGCTCCTCCGGGGACGGAATTTACCTACACGGTCAGATTGCCGGATCGTCTGCAATCTGAAAAAGAATTCAGTGAAATTGTCATCAGAACCACCGAGGGAGGGTCTCAGGTAAAGATCAAAGACATCGCTCGTGTCGAACTGGGCATTGAGACTTACAATTCATTTACTCGATTAAATGATAAAGCAGGCGCCATCATCGCCCTGTACCAGGCGCCCGGCTCCAACGCTGTGGAACTGGCCCAAGAAATCAGAAAGACCATGGAGGAACTATCCAAATCTTTTCCGGAGAGTGTCAGATACGACATATCGCTGGATACCACGTTGGCCATCACGGCAGGAATCGATGAAATCATCGAGACACTCTTTATCGCCCTGGCGTTGGTTATTCTGGTGGTTTTCATCTTTATCCAGGACTGGAGAGCCGCCTTAATTCCCACCATCGCCATACCCGTTTCTCTGGTTGGTGCGTTTATTGTATTTCCATTGATCGGTTTCACCGTCAATGTCCTTTCGCTTTTGGGCCTGGTCCTGGCCATCGGTATTGTAGTTGACGATGCCATTGTGGTGGTGGAAGCCGTCCAGGTTAATATTGAAAATGGTATGAATCCACAAGAGGCAACCGTCCATGCCATGAATGAAGTCACCGCGCCGGTCATTGCCACCACACTGGTTTTGGTGGCGGTGTTTATCCCGGTGGCCGTCATGGGAGGAATAACGGGAAGATTGTATCAACAGTTTGCCATTACGGTTGCCGTTTCGGTGGTTTTCTCATCTATTAATGCTTTAACCTTAAGTCCTGCCCTGTGCTCTCTGCTGCTTCGAAAGCAGAAACCGTATGGCGGGCCCTTGGGTATGTTTTTTCGTCTTTTTAACAAAGCCTTTGACAAGTCTACCGGGGCATATATGGGGTTTACCCGTATTGTGACCGGCAAAATATTTAGGGGATTGATATTTATCCTTATCGTGACCATTGGCATGGGTTTTATAGGGAAAAAGGTTCCCGGCGGATTTATGCCCGAAGAAGACATGGGGTATCTTATGGTAAACATTCAATTGCCGGATGCCGCATCCATGCAACGATCCGACGTGGTTGCCAAAAAAGTCGAAAAAATTATAAAAAATTACAATGAAGTGAAATACATTACCACAATTACCGGATTCAGTCTGCTTGCAAACAGCTATTCATCCAATGCCGGTTTTATTTTTGTTTCCCTTAAGGATTGGGGTGAACGGGAGAAAACCGCAAAGGACATCGTTAGACTTTTAAATGTTAATTTTCATTTGGCCATTAATGAAGCGCAGGTGTTTGCCTTTGGCCCACCGGCAATCCCCGGATTGGGGAGTGGTTCCGGATTTACGATGATGATTCAGGACAAAGGGGGAAATACACCCGATTATCTGGCCAAACACACGGTAAACTTTGTTCAGGCTGCCATGAAGCGGCCTGAAATCGGTGGTATATTTACAACGTTTCGAGCAACCGTTCCCCAGCGATATATGGAAATTGATAGGGACAAAGTCCTCAAAGCGGGTATTTCTCTAAATGATATTTATACCACCGTCGGCGCCTTTCTGGGAGGGTCCTATGTAAATGATTTCAACAGATTCGGAAGGCTTTACAAAGCCTATATTCAGGCAGAACCCAAGTATAGGCAAAATGAAAAACAGATAAACCTTTTTTTCGTTAAAAATAAAGAGAACAACAGCGTTCCTTTAGCGGCATTTGTCGATATCAAAGAAATCGTCGGGCCGGATTATACCAATCGATTTAATTTGTACAGAGCCATAGAGCTCAGTGGGGGGCCGGCCGCCGGATATACTTCGGTCCAGGCCCTTGATGCCCTTGAAGAATTGGCTGCAGAAGTTCTTCCGGGGGATATGGGCTTTGCGTGGAGCAATATGTCGTTTCAGGAAAAGAAGGCTTCCGGAACGGGTTCCATTGTTTTCGCGTTTTCATTGTTGTTCGTATTTCTCATCCTCGCCGCCCAATATGAAAGCTGGTCCTTGCCCTTTAGTATCCTGTTGGGCACACCCTTTGCAATCTTTGGTGCATTCATGGCATTATTTATTTCCCGACAGTTCAGCCAAAGCTATGAACTCAATGTTTTTGCCCAGATTGCACTGGTGATGCTCATCGCCATGGCGGCCAAAAATGCCATTTTGATCGTTGAGTTTGCCAAGCTGGAATTTGACAAAGGCCTTTCTTTGTTCGATGCGGCCGTAAAAGCCGCTGAGCTGCGATTCAGACCCATATTGATGACGGCCTTTTCTTTTATACTCGGTGTGTTACCGTTGGTTGTTGCTTCCGGTGCCGGAGCTGAAGCAAGGGTCGTTATGGGCATGGCATTGATAGGCGGAATGTCTGTCGCGACACTGTTAGGGGTTTTCTTTTACCCCATGCTGTTTGTTTTCATCGGCAAAATTGCCAAATATGAGCAGAAACGAGATCTTCAATTGGGACCTGAACCAAAAGAATCATGATGGTTATTGAAATGAAAAAATTGGCTCAAATCGTTACACTGATGATTGTTGTATCCCTTACAGGTTGCGCAATGGGTCCTGATTTTAAAAAACCTGTTGTGGAAACACCGCATAATTTTAGATTTTCCGATGCAGAATCCAAAGAAGTGGTTAACTTGAAATGGTGGGAGTTGTTTGATGATCCTGTTCTATATTCATTGGTTATTACTGCATTGACGGATAATAAAGACGCAATGATTGCTGCCAGCCGTATCGAAGAAGCCCGTGCGGCTCTCGGATTCACCAAAGCGGATCAATACCCCCGATTGGATTTAGAGGGTGGCGCAAGGATAGGGAATTTTACCGGTGTGTCACGATCGTCAACAACAGACAAATCTGCCTATATCGCACCGGTATTGAGTTGGGAGATTGATTTCTGGGGCAAATACCGAAGATCCACCGAAGCCGCGTTATCAGAATTGATGGCTTCTGAGTATTCCTTAAAGACCGTTCAAATCAGTTTGATTTCCGAAGTTGTCAGCACCTATTTCTTGTTGTTGGATTATCATCAGAGATTGAAAATATCCAGACAGACACTTGAGTCAAGGCTGTATAGTCTTGATATTATTCAAAAGCGTTTTGACAAAGGGATTATTCCCGAAATTGACTTGAACCAGGCACAAATTCAAAAAGAAATTGCTGCGGGAGCCATCCCGTTATACCAGAGATTAATTGCCAATACTGAAAACGCGCTGAGTATTTTGATGGGAAGGTTTCCCGGAGAAATAAAAACAGGATATGATTTGGATCAACAGGTTGTTCCTCCGGATATCCCCAGCGGATTACCCTCTGATATTCTCGAGCGAAGGCCTGATATTGCTGAAGCGATGTATTTGCTGAAGGCGCAAACAGCAAGGATTGGTGTTGCCCAGGCGTTGAGATTTCCATCCATCACCCTGACAGGTCTTTTCGGGGTGGCCAGCAGCGAATTATCCTCCATCTCCACGGATGGAGACATTTGGTCGGTGGGGGGTGGCCTATTCGGACCTCTTTTTGATTTTAAAAAAGACCTCCAGCGGGTTGAAATTGAAAAAGAAAGGACCCAGCAGGCATTGTATCGATACGAAAACAGGGTGTTGTTTGCTTTTCGAGAAGTCTCAGACGCTTTGAATGACATTCAAACCTACAAAAAGCAGATTTCTACCGTGGAGAGAAAATTAAAAGCAGCAGAAAATGCTGCCGCCCTGTCAAAAATGAGATATGACAAAGGCGTAACCAGTTATCTTGAAGTTTTGGAGACTGAACGAACACTGTTTGAGGTTGGATTGGAGCTTTCCGATTTAAAACAACAATTCTATAATGCCTATGTAAGATTATATAAAGCCCTTGGCGGGGGGTGGCTTACAAAAGCGGAAATGGAACAGACACAAAATCAGCCGGACGCACAAAAAAAATCACCATAGAAGCTTTGCTCTCTTTCCCTGTTCGTCCAAACCATGATGATATGACACAAAAACAGTTAGCCAGAAACAATATCATTCTTCTGATTTGCTTGCTCCTCATTATTTTTTTCTATCCCATTTTATCGAAGCAACGATTGCTCATAGGAGACATCATTTTTACGGCCATCATTATCTCCGGTACGTATTCACTCGATTTTGATAAAAGAACCCGTAATATATTAATTGTTTCCGGAGCCATTCCCATAATACTGACCTGGCTTCATTATTTCTTCGTCTTTGACCTATTAAAACTTGTCTCTTTCCTATCATTTTTCTGCTTCAACATGTTTATTACCGTGTTTATGATCCGGCATATCGCCAGAAGTCAACGAGTGACTTTGACCATTATCATCAATTCCATTAACGGCTATCTGCTGATCGGCGTATTGGGGGCGTTACTTCTGGCAATGACGGAAATCGTGCAAAAATTCTTTTTTCATGTAAATACCGGAACGATTAACTTTGCAGGTGATGCCGCTGCAGAGTTTCATGATTACCTATATTTTAGCTTTGTTACGCTGACCACTTTGGGATATGGCGATATCACACCGGTTTCCGCTTTGGCCAAGTCTTTAACTATTGTTATTGCAATATCCGGCCAGCTTTATCTGACGATTCTTATTGCCATGCTGGTGGGAAAGTACTTAAGCAGACCGGGAACGGATTGATAAATTTATTCTTTTCTTAACGTCTTTATGGAATCGTGTCCATGAACGTTATATTCGTAATTATTGTTCTGAGTGCGTTCTTATTTGCCGGCTGGCAGCAAATTTTCTTTATTCCGGTGCAAGGTTCTCCTTCGCCCATGGAGATTCTCTCCAAAGCGATGATCACATCGGCCGGCGGGGCAGTGGAGCTGGCCATCGGTCTGGTGGGGGTGATGGCCCTGTTTCTGGGACTGATGAAAGTGGCTGAAGCCGGCGGCATGCTCACCATTTTGGCGCGGTTGATTCGCCCGCTGATGGTGAAGCTTTTCCCTGATGTACCGGCGGATCATCCGGCCATGGGAGCCATGATCCTGAACCTTTCGGCCAACATGCTGGGCCTTGGCAATGCCGCTACACCCTTTGGCATTCGGGCCATGCAGGAGCTTGACAAGCTCAACCCTCAACGCGGAACAGCCACCGATGCCATGGCCCTGTTTCTGGCCATCAACACCTCCAGTGTGACCCTGTTGCCCAGCGGGGTTATCGCGCTTCGTGCAGCCGCCGGTTCGTCAGATCCGGCCGCGATTTTACCCACCACATTATTTGCCACCATCGGTTCCACCGCTGTTGCTGTTGTTGCCGCCAAACTGTATCAGAGACTCGTGCCGCTCAAGGTTGATCCCGAAGCTTCTTGGCAGAAGGCACCTTCAGATGATGGGGAAGAAATGCCGCTTAAAGATGCTGCAAAAGGATATCCTTTGTGGGTCAGTCTTGTGGCGCTTGCATTCCTTGTAACATTGATACCCGTTTCCGTGGTTTATGGACAGTCCATATCGCCATGGATCATTCCGGCGCTCATGGTCGGGTTTTTAGGCTTTGGTTTGGTGCGCCGCGTGCGCGTCTATGAAGTGTTTGTTGAAGGCGCAAAGGATGGTTTCCGGGTGGCGCTTCGGATCATCCCCTATCTGGTGGCCATTCTTGTTGCAGTGGATATGCTCCGAGCAAGTGGTGCGTTGGGAGCTATCGTCGGTTTGCTGAGCGGAATTACCGGCCGTTTCGGCCTGCCTGCCGAGGCCCTTCCAATGGCGTTGATGCGACCCCTTTCCGGATCAGGGGCATACGGTATTCTGGCCTCCATTATCAATGATCCGGCCATCGGTCCCGACAGTTACACCGGCTATCTGGTGTCAACACTCCAAGGGTCCACGGAAACGACTTTTTATGTGTTGGCGGTTTATTTTGGCGCTGTTCAGGTCCGACGTATCCGCCATTCGCTGGCCGCCGGATTAACGGCAGATATGGCTGGCGTGATTTTTGCGGTTCTGGCCTGTTCCTTTTTTCTCGGATAGGGCAGCCTGTCTATATTGGATTATTCGTCTTTTTTGGGAGGTTTAAATTTCAAGCCGAAGATAAACACAAAGGAAATTCCGATCATACCGATCAAACCCGCCTTTCGCATATCTTCCAGGTCAGCATATCCTGATACATATCGGTAAAAGAAATATCTGGGATCGATTTCCGCTGCCCTTTTAAGATCGGCGTTGGCCAGCACATCTTGACCCAACTCCAGGTAAGCCTTGGCCCGGGTTCTATAAGCGTCTGACAAAATTCGCAGATTACCTTCCACGGCAATAGCTCTGCTTGAATCATCGATAGCTTCGTCCAATCGACCCATCATGCGGAAAGCTTCCGCCCGGTAACCAAGCACCCCTTTTATTTCCGGTTCCAGCTCGAGTGTCCTGTCAAAGTTGACAATGGCCTTTTCATGGTTGTTAATTTTGAGATAGGCTATCCCCAGCATTTTGTAGGCATCGGCTTTGTTGGGGACCAGCCGGATATAATTGGTAAAATCTTCAATCACCTCGTGGTATTTTCCTTGAAAATAATAATTCAGTCCTCGTTTTTCATATGCGGGCGCGAGCCTCGGGTTTAACTCTATCGCTTTGGTAAAATAATTGGTCTTTTTATAGGCCATCGAGGTTTTCAAACCCAGATCGAAGTATTCCAGGGCATTTCGGTCAAGGGCGTAAAGATTTTGAGCATATTTGGGCCACGCTACTGTCACCAAGAGTATCAGTATGCTCATGTATATTTTTTTCATATCTTTTATCTTCCTCAAAATATTCCAACTGAATGTCCATGTTATGTTCTAGGCCCTCAGCGGTGTTTTTAAAATGTTTTGTAAAAAACAATGTCCTGAGACATGTGTATCGTTTCCGTCGGATAATGTTTCACTTTCTCATTCTGATTAATTTATAAAATAATTATTTGTTTGTTGATTGCAACTTTGAACAAAATTTTTACTATAAATATTATTCAGCAAGATGAAGTCAGAATCTGTTGATAAATTAACATGTTACTTGAGTATTCCCCCGTGGCGTTAAGTGTACATTGTGGTATATTAAATTCTGGATCATCATAAAGGATATTACAGCCAAAAACTTTAAATCCGTTTTTCAACAATGTTGTTGCGCGCTGTAAATTTATAATAGCAATTTTCATTCCAAAAAATTTACTGAATGAACATTTTTATTTCTTTTATATTTCAATCTGTTACTTTTGGGACATGGAATATTCAAGATATTTCGTTAGAATATGAGCCGAGGGCAGATGTAAAATTTAACAGTTTGTTAAAAATTTTGACGTTCTTTATTAAGAATCGATTAATGTTAATTAAGGGTTGAACTTTTGAAAAGAGATCTTAGGTTTAAAGTGGCAGGTTGAGGTTTTAGAACCGGATTACTTTAACGGATAACAAAACCTTATTGAGTTTAAAATAGCCTCTATTCTAATAA
>Ga0307425_1001265_pt1 | contig 15313 bp, 15 predicted proteins | sample SalMarWE160330MG_FD_202152 | JGI IMG/M metagenome (GOLD analysis project Ga0307425, IMG submission 202152) | Salt marsh sediment microbial communities from the Plum Island Ecosystem LTER, Massachusetts, United States - WE1603-30 | ecosystem: Environmental > Aquatic > Marine > Intertidal zone >... | reverse complement strand
ATGCGGCCCGGAAAGACCGTGAGGTCATAGTGATCCCGGGCATAGGCGGCCTGCTCGGGGTCAGGCTCCACCGCCCACACCTGGGCCCCCAGGCTTTTCAGGCGGCCGCCGACCAGACCCAGGCCGCAGCCGATCTCCAGGACGCGCCAGCCGGGCTGGAAGACCGGCTGGAGCAGGGGCCACTGCAGGCGCCAGCGTTTTTCCAGCTTGCGGAGTTGGCGGGCCAAACCGGCATCACCCGTGTGCCACTGTCGGTGGCTCACGGCCAGCCTGAGGCGATCCCGGTCTTCGATCACCGGGTTGTGATAGACCAGGCCGCAATCCCGGCACCCCACCGTGGTGATGGTGAGGCCCCGCTCCCGGCGCCGGGCTACCAGGGCGGTGTGATCGTGCTCACAGAGAGGGCAGAGGATAGTACGCATGTGGCCACCAAAAGGCTGAGCCCATACTTGCCGATAAATGTTCTCAAGTCAACCTTGCGCCCCGGGCGCCGGCAATTTATCATAATACTTGGTGCATTAATTTTGTCACCCTGAGCCGCAGACGAAGGGTCTCAATACCTTGCCGCGGGGGCGGCCCGGAATGACAAATTAAAGGCCCCGGTTAATATATTGTGATTAACTAACGATTTTAATAAAATAAGCACAGAGGGCTCGCTGCTGTTTTTAAGGGGCCGGAGTATTGCATGAGAATTTTACTGGTTCAACCCACTACCAAATATCCAGACCGCAAACCCCTCCGCAGTAAAACCCGCTGGCTGGTGGGCATGACCCTGCCGTACCTGGCGGGTCTCACTCCCAGAGACATCCAGGTGGACCTGGCGGACGATCGCCTGGGACCCATCCCCTACCAGCGGGAGTATGATCTGGTGGGGATCACCTGCACCTGCGCAACCTCGGAACGGGCCTTCGAGATTGCGCACGAATTTCGCCAGCGGGGCCGGCAGGTGGTGATGGGCGGTTTTCATGTCTCCCTCCATCCCGAGGAGACCCTGGAGCATTGCGACGCGGTGGTGGTGGGCGAGGCGGAGTCGGTATGGGCTGAGGTCCTGGAGGATGCCCGGGTCAAGCGCCTGAAGCGCCGCTACCAGGCGGCGGCCTTTCACGATCTGGCGGGACTGCCCCGGCCCCGCCTGGAGTTGATAGATTTCCGGCGTTACCGGGTCAAGATCATCCCCACCCAGACTTCCCGGGGGTGCCCCTATCACTGCGCTTTTTGCGAGGTCCCCATCGTTTACGGCCACACCTACCGCCGGCGGCCCCTGGGGGAAGTAATCGAAGAGATCAAGGCCAACGTGCGCCTCACCGGTCTGAAAAATCTCTATTTCATCGACGACAATCTCACCGGCCATCGGGAGTACGCCAAGGAGTTGTTCAAGGCCCTGATGCCGTTGAACTTGAAGTGGAGTTGCCTCTGGACCATCAATACCTCCCGGGACTTGGAGCTGCTGGACCTGGCCAAGCGGTGCGGCTGCAACCACGTCAACATCGGCATTGAAAACGTCTGTCCCGAGTCCATCTCCTCCATCGAGAAGGTGCAGAACCCGGTGGCCGAGTATGAGTGGCTCCTGGGACGCCTGCGGGAACGGGGCATCTTCTATTCCCTGAACTTCATGTTCGGCCTGGACGGGGACTACCAGGAGCTGTTCGACGAGACCCTGGCCTTTTTGGAAAAGATCAAGGCGCCCATGGCGTTTTTCAACGTGGCCACTCCCCGGCGGGGCACTCCCATGTGGGACCAGCTCCACCAGGCCGGCCGGGTCCACAACCCGGACGCCGAGAAGTATTTGGGGATGATCTGCAACTTCTTCCCCAAACACATGACGCCCGATGAGTGCGAGGCCGGGGTCTGGCGTTGCTTTCAGAAATTTTACTCGTTTTCCTCCATCTTCCGCCGCCTGTTCATGCCTCCCACCAGCTATATCTTTCAGGGGTTGCCCAGCAACCTCTTTTTCCATTGGTCGGCGGCGCGCAAGATCGACCCGGTGGATTTTTACTGAATTACTGGTGCAGGGCCGGAAAGGCCGCCATCAGTCCCTCGAGGATGAATTGCACCGCCAGGGCGGCCACGATTACCCCCATGAGCCGGGTGAGCAGGCGGATGCCGGTTTCCTTCAGGAAGCTCAAAAGGAAGTGGGCGCCGCGGAAGAAGGCGTAGGTTAAGAGAAAGACGAGGGCCAGTGACAGCAGGATAAGGCCATCCTCCAGATAATTTTTCGACCGGCTGGTCAGGATCAGCACGGTGGAAATGGCCCCGGGACCGCTGAGCAGAGGGACGGCCAGGGGGACCAGGGCCACGTCCCGGTAGTCGGCGGCGTCGAGGCTGGAGGAGGTATCGATGCGGTTGAAGTGACCCCGCGCCTCCAGCATATCAATGGCGATGCGCAGGAGGATGAGTCCGCCGGCGATTTGAAAGGCCGGCAGGCTGATGCCGAAAAACTGCAGGACGATGCGCCCCACCACCATGAACAGGGCCAGGATGAGGAAGGCGTAAAGGCAGGCCTGCCAGGCCAGGCCTCGGGCAGCGGCAGGGGAGGACCCCGCCGACAGGGCCAGATAGGGGCAGATGTTCCCCAGCGGGTCGATGATGATGAACAGGGAGACCAGGCTGGTGATGAGAAAGAGCTCCTGCGGCCCCAGGAAACCATATCCCATGATTGAGTTCGCCTCGCCGGAGAAGGATAATTTATGGCCAACTACCAAGTGAATAAAACTTACCAGGAGATTAATGAGAAAATCAAGCAAGGTCAAGCGGTGGTGGTCACCGCGGAAGAGATAATCGACCTCGTGCGCCGCAAAGGCGAGGTGGCTGCGGCCCGGACCGTGGACGTGGTGACTACCGGGACCTTTTCCCCCATGTGCTCTTCCGGCGCCTTTATCAACTTTGGCCATGCCAAGCCCCCCATCAAGGCGTCCAGGGTGTGGCTCAATCATGTGCCGGCCTACGCCGGCATTGCCGCGGTGGATATCTATATCGGCGCCGCCGAGCCCTGCGAGGAAGATCCCTTGAACAAGGTCTATCCGGGGGAGTTCAAATACGGCGGCGGCCACGTCATCCAGGACCTGGTGGCCGGCAAGGCCATTTATCTGGTGGCGGAGGCCTACGGCACCGACTGTTACCCCAACAAGCGCCTGGTAAGGGAAATCACCCTGAGCCAGATGACCAACGCCATCCTGTGCAACCCCCGGAACTGCTATCAAAATTACAACGTGGCGGTCAATCTGTCGAACCGGACCATCTATACCTATATGGGGCCGCTCCGGCCCCGGGTCGGCAACGCCAATTACTGCACCGCCGGCCAACTTAGCCCCCTGTTCAATGATCCTTATTACCGCACCATCGGCATCGGCACCCGCATCTTCCTGGGGGGAGGGGTGGGCTATGTGGTCTTTCCCGGCACCCAGCACAACCCGACGAAACCACGCGCCGAAAACGGCATACCCCTGGGTCCGGCCGGGACCTTGATGGTGGTGGGGGACCTGAAGCGGATGGACCCCCGGTACCTGGTGGGAGTGAGCTTTTTGGGCTACGGCTGTTCTCTGGCGGTGGGCTTGGGGATCCCCATTCCCCTGTTGAATGAGGAGATGGCCCACTTCTGTGGGGTCAGCGATGCCGAACTCCTGGCACCCATCGTAGATTACGGCGGCGATTATCCAGCCGGCAAGGGTCAGGTCTTGGGGCAGGTGAGTTACGCCCAATTGAAGGGCGGCACCATCTCCCTGGATGGTAAAGAAGTGCCCACGGTGCCCCTGTCCAGCACGGTGCGGGCCCGGGAAATCGCCCAGCACCTGAAAGTGTGGATCGAATCCGGCCGGTTCCTCCTGGGGGAACCGGTGGAGCCGCTGCCCCTGAATGATGAGGCCAATTGGGTCAGTACCGGGGGCTACGATAGCTGAGGGGGTGGGGGCGAAATAGTGGTCAGTAGGCAGTAGTCAGTGAAAACGAAGGGATGTCGGGTGCCCACTCCGACCATTACCCTGACCAACGACAACTGACCACTGACTTTTCCGGCCTTCCCCTCATTTCCAGGAGATGCGGTTATCAATCCTTTAGATGAGTACCTCCGGCGCCACCGGCGGGCGGCCCTGCTGTTTTCCGGGGGGCTGGATTCCAGTCTCCTGCTGGCGGCGGCGGCCAAGGTATTGGGACCGGGGTTGACCGCTATCACTTTTACCGGACCTCACACCGTGCCGGGGGAGGTGGCCGCGGCCTGGGCCCTGGCCCGGTGCCTCCGAGTCCACCACCTGGTTCGGGAATTTGATCCCCTGAGCCTCCCGGAATTCCGGCACAACCGTCCTGAGCGCTGTTATGCCTGCAAAAGGGCCATCATTACCCGGGCCTGGGAGATCGCCGCGGCCCGGGGGTTCTTGGTTTTGTGGGACGGCACCAACCTGGACGACCTGGCCGATTTCCGTCCGGGGCTCCGGGCCCTCCGGGAACTGGGAGTCGAGAGCCCCCTCCTGAGGGCGGGACTGGGCAAGAGGGACATCCGGGCCCTGAGCCGGGACTTGGGCCTCAATGGCCGGCAGCCGGCCCAGAGTTGCCTGGCCACCCGCTTCCCTCATAACACCGAATTAACCAGGGAGGACCTGGCCCGGGTGGGCCGGGGGGAGGCCTGGCTGAGGCGGCGAGGCTTTTCCCGGGTGCGCCTCCGGGTCCGGGGGGGCCGGGCCCGCCTGGAACTGACCCCGGAAGAATGGCCGGCCTTCCTGGCCCCGGCCGTGCGCCGCCGCTTCACCGCCCTGACAGCGGCTCTGGGCTTTACGGCGCTCTCCTTGGACGGGACCGGCTGAGACCGGTTTTGGGGGGCGGCGTCTGATTTTTTCGGGTTAAGCCCGGATCTCCACCATCTGACCACACCTGGGTGACGACATGATCAAGGTCCTCTTCCTATGCACCGAAAACGCTTGCCGCAGCCAGATGGCGGAAGGCCTGGTGAACCACTATCTGGCCGGAAAGGTGGTGGCGGCCTCCGCCGGGGTGGCCCCCCAGGAAGTCAATCCCCGGGCCATCCGGGTGATGGCGGAGTTGGGCCTGGATATCAGCCGCCAGCGCTCCAAGTCGGTCACCGAGTTTGAGGGCCAGCCGTTCGATCTGGTCATCACCGTGTGCGACTCGGTGCAGGAGCAGTGCCCGTTTTTCCCCGGGGCGGCCCAGATGCTCCACGAGAGTTTTCCCGATCCGGGGCGGGCTCAAGGGACTGACGAGGAGATTATGGCGGTCTTTCGCCGGGTGCGGGACGAAATGCGGCAGAAGCTCGTGCCCCTGCTGGAAGCCATTTCAGATAAATCCAAACTGCATTCATCATGACCAAAACCATCCGAGCCCTGGGGCTCTTTTCCGGAGGACTGGACAGCATGCTGGCCGCGGCGGTTTTGCGGGCCCAGGGCGTCGACGTCGGCCTCATCTGTTTTGTGACGCCGTTTTTCGGGGCGGAGCGGGCCCGGGGGTCGGCCGCCCACCTGGGACTGCCCCTCCGGGAGGTGGACCTCACCGAAAATTTCCTGCCGCTCATCTATCACCCTCCCCATGGCTGGGGCCGGGGCCACAACCCCTGCATCGACTGCCATATCCTCATGGTCCGGGAGGCCGGGGCCTTGATGACGGCGGCGGGGTTTGACTTTCTCTTCACCGGGGAAGTCCTGGGGCAGCGGCCCATGAGCCAGAATCGGGGCTCTTTAAACCTGATCGCCCGGGAATCGGGCTTTGCCGACCTGCTGCTCCGGCCTTTGAGCGCCAAATTTCTCAAAACCACCCAACCGGAGGTGCGGGGCTGGGTGGACCGGGAACGGCTGCTCAATCTCAGCGGCCGGGGACGCAAACGCCAGATGGCCCTGACGCAGGAATACGGCATCACCCGATATCCCGCCCCCGCCGGGGGGTGTCTTTTAACCGATCCGGGATATGCAGCCCGGCTCAAAGAGCTGCTAGGCCATGTCCAGGAGGCCTCCCGGCCGGACCTGGAACTGCTCAAGTGGGGCCGGCATTTTCGCCTGGCTGGCGGGGCTAAAGCGGTGGTGGGCCGGACCCAGCGAGAGAATGAGGCGATTCTGAGCTTGAGATCTCCCGGGGATTTCTTGCTGAAAGTGGATTTATACCCCGGCCCCGTGGTGCTGGTGGGCGGTGCGGCATCCGATGAGGACCTGGAAGAGGCGGCGGGGCTGGCGGCGGCCTACAGCGATGCGCCCCCGGCTACGCCGGTGACGGTAACCGCCGGGCCGGGCGGCCCGGAGCGGGTCTTTCACCTCACTACCCCCGGGAAAGATCGGTTTAAGCCCTGGCTGGTGTGACCGAGAAGTCGGGATCGACCTGAAGAACTGAGGTGGGGAGGAATGGGGCAAGAAGCCGTGGGCCTCTCGCCCCCTTTCTCGGACAGCAATTATGGTTAATGAGTCGGGATCGGCTTATAGAAAGCCAGGGCCCCGTCACGCCAGCTCAAGCCGTAGCGCATACCATGCAGGGTGACGTTTCCGGTCACCATCAGCAGAATCCGTTCCACCAATCGCCCGTGAAAAGGATGCGGCAAGATGGCGGTTATCAGGTCCGCCTCCCCGATGAAATGTCCCTCGGGCACTTCAAAACCATGGCCATGTTCATCTAACATTGGGTCACTCCTATCAGCAAACCTTGATTCAGGTCCACTCTGGCGGTCAGATCATTTCCCGGCAGTCAAAAGCCTTGCCGGGAAAGATACAGGTTTATTTTCTTCAATTATATAAAATAATCATCGTAAACGGGAGGCGCAAGATAACCGAGGTTTTTTCCCCGGGATTGACTCAGGGAACGGGGTGCAGTCAGGTGAAAGGGGAGGGCTCTCAATATCGACGCGGTTGGCGGCCCGCCCCTCCACCTCTCAACCCCTTGTAGGGGCCGACCTAGGTGTCGGCAATCAATGAGGGCGGACACGCAGGTCCGCCCCGACAAGAAAACGGTATGAGAGGCTCATTCAGGCCGAGGCTGTTTGGGCCCGGCCCCCTCCTCCCAGGGCTTCACAGAGGCGGGGCACCAGGTGGTTGAAGTCGCCGTTGGACATCACCAGGACCACGTCGCCGGGGCGCAGGTCGCGGAGCAGGCCCTGCAGGAGCGCATCGGTGTCGGGGAAATAGCGGGCTTCTTGTCCGGCGGCCGACAGGTCCGCCACCAACTGCCGGGAGGAGAACTGTTCCTCGGGTTCCACTTTCCACAGGTCCGGGGGTTCCCGCAGCAGGATCAGGTCGGCGTCTTTAAAGGCCTGGGCGTAGGGCTCCTGAAAGATCTTGCGCCGGGAGGTGTTGGTGCGGGGCTCAAACGCGGCCACCAGGCGGCGCTCCGGGTAGGCCTGGCGCACCGCCGCCAGGGTCACCGCCACCGCGGTGGGATGGTGGGCAAAGTCTTCCATGACCAGCACCTCCTGAAATTCTCCGACCACTTCCTGGCGTTTCCTGATCCCCTGAAACCCGGGCAAGGCCTCTTGCAGGGCCTCCGGCTCGGCCCCCACCTCGGCCAGCACCGCCAGAGCCGCCAGGGCGTTCAGCACGTTGTGCTGGCCCACCATGGGCAGGAAGAACTCCCCCCACCGGGCGCCCTGCCGCAGGACCGTAAAGTTCATCCCGCCGGCCGCGGGGCGGATGGCCGCCGCCTGCCAGGCCACGTCCCCGTTTAAGCCATAGAAGGACACCGGGGTGGGGTGGCGCCGGCAGACCTCCCGGATCAGGGGGGCGTCGCCCCAGGCCAGGACCCGGCCGCCGGGAGGGACGGTCTCCAGGAAGGACTCAAAAGCCCGGATAATGACGCTGAGGTCCGGGTAGATGTCGGCGTGATCGAATTCGATGGAAGTGAGCACCGCCGCCCGGGGGTGGAAGTGGACAAACTTGGGGCGCTTGTCGAAAAAGGCGGTGTCGTACTCATCGCCTTCCAGGACCACGTGGCGGCCGCGTCCCACCCGGTAATTGGTCTGGAAATTTTTGGCGATGCCCCCCACCATGAAACCGGGGTCCAGCCCCAGGGCATAAAGCAGCCAGGCGATGAGCGCGGTGGTGGTGGTCTTGCCGTGGGTGCCGGCCACCACCAGGGACTGGCGCTCCCCCACCAGGAAGCGGTTCAGGGCTTCCGGCAGGGAGAGACGGGGGAGGTTTTTCTCCAGCACCGCCTGGGCTTCAGGGTTTTCCCGTCGGATGACGTTCCCCACCACCACCAGGTCGGGGGTTGGCGAAAGGTTTTCCGGGCGGTAGCCGTTTTGGATGGGGATTCCCAGACCTTCCAGCAAGGTGCTCATGGGCGGATAGACCTGCTCGTCGGAGCCGGTGACCCGAAAGCCCTGTTCCTTCAGGATGCCGGCCAGGGCGGCCATGCCGGTGCCGCAGATGCCCAGGAGGTGGATGTGAGTTGCCGCATTGGTTGTCATTTTGGACCTGATGATTTCAGAAGTCTAGGGTGCGCCCGGCGCACTATGTCTTTTACCGTGAAAGTCCAGGCGTAGGGGTGGGTTTAAAACCCGCCCCTACAAGGGCTTTCATTTTCGGGGGTGGCTCATTTCTTCGACCATGGTCTTTTACCGTGAAAATCCCACCGTAGGGGCGAGCTGGCGGCTCGCCCCTACAAAAGATTTTCATTCTCAGGGGTGGCTGAAAAACGGCCATTAACATTTAGCAAGAACAGCCGGGGCTGGCTGTTCAACATCTCTAAAGGCTCAATAAAGTCGGTTGAATCCCAGGGCCCGGGAGGCCGCCTCATGGAAGCGGGGGCGAAAGGCCTGGATCCTGGCCTTGTCGTCCCGGCCCAGGTGCACCCGGTTCGTCAGTAAGACTACCATCTGGCCGGAGTCCAGGTCCAGCCAAAAAGAGGTGCCGGTGAAGCCCAGGTGGCCGACGCTCCGCGGGGAAAAACAGCGGCCGGCGGCCCGAGCGTCCGGGTCCCCGGCGGGGGTGTCGAAGCCGTAGGCCCGTTCGGCGCCGGGAGGGACCGTCAAGAAGAGCTTCACCGTATCCGGGGTGAGGGGACCGATCTCCTGCCCGTTATAAGCCTGAATTAGGCATGACACCAGATGAAAAACCTCACAGCCGGTCCCGAAGAGGCCGGCATGACCCGCCACCCCGCCGGCGGCCCAGGCGTTTTCGTCGTGAACTTCGCCGGCGCCGGGGCGTCCCGGGATGAGGCCCGGCTCCGTGGCGGCATACTGCAAACCTTCTCCTCCGGGGTGCCTCCGAGGGTTGAAGCCCAGGCCAGCCAGCCCCAGGGGCTGGTATATTTCTTCCCGGCAAAACTGATCCAGATTATTGCCGCTGAGCCGCTTCGCCACCGCCGCCAGCAGCATGAAGCCCAGATCGCTATACAGGGTTGCCGTATCCGGGGGGTGCGCCAGGGGCGTGGCCGCGGCCAGGCGTTCCAGCAGGGTTGGGCGGGCGGGGGTCGGGGCCGCCAGCAACTCCGTATAAAAAGGCCGCCAGGCCGGCAGCCCGGCGCGGTGGGTGAGGAGGCTCGCCAGGGTCAGGGGCTGCTTGTCCGGGGGAAGCCACGGGGACGGGAGAACCTCTCCCAGGGTGGTGGTGAGCTGGAGTTTACCACGATCCGCCAGGACCATGAGGGCCAGGCCGGTGGCCAGGGGTTTCGTCAAGGAGGCCAGGTCGAAGACCGTATCCGGGGTCACGGCGAGGGCTCCCGGATCCCGGGACAAGGCGCCGGCGACGCCCTCCCATAAAAGCTCACCCTTAAGCCCCACCAGGGCCACCGCGGCGGTAAAGACCCGCTGGCTTTGGCCGGCTTCCAGAAGTTTTTGTAAGGGGGCCCAACGGTCGGACACGGGGAAGCCTCAGTTTTTTGGAATAAATATAGTGAGTTGCAATCAAAAGGTTATTGTGGTAGCCGCAGGCTATGCAGTGAAAACTAAAATCCCCCTAAATCCCCCTTTGCTAAAGGGGGACTTTAATACCCTCCTTTGACAAAGGGGGGTAGGGGGGATTTTTCATCCCCTGGGGTGAGACACTTGTGGTTCATGGAGGATTAGCCTGCGCCGGCACAGGCGAGACGCCTGTGCCACTTTTTTTGATTACGAACTGGTATCAGTGGGGCGCGGTGCGCACCCTACATTTTCTAACCACTAACCACTGGCTACTACTTTTTCTCCAGGGCCAGGTTGATCAGGGTGTCCAGGAGGGCCGGGAAGTCGAGGCCGGCGGCCTTGGCCCCCTGGGGAAAGAGGCTGGTGGCGGTCATGCCGGGGATAGTATTGGTTTCCAGGACATAGATTTCCCCGTCCTGGACCATCATGTCAGTGCGGGAATATCCCCGGCAGCCCAGGGCCTTATGCGCCGTGAGGGCGCACTCCTGGGCCCGCCGGGTCATCTCCGCATCCAGGCGGGCCGGGCAGATTTCTTCGCTGGCCCCGGGCTGATACTTGGCTTCATAATCAAAAAAGGCGTAGGTGCTGGCCGGGATGATCTCCACCAGGGGCAGGGCCTGGAGCCGGGCGTTGCCCAACACGCCCCCGGTAACCTCGGTTCCCTGGATGAATTCTTCCACCAGCACCCGGTTATCCAGGGCAAAAGCGGCGGCCAGGCCGGTTTGCAAGGTCTCCGGGTTTCCAGCCTTGGTGACCCCGATGCTGGAGCCTTCGTTAACCGGCTTGATCACCACCGGCAGTCCCAGGGCCGTCTCGATTTCCCGGGGAGTGGGCGCCCCGGGGCGGTCGAAGATAAGGGTCCGGGGCACCCGGAGCCCGGCTTGCTGGTAAATGATCTTGCTCAGTTCCTTGTTCATGGCCAGGGCCGAGGCCAGGACCCCGGAGCCCTGGTAGGGGATCTCCAGGAGGTCCAGGAGCCCCTGCATGGAGCCGTCCTCCCCACCCCGGCCGTGCATGATGATGAGGGCCACGTCAAGCTCGCCGGCCTCCCGCACCAGGGACTCCAGGTCGTTCAGGGGATCATAGCGCCGGATATCGTATTTGTCTTGGTTAAGGGCCTGATAAACCTGATTGCCGCTCTTTAGCGAGACTTCCCGCTCCGAGGATTTACCCCCGGCGATGAGGGCCAGCCGCAATTTTCCCATGAATCCCTCCGACAGTGGTTTAGATGCAACAGGTTGGCAGGATCAAGAGCCAGAAAGGCGAAGATTTTTTTCTCCAGGGCCCGGGCCCTGATTTCGGTGGCCTTGATGCGGACCAGGGCCTCGGGAGTGCGCCCGTAGCGCACCTTGAGGTCGGCAAAACGGGCCTCCAGGGTGACCACCTCTTCGTGGAGCACCCGCTTGTCGGCGTAATTGACTAACTCAGATTCCCGCAAAGGTCTGGAGTCAATGATATCGGTATAGAGATGGACGTGCTCCCGCACCACCTGGGCCACCTGGGGGTAGCCCAACTTTTCCAGGATGACCGCGCCCCACTCGGCGTGGTTGTTGAGGGTGCCCAGGCACGGGGTTTTGCCCAGGTCGTGGAGCAGGGCGCCGGTCTCAACCAGCGGCAGAAACAGGTCAAAGCCGGCGTCGGTTAAGGCCTCTCCCAAAAAAAGGGCCACCTGCATCACGGCAAAGCTGTGCTCCCGGACATTAGGGAGCATGCCGTGGGCCTCCATTAACTCAAGGCATTGATTATAAGAAGGCAGAAGTATCAAGTCCGGTTTCTCCATGATGTTATTTTAAGGTGAAAAAGGGGAAAAGGGTAACTGGCGAAAAGCCAAAGCAGATTCCCAATTTTTTAATCCTTTTCGCCTCTTTGCTTTTTCCCGGTTATCGCAAGTTGAGACCTCTGCGAAAGTCCCGTGTAGGACAGCCGCCCCCGGCTATCCACACTTCATTGAGCGCAGGCGAGGGCGCCTACGCTACATTTTGATTGAAATGGGCGGCAATTGAGACTTTCGCAGCGGTCTCAACTTAAGATCGCGACAGTAATACAGTTCAGGTTTTAATAACTAAAACCGCCGCATACGCCGCCATCCCCTCTCCCCGGCCGGCGAACCCCATGTGCTCAGTGGTGGTGGCCTTGATATTGATGTCGGCCGGCGTCAGGCCCAGGATGGGGGCCAGCCTGGCCTGCATCGCCGGGATATGGGAGGCCAGGGGGGGCTGCTCCGCCACGATGGTGGCATCCACATTCACCGGGGCAAAACCCCGGTCCCGCACCACCGCCATGATCCGGGCCAGCAGGATGAGGCTGGAGATGTCTTTGTAGGCCGGGTCCCGGTCGGGGAAATGGGTCCCCAGGTCGCCGGCCCCCACCGCCCCCAGGAGGGCGTCGCCGATGGCGTGTGTCAGGACGTCGGCGTCGGAATGCCCCAAAAGCCCCTGGGCATAAGGGATTTCCACCCCGCCCAGGATCAGGGGCCGTCCCGCCACCAGGCGATGGGCGTCATACCCCAGGCCGACTCGCATGTTTTTTTCTCCGCTGCATTGAAAAGATGGCCTCGGCCAGCAGCAGGTCTTCCGGGGTGGTGATCTTCACGTTAAAGGGTGACCCGGGCACCACCGCCACCGGTTGCTCCAGTTCTTCCAGCAAGGAGGCCTCATCGGTGCCATAGAAGTTGCGGCTGTAGGCCTCCGTGAAGGCGCGCCACAACAGGGGCGCCTGAAAGGCCTGGGGAGTTTGGATCTGCCAGATATCGGTGCGCTCCAGGGTCTGATGCACCTTGCCTTCGGGATTCACTCTTTTCAGGGTGTCCTGGGCCGGCAGCCCCAGGACCGCGCCGCCATGGCGCCGGGCCGCTTCTATGACTTGCCGGATCTGCTCCGGGGTCACGAAGGGGCGGACCCCGTCGTGCACCAAAATGATTTCCAGCTCTTCCTCGTTTTGCAAGGCCTTCAGGGCGTGATAGACGCTGTCCTGCCGTTCTTTACCCCCGGGCACCAGCCGCAGCACTTTCTTAAGGTTGAAGGGGGCGATGACCGTGTCCTGGCACAAGTCCAGATCTTGGGGATGGACCACCACCGTGACCTCCCGAATTTCGGGCATGGCTTCGAAGATTTTCAAGGTGTGGGCCAGAATGGGTTTTCCGGCCAGATGCAGATAAGGCTTGGGGATGTACTGTCCCATGCGCTTTCCTACTCCGGCGGCGGCGATAATGGCGGCAATCATGAAGTTTGCGCCTCTAATGGTCCCTGGCAGGAGACCCGACCGGCCCGCCCGGGCAGACGTTGTGAGATGACGGCGGCGGCCGGGATGGCCTCCGGCGCCTGTAACAATTTCCGGGCCCAATCCTCCAGGCGGAAAAACTCCACCCCCCGCTCCCGGCCGCGGGCCAGCAGCCGGGCAAACTCGCCCAGGAAGGGGCCGCCCTCCACTTCGGCATGGACCGTGAGAACCTGGGGGAATCCCCGGTCCAGGCGGGCGAGGACCAGGCTGGTAAAATCCTGGGGGCGGCAGCCGTGGAAACCCAGGAGCTCATCCAGGGTGGGCAGGGTGGTGGGGATTTCCAGGACCGAGGTCACCCGGTTCCCGAAGGCGGGGAAGTAGGGGGTGGCGCCCCGGGTGTCGCTGCCGTAGAGAAAATTCTGGGCTGCCAGGGCGGTGCGGCTGCTCAAACTGCACTGCCAGCCCGGGGCGGCGAAGGCCGCGGCCGGCCGTCCCATGAGCCCGGTATAGGTCTCTTGAGCCTGGGCAATCTCCCAGGCCACTTTTTCCGGCGGGAGATGCAAGAGGTGATCGTGCCAGCGCACGTGGTCGTAGCCGTGTAAACCCACTTCATGGCCGGCGGCGGCCAATTGCGGCGCCAGGTGCGGGGCCGCGGCGCCGATCTGGGGCCCCGGCAGCAGGGTGCCGTAGCACATGGTCTTAAAGCCGTAAAGGGCCGGAGCCCGGGTGCGCCACATTTTCCCCAAAAAACCTCGCTGCCGAAAGATCCGGAAGATGGCCCGGCCGGAGTTGTCAGGGCCCAGGGCCAGGAAGAAGCTGGCCTTGACCTGGTGGGCGTCCAGCACCTCCATGAGGGCGGGCACCCCCCGACAAAAACCCTCCAGGGTGTCCACGTCGATTTTTAAACCCAACCGCCCGGCCACATTATCTCCTGTCGGTTTGCCCCGGTAGGGGCGGGTTTTAAACCCGCCCCTACATTACACCGGCGCCGTCTTGGCCTCCTCCAGGAAGGCGTCCAGGGTGATCGAAAGCGAGGTGCTCAGGTCGGTCACGGGCTCCCAGTCCAGGAGCTCACGGGCCTTGGCGATGGACGGCTTGCGGCTGGTAATGTCCTGGTAGCCTTTGCCGTAGTAGTCCTCGTGGGGGGTCTCGACGATCTCGGAGAAGTCCCCGTCATGCTTATGGTTCGGGTGCGCCTTAAAGAGGGCCAGCAAGAGATGGGCCAATTCTTTTACCGAAGCTTCGTTATGGGGGTTGCCGATGTTGAAAATCTGGCCGTCGGCGACCCCCCCGGGATTTTCGATGATCCGCATCAGGCAGTCGATGCCGTCTTCCACATAGGTGAAGCAACGCTTCTGATAGCCGCCGTCCACCAGTTTGATGGGCTCCCGCTGCAGGAGGTTGAGGATGAACTGGGTCACCACCCGGGAACTCCCTTCTTTGGCGGCATACAGGTCATCCAGCTTGGGCCCGATCCAGTTGAAGGGGCGGATCATGGAGAACTGCAGCCGGCCCTCCTGGCCGTAAGCCCAGATGACCCGGTCCAGAAGTTGCTTGGAGCAGCTATAGATCCAGCGCTGCTTGTGGATGGGCCCCAGCACCAGGGTGGACCCGTCCTCGGCAAACTCCTCATCCGGGCACATGCCGTAAACTTCGGAGGTGGAGGGAAAAATGATGCGGGTGCCGTACTTGACGCACTGGCGGACAATCCGCAGGTTTTCCTCGAAGTCCAGTTCAAAGACCCGCAGAGGCTGCTTGACGTAGGTCATGGGGGTGGCGATGGCCACCAGGGGCAAGACCAGGTCGCACTTCTTGATATGGTATTCGATCCACTCCTTGTTGATGCCGATGTCGCCTTCCAGGAAGTTAAACCGGGGGAGGTTGAGGACCTCATCCAGCTTGTTGGAGTGGAGATCCATGCCGAAGACCTCCCAGTCCCGGGTGGCGAGGATGCGCCGGGTCAGGGCGTTGCCGATGAAGCCGTTGACGCCTAAGATCAGGATCTTCATGTGATAACCGTTATGGTCTTCTCGTTCCCAAGATCAGCTTGGCCCTGGAAGCAGAGCTGCGCGGCAACGGGGTTCCCAAGGGAGAGCTTGGGACCCAGATGGGTAGGGTGGACGCTGCCCACCTTCCGAAAATTGATATCATTTTATGGCGGGCGGTGCCCACCCTACATTCCCCTTGTAGGGGCGGCCTTAGGTGTCCGCCCTTATGAGGGCGCCCCTGCAGGTGCCCCCCTACGACAACTTTTCCCCAACTAAATGTTCCCAGGTG
>Ga0307425_1001263_pt1 | contig 15324 bp, 14 predicted proteins | sample SalMarWE160330MG_FD_202152 | JGI IMG/M metagenome (GOLD analysis project Ga0307425, IMG submission 202152) | Salt marsh sediment microbial communities from the Plum Island Ecosystem LTER, Massachusetts, United States - WE1603-30 | ecosystem: Environmental > Aquatic > Marine > Intertidal zone >... | reverse complement strand
GCCCTAAATGAGCCTGAAAAGGGCAAAATCATTAGACTTACAGAAGACCATGAGCTAATTGCCCCTGATGTTTTGCCGTTTGAAATTGGAAATGCATTAACGGCGATGATGAAAAAAAACACTTTAAAAAAGGAAGAAGTAGCCTCAGCATGGGACATTGTTCAACAGATACCCGTTGATTTGAGACAAACGGACATAAAATCAGCATTAAAAATCGCTACGCAATTCAATATATATGCCTACGATGCTTATTTTTTGGAGTGTGCCAATATTCTCCGAAGCCCGTTATTTACTCTGGACCTCGGGATGAAAAGAGTCGCACACGAAATAGGAATTATTATTTTGGAGTAAAATATTATGAAAGTATATACTTATTCTGAAGCGAGACAGCGTCTTGCAGATGTTCTTAATATCGCCAGAACAGAAGAGGTTATTATTAAAAGGCGTGGTGGAGAAGCTTTTTCAATTATTTTTAGGAAAAGTAAAAAATCACCATTTGATGTTCCGGGCATCAAAACCAAGGCAACCACAAAAGATATACTTGAGGCAGTTCGAGAATCTAGAGAACGATTTGCCGAACAAGTCGTTGAAGATTGACGGGCAGAGACAGATGATTTTGTTTGAAACATTATCTTTTGTTTTTAAATTACCTTACTTTTCTCATCAGAGATACCTCTGCCCGCAACTTAACTCCACGTTAGAATCAGGAGTAATAGAAAAGCATAATGAAAAATTATAACATCTTAATAACTAATGACGACGGTATTGAATCGCCAGGTCTTCGGGCAGCCGTAGAATCAGTATTAAACATTGGAACTGTTACAGTCGCTGCTCCAAGTCATCAGCAAACAGGCGCTGGGCGTGGATTGATCGGAGACAGGCAATCAAGTCTGCAGCGGATTGATTATCAAGTTAATGGTTCCGCGATTAGAGCTTATCATTGTGAGTGCTCTCCTGCGCTTATTGTTACCCATAGCTTAAAAACTATTTTTAAAGAAAGAAAACCTGATTTGCTTGTTTCTGGAATCAATTATGGCGAAAACCTTGGAATTAATATTACACACTCAGGCACCATAGGCGCAGCGTTAGAAGCGTCAAGTTATGGTATACCCAGTATAGCTATATCAAAACAGACTGACATTGACTCCCATCACAAATTTACGGATCAAGACTGGACAACGGCGGTATATTTCTTGAATCGTTTTGCCAAGACTTTATTGAAAGGAAAATTACATGCCGACGTTAATGTGCTGAAGATAGACGTCCCCCGTGATGCAACTCCTTCAACCAAATGGAAAATTACAAAGTTGGCAAAGGCAAGGTATTACTCAAGAATTATCGAAAACGCTACTATACACAGCAAAATATCCGATGGGAAAACAATTATAAATATTGATAAGGAGAACCTTGACCCTAAAACAGATATTTATGCCCTTGTAATTGACAAGCTTGTTTCCATTACACCATTAAGTGTTGATTTGACTTCGCGCATCAAACCATCCGACCTTCAATTGATGCTTGGTTAAAAACAGCGCCTGCTGGTCAGGTGCTCCGCTCGAAGTCAGCAAAGGAGATTGTAAACAGGCATGGCAATTCATGGCCCCGTGTTATTAACAGTAAGTCCGAGGTCAGGATGTAGAAAATTGGGTTTAGTGATGATAAGGGCAATAGTAAAAAGTTTGACCGTCTCGCTTAAAATGGAGTCTAAATGAAGGATATAAGCAAAGTTGCTATCCTGGGTGCAGGGGCGATGGGTGGATCTTTCGCCAGCAAATTTTTTGATACTGGGGATATTTCCACCTCCCTGCTCGCCAAAGGCCAACGTTATGATCGGTTAAAAAGTCAGGGGTTGGTAGTCAATGGAAAAAAGTATTTCGTCCCGGTGACCCACCCTGATGAAGTTACCCAACCCGCTGATCTCATTATTGTGGCTTTGAAAAATCATCATCTTCCGGGTGCGGTTAATGATTTGAAAAATCTGGTGGGAGAGCAGACAACGATTATATCTATAATGAATGGACTCGATAGTGAAGAATTCATAGGCTCGGTCTATGGTATGGAAAAGATGCTTTATACAATTTCCGTTGCTATAGATGCTGTTCGTGAAGGGAATCGGATTACATTTACAAATCCTGGAAAACACTACTTTGGGGAGAAGATTAATACCCATATCAGCCAAAAGATTCGGCGTGTGCAGGCTGCATTCGACCGGGCAAAAATTGCTTATGAAACGCCTGTCGATATGATTCGAATGTTATGGTGGAAATTCATGGTCAATGTTGGGATGAATCAGGCATCGGCTGTGATGCGAGCGCCATACGGGGTTTTTCAATCATCGCCACATGCTAAAGAACTAATGGAAGCTCTGATGCATGAGGTGGTCGTATTGGCCAAGGCTGCCGGCATTGATCTGGTAGAAAAGGATATTGATGATTGGTACGGTTTTCTTAACACCCTGTCTTCTGTTGGTAAAACCTCAATGTTGCAGGATATTGAGGCCGGGCGCAAGACAGAGGTGGAGATTTTTGGCGGAAAGGTAGTTGAATTGGGCAAAACTTACGGTATTCCTACTCCGGTGAACGAAACCTTGCTGCGAATAATTCGAGTACTTGAGGTTATCAATGATAGTGTCGTGTCCCAAAAGTAAATTAGAAAAATCAATCAAGTTTTGTGTATCGAAGAAGTAAGTTTAAAATACGAAATCCGAATATCGAAGCTCGAAAGAAACCCTAATTTTCAAATGACAAAAATTTAAAACATGTTTAGAGCATTTGAGATTTGAATTTCGATATTGTTTCGAATTTCGTATTTCGTGCTTAGAATTTATTACTAAGAAAAGAAAACGATTAGACAGTCTGATTGATTTTTTTATTTCATTATTAAACCCTTTCCTTAAATTCCTCACCCAGCAGACCTTCCGGACGGACAAGCAGCACCAGGATAATAATCAGGAAAGCGAAGGTGTTTTTGAAGGCTATGGAAATGAAACCACCTGCCAGGCTTTCCGAAACTCCGAGGATAAGGCCGCCGACTATGGCTCCCGGCAGGCTGTTTAATCCGCCCAGAATAGCGGCTGCAAAACCCTTGAGAAATGGTTCCAGCATAAAGAAGGGATCAAGGAGCAGGGTCGGTGCCAGAAACAGTCCCGCCAGGACGCCTAAGAGTGCGGCCAATCCCCAGCTAAGGGCAAGGATCCCGCGCGTGGGGATTCCCAAGGTCTGGGCAGCGGGAAGGTTTTCTGATGTTGCGCGCATGGCCAATCCAATCCTTGTCTTTTGCACCAGCAGATAGAAGAGGACGCAAGCAAGTAGACCGATGCCAAAGGTGCCCAGGCTCAACTCGCTTATTACGATATTGCCAAGCCGGTAGAGCTTGGTGTCTGACAATGGGAAGGGAAAAGAATGAGGCTCTGTTCCGCCGAAGTATGAAATGAGGCCCTGAAGGATCAGTCCTAGCCCGACGGTGAGTATGATTTGGCCCAGTTGTGTGGCCTCACGCCGCTGAGCCGGCACCAGCACGAAGAAATAGAAGGTCATGGCCAGGACTGCCCCAAAGAGCAGGGCAAGTATGAAAGCGGGCCAATAGTTAAGATTGAGTCCCAGGAGGGCAAAGGCAAAAAAGGTACCTGCAGTTGTGATATCACCGTGGGCAAAATGAAGAATGCGGGTGGAGCGGTAGATCAGTGCCAACCCCAGGGCCACAAGGGCATAGATGCTGCCTGTAGAAAGGCCTGAAATTGCGTACTGAAGGAATTGTGTCATCTGTTTTTCCTCTCAGGAGCCTTTAGTGAAGCCTCAGCTTCGTTAACGAAACGGCCAGTTTCGAAAATATAATCTCATCTTGAACCACCTGCCGTAAAGTCCCAATGGTTCGAAGATCAACACTATGAGTATGGTCACGCCGTATACTACGGGCACCATTTCCCTATATGCGCTGAATGCCTGGGGCACTAAAATGACAAAAGCTGCTCCCATGATCGAGCCTTCTACCGACGCAAGGCCACCGATTATGACGGCTACAAAAAGTGTTATGGCCTCCATAAAGGTGAACATATTGGGTTCCAGGTATCCCAGGAAAAGGCCGTAAAGCCCTCCCTGAACTCCTGTATAAAACGAACTGATGGCAAAAGAAAGCAACTTGTAGCGAGTCAGGTTTACGCCAATAACCTCCGCGGCAATGTCATTGTCACGGATGGCAATAAATGCACGTCCCATATAGGAAGAGATGATGTTATATGAGATCAGGGTGAATAAAAGGGCGATCAGAAAATTGAAATAGTAATAAAATGTGATCCGCGACAGGCCGAAAAGCGGGATGAGTTTTTGAATGATCAGACCCATGCGTCCTCCAGAGAGTACCTCTGAATTAACAAAGACCTGATATACGGCAACAGCGAACCCTAAGGTGGCAATTGCCAAGTAGGGTCCCTTAAGACGGAGAGAGGGAAAGCCGACCAACAGCCCAAACAGTCCGGCCATCAGGCCCGCACAGACAAGTCCTATGGGCCATGGGATACCGAGACGACTCAAGTGCCCGAATGTGAATGCACCGATGGCCAAAAACCCTGCCTGGCCAAAGGAGATCTGACCCGTGTAGCCGATGAGAAGGTTTTGCCCCTGAACGCCTATGGTGTAAATAAAGATTATCGAGAAGACATATGTTATATGTTCCGGGGCATACCAGGGGAGTAAGAGCAAGGCCAGCACTAAGGCCCCTACCCAGATACGGGTCCAGGGCTTGCGTATGAGCTGGAGTTCCTCTTTGTAGCTTTCGATAAGATCCATCCCTGCTTATCCTTCGTACATCTTCTCGATCATGTCCGCATAACGCTTCTCCAAGAAACGCCGCTTGACTTTCTTGGTTGGAGTTACGTCCCCATCCTCTTCATAAAATCGCCTGGGCAATAATTGGAATTTCTTTATAGTTTCCACCCTTGCAAGGGTTTTATTCACCTTTGAGACTTCCTTTTCAATGAGCTTTGTTATCTCGGAATTTTGTGTCAGGTCGGCAAATGTGCTGAAAGGGATGCGGTTGTCCTGGGCATGTTTTGTAACGTTATCTTCATCGATAAGAATAAGGGCTACCAAGTATTTCCGGCCGTCCCCTATAACCACGGCATCCTGTATATAAGAACTGAATTTTAATTTGTTTTCAATGAAAGCAGGGGTGACGTTCTTGCCGCCCGCTGTGATGAGAATGTCCTTCTTCCGGTCCATGATTTTTAGGAAGCCGTCTTCCATTACTCCCACGTCGCCCGTATGAAGCCATCCGTCTTTGATGGTCTCGGCAGTGAGATCCGGGTCCTTGAAGTATCCCTTGAATACGCCCGGGCCTCTGGCCAAGATCTCCCCGTCTTCTGCTATCTTTACCTCTATTCCAGGTATTGGCTCCCCCACGTATCCCCAGCGCGGCCGGTCCAATCTTTGGACGGCAATAACACCTGTGGACTCAGTCTGGCCGTAGCCCTCTCTCAAGGGTATGCCAAGGGCGTTGAAATACTCAAAAAGTTCTGGAGAGGCGGGGGCTGCCCCGCATACGGCTAAGCGAACCCGATCAAAGCCCAACTGTCTTTTCAAGTGGTACAGAACAAGCCAGTACATGGGCCAGTATAGGAAAGCCATCCAGAATCTTTCCCGGCTCCCCTTTATTGTGCGTACATAACGAAGGCCGACTTTAACTGCAATGCCGTACATGGTTTTTTTTACAATTGTTGAATCAGACATCTTTATCATGATCATTGAGACAAATTTTTCCCAGATGCGTGGCACACTGCAGAAAATTGTGGGGGAGACTTCTCTTAGATTCAGGGCTAAGGTGTCAAGACTTTCCACGAAATTGACCGTCCCGCCATACCAGATGGCCCCGAACACGGATATGAGGTTTTCGTAGATGTGGGCCAGGGGAAGGTAGGAGAGCATTTCGTCAGTCTCTCGAAACGGATTGGCCTCCATGAAGGATTCCGTCAGTTTAAGGATATTGTAGTGGGAGAGCATGGCTCCTTTGGGCCTGCCCGTCGTGCCCGAGGTATAGATAATCATAGCCGTGTCATCGGTTTTGATATTTTTCAACCTGTCCGCCAAGCTTTCGGGATGGTCATGGAGATACTCCCGGGCCTTTTCAATAAACTCGTCGAAAAAAATGATCTTTTCGTGCGAAAAGCCCCACAGTCCCTTTGGATCCCAGACCACAACGCGGGTCACCTTTAGGTTGTCAATTATCTGTAGGACCTTATCTACCTGCTCTTCATTTTCAACGAAAAGGACCTTGGATTCGGAATGGCCGACAATATATTCAACCTCTTCCGCAGAAGAGGTTGGATACACACCGCACGTAGAGCCACCCGCGGTCATGGATGCCAGGTGGCAGATCGCCCATTCAGGCCTGTTGTCGCCCAATATGGCAACCCTGTCTCCCGGCTTCAGCCCTAGGGCCAGTAGCCCGGCGGCCACCTCACGGACCTGTTGACCGTATTCGGTCCAGGTGATCCGGTTCCAGATTCCGTAATCTTTGTGCCTGAGGGCTACACGGCCCTTGAAGTGATCTACCTGGTGGAAAAAGAGGCTGGCAAAGTTGGTTGCCTCGTGCTGTATCACCATGTCCTCCTTTTCTTGTACAAACGCCACCCCTTGGGGGAAACCGTCTCCCCTCCCAGACCGAGGTAGAGCTCCTGCACGTCCTCGTTTTCCTGCAGTTCCTTGGAGGTACCTTCCAGCACGATTCGTCCGGATTCCATTATATAGCCGAAATCTGCAATACGCAGGGCCAGCTTGGCATTTTGTTCAACTAAAAGGATAGTTGTGCCGGCCTTGCTTATTTGCGAAAGGGCGTCGTATACGTGTCGGGCCACCAGGGGTGCTAGCCCGAGAGAGGGTTCATCTAACATGAGGAGCTTGGGGCGTCGGAGCATGGCGCGCGCCATTGCCAGCATCTGCTGTTCTCCGCCGGATAGGGTTTCAGCCTGTTGCTTTGCGCGTTCCTTGAGAATGGGGAAAAGACGGAATATAAACTCAAAGTCATCCCGGATGCCTTTATCCTTTCGGCCCCAACATCCGAGATCCAGATTTTCCTTTACATTCAGTTCTCTGAACAGGCCTCGATCTTCAGGAACATAAACGATTCCTAAGCGGGAGACACGCTCCGGGGCTAATCGGTGGATGCGCTTGCCCATGAACTGGATGGTGCCCTTATTGGGCTGGTCCTTTAGGAGACCGGCAATGGTCTTGAGTAACGTGGTCTTTCCGGCGCCATTCGGCCCCAGGACCGTAAAGACCTCCTTTTCCTTAACCTCTAAGGAGAGACCCTGGAGAGCGTATATCCGGTCATAGTAAAGGGTTTCAATGCTTGCTATTTTGAGTAAAGGGGTCATGTCTTCCTGTTATGTCAATCAGGGAGGTCCGCCTACTACTAAATCGCATGAGGCTATTCATCTCCTAAATAGGCCTTGACCACCTCGGGTGTCCGTTGAACGTCCTCGGGATTGCCCTGGGCAATTTTCTTGCCGTAGTCTAAGGCTATCATACTGTCGGCCAACTTGGATGCGATCCGCAGGTCATGCTCCACCAGCAGTATGGCCGTCCTGTATCTGCCGCGGATTTCATTGATTCGGTATGCGGTCTCTTCCTTTTCCTCCGATGTCAATCCTGCAATGGGCTCATCTAACAGGAGCAGTTGGGGCTCCATGGCTAGGGCACGGCCCATTTCCACTCGTTTCTGAACCCCGTAAGGACAGTCTGAAACGCGGGCCTGCCTGTAGGCCTGAAGATCCAGAAAATCAATGATTTCTTCCACTACCTCCCTGTGGCGAAGTTCCTCGCTCCGCAAACGCAGGAATGCATGAAACGGTTTTTTTTTGAACTTGATATGTCTTCCAAGAAGAAGATTATCCAAAACAGTCATATGAAGGAAAAGGCGCAGGTTTTGAAATGTACGGGCGATACCCTTCCGGGCTATGGAATCGGGAGAGAGCCTTTCGAGGCTCTCTCCCTGAAACAGAATTTCTCCGCCGTCCTTTTTGTAGACACCGGAGATGCAGTTAAAAAGGGTTGTTTTCCCTGAGCCGTTCGGGCCAATGACGGACAAGATTTCTTCTTGTCGCATTGTCAGGTCAATACCGGCCAGGGCCTGGATACCCCCAAAACTGATTAATAGCCCGTTTATGTCCAGAAGAGCCATATCTTTAAAAATGGGCCTTGTGGATGGTAAACGGCTCAAGAGCGACAACTTTCCCTTTTCTGAACTGGCCCATTCGCGAGGCATTATTACCATGTCTCCGATCGGGGCCGTAAGTTACCGGTGCGCCGAGATTCTGGGGCTTCCAATTATTGATCATCTCCATTCCTTTGACCAAGGACTCCGGCGTGAGATTGCGCCCGGCATAGCTTATTCCCTCAACAAAATGCATCATTGAGGCAGCGCCGAAGAGTGCGAGATACTCCCTGCCTGCAAGTTTAGGATTGTATTTTTTCATGATGTCGGCAACACGGTCAGCCTGGGGATCAGATCCCGGTTGACCTGAATTCCCGGGAAGAGCAACATAAGTGCCTTCCCACGTTGGTCCGGCAATTTTATACATGATGGGGTCTCCCAGGGTAAATGTGGTCAGGACCTTGGGTTGGTAACCGATCTTGGCAATTGCCTTTGTTATGAGGGCACCGTGCGTTGGTGTTGGATAAATAATAAGAGTGTCGGCACCGGACTCCTTGAGTTTAAGTGCATGGGTGCCCAGGGCCCTCTCGGTCACCTCGTAAGGGACGGCCCCCGTAAGTTCCGCTTTTCCCTTCATGGCATCCAGGGCCTTTTTGATTCCGGACAGAGCCATTTTGCCGTAATCGTCATTCTGGTAAAATAGGGCAATTTTCTTTGAGGACAGCTTGTTCACAGCGTATTTTGTTATATACTCGGACTCGTCCTCATAATCCGGGTAGGCGATGAAGATGTTTTTGAGCCTGTCCTTGGGCAATCGGGCCCAGATTCTGATATCGCCGTATGCCGTGATTAACGGGACATTGTTGTCAGGGAAAAAATCCTTGGCAACATTACAGATTGCGGTTCCGAGGAGCCCGACAATAGCAAAGACCTTGCCTTTCATTTCTTGGAGGTTTGTGATCGCTCGTGTTGGGTTATATCCGTCATCCTTCAGAATAACCTTGATCTTCCGACCATAAACTCCGCCCTGATCATTGATGTGTTGAGCCCATGCCATTCCGCCAAGCCCTGTGACTCCCCAGAGGGCTGCTGGCCCGGAAAGTGGAGTGGTCCAGCCCACTACCACTTCGGTGTCTGTAACACCGGGGACATTTTGCTTGGCAATGCCTATGGAGGGAACGGTAAGGATAAAAACAAGCAGGATTCCAATCCAAAACAATTTCTTGCTCATGACGACCTCCTTATTAGAAAAAGGATTAATAAGATTGATGAGTGCTCCATACCCTGCATTCGTTGGCTAAAGGTAGCCCTTAAAGCTTTAGAACGGTCTTATATTAATAAAAAGTCTTGGTTTTACTTGAAAGACTGAAAGCTTAGCTCTTACCGATTATTTAAAAGACAGGTGTCGGATATATTTTTTCGGAATGAAATGTATCTTATAAAAATCTTTTAAGATTAAAGTATATTCATAGTTGATTGATACGTCAATCGTTTTTATGTGACAGAATTTGTCCGGATTTGGTAGCCTCTTTAATATCCCTTAATTATTTTTAAATATGGACGAAAAGACTACACTATGAATGATATTCAGGATATAATGTTGTCTTCATTAAGATTTTGTCGACTTTTAATTGAGGCGAGGCAAATGACCAGAGAGTATTCCCTCGAGCTGAAGAGGGAATTCGAGTCCATTTCCGGGAAGTATGTATTAGAAAAAGAAGTCACTATCGAAGTTGATGGGAAAGCAGTTCTCTATGTAGTAGGAAATGCAATTGTCGATTCATCGTGTTGTGGTGTCGGAGGATGCCGGTATGCCCTTGTACCAGGATATGTGCAGAGAATTAAAACGCGAAAAAATGACAGTGGCTTGTGGGTTTCAGAAGTGGAACCGGTTGTCAACCCTAAATCCCGGAAAGAGATCACACAGCTTATAAAACAGAAAGAATGGGTCACCCAGGTACAGTTCTGGGATTGAAGTGGTTTATAATGCAACGTATTAGAATGCATGAATGGAGGATTAGGCGAGATGAAGGGGATTACTGACTATGGGGTTTATTTACCCTACTACCGTTTGAAACGTGAGACTATTTTCAGGGCCATGAGCTGGTTTAATCCCGGTACTGCGGGAATGGCAAAAGGTGAAAAGACAGTGGCAAATTACGATGAAGACAGCCTTACTATGGCTGTGGCTGCCGGACTCGATTGTCTGAAAGATATGGACAGAGAAAAGATTGATGCCCTCTTTCTTGCCTCTACAACGTTGCCATATAAAGAGAGGGGAAATGCGTCAATTGCCAGTGCGGCCTTGAATCTTTCTTCCAATATCAGAACAGCCGAGTTCACTGGGTGTTTGAAGTCGGGAACAACAGCACTTATTTCGGCCCTGATTGCGCCTGATCCGGAAACAACTATGATCTGTGTTTCAGATTGTCGTCTTGGCAAGGCCGGTGGGACCCAGGAACAGCTGTTTGGAGACGGTGCGGCCGCGATTGCAGTGGGAAATGAAGGCGTTATTGCCAGGCTTGTCGGGCACTATTCAGTCTCATATGATTTTGCAGATCAAAGACGAATGGACTGGGATAGATTTGTCCGGGGCTGGGAAGAGAGATGGATTCGAGATTCCGGCTATTCTAAAATGATCCCGCAGGCCGTTAAGGGTCTTTTGACCCAATGCAGTGTTGAGCTAAATGACCTGGCGAGGGTGATTTATTCGCCCCTAAGCATGAGAGATCATATGGCTATGGCCAAGCTTTTGGGTCTGGAATCCGGGCAGATTCAGCCGCCTTTGATTGAATCGGTAGGAAATACCGGATCGGCCCATCCTCTGCTCATGCTGATCGGAGCTTTAGAGGAGGCCCAGCCCGGCGAAAAAATCCTTGTAGCGAGCTTTGGGAGCGGCAGTGATGCGCTACTGTTTGAGGTGACGGATGAAATAAGAAGATTCAAGTCAAGGAATAAACTGAAAACCAATCTTGATTATAAAGGTGAACTCGAAAACTATACAAAATACCTCTCTTTTAAGGGTATGCTGCCAAAAGAGATAGGAATACGCGGTGAAGAGGTTGCCCCAACCAGCCTTTCACTTTCGTGGAGGGAACAGAATGCTGTTTTGAGGCTTGTTGGCTCAAGATGCAAGGCCTGCGGCACCCCGCAATTTCCCAGGGACCCCGTATGCATCAATCCTGAGTGTGGGGCCGTGGATCAAATGGAGGATTATGCTTTTTCAGATAAAACGGGGGTCCTTTTCACCTATACTGCGGATCACTTAGCCTATTCGGAAGATCCCCCGGCCCTTTACGGCATAGTGGATTTTGAAAGGGGAGGGAGATACTGGTTTGATATTACAGATTGCCGGCTTGAATCGCTGGAGGTCGGGAAACCCCTTCAGATGACTTTCAGGAGAAGATATCTTGATATAGGTCGCAGTGTGGCAGGCTATTTCTGGAAGGCAATGCCATTCAAGGGTTGATATTTTTCGCGGAAAGAGGGCTGAAGATAAATTTAGAATTGCCGCAATAATATGTTCGAAAAGTATGAAGAGTTCAAAAGGGAGAAGTAACGATGGCAGAAGGTATAAAGAATAAGGTGGCAATAATTGGCATGGGTTGTACCAGGTTTGGGGAACATTGGGATCGAAGCGCTGAATCCTTAGCTGTTGAGGCCTTCGAGGAGGCAATAGATGATGCGGGGATTGAAAAAAAAGATATTAATGCGGCCTGGCTTTCTACCTGTTTTGATGAGGGTAATGTGGGGAAAAGCGCCATACCTCTTGCCGCAGCCCTAAAACTGCCGTATTTACCTATAACGAGAGTAGAAAACTTGTGTGCTAGCGGCACCGATGCTGTCAGAGGTGCCTGTTATGCCGTAGCATCAGGGGCCTGCGACATAGCCCTGGCAGTAGGTGTCGAAAAGCTGAAGGATATCGGCTACGGCGGGCTGCCCGATTTCAGCCAGCTCCGGGGTATATATAATCGGCAGATATTTCCGAACCAGACTGCTCCCGGCCAGTTCGCCATGCTGGCCAACAAATATTTCAATCGATACGGCCTCACCCGGGAGGAAGGCAAAAGGACCATCGCAAAGATTTCCGCGAAGAGTCATGCAAACGGCGCATTGAATCCCAAAGCACATCTCAGGAGGAAGGTCGATGTGGAGACCATTATGAATGCGCCAATGATTGCCGATCCTCTAGGTTTGTTCGATTGCTGTGGCGTGACCGAGGGTGCCGCGGCCGCTATTGTAGTACGGGCAGACAAGGCCAAGGACTTCCGTCCGGATCCTCTTTATGTCAAGGCTCTTCAAATAGCTGTCAGTCCCGAAGAGGAGTACAGATTTCAGGAATGGGATGGGACTCATGTAGAGCCCACTTATCGTTGCGGCATGAGGGCATACGAAGAGGCCGGCATTAAGAACCCCAGAGAAGAGCTCAGCATGATGGAGGTGCACGATTGTTTTTCCATCACCGAATTGGTCACATATGAGGACTTGCAGATTTCACCAAGGGGAAGGGCCAAAGAGGATATTGACGAGGGCTTTTTTGAGCTGGACGGAAAAATCCCGTGCCAGAGTGATGGCGGATTGAAGAGTTTCGGGCACCCCATCGGGGCTTCGGGTATAAGAATGATCTATGAGGTATATAAGCAACTCCAGGGAAAATGCGGCGAACGGCAGATAAGAGAACCCCGGCTCGGTCTCACCCATAATCTTGGGGGTTTTCCGGCGAACTGTGTGATTGGGATGACGATCTGGGGAAATGAACTGTAATTAGGGAGTTTCAATACCCGCCCATTGCTTTTGTCATTCTGGCGTAGAGCTTGCACCAGCGAAGAGAGGCGCGGGAACCCAGCTATTTTCAAGGAGGGTTAGGGTTTCCGGGGTCGTTCAGAATGCATAGCAGTAAATTGCGGCATGTATGGAAAGTCCCGGCAAGAAAGGCAATTGAGTCATGAAAACCGAGAAATTGGATCGAGAAAACCTCAGAAATATACTGCTTACAAACTGGATGACCCACGATGCCCTGTGGTATGGTGAATTGGCGTCAAGGTTCGGGATGGCCGAGGCCAGCCCTATGAATCTCAGGGTGTGTAGAAAGCTGGGAAGAATCGAGTTCGGTCGGTTAATGAAAACGGCCGGGGTAACGCAACCGCGGGATATGGTGGAGTACCGGGAGATCTTCGAGTTAGGGAAGCAGGTCTTTTTCCCGGATTTCATGAGCGTTGAGATCCTATACCCTGAAAAAGATACACAGGTGTTTCAGGTTATTGACTGTTTTGCCCATAGGGGTATGGAAAAGGCGGGGCTTATTTCCGATTATGAGTGCGGGATATTTGAGCGAATCGAGGGATGGTTTGATGCGATGGGCCTGGAATACAAGCGGACTCCCGATCTCAGTCGATGTCTGAAATTTAAGGGGGAAGATTGTACGGTCACCGTCAAGTTTAAATTTTAATGCGATTTTTGAAAAGAGATCGCCAAGGCCATGGCGTGGCAGTCAGTGAGCGGGCGTGAAACAAATTTCGCCGTCGATAAGTCATAAAAAAGACTAGGCCGAGAAGCCCGGAACCGAAGAAAAGGTTTCAAAGCCATGCTGCCTATACTGGGGATTCTTTATTGATATTTTTCCCTTAAGAAGGGAAATAATGCGAGAGGAGAATAAGCCATGTTGCAAGACATACTTTTGACCGATGAGGAGAGGGCATTAAAACAGGAGGTCAGGGATTTCGTAAAAAACGAGGTATCCCACGAGCTGGTAAAAAAGATGGACCGGGATGAAATCACGTATCCCAGGGAATATGTGCAGGCATTAGGGACACGCAATCTTTTGGGCCTGAGATTTTCACCGGAATACGGTGGCCGTGGATTGCCCTGGACTGCCGAGATAGCAGCCCTGGAGGAAATAGGGGCCTTGGGCATGGCACTCTCATGTGCCTTTGCCATGCCGTCCATTGTGGGCGAGGCGCTTCATACTTTCGGTTCTGAAGAGTTAAAGAAAAAATTTTTGGTGCCCATGCTAAAGGGCGAGCTTGTTTCTGCCGAGGCACTGACCGAACCACGGGGCGGGTCAGATTTTTTCGGCGCCACAACAATCGCGAAACTGGAAGGTGATTACTTCATGGTAAAAGGTCAGAAGCGCTTTGTTGTGGCGGCGAGTGGTGCGGATTTTTTTGTCGTTTACTGCAAAACCAACCCGGAGGGCAAGCCTCATGATCGTATCAGCCTCCTGCTTATCGAGGCGGACAGGGAAGGTGTTGAGGCCAAGCACCTTTACGGTCTTATGGGAACGAGGGGTGGCGGCACAGGGCGGCTTATTTTCCGGGACGTAAAGGTCCCTGCTTCCAACCTCATCGGCGAACTCAATCAGGGTGCCCAGATCTTCAACTCCATGATGATCCCGGAACGGCTGACTTCGGGTGCAGGGTCATTAGGTCTGGCACGTGCCGCGCTTGAGGTTGCTACGCGTTACAGTAACCGGCGATATTCATTCGGGAGGAAAATCCGCGATTATCAGGCCATAAGTTTCAAGGTTGCGGACGCTATCACCCAGTTGGACGCAGCCCGGGCACTGACACATGCGGCGGGCAGGGCTGCAGACGCCCAACTTCCATCGGCCCGCCGTCTTGTGAGTGAGGCAAAAAAGTTCGCTACCGATATGTGTTGGGATGTCTGCAATGAGTCAATGAGAATAGTGGGCGGCATTGGTTATACAAATGTTTTCCCCATTGAAAAGATTGTCAGGGATGCAAGGCTCGCACAGATATGGACCGGCACAAACGAGATAATGAGTCTGCTTGTCCAGCACGAGTATTACAAAGAATTGCTCAATGATCCCAATCCGCCGCGGATGAGTGAGGAAGATGCTGAAGAGGGCCACTTAGAGGATGAAAAAGTGTATGAAGATGATGAAATGTGGACAAAAGGATGGTGATTAAATTATAGGGTTGCCCTGTTCATTTAAAAATGAACCTTGATATGATTTCCTTCATTATCTCCTGGGTGCCCCCGCCGATGGATAGAATCCTGTTGTCCCTGTAGAGTCTCTCCACCAGGTATTCCCGCATGTAGCCGAATCCACCATGTATCTGGACGGCATCATATGTGACCTTATCACTGACCTCGCAGGAGAAATTTTTGGCCATTGAAATTTCCTTGATTTGGTTTTTCCCCGCATCTATTTTGGCT
>Ga0307425_1001260_pt1 | contig 15327 bp, 11 predicted proteins | sample SalMarWE160330MG_FD_202152 | JGI IMG/M metagenome (GOLD analysis project Ga0307425, IMG submission 202152) | Salt marsh sediment microbial communities from the Plum Island Ecosystem LTER, Massachusetts, United States - WE1603-30 | ecosystem: Environmental > Aquatic > Marine > Intertidal zone >... | reverse complement strand
AGGGCATGATGGTATATTTATTCACCATATGGTGGGGATGAAAGGATTCTTTCGCCTTCCGCAAACCCTCTATGCCCAGATCCTGTTCCCGGTTGATGTACTTCATATTGTACCATGTGTTGCTGCAAAACAGTTGGTTTATGGCACTATATAGGCCTGGTATATCTGGATTGGCCTTCTCAATATGAATGACTGCCGTATCCGTATTTAGAGACTCTCCCAACGAAAAGGCCTCGATCTTGGAGTCGATCTGAATAGCACCTCCCCTATAATAGAGCTCCTCATAGTGGGTTAAGGCTTCATATATCGCGTAATCCTCGGAAAGAAGGCCGGGATTGTCGACGCATTCCTTGATCTGGCACCATTTCTCCTGCATATCCAAGAAACACTCCACTAGTTCCATATCCAACACCCGGTATTCAAACTGGTAATTTTTCAAAAATCGGTTCAGGAGATTTTTTTTTCGATGGTACTTTCTTCCATATAGCTGGATGAGATCGGATGTGTTATATACATAATCGCTATTATCTCGATCAAGAAAAGAGGAATAACGGTCATGATCTACATATTTTTTGACGAATTCTTCACTCGCCCTGCAGATCTTAACTTTATGGGTGATATTCTTAAGTCGATCGCATAATTTTTCGAGGGCGCCGATTTTTTCTCCCGGACCAATAGGAGGTAATCCAAATGGGGTGGTTCCCTCAGGTTGAAGGATAATCAGGAGATAACTTTTCCACTGGACCCAACTGGGATGATAAAGGTGACGCCAGATAAAGAGATTTGTAAAAGTCAATTCAGAGGTGTGGGGAGGGTCCTCATGAAGGAAATGGTCAAAGATCTCTTTGTGCTCTATCTGAATGGGTTTGAAATTATCCTTTAACATAGTTTGCCTGCGGTCTGGTCCTCTCGGCGGGCTCTATCATCGAGATAATATCCCAATTGAGCGAAAACGCTCAATTGATAGTCGCCGGTTGTCAGTTGGCAGGAAACGGAATTGATCGGATTTTTACAACACTGAATCCTGGCCCTGACAACTCCCTAATCGAGTATCGCCTAAATTAGGGTAGGATTTCAGGTGTCTGGAAATGCGAGACGAATGCCTATGTCTTTTATTTGTTCCAGCCCTCCCGACAGTCACTCATAAGAGGCATCGCCATTCGCTTGAAGTCGACCGAATTATTTTGAAGAGGGCTAAACTGATACATCTTTTTAGCTTTTTCAGCGCGTCCTATAGCCACAACCTATCCCTTTGGCCAGACCCTTTTGAAGGCAGATTCCGGAAAGAAGCAATAGGGGCAATTCTCGGGCGGTTCATCCCCATAGTGGATGTAGCCGCACATGCGACATCTCCAGGCCGTTATTCCCTTCTTCTCCTTTGGCATTTGAAGATCCGTTTTCCTGGCCATGGGCAGGTCTTCCATAGGTGGCATCACGGGTTGATAGGTGCTCATGGCGTGTCCTGAGACGATCATTCGTTGGATCTCACTGGTTCCCTCGTAGATGGTGAAAAGGCGAATGTCTCGCAACAGTTTCTCAACGGGAAACATCTTGGTATATCCATAACCGCCAAATATCTGGAGCGCCTCATTACCAACCTCAAGGGCGGTTTCCGTTGCATAGAATTTGGCCATAGATGCGGAGACAGTGGGGTCTAAGCCGTTATCAAATTCCCACGCGGCCTTCCAGACCAAAAGGCGTGAAGTCTCTACCTTCTGATACATTTCAGCGATCTTGAACTGGATCGCCTCAAAGTTGGCAATTTGTGTCCCAAAGGCCCGGCGCTTTTTGGCATATTCAATCGCAAATTCCATCGCCGAACGGGCCGCGCCGACAGCAAAGGCACCAATGGCAGGACGGGTGTGCGAGAATGTTTTCATGGCCAGGACAAAGCCTTCGCCCGGAGGGGCAATCATATTCCCTTCAGGCACTCTCACGTCTTTAAAGTTTATCCCAGCGGTATTGGAACAGCGCTGCCCTAGCTTGGGAATGCGTCTGCCGACGGAGACCCCTTCCCAATCTTTCTCAACCAGAAAGGCGCATATCCCTGCATGCTCGGATTCAGGCTCAACCGTGGCAAAGACACTGATATAATCTGCTAATCCAGCATTGGTTATCCAATACTTTGTGCCGTTTAAAATGTAATCATGGCCGTCTTTTTTGGCCTTCAAGTGCATACCGCTAACATCAGAGCCCATGCCGGGTTCGGAGGTGGCAAAAGAGATGAGTTTGAATTCTCTTGCTATTTTCGAGAGATATTTTTCCTTCAGTGTCTCATTCTTCGAAAGTATGAGCGGCTCCGTGCCTAGTGAGTTGACAAATATAGATGTGGACAAACCGGGACATGCGGCTGCAATTTCCTCGGTTATTATCACTCCTTCAATAAGCCCTTGACCTCGGCCTCCGTAATGGGTGGGGATGGTTCCACCCATGATACCGGCTTCAAAGGCCCTCTCCAGTATAAACAGTGGCGTCTCATCTCTTTCGTCATAGTGCCAGGCCACAGGCAGGATTTCATTGTGAGCAAACTCTCGAGCTATGCGCTGGAGTTCCAGTTGTTCAGGGGTGAGGGTAAAATTTAACATCACAGAACCTCCAAGACGTGAAATTGCCTTTGCTTCCCGTTATGATCCTGGGAAGCAGGCATTTCACCTGCAGAGTCGGCCCGGCACCCGGGAATCAGCATCCCAGGTGCTGGACAGGATTGGTGTCAAAACGACCAGGTTGATGAACGAATTATTGATTGAAATCCGCTTTTTCGAGTAGAACTATAATGGATGATATCCTTGGGTGTCAAGAGACAATGGGCACATCATATTTCGGATAGGGACAATCAATGGCCGAGCTGAGATTCGGTTATTCAGTGATTTTCGACAAGGTGGATAGTGGCTGAATAAATTTGGCTTGACTTCATTAACTGAATAATCTAAAAAAATATTCATGTTCTTTTGGCCCTCTTTTCTCAACCGGTTTATGTCGATTTTCGCGCACCCAAAACCGTAACAAGTCCTCGCGCATCGCAGGGTCTCCTGGCCAAGGGAACGGGCAACGGGGCGGAGGTGGGGAAAAGAGAATCGTATATATTTGTCAAAAATGCAAGAGAGAACAATGTCATGGGCGTAATAGAATCAAGAATAGATACCCGTTCAGATGAATACAAGAAGAATTATGAGGCCATGGAAGTCCTGGTCGAAGACCTGCAACGCGAGCTGAAGAGGGCGCGTGAAGATCGGTCCCAAAAGGCGTTGGACAGGCTGGCCCAGTCCGGTAAGCTGCCTGCCCAGAAAAAGCTTGAACTTCTTCTTGACAAGAACACTCCCTTTCTGGAAATCGCCCCTTTGGCTGCCAAGGACATGTACGATGGAAAGATTCATGGTGCGGGGCTTCGGTCAGGGATCGGAGTGGTGCAGGGCAGGGAGATGATAGTAGGCGTCAATGACGCCACCATTAAGGGAGGTGCAGCATACCCCATTACCGCCAAGAAGACCCTGCGCCTTCAGACCATTGCCATGGAAAATCGTCTGCCGTCCGTTAGCCTCGTTGATTCTGCCGGGGCATATCTTCCTCTTCAGTCCAAGATGTTTCCGGACATTGATGGTGGTGGAAGGATTTTTTACAACCAGGCCATCATTTCCAAGATGGGTATTCCCCAGATAGTTGCTGTGATGGGACTTTGTACGGCAGGGGGGGCCTATGGCGTTGCCATGAGTGACGAGATCGTCCATGTCAGGGGTCACGGGGCAATCTTCCTAGGCGGCCCGCCCCTGGTGAAGGCCGCGACTGGTGAAGAGGTGACTGCTGACGAACTGGGGGGGCCTGAATTACACTGCATGGAATCCGGGGTATCGGATTACATTGCCGAAGATGACGCCGAGGCCATTTCCATTATTCGTGAAATTGTGAAGAACCTGCCGAAAAACGAAAAAAGCCGGCTATCCATGGCGGAGCCCAGACCCCCGATCTATGATCCCAAGGAGATCTATGGAATTGTCAGCCGCGATCTGGCTACGCCGTTTGAAATACGTGAAGTGATTGCCCGCATAGTGGATGGAAGCGAGTTCCTGGAATTCAAGGAACTGTACGGCACGACCCTGGTTTGCGGATATGCCCATATTCACGGCTATCCAGTGGGAATCTTAGGCAACAACGGGGTGCTGTTTCCGGACAGCGCTGAAAAGGCCACACAGTTCATTCAGATATGCGACAGGCGCGAGATCCCTCTCGTATTTCTCCAGAACATCAGTGGGTTCATCATAGGCCGGGAATATGAGAGGCAGGGCATTACCAAGAACGGCCACAAGATGGTAAACGCGGTAGCTACTGCCACTGTGCCCAAATTTACAGTGATAGTAGGGGCCTCTTTTGGGGCAGGCAACTATGCCATGTGCGGCAGGGCATATTCTCCGCGGTTCCTCCTTATGTGGCCCAATGGAAAAATCGGAGTCATGGGGGGGGCCGAGGCCGCTGGAGTACTGGTTTCCATCACCAACGACCAGAACGCGCGGCTAGGCAAGCCGCCGCTCTCCGAGGAAGAGGAAAAGGCCCTCAAGGAACCCATTATTGCTGCGGCGGAGAAGGAGGGCAACGCCTACTATGCCACGGCTCGTCTGTGGGATGACGGTATAATTGATCCTGCCAAGACCAGGGACACGCTCGGGCTGGTCATATCCGCTTCATTGAATGCGCCCATTCGCGACGATGTTTTCGGGTACGGCATCTTTAGGATGTAGTGACGCGAGGAAATAGTACCATGTTTAGAAAGATACTTGTGGCCAATCGCGGGGAGATCGCACTTCGCGTCATGAACACGTGCAGGGAAATGGGCATTCCCACCGTGGCCGTGTATTCGGACGCGGACCAAAAGGCCCTGCACACTCTTTGCGCAGACGAGGCCGTTTACCTGGGGAAATCTGATCCCGCTGCAAGTTATCTCAACATAGAAAAAATTGTTTCCGCCGCAATAGATACAGGGTCTGAGGCCATTCATCCGGGATATGGTTTTCTGGCGGAAAATGCGGATTTTGCTGAGAGGTGCGAACAGGAAGGCCTGGTGTTTATAGGTCCTCCGTCCCGGGTGATTCGTGACCTGGGAGACAAGACAGTTGCCCGCCGGATCATGCGCAAGGCAGGAGTCCCCGTGATACCCGGCATGAACTATGCTGAGCCGGACCCAGGAATCTTGGCCAGAGAGGCCCAGAAGATTCGTTACCCTGTGCTCATAAAGGCCGCTGCCGGAGGAGGGGGCAAGGGGATGCGCATCGTTACCACGGAAAAAGACATGGCCGCCGCCTGTGCTGAGGCGCGTAGCGAGGCTGCCGCCGCCTTTGGGAACGACTCCATCTATCTGGAAAAATTTTTGGAAAGGCCCCGGCATATCGAGTTCCAGATCCTGGCCGACACACATGGAAACGTCGTTCATCTGCTGGAGAGGGAATGTTCTATCCAGCGGAGGCACCAGAAGATTATCGAAGAATCCCCTTCGCCTGCTATGACACCGGAGTTAAGGGCCGAAATGGGACGGACCGCCGTGGATGCTGCCATGGCCTCCGGGTACGTCAATGCGGGAACCGTGGAGTTTCTGGTAGATAATGACGGCAAGTATTGTTTTCTTGAAGTCAATACCAGGCTCCAGGTGGAACACCCTGTCACCGAGATGATAACGGGCATTGATATAGTGCGGCAACAGGTACAGATCGCTGCGGGTAATCCCCTGACCCTGGGTCAGGAAGATATAATGGGCAGGGGCCATGCCCTTGAATGCCGCATCTATGGGGAGGACCCAGAAAACGATTTTTTTCCGTGTCCGGGCAAGATCCTTTTCATGAAAGAACCGGCAGGACCGGGGGTGCGAAATGATTGTGGGGTCTATTCCGGTTTTGATGTGCCTGTGGAATATGATCCTATTCTTTCCAAACTTATTGTCTGCGCTGAGAATAGAAAGCTGGCCGTGACGCGTATGATAAACGCGCTTCGCCAGTATGTGATTTTGGGTATCAAAACGCCCGTACCCCTTTTGATTGACCTTCTTGCATCAGAGCCGTTTGAAAGGGGGGAGACCTTCACGGATTTTATGGCCACGCACTTTAGTAATTGGGAGCAGGGTAGTAGGGAGGCTGATCTGGCGTGCATGGCCTATGTCATAGATGAGATTTGCGGAAAAAGACAAACAAAGGCCATTCCATATAGCGAAATCAGTGCCATTACGCCGTGGCAGACCTTGGGAAACTGGAGGCTTTAGATCATCGTCTGCCTTCTCGAATACATGGGTCCTTATACGGAGACACGGAAGTGGAGTACAGACTAAAGATAGGAAGAGACACTATCCCCGTGGATGTGGAAGTGGAAGAGGGGCCGGGGATTAACATGGTGATCAGAGGGAAGACCTTTGGCGTTAGATACTCCATGCTCTCGGAAAACCAGATCCATATGTTGGTGAGCGGTAATGGCATGACAAGACAGGTGAACGCCTATGTGGCGGATGGCCCGGACGGAAAAATTGTCATGATGAACGGGATCCCGTATCTGGTTTCCGACCTTGACGTGCAAAGGCAAAGGGCCATAAAAGGCGAGGTAAGGGACATCCCCGAACAGGTCACGCCGCCTACGCCCGCTGTGGTTGTGAGAATTCTGGTGAAAGAGGAAGAGAGAGTAGAGAAGGGTCAGGGCGTCATAGTGGTAAGTGCCATGAAGATGGAAACGACGCTGCGTGCTCCATTTACAGGGCAGGTAAAGAAGATAAATGTAGCGGTTAACGACAAGGTCACGCCCGGACAAATAATGGTCGATATTGAAAAGGACAAGGTCTCTGAGTAACCACGGTCTCTCTTGTTCTGCTTTCAGAAAGGAGACATAGAAAAATGAACGAATGCCACTTGCTGTACCGGGTAAAGGACAATATCGCCTATTTTACTATCAACCGTAAAGAACAGAGAAACGCCATAAGCATGGAGGCCCTGGACCTTTTTCTGAAATACCTCGACACGACTGAAAGGGATGAATCCATTCGGGTGGTCTGTGTTACGGGGGCGGGTGACCGTGCCTTCTGTTCAGGGGCGGACCTCGGCGCCGGCATGGGCAAAAGCGGCCAGGATGGCATGGAGGCCTTCAATAACTATGCGAGGCTTTTAAAGAGGCTCAGCGGTTTTCCCAAACCCACAGTTGCACGAGTTAATGGTTCCTGTGTGGCGGGCGGTATGGGGTTAATGCTTGCATGCGATATTGTCATAGCCACGGACAAGGCCAGGTTCGGGACACCTGAGGTCAATGTGGGTCTGTTTCCCATGATGATTGGCGCACTAATTTACAGGAACGTGCTCAGAAAAAAGGCCATGGAAATGGTGCTCCTGGGAGAACGGTTGACCGCACGGCAGGCCCAGGAAATGGGGATTATTACCAGAGCCGTTCCACCTGAAGGCCTGGATGATGAAGTGAGCAGAGTGCTAAATGCCCTGGCCAAGAAAAGCCCAATTGGTATGAAGATAGGCAAAGAGGCCTTTTATTCGATGGCGGACATGCCCTTTGAAGAGGCATTAGATTACCTTGCGAAAAAGCTTGGGGAAGTGGTGGCAACTGAGGATGCGGTTGAGGGGATTACGGCCTTTATTGAGAAACGAGAGCCGGTATTTAAGGGCAAGTAGCGGAGAAGAAGTCCATAGCCAGTTCTGGATATATCGGCAATTTGGGAAAGGAGTAATGAGATGAGTTTTCAAGACAAAGTGGTCGTCACCTGCGCGGTGACAGGAGTGCTGACCGATCCGAACAGATTTAACGTGCCCGTGACACCCGATCAAATGGCCGCGGCCACCAGGCAGGCATTTGACGCCGGGGCCGCAATAGTTCATGCCCATTTCAGGTCCCAGCAGGAAGGGGCCGGATCCTGGCCCACATGGGATCTAAAGGAGGTCGGTGATATCATTTCTGCCATCAAAGAACGTGTTCCTGAAATAATTATTAACATGAGCACGGGCTTTGTAGGCCCTGATATATCCGGGCCCGTGGCATGCCTGGAGGCGTTCAAGCCTGACATGGCCGCTTGCAATGCCGGGTCATTGAACTATCTCAAGATACGCAAGGATGGTGTATGGGCATGGCCCCCGATTCTCTTTGACAACCCTGTGGAAAAGATCAAGGGCTTTCTGGACGTAATGATGGCCAATAACGTCATTCCGGAGTTTGAATGCTTTGATACTGGAATCGTGCGCAGCGTCGGCATGTATAAGGCAAACGGGATGTTTGAGGGAGATCCTCACCTCTCTTTTGTCATGGGAGTGGACTCCGGCATGCCGGCAAGGGCCGATCTTATTCCTATCCTAAAAGATGAGCTACCTGAAAACGCTCACTGGCAGGTAATCGCCACCGGACCCGGCCGGGAGAAAATATGGGAGCTACATAGAAAGTGCATAGAGCTGGGGGGCAATGTAAGAACCGGCCTGGAGGACACCTTTTATCTTCCCAGCGGAGAAAAGGCAACAGACAACGGACAGCTTGTGGAGGCCCTGGTGAAGATTGTCCGTGATGTGGGCAAGGAGATCGCGTCTCCTGCTGAGGCTCGAGAGATCCTCGGTATGAAGCCCTGAAAGGGAACGGCCGGAGGCGATCTTTCAAGATCCTGGGCAGACATTTTTCAAGATTAATAGCAGGTCAACGGCGTGGCCATAATTGCCAAAGAAAACGGGCCGTCAAAAAGGGCATTGCGCAGACAGCGTGAAAAGGAATCACGCCGCAGGTGCATACTAGAGGCCGCAGAGACATTGTTTGCCCAAAAAGGGTACCGGAAGACCAGAATGGAAGATATCGCAGACATGGCCGAGGTGTCTGTGGGAACGGTTTACGGTTATTTCAAGAACAAGGAAGAACTTCTCACTAATGTGATGGATGATATCAGCCTGTACGTCAGAAGGCTGGTAGGGAAGGCATTCCGGGAGGCGGATTCCACGCTCGATGGTATTAAGCGGGCCGGAATGGTCTTTGTTGAGGATATGTGTCTTTCCCATCCCGAAAAGATGTCCCTTCTGTATGACGAATCCATAGGTAATAGCGAGCAATTTCAACGCGCCCGAAAAGATTTCGGCGTCAAAATGATTGAGGACGTAAAGGGCGCTCTCATGCAAATAAAAGACGGCTTGAGAGTGGATTATAACTCGGAGATCTCCGCTGAGGTAATGGCTGTTTGCATGTTAGGGATATATGAGCGTTTGGGGTATTATTACAGGTTCTGGCATAAGAGCCCAAAAGAGGTCATGGCCATTGGGAGGGAGACGGTATCATTTATTATTGGCGGCATTCAAGGCCTCGTTGTTCGGGATCAATGATTCTGATGAAATTCTTATTTTGGTTGCATAGGCAATGAGAAATGGGTCTGTGGCCCGTGAATTTCTAAAAAGAGATCAGGAGGTAAGGAGAAGATGAAGAATCCATGGTTCAAGGAAGAGCACGAAATTTTCCGCAAGACTGTAAGAAAGTTCATGGAGAAGGAGCTTGCACCCCATGCCGATGAATGGGAAGAAGAGAAGGACTTTCCCAACTGGGTATTCAAGCGGGCGGGTGAAATGGGCTTCCTTGGCATCACATATCCCGAAGAGGTGGGGGGATCGGGATGCGACTATTTTTATAAGACAGTTTTCTGCGAGGAGCTCCCTCGTTCCGACTGTGGGGGAGTGAATATGGCCCTTTTGGTCCAGAGCGATATGGGGTCACCCCCTATCAATATGCTAGGCACAAAAGAACAAAAAGAAGAGTACCTCGTCCCTATAATCAAGGGCGATAAGATCTGTGCCCTTGGTGTCACCGAACCAAATGCGGGTTCTGATGTGGCGGCGATGAGGACAACGGCACGAAGGGATGGGGACTACTATATAGTCAACGGCGCTAAGACCTTCATCACCAACGGTGCTCGTGCCGATGTCATCACCCTTGCCGTCAAGACAGACCCGGATAAGGGCTATGGCGGTATAAGCCTTTTGCTGGTGGACACCGACCTGCCGGGTTTTTCGGTGAGCCGAAAGCTGGAAAAGATGGGGATGCACCCGTCAGACACTGCCGAACTGGTCTTTGAGGAGGTGCGGGTCCCAAGAGATAAGCTACTCGGGGAAGAAAACAAGGGCTTTTTCGAGGTGATGATAAATTTCCAGGGGGAACGCCTTGTCGCAGCGATCACAGCCGCATCCGCTGCTGCCCTCATCCTGGACAGGACAATCGAGTATGTGAAACAGCGAGAGGTCTTCGGAAGACCATTGAGCAAGTTTCAGGTTACCCGACACAAGATAGTGGACATGCTCTGCGAGATAGAGGCTGCGAGACAGTACATATATTATTGCTGCTGGCTTTTCGACCAGGATAGGAACCCTGCCAAGGAGGTCTCCATTGCCAAGGTGATCTCCACTGAGATGGCCCTTAAGGTGATCCACCAGTGTATACAACTTCATGGCGGATATGGATATATGAAGGAATATGGAATTGAGAGGGCTTACAGGGATGCCCGACTGGCCACAATAGGGGGCGGAGCTACCGAGATTATGAAGGAGGTCATCGGCGGAATGATGGGGCTTTAGTCATCTGGCCTTCAATCAGTTGAAACCGGGAGACCAGCCCTCCGGCCCGTGGACCTTACGCCCCGGATTCAGTGTTGTAAAAATTTGATTAATTCCTTTTTCTGACAACTGACAACTGCCAACCGGTAGCTATCAATTGAGCGTTTTCGCTCCATTGGGGTGTTACAATCTTCAAAAGTCATAGTAATAGTCGAGGCCCAGGTGTGTGATTTGCTCCTCACCCATGATGTAACGAAGGGTGTTCTTTAGTTTCATTAACTGGATGAATAGATCGTGTTCCGCATAGAGATTGGGTGCGCATTGCGGGCTCTTAAAATAGAAAGAGAGCCATTCCTGTATGCCAGCCAATCCGGCTCGCTGAGTCAAATCCACAAAGAGGACCAGGTCCAGCACCAAGGGCGCTGCCAAAATGCTGTCCCGGCAAAGAAAATCTACCTTGATCTGCATCGGATAACCCAGCCAGCCAAAGATATCAATGCAATCCCACCCCTCCTTTTGGTCGCCACGAGGTGGATAATAGTTTATCGCAACCTTGTGGTGGAACTCCCCGTAAAGATCCGGATACACATCAGGTTGCAATATGGTCTTGAGGGCGGAGAGTTTGCTTTGCTCTTTTGTCTTGAAGGAATCATTATCATCTAAGACCAGGCCGTCCCTGTTACCGAGAAGGTTGGTGGAATACCATCCGGTAAGGCCAAGCATCCTGGACTTCAATCCTGGTGCCAGGATAGTCTTTATCAAAGTCTGGCCGGTCTTAAAATCCTTTCCGGCGATGGCGACATGCTGCTTTTCAGCCAGTTCTTCCATTGCGGGAATGTCCACAGTGAGGTTGGGTGCCCCATTTATGTAAGGGATCCCGCTCTTCAAGGCGGCATAGGCGTAAAGCATGCTGGGTGAAATGGTGGGATCATTATTTTTCAGGCCATTCTCGAAGTTTTTTAATGAGGCATGAACCTTTGTAGGCCTCAGGTAGGCCTCGGTGCTTCCACACCAGATCATAACGCAACGTGATAATGAATTCTCACTCTTAAAGGTATTGATATCGGCCCTGATGCCCTCGACGAGATCTTGATAAGCGGTTTCGGTCCTAACATGGGGACCAGTCAGGTTTTTCACGAATGACTTATTGAAGACAGCGGGCCAGGGGCGTATTGTCTCAAGAAAAGGATGTACGGCCTCAAGGTCTTCATTTTTTAAGACCCCTGCCTGGAGAGCAGCATGGTAACAGTCATCCGGAAATATATCCCAGCCGGCAAAGATCAGGTCGTCTAAGTGAGCCAGTGGGATGAACTTTTTAATTAGGGGCGTCCTGTTTTCGAATCGCTTGCCCAGGCGGATGGTACCCATTTGGGTTAAAGAACCAATGGGAAGGGCCAATCCGTGGCGGACCGCTTCCACGCCGGCCAAAAAGGTGGTACTTACCGCACCTCCAAGCCCGGGGATAAGGATGCCCAGTTTGCCCTTCGGTGTCTTGACATCAATATTACGTGTCATAATACTCCTTTCGAGGACCAATAGAAATTTATTTCAAAATACCACCAAAGAATATGGCAACTGGGTGATGATTAAAGATCTTGACCTGCCAGGTTGTCAAGGCTTTTGTCATATTATCCTTTGAGTTGATTTTGGAAGGTCTGAGATTTTTTTGCTTGATTTTTTATAGATCTATGTAATCATAAACACATTAAGATTCTTTTTTGTCTGGAATTGGGATGTGTCCACGTTCCCAAGCCCGTGAATATCTACCCTTCAAGAGGAGATATTGTGCCATGGTAATAGACTGCCATTATCATTTGGAAGAGAGGTTGCTGACAATTGAGGAACTCTTAAAAAGGATGGATGCCAGTGGTGTTGATAAGGTTGCCCTTATGGCGTCTATGTGTGACCTTTTTAAGGAACCAGCAAGAATTCTAGTGAGCATCCTGCAGTTTATTTTGACACATAGATTGTTAAGGGGTGTGGGGAAGTTATTTGTGGCAAATTTTACCGATAAAGGTGACGTTAAGCTCCCAGGCGGGGCCATGAAGGTATATTGTGACCCAGATAATGAGCCCGTATTTAAGGTAATAAGGGATAACCCTGATAGATTCTTCGGATGGATATTTGTCAATCCGAGAGGCGAAAAGGATCAGGTACAAGAATTTGAAAAGTGGAAAAACTCTTCCGGCTTTGTTGGTGTAAAGGCCCATCCATTCTGGCATCGCTTTTCGCCTATAGAACTTGTTCCGGTTGCAGAGCAACTGGAGGCAGTGGGGAAACCACTTCTTATACATGCAGGTTTTGATTCCCACGGTGATTATGACGCCCTTCTCAAAAAGCTGCCAGGCCTTAAGCTTATCCTGGCCCATACCGGCTTCCCTTTTTACTCTGATGCATGGATGGCGATTCGGGATAAAAAAAATGTATTTGTAGACCTGTCACAGACAAGCTATGTGGGCGAGAAAACAATGCGTCAGGCCGTTGAATATTTAGGAGTAGATCGATGCGTTTTTGGAACTGATGGGCCTTTCGGGTTTGCAGATTCAGAAGGCAAATTTGATTACGGTTTGATTAAAAGGAGGATAGAAAGGCTTTTCCCCGACAAAGGCGCACAGAGGAGACTCCTTGGCGAGAACTTTGCTGAACTCGCAGGAATTCAATAAGTAGGGCCTTTTTGATCCCTTACATATAACCAAGATCCTTGAGTCGCTCTATAAGCTCCAGATTTTCCGCGACTGTCAGCCTCTGGCCTGCATGCTGGGAGAAGCTTGTGGCAATGGTATCGGCCTCTTTTTTCAATTTAGCCGCCTCTTCGGTCGAGCCAAGGTTGTTTAGCTCTTGGCTATCCATGGAGAGGTCGTAATACTCCACAGGAGCGTCCTTTTCATATGGAGCAAAGGCTATCTTCCGGTTTTCGCGGCGTACGCCACGGATTAGGAAGACCTTTTCCGCATACGCCGTTGCGCCCCTGGCTTCCATATAGGTCGGCCTGTCCTGTCCTCCTCCCTCAAGAATATAAGAGAAATAGCTTGTCCCATCATAGCCTTCAGGTGGAGCATCTAAGTGCAGTGCTTCTATCAGAGTAGGCAACAGGTCGATATGTCTAAGATCGGCATCGATCCTCTTGTTCTCAGGAAATAGGCCCTTTTTCACAAAAACGATTGGAACATTCTGGAGGTAATCGTATATGTGATAACCATGCTGGTAGACGTGCATGCTCAATGAATTTCTGACCATATGAAAAAGCGCCGCTTCGGCATCACCACGAACCACGGAAAGAAAAAACAACAGGAATTTTTCCTTGAAGAGTCCAAAATCGCCTCCCCCTTTTAATCCTTTCTTGGCCCTGATCCGATAACCTTTATAGGCTATTTGAAGTAATTGCATTATCATTGGAATTCTTTGCAACAAACCAATGCGATTTTTGCCGCTTTGGGTAATCAGGGAGACCTTGGTCGCAAATTGATGCAGCAACAAAGGCTCCTCTGCAGCAAGATCACCGATGTCATCCATTGATTCGCCCTGTTTTGCGACGGCCAATGGGAGTTTGAGTTTATCAATGAAGTATGGCAACAGCGTTTTCTCGTCCGGGAGTTCGCCGACACATTCCCCGTGATCCCCTGTCAGGATGATTAATGTGTCCTGCCCGGTATGCTCCAGAAGACGCCTGATATATGAATCAAGGGCCGAGATGCTGCGATCGTATTTGGTCGTGCCATATGCGGGCGAATCAAACTCATCTGGGACCTGAACAGGGACATGGGCTTCCCAGAAGTGAACCAGCAGGAAGTATGGCGCGACAAAATAGCCTTCTCTTAGCTTTTCGACCAGGCTGTTGCCCCAGTCAGTAAAGAAATAGTCATGATGGTTGCGGTATTTGTAATTGGCAAAGCCTTTATCGATTCCCAGCAATGGATTAAGTGGACCGGTAACTTCCGCATATGTTTTATAACCATTGCTGGAGAAAATTTCAGCCATGGTAGTCAGTTTGTTATCCAGCCTGACCCCGGCCATACCTGTAATCCCATGGTTGCCAGAGTATAGACCTGTAAAAATTGAGGTGAAAGAGGTGGTAGTAATGCTGTTCTCCACAAAAATGTTCGGAAGTGACGTTCCACGCCTGACTAATTTGTCAATATTTGGTGTTTTACAAGTTAGATCGGAACCTAGAATCCTGTCAGAGCGTAGACAGTCTATTACCAAAAGGATTACGTTAGGTTTTGTTTCTATCATTTTCTTACCATTTTACCAAATCTTGTAAGGAGGTGATAACCCAATTGACCCGATACTCTATTAAGGGTAATACTTTAGGTGTTTTAAAATGCCAACCGAATGCCGATGTCTTTTCTTTGTTCCCTTCGGGGCGTAGGCCCTATGGGCCGGAGGCCGGGTCTCACGGGGAGGGCAGTATTCAATGAAAACTATATAGCCAAATTGCCTTTATGTGTCAAGGAGAGGGGTAACTTGCGATGTCGTTGTCCTGCACGAGACGGATGGCAGGCAATTTATGATATTGTAGCCGAAATGTAACACAAGAAACTGATGGGAATTTTACCTGGAAAAGTCAATATTTTTATGATATCAGAATGTGCTAAATAAAAAGACCAGTTTCTGAAGGGGGCGAAACTGTGTTACGTGCCATGAAATCTATTCTTGGAAAAATATTAGCGGGTAGGAAAGACAGGGATATGATAACCATTGTCTCAGGGTTACCTCGGTCCGGGACATCCATGATGATGCAAATGTTGGGGGCGGGCGGCCTACCAATCGTGACCGATAAGACAAGGAAGCCTGATCC
>Ga0307425_1001258_pt1 | contig 15369 bp, 14 predicted proteins | sample SalMarWE160330MG_FD_202152 | JGI IMG/M metagenome (GOLD analysis project Ga0307425, IMG submission 202152) | Salt marsh sediment microbial communities from the Plum Island Ecosystem LTER, Massachusetts, United States - WE1603-30 | ecosystem: Environmental > Aquatic > Marine > Intertidal zone >... | reverse complement strand
CAATGAAGGTTCCGGTAGAGGAATACGCATGCTGAGCGGTGACCCCGGAGCCGGTTCCGCCGTCTCCGAATTGCCACGCGTAAGAAGTAATCGTTCCATCCGGATCGCTCGATGAATGAGCGTCGAACGATACCGGCGTACCCACGGTGGTCGACGACGTACTCATCGAGAACGCCGCGTTGGGAGGAGTATTCGCCGGTGTCGGCAGCGAGAGGACAAGGCGCCCTTGGCCGTATATGTATGGAGAACCCATGGATACCGTCTCCGACAGCAGTTCACTGCGCAGTGCTGATTCGGACAGGGAAGGATTCTCGGACAGTATCAACGCGGCTGCGCCGCTTACATGAGGAGTTGCGCCGGATGTACCGGCGAAGCTTGTGTATGGGCTCGTTCCGGTGGTGACGTTGTCTGGAGCGCACAGGTCGGGCTTTGCCCTCCCGTCGTTTGTTGGCCCCTGCGAGCTGTACGACTCCTGCGGCCCTGTTGAGTAATGCGCAAAGTCGATCGCCCCCACAGTCACCACTTCGGAAACATTCCCTGGCGCGAGGATCGAACTCGACGCGACAGCGGGCGAAAGGTACTGATACAAGTTGTAGATTTCGATCTTCCTGTTGCCCGCCCCTTTCACTTGCACGGTATAAGTTCCACTTGCTCCAACTGTCGTGAGGATAGACTCTGTCGGTTCCTCGGTTCCGGTTTGATGCTTCGTGGATGAAGCAACAAGGTTGTGCGCCGGGTCATACAGATACAGGTCGTAGTCGTTTGATGCCTGCGGCCAGTCGTTCCAAGTCATGTATAGGATGACCTGTGATCCGCCGGTGGCGTAGAAAGTGAGGTTCTGATCGAGCCAAGTGTCAGAATTGCTGTCGGTGAACGTACCTTCCCAGTGGCTCTCAGCCTCGTTTCCGGCGGCGTTCACCCATAAGATACCGCCCGCAATCGCTCGATTGGCTGTATCGGCGATCGCTCCCGTGCCGTCGTAGAAATTGGTGTTGTACCAGCCTAGGGAGTGGTTGATGACCTTGATCCCATTGTTCAAGCAGTATGTGACCGCTTGATCGAGATCGACTTCGTCGGCGATCTTGATCAAATACAGTTGGGCATCGGGAGCGACTTCGTGCACGATCTCGGCGACTGCCGTGCCGTGCGTGATTCCACTAGTAAGCCCGGTACCTGTCACATCATACTGCTGCACGGAATATGGAATGTCACCGCGGGCCTGCGCCTGTGAAAGGCCTGAAAATCCGAGGTCGATGATCGCCACCTTCACGCCGCTGCCGGTTACCCCCGCTGAATGCAGGGCATCGGCGTTGATTGCGTGCGTACCCTCGCCGGTGATCGATAGGGTGTACGGCGTATACGGCGGTCTGATAAATGATATCCCCGTGATTTGCTTCACGATTGTGTCGAGCTGGGAGAGCGGCACGCGCACCTTGATCAAGTGCGTCGATGCCTCGATCGCGCTTCTATTCACTCCCAGGGCGGAAAGGGCGGCAACGCTCGAACTCGCAGAGCGCCCCGCCTGTGGTTCGAGGACCACCGTGACGGTGGAAGTTGAAGGCGTAAACGGGATCCCGTATTGCCTGGCCAGCCCGCTTATCGCGATCTGCGCTGCTGCTGGGAGTCTGGACATGAAGTCGGCGGCCATTGGCCCTACCGTCGCTTGCACCGCACCCAGCAGTGACTCCAGCGATCCGTCGAGCTTGCGGTTATGTTTGGATACGTCGCTCTTTGTTGTTGCGTACGACTTGATCGTCGCTTCCGGACTGCCACTGATCACTTCCGGTCCGCTTACCACCTTCATCGTGGCCACTGCGTCGAGGAACATCACTGCTTCCTCTTGATCGTCCGGCCAAGAGAGGACGGCGAGGAACCAGTCGGAAGCGAACGGGATTGTAACGCCAATCGGATTCCCGCCGAGATAGAACAAGGAGATGCCCTTATCGGCGAAGTGCGACTCGTATCGGCTGAGGTCTGCAAGGTAGCGTTGCAAGCTCGTGCCCCAGTCCTTCTTCAGCATGACGAGATTCAGTTTTGCCGAGCGAGTGATCCCTTGAACCACAACTTGTTGCGTGATGCTGTTCGCGGGATATGGATTCAGGGAGACCGATATGCCGGTCTCCGATTTGAATGAAGATACAATCTCATTCCAACTTGCACGCGTGTCCTGTTCTATCCCCACCGACAACGGCTGCTTGGCGATGGCAGGCACGACACAGATCAGAAGAAGCAACAGCAACAGGATAATCCGTTTCATTGGTCTCCCCTTCGCTCTACGGTGACGCAGGCTGTGGTTGGTATGGCGGGCGCACGTATCCGATCGACGCGGAGCGGGCGAGACTTACGAGATCCTCAATCGGGAGAAGCAGTTTGGCAAGCGTATCGGTCTCACTCACGACGTATGGCTGGAAGGTCTCAGGGACGGATCCGCCGGGAACCTTTTCCGCCACTATCTCTACCCGAAGGCCGGTGCGATTCATCCCCTTCTCGCTCGCTGCGGCGAACCAATCGGGCGCTGTCACGAGATCGTAAAGGTTTGAATCTATCGCCACTCCCGCTGGCGGAGGCGGTGTCTTGTCCGGATTCAAGACGAATGTCTTGTATTCCATGTCGACCTCTTTCCCCACCATTCCCATCTGCTGCAGGGGAATGAGAATCTGATTGACGAGATCGTCCGCTGTTAGGTCTTGATGCGGGACGAGAACGATCAGATACCCGGTGGCGCTGGGGCGTACTTCGTAGTTGAAGCTGGGTTCACTCATGCGCAGCAAGAATCGGTCCCCATCGACGTACAACAGCGATGATGCGCCGATTAGGTCACTCTCTGCCTCACTGGATGCCTCACTCCCGCGGTATGCGGATATGCCGCTTGCGGTCTGGACGATGACAACAAATCCGTTGTCTCGTCCTGTTTGAATGAGCTCTGACGTGCCAGCTTCGACTGCACCGATTGATATCACGTAATAGCTGCCAGGCACGAACGGCGCCTCTTGCGCCACTGCGCACAATCCAACGATGAGCAATATCCCTAGCAGGCCTGTCATCACGGCAGGAACAAGCACTCTTTTCATTTTATGCCCCCTTGCATTTGGTAGGATCGCTTGTACTTACACCATGCGGGGTGAGAAGTTTCGCAGCGTGCGTCACTGGTTCCGCACGTGCGCTACACGCGCGGACAATGCTCGCCCTACGCAAGAGACCGGCGGCCGGCTACGGTTGTGCGACGTCCTGCATAGTGTTCAAGAAGTGGAGGTAGTCGGAGTCGGTTGTGAGCACAATGCTCGTTCCGTCCTTGAGTGCCGTCTTGTAGGACTCAAGGCTGCGCCAGAACCGATAGAACTCGGGATCTTGGTTGTAGGCATCGGCATACGTTTCCAGTGCCTGCGCATCCCCCTCTCCCATCACCGTTTCCGCCGCCTTGTTTGCATCGGCGAGGATGATCTCCTTTTCCTTGTCTGCGTTTGAGGTAATTTGTTTCGCCTGTTCTTCGCCTTCAGCGCGCAGTTGCGCCGCAATCCGCTCGCGCTCCGAACGCATGCGGCCATACACGGCCTGTTCGATCTCGCTTGGCAGATCGGCCCTCTTGATACGCACGTCGATCAGCTCAATGCCAAACACCTGCAACTTGCCTTGGCTGAGCTCGGTTACCTGCTGCAGATACGAAAGCCGCTTTGCCGAGACGATTTCATCCAGCGTGTGCTTGGCGAGGATGTCTCGCAGATCGGAATAAACGATGTCGTCGATTCGGCTCTGGGCGCTGGCAATGCTGCCGCCATTTGCTTCGATAAACGTCTGCGGCTTGCCCACCCGCCAAATGGCGTAGTTGTCGATCGTCAACCTCTTCTGGTCGGACGTTAGGATATCACGTGGCTGAATATCGTAGTTGAGAATACGGTCCTCAAGGTAGACCACGTTATTGACAAATGGGACCTTGAAGTGCAGTCCGGGGTTCTCCACCACGCGCGTGATCTCGCCAAACCGGAGGACGGCCGCCTTCTTGGTCTCGTCGACGGTGAAGGTAAACAAGTTGTAGCAGATCACAAGGAGGATGACGATGCCGCCAAATATGATGAGTTTCTTCATTGCCCGTTCCTCCCCTGAATAAATTGGTCCAGGTCCAGCAATTTAAGCACCCCGTCCGATCCTGAAGGAAGGATGATCTTCTCCATCCCCGGCATGATCCCCTCCATCGTCTCGATATACATGCGTGTTCTTGTTACCTCGGGACCAAGCTCGTACTTTGTGAGGACCTCCAGAAACCGTGAGACCTCCCCTTCTGCCCGTTTAATCCGTTCTTGCTTGTACGCCTCAGCTTGGTTGCCGATCTCCTGCGCCTGGCCGCGGGCGCGCGGGAGGATGTCGAGTGAATACTTGTCCGCCTCGTTGATCAACCTTTCCTTGTCCTGGCGGGCGCTGTTAACGTCGTCGAACGCTGAGACGACCTCGGAGGGTGGTTTCACATCCTGCAGCTGCACATTGCTGATCACGATACCGGTGCCGTAGGTATCCAGCAGTCCCTGCAGAGAGTTGAACGTGTCCAAAGCGATGACGTCACGCTCCTCGGTAAGTGTCTCATCGAGAGTCTTCGTTGCCACCTGCTCTCTCAATACCGCCTCTGCTCCCTGCTTGACGATAGCGCGGGAATCGATGAGGTTGAACGCGAATTCCTGGGCATCCTTAACCCGGTACTGAACGATCATCTCCACATGAGTGATGTTCCCGTCGCCGGTAAGCATGAGTGCCTCTGTCTCCACTGTCTGATAGCGTGGATTGGGAGCGGGAGATACGGTTCTGAAACCTATTTCCTCCTTGCGTACCCCCAGTATGTTCACAGTGACGACGCTCTCGATCGGCGCAGGTAAGTGGTAGTGAAGCCCGGGGCTGACGGTGGACACGTAACGGCCGAATCGCTTCACCAGACCAACCTCGGATGGCCCGACGGTGTATATCCCGGTGAGGAGATACACGCCGACGATCGCCGCGATCAACACCCAACCGATCCATCCCCCTGCCTGCCACGGAGTTCTTGGCGGGCTGTCGTCACTTTGCCCGTGCCGGCCATCAAGTAGCAAATCTGTAAGCCTACTCATTTCTTTCCCCCTTGAATTCACATAGAGCCTATCGCCATCATGGCGAGCGGTGCAAATCACAATCACCAATGCCAGGTGGGGAAGGGTAAACGAATTGTGGTCGGGATGGTGCTTGGCCGCAGCTATTGGTAGTGAACGCGACGCTGCGTGATCTGCAGCTGCAGTATGGTGAAGAAGAAGATGATGCCAAATAGAATCACGGAAGCCGCCGCTGCCCGTCCCAGATGAGGGGTGGAGAAGAATCCTTGTCGCATTATGTAGTACACCAGCGTCTCGGCGCTTCGCAGTGGTCCCGAGGTTCCGGTGAACAGAACGTACACCTCGGTAAAGATCTTGAACGAGCCGATGAGTGAGATGATGAATACGAAGAAGATTTGGGGGGTCAGAAGCGGTATCGTCACTTTGCGCCACACCTGGAATCCGGATGCTCCGTCTATCCTGGCCGCCTCGTAATACATCTGGTCGATATTCTGCAACCCGGCAAGGAGAATGATCGCCTCGTATCCGACGAACCGCCACACGCTCATGATGATCACCGCCGGGAGTGCCAAGTGCTTGTCTCCCAACCAGTTTATCAAGCTACTCCCGAACAGTCCGAGGAAGTAGTTGAAGAGACCATACTGCCAGTTGTACAGCCACTTCCACACCATCCCCACCGCAACGAGCGGCGTGATGTACGCAAGGAAATAGGCGGTGCGGGCAAACGTGAGGAACCGTAGCTTCTTGTTCAACAGATTTGCCACCAATAGCGCAAGGAACAGCGTCACCGGTACGTTGATTCCCACGTAATAGAATGTGTGCCACAACGCCTGCCAGAAGTACTTGTCGTGAAAGATGTAGGTGTAGTTACCAAGGCCGATATAGGTTCCCGGTGGCCTGACGACGCTCCACTTGAACGTGCTCAACCGAAATGCGGAGAAGAACGGGTAGAACACAAATATGCCCAGTATTGCCAAGGCGGGCAAGATGTAGATGTAGGCGGCGGCCGTGTCCTTCCAGAAAACGCGACTGCGCCACTCATCGGGAATTGCAAACCGTCTCTTTGTCCGCACGCTACGTGTCTCCTTCATGGAAGGATGGTCCGAGGGGGAAGACCCCTCGGACCGATAGTCTTCCTATTCGAGCAACGATTCTAGCTCGGAAGCCAAGTTATCGAGTGCCGCTTTGGGAGTCGACTCACCCATCATCACCTCTTCGAACGAGGTCGCGATTGCATCACGCATGTCGCCGTAGTTCGGGTGGAGGATCTGAGAGAATCCGTCGAGCATCTGGGCGGACATTGCTTGCTGATACGTATGCGTTGCCACCCAGTTCTCCCATTCTTCGGTCACGTAAGCCGACTTCGTCACCGGCTGATAGCCGCTGTTCTCCGCCCAGTAGACCGTATTCTCCGGCCGGAGCAAGAAGCGGGCGAGTAGAACGGCCGCGTCTTTCTGCGCCTGGGTCTGGTTCATGTCGAAGACGCCAAGGTTCGTCCCCTGGATCATCGATTTCTGATTCACAGGTCCCATCGGGACGCGGGAGACGCCCATCTCGGCACCGACGGACTCAGCGGCCTGGTTGTTGTAAAAGTAGCCGGCTGAGGTGTCGATGAACATGCACACCTGATTCGCGCCGAACGCGTCGCTCATGTAGCTGCTCGTAATCAGCGAGTAGGGAGCGAGGCTTGCGGCATACTCCATCGCTTCCAAGCCCTGGGCGTTGTTGATCGTTACTTCGGTCCAGTCATCGTTGAGGATCGAACCGCCCGCTTCCTCGAGGAAGTTCAGGTACTGCTCGGGGTTTGCCGACGGTCGGAAGCCGGTGCCGTATCTGTCGATTGTGCCGTCACCATTGGTGTCGGCGGTGAGGTCTTTCGACATTTGCAGGTACTCGGCCCACGTCGTGGGAGGATTGGGCACCAAGTCCTTGCGATAGTAGAAGACCATGATGCTCTTGTTGAACGGCACGGTGGTAAGAACGCCGTTGTAGGTATTACTTCCGACCAGTCCGTCGATTATGTCTGCCTTTTCTTCGGCCGTCATCTGTGGGCCGATCGGGTAGAGGACATCGATCAACGGGGTAACCCAGTTTTCGTACATCTGCGCGATCGTGGGGGGATTCCCCGCCACCACGGAAGCGTTGATCTTCTGCTGCAGGTCACCGTAACTCCCTTGATACACGAGATCAACAGTGATATTAGGGTTTTCCGCTGTGAAGTCGTCCACCAGCTTCTGCAAGACCGGCTGATACCGCGAGCTCATCGCATGCCAGAACGTTATCGTCACCGGGTCGTCAGCCATCGCAAACACGCCGAACAGGAGTACGACCGCCAATCCGATTACTCCAAGTTTCCAAAGCTTCATCCTGTTGCCTCCTTTTGCTGTTTCCATCTCATAGCCCTTCTTGCTTTGCAGCTGTTGCTGCGTCCAGATCACCTCCGATGTAGATTTATCTATCTGCTAGTAGATCGCTCTACTTGATCCCGCTCCTTGCCACCCCCTGGATGAACTGCTTCTGGGTGAAGAAGAACAATATCAGAATCGGTATGATTGCGAGCACTGAAGCGGCCATCAACTGCTCGTACGCCGTACCCACTTCCGAGCTGAACATCGTTAGCCCTACCGGCACCGTGCGCATCTTTTCGCTGTTGGTTACGATCAGCACCCAGAGAAAGGCATTCCAGCTTCCGAGGAACTTGAGCAGTGCGACGGTCATGATTGCCGGTTTCGAGAGAGGCACCATCACTTGCCACAGGAACCTGAAGCGTGAACAGCCGTCGATCTTGGCCGCATCCTGGAGCTCATCAGGGATTGAACGGAAGAACTGGCGCAAAAGAAAGATGCCGAACACCGAGGCGAGCCAAGGTATGATCAACGCCTGATACTTATCCAGCCAATGAAACTTGTACAGCGTCACGTAATTCGGGATTAGGAGCATCTCACCGGGAATCATTAGTGTGGCGAGCAGAAGCGCGAATAGGAAGTTCTTCCCGAAGAAACGCATTTTGGCGAAGGCGTACGCCGCCATCACCGTGGTAATCACCTCGCCGATGGTCGTGACGATGGAGACAAAGAAGCTGTTGAAGAAATAGCGGCCGAATGGAGCGACGTTCCATGCCTTGATGTAGTTCTCCCATTGCCAATCCTTTGGGAGCCATTGCGGCGGCATCCGCATCACTTCACTCGATTCCTTGAACGAAGTCGTTACCATCCAGAAGAAGGGGAGAAGCATGACCGCACAACCGGCAAACAACAACAAATAGAGGATCAATCGATAGCTGGTCTCGCGAAGATAGATCTTGTCAAGAACGATGGGCCTTGAAGCCAAGCTCCCTCCTCTCAAGGTGACCTCCAAAGATTATAGCGACCGTAATGACGGGCGACAACATGATTCTGTTACAATATCCACGAGTTGCACCATTGCCTTGAGGGGAATGAGGGGAAGAATAATGGATCGAACGGCAATTCATCTTGCGGTAGACGGGATCACAAAGACGTTCCCTTCTCCCAGCGGGAGCGTTCAGGTGCTCGCGGGTGTTTCATTTGATATCGAACATCGTGGATGGACGACGCTGATCGGCCCATCCGGCTGCGGCAAGACGACGCTGGTCAAAATACTCGCAGGCATACTTCGCGCCGATTCCGGAAGAGTCATCACCGGAGAACGCCACATTTCCTTGCACCGATTGGTGGCCTATATGCCGCAGAGTGATACGCTTCTTCCCTGGAGGACGGCGCTTTCGAATGCGCTCCTCCCAGCCGAGATCGACGGTCGTCCGCGGCGCGATGCCTTGGAGGAGGCGCACGACTTGTTTGCACGCTTCGGCCTGGCCGGATTTGAGAACCTGTACCCGGTGGAGCTGTCCGGCGGAATGAAACAGCGGCTCACGTTGATGCGCACGTTTCTCGCTCATCGAGATATTCTGCTTCTCGATGAACCGCTGGGCGCGCTCGATGCCCTCACTCGCGCCCGATTGCAGGAATGGCTAATGGGCGTGTGGAGCGAGATGGGAAAGACGGTGGTCCTGGTCACCCACGACGTGGAAGAGGCGATTCTTCTCTCCGATCGGATCGTCCTTCTCTCGGCACGACCGGCACGCGTGCGCCGTGAGTTCACGGTCCCGATGCCGAGGCCGCGATCGCGAACCTCCACGGAGATGTCGATGATGAAAGAAGAGCTGCTTCGCCTCATCTACGCGGAGGGTTTCGATGTGTGAGTGGATCAAGAGATACGCGGGCACGATCATCGTTCTGATCGTCTTGCTCGGCCTGTGGGAGGCCGGCGTACGGCTGTTCCACGTTCCCCGGTACATCCTGCCTCCTCCAAGCCGGGTTATATTCGTCTTCTGTACTCGGTTTTCGCTTCTACTGGCGCACGCAGGAACAACGCTTGTCGAGACAACACTTGGCATGATGTTCGGGGTTGTAGGCGGATTTGTGCTTGCCGTTGTAATCTTCTACTCTCCCACGTTGGAGAGGGCAATCTATCCGCTCATCATTGCCTCGCAGATGATCCCCGTATTCGCCATTGCACCGCTTCTCGTCGTCTGGTTCGGCTACGGTTTGTGGCCCAAGGTGACGGTGGCGGCACTGATTGTTTTCTTCCCCATTGTCGTCAACACGGTCGACGGATTGCGATCGGTGAACGAAGAGACGATCGACGTTCTTCGCTCACTCGATGCAAGCAAGAAGCGAATCTTCGCGAGCGTCCGCGTTCCTGCGAGTCTGCCGTCCCTCTTCTCCGGCCTCAAGGTGGGGGTAACGTTGAGCGTCGTCGGCGCAACGATCGGAGAGTGGATCGGCGCGAAGAGCGGGCTCGGTTATCTGATGATACAGTCCAACGCACTCCTTAGAATCGATCTTGTCTTTGCCGCGATCTTCATGCTGTCCATCCTCGGGTTGTGCCTGTTTGGTGTTGTTCGCATAATGGAGCGCCGCCTGTTGCGCTGGCGCGCACCGAGGCGGACGCCTCGGCGGACAATGGGTTGAAGGTCGCATGCGCGTATCGATCGAACGGGGGGGTAGGATGAGGAGATTCGTCGTTATCATTGTCTTGTTTGTCTTGGGGGTGTGCGCGAATGCCGCCGCTGCAACGACTCTGCAAGTCATGCTCGATTTCTTCGCCAATCCAAATCACGTCCCGTTGGTGGTCGCAGAGGAGGAAGGTTTCTTTGCCGATGAAGGTATCGATGTTGACATAGTCATTCCCTCCAACGCAAGCGATCCAGTCAAACTGGTCGCGGCCGGAGCGATCGATGTCGCCCTCACGCCGCAGATCAACTTCCTCATCGCGCGTGCCGCCGGGCTTCCGGTCATCGCGATCGGATCGCTCATCGATTCCCCACTTGGCGGACTTCTTTGCATGAAGGATGATGGGATCGAGACCCTTGCCGATCTGCGCGGACGCCGCATCGGATACTCGCTTGCCCCGCTGGAACCGATCCTGTGGAAGACGATGCTTGCAACAGTGGGAATCGGCCCGGACGAGTTCGAGTTGGTGAACGTGGGATTCAACACCGTTCTTTCTCTCCTCTCGGGACAGGTTGACGCAATCGGCGCATTCCGGAACTTCGAGGTTCCTCAGGTTGCGTTGACCGGACACGAGACCTCGTTCTTCCCCGAAGAGGATTATGGCGTCCCCCAGACCGAGGAGATCCTGCTCGTCGCGAACTCAGATAATCTGTCCAAGCATTCGGTTGAGTTGCACTCGCTGCTTGCAGGGCTGGTGCGCGGAATAGAATTCACCAAGGCGCATCCAAAGGAAGCTTTTCAGATCTTCCTTGCGGCACATCCCGATCTGGATGACGAACTGAATCGCCGTTCATATGACCTGACCGTCCCGCTCTTTTCCGATGGCGCTCGGCTTGGTTCCGCTTCGGAATGGGAGAATCTGCAGGACTATCTCGTCAACAACGGCCTCATGGAATCGCGATATCCGCTCGAAGATCTGTATACCGAGGAGTTCATCCCACAATGATGATCGAAGAAATGCGTAAACACGGTAAGCTGGAAGTGATCACCGGCTGCATGTTCTCGGGCAAGACCGAAGAGCTGATCCGTCGATTGGAGCGGGTGCGGATCGCGAACGGAAAGGTGATCTTATTCAAGCCGACGATCGACACACGCTACAGCCGGAAAGCGATCGTCACTCACTACGGTCGTGAATTTGCGGCACATCTCCTTGCTCCCGGCGAGGAGTCGGTTGAACGTCTGAAAACAGTTGTAGGCAAGGAGGAGCTGTCTGCCGGATCGGTCATCGCATTTGATGAGGGCAACTTCTTCTCGGATGCTCTTCCCGAACTGTGTGAGGCGCTTGTTCGATCGGGAAAACGCGTGATCGTAGCCGGTCTAGATCTGACCTTTGCCGGCGAGCCGTTCGGACCGATGCCGGCGCTGATGGCGGCCGCCGATCGAGTCGACAAGCTGCAAGCGGTGTGTGTGAAGTGCGGCGGAGAAGCCACCAGGAGCCAACGGCTTGTAGATGGGCGGCCCGCACCGGCCAACGATCCTGTGATACAGATAGGAGGAACGGAGGCATACGAGGCTCGTTGCCGAACATGTTACGAACGAGGTTGAATGAGGTCCATGTCACGCGACGAACGAGGCGCAAAGGCCTTCCAGTCCCTTGCCATGATCGAGCCTTTACACAATGTAGGTTTCACCGTCCCTGCAGATGAGTAGATCATCTGCAGGACTGGGCTTCCCGCCCAGATGAGTGGCGATTGTCTTCTTCCCTCGCTTGCGCATGCACTCTGCCAGCCGATGCACGGTACTCTCGTTGAGATGTCCAGGATCGTCGGAATCGTGAGCATGGGTGAACTCGGTGATCAGCAGATCGGCACCCTCGACCAGTTGATCAAGTTCTGCGGACGGCCCGGTGTCACCGGTGTACGCTATTAATCGGCCTTTGTAGGACAGGCGATAGCCATAGGCATTGAGTCCGAAGTGCCTCATCTTCAGAGCGGAAAACGCCAGCTTGCCCGCCGTGTAATCCCCTTCGTCACCAACCTCGACGAACGTCGGCGTTAATCCATGCCCAGCTGAGGCCGGCTCAAGATCGGGCCAGGCGAGCTTCCAGAGGCGTTCAGTCGCGTCTTCTATCCCGCTCGGGCCGATGATGTACAGTGGCCGTTCTTGTCGGTGCAGATACTGAAAGAGAAGGAAGAAGAATGGCATGCCGAAGAAGTGATCGGCGTGCAAATGGCTCACGAAAATATGGGATATCGCCGTGGGGGCTACTCCCAGCCGGTAGAGCTGCGGCACCGTTGTTGGAGGAATCTCCAGAAGTACTTGCCCGTCAAGCAGAAGGGAACTCCACAAACGGTCCTTGCCCAAAGCGGCACCTGTCCCCAGGCAGGTGATCGCTAGTGTGTTCATGCCTAGCTCAGCGCATGTTCGGTCTCCCGCAACCGGCGTACAAGCTCTTCCAGCATTTCCAGTGCGATTTCAGGGTTTGCCTTGATGATCCCCTTCAGGACCCACAATGAGATCACCAGGCAATTGGTGTCCTTGGTGGCAATTACGTCCGCCGAACGCGGGGCGGCGTCGATGAGGGACATCTCACCGAAAAAGTTGCCATCACTTAACTTGGCGACGACTTCACCGTCCAGTACAACCTCTGCGCCTCCGGACAGGATAAGATAGAAACCCGTCCCCGTCGCTCCTTTGCTCACAATCTTCGTCCCGGCGCTGAACTCCTTTGTAATCGCCTTCTCAGCGATCGATCTCAGGCCCTTCGCCGATACACGGGAGAATAGCGGCGCTTGCGCAAGGAGACGGATAGTATCTTTCTTCTCCATCGTCTTGTTCCTCCTTTTACGGATCGATGTCCGCTGTATGATATAATACAGAACCAGCTTTTCCAACCGGGGTGTATGGCGTGTCGTGGAGTACAACACTTAAGAACCGACAGCAGATTCGTGCGTACGTGGAAGCGGGACAAGAGATCGCGCTGATGTTTAGCGACATCCGCGGCTTCACCTCTTATACCGCACGCAAAGGCGATCGTGCCGCGTTTGAGCTCTCGCAGCTCCACGAATCGCTGTTGCGGGAACAGATCGAGGAACAAGGCGGGATAATCGTCAAGACGATGGGCGACGGGATCATGGCTGCCTTTGCCTCGCTTTCTCCCGCGCTTTACACATCGGTGGGGATACAGCAGACGGTCAGGCAGCGAAATGGAGAGCGCCCGGTGGAGCCGATCGACATAGGGATCGGCCTGGCGAGCGGGACCCCTATCATGACCGATGCTGACTTCATTGGACATTCCGTCAATCTCTCACAGCGTGTTTCCAGCATGGCCAAGGGCGGACAGATACTGGTCACCGAGCGGTTTGCTCATGAGGTAACGCCTCCGGACAGGTGTCACTATATCTCACTGGGAAAGCGCGAATTGAAGGGCCTGGACAATGTGCAGCTGTATGAAGTGGCGTGGATGTCGGAAGTGGCGCGCCTTTCCGACCGGGATGATACGTTTACCCTCATCCTTACGGAGAAGGGAACGCTGGTGGTTGAGTTGGCGAAGAACATTCAGGCGCATCTCGATGATGCTGTGGCGCAATTGGGGAAGGCAGGCGGCGACGGGGCGTTCTCATCGTTCCTCCAGCGCGGAATCGAGAAATTTACGCGGGCGATTGTCGATAAGTCGCTCGCTGTTGCGGGAATCGCGCGCGAACAGCTGTTGGACAAAGTTGACATAGAGATCGATGGCAAGGATGTGAGCGTATCGATTGGCGGGCACCGCCACATCCGATTGCAGGGTGTAGACGTTGACCAAGCGGCCCTGTTCCGCGATAAGATGCTACAAGTGAGAGAAAGCGTGCGTCGCGGGACGTCAGATGGTTCCGGTTCGGGAGGTTGATCATCGTGAACAGAAACAGCCTTTGCTTGCAGTTTGTTCGGACAGCATTGTTGTTGGCGATCTGCTTTGTAGCTACCTACGCCCTGACTGCCGTTGCGGATGTTGTTCCCGCTGGAGTGATTCCCACCCCCACTCCTGATACGAGCCCGCTGCAGATCTTCGTCAACAAGGGAGCCTACTCGCCTGGGGACGCAATTCAAATTACGGTCAAGTCAGGACAAGCCGGATACTTATACCTGTACGATATCGACCCTGCCGGTGCAATTACACTCCTGTATCCGAATATCTACCAGCCGGATGCGCACGTGACAGCAGGAACACTGTCGCTCCCCGGCGAAGGGTATCATTTCGTTGTTGGCGGACCGGAGGGATTGGAGACAGTGGCCGCGATATTATCGTCGTCACCGCTTGCGCTTCTCGCCCCGTCTGAGAAGGTGGCGTTTCGTACACTTGACGTGAAGCCGCAATCACTGGTGCAAGAACTGTCGGTAACATTGACATCCACCACCTGGGCGTCCGCCTGGGCACAATTTGTCGTATACCAACCGAAGGGGAACGTTCATATTGAGTCAGTCCCGCGAGGGGCGAGGATCCGCATCAACGGGCAGGATCGCGGCGTCGCCCCCAAGAACCTTGTTCTCCCCGCCGGCGAAGCCACGATTACGCTTGAGAAAAGCGGCTACGCATCTTATAGCCAGACAATCATCGTACACGATCAGGATACAATCGATATCGACGCGCGTCTGAAAGCGGCCGTTCCCGCTGCTGCCGGCGGTGTTGACGTCCTCCCCATGTTCGGCGGTCTGGACGTGGGCGAAGACAGCATCGGGTTTGAAGTGGGATTCATGAACTACATCGGAGTCGCCACCGGGATCCGATTCACCGCCGAAGAGCCGCTTGTGCCTGGAGAGATGTACAACGTTGGACCCGAGATCGACGTCGATCTCAGGCTGCACGTGCCGCTTATAGGCGGCATTTCGATTGTGCTTGGAGGGGGGATCGGTCTTCAGAACACGGCGCTTGCCCCGTCTGTTACTCAGGGCGTGACTCCATCAGCGATAACAATCGAGCCGGACATAGAGACAGAGGTGTTTCCTTCGTTTGTGGCGGGAGTGGAGATTAATCTCGGCCACGCCTCTCTGTTTGCTGGGTATCATCTGCGGCGCGGAGGTATCGTTGGCATTGGCGTCCACTTCTGATCCTGGAGTCCGGCGTGCCTTCTGTAATGAGGAGAAGCACCATATTGGGTGTGGGTGAAGCGCGTTTTGCGCTCGCTGCAGCGATTACATAGAATAGATGAAAGACCAGATGGAGGGGGCAGGATGGGTAAGCAAGAGGTACTTGAAAGCACACTGAAACAGATAAAGAAGGCATACGGCGACGGGGCGATTATGTGGCTCGGCGACGGAGCGCAAGTGCTGCAGGTGGAGACGATCCC
>Ga0307425_1001257_pt1 | contig 15370 bp, 6 predicted proteins | sample SalMarWE160330MG_FD_202152 | JGI IMG/M metagenome (GOLD analysis project Ga0307425, IMG submission 202152) | Salt marsh sediment microbial communities from the Plum Island Ecosystem LTER, Massachusetts, United States - WE1603-30 | ecosystem: Environmental > Aquatic > Marine > Intertidal zone >... | reverse complement strand
GTTCCCCGCCAAGGGAGTGGGCGGTGCGGAATACCCCCAGGTTCTGGCGGGACTGGCGGAATCCCTGGGCGGCAGGGTGGTGGATTACCCGGAAAGAAGAATGTGCTGCGGTTTTGGATTCAGGCAGTATTTCATCCGGTCCAGCCGGGGTTATTCCCTGTCCTGCATGTACCGCAAAATGAAGGCACTGGAGCCCTACCATCCCGACCTGATCCTGACCAACTGTCCCGGCTGCAACCTGTTCTTTGACCGCTGGCAGTACGTGATCGGTGAACAAACGGGCGAAACCTTCGGGCAGGACGGAGCCGGCATCCCGGTGCTGTCACACGAGGAACTGTCTGCACTCTGCCTTGGCTATGATCCCTGGGACATCGGCCTGCAGATGCACCAGGTCGATGTGGAACCCCTGCTCGATAAAATGGGGATAAGCCGGGACAGGAAAAGAAAATATGCCGGCCGAGGAGGGCTACTGCTGCCTGAACCGGAGATCCCTGAAATCATGAGAGTCTTCTAAGTTATATATCCCATGCACCACGAAGAAGCGGATGTGATCATCATCGGTTCCGGACCGGCCGGCCTGCAGGCCGGAAAGGCATTGATTTCCCTCGGCACTCGGGTGCTCATCCTGGAAAAGGAAAGCCGTCCCGGTGGAAAGCTGCTGAAATGGGACAGTCTTTTTCCGTTCGGGGAGGATCCCGCGCAGGTGCTTTCAACCCTGATAGATGGACTGGTCCCCTGCCTCCGGACATCCGCTGAAGTTGTTTCCCACAGCTATTCCGGAGGCATGCACCACCTGGAAACCAGGGGCGGGTATTCCTGTTCCGCAAATGCCCTGGTCCTGGCTACCGGTTTCCAGCCTTTTGATGCCCGGCTAAAGGAGGAATACGGCTATGGGATCTATGAGAATGTCATTACCTCCGTCGACCTTGAAAAAATGTTCTCCACCGGCAGGGTAAGCACGAAAGGGGGACAAATCCCGGGCAGGGTGGCCATGGTCCACTGCGTGGGATCGAGGGACCTGAAAGCAGGGCATGAATACTGTTCATCCGTCTGCTGCATTACCGGGATAAAACAGGCCATGAAGCTGTGCAGCCTGTACCCCTCGGTCAGAGTGCACCACCTTTACATGGACCTGCGTCTGGGAGGCCGGTTCCATGAATCCTGTTACAAAGAGGCACAGGTTAAGTACCGGATCCGGTTTATCAGGGGACGCCTCTCGGAAACCAATCCGGGTCCCGGTGAAACCCTGGAAATAAGGTATGAAGACACCCTTGCCGGGAAACCGGCCAGGATGACAGTTGACCTGCTGGTACTCCTTGTCGGGATGGTGCCCGAACCGGTAAAATGCTTCAACGAAATTCTCCACACGGGTGCTGACGGGTTTTATGGCGACGGATCCATTTCAGGGGGATTCGCTTGGAACGGGACTCCGGGGAACGGATTTCCGGGGAACGAAACGCCGGGGAAGGAAATTCCGGAGAAAGGAACTCCGGGGAAGGGAATTTCCCCGGATGCAAATTACGGGCATAAATCAACCGGTAAAATTCATAACGGGGATGGTGATTTCAGGAACGGGTCTGCGGGACCCTCAGGGTCCACGGCCCGTTCCTCCCTTTTCTGTGCAGGTGCCTGCACCGGGCCTAAAAACCTGGTGCAATCCCTGCAGGAAGCAAGTGCCGTTGCCCTGGAGGTTAACAGTTACCTCAGGAACATCCCCCAGTACGAACGCCTATACCAGGACCATGGAATTCGGATTTAAGCTCCACGAGGACCTGCTGGTCGATCATGACCATTCGCTGAAAACCTATGAGGAACTGCTCACACGTGTCCCCTCCCTGGCTATGTGCATGTCCTGTGGTTCGTGCACGGGGACATGCGTGGCAGCCCTCAAAACAGGCTTCGGATTCAGGAAGTTCCTGGTGCTCCTGAGGAATGGTTCCCACAGGGAACTGGAACAGGCACTCAGATACTGCCAGCTGTGCGGAAAATGCTGGCTTGTCTGTCCCCGTGGTGTGAACACCCGGAAGGCTATCATCGAGATGAAAGCCATGTATGAAAATAAGTCCGCCGATAAAATAAAAGCCGATCCTGGTATAAAATCCATTACTCAAGGGAAAGCCATTCATGTGGTAACTCAAACCCGGACAGGATGAAGGCCCTTTTCGTCATACCGTTCACGACGGGCGTGGTGTTCCTGTTCAGCGCCCTGGCTGTTCTTTATATCAGCTGGTTCAGGAAGATCGGCTGGAAAAACCAGGTCCGCATGAAAAATGCTGTAAGCTGGCGATGGTTCATCCGTTCCTTAAAGGAGGTTTTCAGCGAAAGCCTGCTGCACCTGAGGATCCGTAAAGTGAACCTCCGCCTGTGGTACATGCACATGAGCCTGGCCACCGGCTGGTTCCTTCTGATCGTAGCGGGACACGCGGAATCAGCTTACCATTCGGGCACTATCTTCACACCCATGTCACACGCCACTTTCCTGGATTATTACAGCAGGGGAGAAACGCCGGACGGCTGGATAGCGGAAGCCTTCAACCACCTGATGGACCTGCTGCTCCTGTTTGTCCTGTCCGGATTGATGCTGGCGGTGATCAAACGCTTCCGGGCACGGCGCCTGGGAATGAAGAAGAAACCCAGACACCAGACGCTTGACCGGCTGGCCCTGATTTTCCTCTGGTTGATCTTCCCAGCACGACTGCTTGCCGAATCACTGAACCACGCCTTTTACGGAGGAGGAGGCTTCCTTTCCTCAGCCCTGGGGGGACTAATCCACCCGGATCCAGGATACCGCTTCCTTTCCGATGCTGCCTGGTGGGTGTACTCCCTTTCACTCGGGGCATTTTTCGTGGTCCTGCCCTTTTCCAGGTACATGCATATCCTGACCGAGGTCCCGCATATATTCCTGAAAAATGCGGGTACCCGGGTGATCGCCGACGAAGGGATCGCCATGTTCCATGCACATGCCTGCTCATCCTGTGGTATCTGCCTGAATACCTGCCAGTTGAATGATGCGGGTAAGGCCATGGGCCAGTCCCTTAACTTTGTCAGAAATTACCGCAAGCCATGGCCCGTAAAGGAAGAGCAGACGATGAACTGCCTGATGTGCGGGCGCTGCCGTATTCGTTGCCCGGTGCAGGTCGATACGGCCGGCCTTCGGATGAACGAGAGGTTCAGGCATCACAGCGGTATGCTGCACGAGTATTCCTACCTGGAGGATAAACGGGTACGGGTAAGACCGGCCAGGGTGGCTTATTTCGGAGGTTGCATGACCCGGCTGACCCCATCGATCCCGCAGGCGATGAAAAAGATTTTCATGGCCTCCGGCGAGGACTTTGCATGGGTGGATGAAAAGGAGAGTATCTGCTGCGGCAGGCCGCTGTACCTCTCGGGACAGCTGGATGCCTTCCATGAACTGATCCGCCATACCCGTGACCGGATCCTTGAGTGCGGTCCGGAACTCATCGTTGTCTCCTGCCCGATCTGCCTGCATACCTTCAGCCAGGATTACCCCTTCAGGATCCCCGTGAAGCATCATTCGCAATATTTGCTGGAACTCATGGACCGGCAAGTGATCAGGCCCGTCCGGACCGGCATCCGAACGGTCTACCACGATTCCTGTGAACTAGGAAGGGGACTCGGGATCTATTCGGAACCCCGCAGGGTCCTCGAACAAATAACCCACCTTCAAAACCCGGATTTTAGGGACGGGGACGGAATGTGCTGCGGCGGAAGCCTGGCCGAACTGGAGCTCGGTTTCCCGGAAATCCAGCTTATTGCCAGAAAGACCATAAAAGACCTAACCTCCCCCGATACGCAGCAACTGGTCACCGGCTGTCCCCTCTGCAAGAAAACCTTCCATGCCGCCGGCCTGCTGCCTGTGCTGGATATTTCCGAAGCAGTTGCCGCTGCCCTTGTCTCAGTTCCCGCCGAGGCTGAACGGTCCCTTTCCTCCTGTGCGGTAAGCTGATCAGGATCACCCGGGTAGATTCAACATCTTTTGTTAAATTTGAATTTCAAGGGCTTAATGATGCATGGCTGCAAGATTCGAACCGGTACCGTTATTATTCCGATGAAGTCATCCCGGAAGAGGACGCACTACTTGCTGCTACTCCTTCTGGCCTCTGCCCTGCTCCCCCAAAGCCTTTCCTCCCAGGTTTACATCAACGAGATCCTGGCATCGAATGCTACCATCAATGCCGACCCGGACTACGGGAACTACTGCGACTGGACCGAGCTGCATAACGCCTCGGGCCAGGGCGTCGATCTCGGCGGGTATTACCTTTCGGACAATGCCGATAACCTCAGCATGTGGAAGTTCCGGCCGGGAACGGTGATCCCTGCTCACGGGTATTTGCTTGTATTTGCGGATGGTTCAGGCAGTGCAGACGGAACGGGACCGTCCGGCCAAACAGGCGTTGCCCTGCATACGAACTTCAAGCTGGCCAAGGAAGGGGAAACCCTTTACCTGGTCAATGCAACCTACGGGATCATCGATTCGATCGCATATCCCTACCAGCTGACCGACATCTCCTACGGAAGGGAAGCCGATGACGCGCAGGCCCGGGGCTATTTTGAATCCCCCACCCCCGGTTCGGCCAATCCTGCTCAGTCGGTCCCGGGGATCTCGCCGGACCCGGTTTTCTCAATCCAGGGCGGGTTCCACGCGGAACCCGTCACTGTTGGGATCTCCACGGCCCACCCGGCAGCGCAGGTCCATTATACCCTGAACGGAACGGAACCTACGGAAAATTCCCCGGCCTATACCACTCCCCTGATATTCGGGCAAACTACCGTACTTCGGGTAAAAACCTTCGAGGAAGGTATGCTGCCAGGCCTGGCCCGCACTCAGTCCTATTTCATCGATGAGCCCCAGAACCTTCCGGTCATTTCCCTGGTGACCGACCCGGACCATTTTTTCAGTGACGAAACCGGGATCTACGTGATCGGCACAGCGGGAGTTGAAGGCTATTGCACAAGCGTTCCGCATAACGTGAACCGGGACTGGGAACGGCCGGTGAACATCGAGATGTTCGAGATGGACGGGAGCGTGGGACTGAACCAGGTGGCGGGCGTCAAGATCTTCGGGGGCTGTTCGAGGGTCCGCTACCCCCAGAAATCCCTCGCGTTCTATGCCCGGAAAGAATATGAGACCGCTTCCTTCAAGTACCGCCTGTTCCCCGACAAGTCCAGCGAGGAATACGAAACATTCATCCTCCGGGCATCCGCAGACGACCAGCCGTTCACGCTTTTCAGGGACCCCCTGACCCAGATGCTGGTGAAGGATGTGATCGATGTGGACGTGCAGGCATACCGCCCGGTCGTGGTCTACATCAACGGGGAGTACTGGGGCATCCATAACCTCCGTGAAAAGATCAATGAGCACTATGCGGAGGACAACTTCGGGGTGAACCCGGACTCGGTCGACATGCTGAAAAGGAACCCGGAGGACTCCTGGAACGTGGTATACGGCAGCGCGGACCGTTACAACGCCATGATGGATTACCTCCGGCAGAACGACATCACTCTCCCGGAACATTACAACTATATCAAGACGCAGATGGATGTGGACGAGTACATCAACTATCAGATCGTGGAGATCTTTTTCGGGGGAAGGGACTGGCCGGGCAACAACATCAAGTTCTGGCGCAGCCATGAGCCGCCCTATGACCGATGGAGATGGGTGCTGTACGACCTTGACCACATGTTCAAGGAGTATTTCTCGGACATTATGGAGGAAGCGACCGAAGTGGACTGCGGATGCACCTGGCCCAATCCGCCCTGGTCCACCTACCTGTTCCGCCGCCTCCTGGAAAACGGGGAATTCAGGAATGAGTTCATCCAGCGCTTTTCCATCTATACCAGCACCTTATTTTCGAGGGAACGGATTCACGCCTTCATCGATACAATGCAGGCGGTCCTCGCACCCGAGATCCCGAGGCATATCGAGCGCTGGGGGGGACAGAAAACGGACCTCCCGGATAACACCTGGGTAACCCCGGTATTCAGTACGGTGGAGCAGTGGGAAAGCAATGTACAGGTGATGAGGGAATTCACCGACGCCCGCCATGAAATGGCACTGAAGCATGTGATGGATTATTTCGGGATTTCCGGCCTCGCAAACCTGAAGACCTCCCTTGATCCACCCGGCACAGGTGCCATACGGATAGGCAACACCTTGCTCGGGGAACCGGATTTTTCAGCGGATTTCAGCCGTGGCGAAGTGCTTTCGCTGGCAACCGTCCCGGACAAGGGATACCTGCATTCGCACTGGCAGGTGGAACACAGGACTTCCGCCGACATTGTCCTGATCGATAAGGGGGATGAGTGGAAATATACGGTATCGCGCGATTTGCCCGCAGGGGACTGGATATCCCCTGCCTATGACGACAGCAACTGGGAAACAGGAATGGCACAGCTTGGATACGGGGACGGCGACGAAGCAACGGTTGTAGGGTACGGAGGTGACAGCCAGGATAAATTCCCTACCACCTGGTTCCGGAAAAAATTTTCAATCACGGATCCCGTCCCCTTTGACCGTTACACCCTTCACCTGCTCAGGGATGATGGGGCAAGGGTATTCCTGAACGGAACGGAAGTCATAAGGGATCAGCTGAACCGCTACTGGGTGGGAGCCTCCTCCTTCGCAGAAGCAACGGTGCAGGGTTCCGATGAATCGGTTTATACCACCTATTACCTCAATCCCGCGCTCTTCCATACGGGGGAGAACATTGTCGCAGTTGAGATCCACCAGGCATCGGCCACCAGTTCGGACATCAGCTTTGACATGGACCTGGTCGCCACGCGCTTATCGGGTGGTCCGCAGGAACTGGTCAACGGGAATTCACTTGTCACTGAAATTTTTGAAAATACAGGAGTAACCGCATTCCTGGTCCCCGATACCAACCTGGTGCAGGGGGTTTTTATCAACGAACTGATGGCGAGGAACGATGCAGCCTATGCGGACGAGGCGGGCGAGTACGAGGACTGGATCGAGCTGTACAATGCCGGGAAGGAGCCGGTGGACCTGGGGGGACTTTACCTGGCGGATTCGCTTCTTTCAGGCAGTCCATGGGAATTCCCCCAAGGTCATCCGGAAACAACCACCATCCTTCCGGACAGTTTCATCCTGGTCTTTGCGGATAATGACCGGGAACAGGGAACGCTGCATGCCGATTTCCGTCTCAGCGGCGACGGGGAGGAAGTGGTCCTGTTACAGAAATCCGGGGAAGATCTCCTGATCATCGATCGCGTTCCTTTCGGAACCCAGTACAGCAATATTTCTTACGGCCGCTACCCGGACGGGAGCGCATCGTTCGAGTTTATGCCCGTGTTCACCCCTCTGGCAAGCAATTACCTGGAATTTGCCGATACCACAGAGGTGACCGACACAACGGGTACCACCGAACCTGCCGATACAACCGGGATCACCAATACGGTTGATAACACTTACTCCTCCGGTCAGGGAAGCGCCTGCGACCTGGCAGTATACCCGGTACCCACTGACGGCGACCTGTTCATCCGGTTCACCGGCGACATTGCCGGAAGGGACATCCCGGTTGACATAGAAGTCAGCTCGGTGACGGGCAGTGTGATATCCAGGACCCTGCACCGCTCTTCGGAAACAATCCGGTTGTCGCTCGGGGATGAGTCCCCCGGCCTGTACTTCATACACATCCGCACTGCAGAAAACATTGTGGTAAGAAGGATCCTTCTGTATTGACGTTATGGGTTTTCACCCCGTTGTGCCCATGGCGTTGGCAATGGCGTTAATGCTTTGCAGGAGGCTCTGGAGCAGTTGTGCCGAGCGCTTCCTGTCACCCGACTTTCTTGCCTGCCGCCATTCCCTCAAAAGGGCTACCTGCTCATGGTGGAGGGGCAACAGGGCCTCGGCCCGCAGGCGGGTGGAATGGTGATGGTTTGTCCTCCTTTCCGAAATGGGACTTTCAAGCAGGTCCAGCATCATTTCCCGCGTCAGCGAAAGCTCCCCTAAAAGCATGGTAAGGATGCCTTCCCTGACCCGGTCCTCCTCCACCAATCCGCTGTACAGGCGTATGATCGCTTCATCGGTTGCCGCCAGGCTGGTATCGATGTTCGTCAGTACATACCGGACGAAGGCATCCGTCCGTACCAGTTCTTTCAACCCGGCGTAACCGGCCTGCTCCTCCTCTTTCATTTTCCTCAGGGTGGAACCGACGCCGTACCAGCTGGAAATATTCATGCGGGACTGTGTCCAGCTGAAAACCCAGGGAATGGCACGCAGGTCTTCGAGGGACCTTTTGCCCGTGCGGCGGGCCGGGCGGGACCCTATCTTGCTTGATTCGATGGCATCGATGGGCGTTGCCTGCTCATAGAAACGGACAAAAGATGGATGCCCGGTGAGCTTCTTGAATGCCACTAGGCTTTCGCGTGACATATAGGTGAACAGTTCACGGCGCACCGCATCGCTTCCGGCCTTCCCGAGCCGGTTCAATACGGTCATGTGAGCAGTTCCGGCAAGCAGGAGCTCCAGGTTATAGGCCGCGTTTGCCATGTTCGCATATTTGCGTTCAATGGTCTCACCCTGTTCGGTGACCCGTATCAATCCGTTCTGGGTCGACAGGGGAAGTGAGCGCAGGAACCAGTGGGTGGGTCCCGCCCCCCGGCTGATGGTGCCTCCCTTGCCATGGAAAAACCGGATTTTCACCCCGTGCTTTTGCCCGACTTCTGAAAGCCTGACCTGGGCATCGTAAAGGTGCCAGGCACTGGCAATGATCCCCCCGTCCTTGTTGCTGTCGCTGTAACCGATCATGACATCCTGGACAGGCATCGCCCATTTCCGGCCTTCCTGCTGGTAAACAAGGCTGTTGCGGGTGACCGGGTGGGACAGGAATTTGTCGAGGATCAGGGGACTCTCGGCCAGGTCCTCGATGGTTTCGAAAAGGGGGACGACCGGCAGGGGACATACGATCCCCCCCGATGAATAGCGGGACAACCCGGCTTCCCGCACGAACAGGTACACGGTAAACAGGTCGTAAACATTCCGGGTCATACTGACGATCAGCGATCCCAGTGCATTTTCAGAATACCGGCGGATGTGCCTGGCCAGGGCATGAAAGGTATTCACGGCCTCCATGGCCTTATCTGATTCGAGGTATTCGATCCGCGTTATGAAGGGACGGTTATGTCCGAGCTCATCAAGAATGAATTCTTCCAGCCTGGCCCTGTTGCCGGAGAGGGATTCGTATTCCGGCGGGAGGCTGGTTTTAATGATGTCCATCAGGGCATCTTCATAATACCGGCTGTTCTGCCTGATATCCAGGCGTGCCAGGTGGAACCCGAAAACCTTCAGGTGCCGAAGCACTTTCTGTACATCCTGCCTGGCCAGTGAACCTGCCCCGGTCCGGGAAAGGGTATCTTTCAGGAGCCTCAGGTCGAGTGCCAGTTCTTCAGAGTTCCTGTAGGTATATTCCGTTTCCTGCAATTCAATCCCTCCACCCGTGTGCTCCGCAATGGGCAGCTTGAGCTTCAGCAGCTCAATGTAATGTTTGTAGGGTTCGAAACGGTCGTTCTGAAAGGAAGGCCTCACTTCATTTTCGAGCAATCTGAGGCGGGTCCTGAAATCCGGTTCCAGGGCATCCATTTCAGTGTAGATGCTGAGCTGGTCCGCCAGCTCATCAAGCAGGGCATTAAGCAACTTAATGGCATGCAACCGGAAGGCCCTCAGGGTATGTTCGGTTACTTCGGCGGTCACCAGCGGATGCCCGTCCCGGTCCCCTCCCACCCAGTTGCCAAAAGTGACCATAGGGAATACATCCGTGTCCCCTATGACATCAGGTCGAAAGCCGGCATCCTTCCATGCCTGTTTGAGTTTGAAGTCCTGGTAATGCAATATGGAAGGAAAAACATTGAGGAAATAGTGCAGGACATTCTCAAGTTCGGATTCAACCGCCGGTTTTTCAACGAATATTTCCCCGATGAACCAGAGCTTGTGCAGGACCTGCTTGATATCGAACCGGATCTCTTCGCGTTCATAAGATGTATACATGGAATTCTCCAGCTTGAGCAGCAGGAGGTAAAGCTGCCGGTACAGTGTCAGTACAACGGGCCTCTTCGCTTCGGTCGGATGGGCGGTCAATACGGGCTCCACATATACGTTCCGGAACTCCTCCAGTATGAGCTCTTCGGTCACTCCCTGTTTCCTGAGGTCATGCAAAACATTGCCCCAGAGCCCGTTCACGCTTTCCTGGCCGCTGCCCTCCACCTTCATCCTCCGGTTCTGCACGGCCCCGTTCACCTCCGACAGGTTCAGCAGCTGGAAACTGATGGAATACAGATGAAGCAGTTTTTCCTTGTTCTCTTCACTGAATTTCGGTTCCCTGGAGGAAATCCAGGGGACCTGCCCGGTCAGTTCTATCTCTCCATTCTCTGCAAGCACTTCCTGGAGGCATTTCAGCAGGAACTCAAGGTCGGCATAGGGTTTTCCGAGCAGTTCTTTAATTTCAGGAAGCAGTGATTTCATCCATGCAAAAGTAACCATTGAAAGCCAAATTCAATGGATCTGATCAATGTTTTCCCGGTTCACCCTGACCGGGAACCACAAAGTCTGTTGCTCAACTGCACCGGGGAACTCCATCACCGGGGATCGCCGTATATGGTCCCCCTGCCGTGGGTGCCTACGTACACCCGGCCGTATTTTTTCGGATCGCCGGTGATGTGCATAAGCAGTCCCCACTGGTGCCGGTCGTCATTGATGCGCAGCCAGGTCACGGCAAAATCGTCCGAGCGGAAGATGCCCCTCACGCCATCCACCGTGCCCACAAGGTAAAGCGCAGGCACCCCTATCGCGGATGCGCCGGTCCCGGATGCACCTTTCCCGGATCTGCCGTTCCCGGATCTGCCGTTCCCGGATCTGCCGTTCCCCGACTTCCCGGCCACGGGTGCCGGGGCGCCGAAACCGAAGGCATGGATCTCTTCCACGGCGGGCATACGGAGGAAGGTGCCGCCTGAATTTTCCGAGTGGAAAAGGCCGTGGAAAGCGGCCAGCCAGATATCACCCGATTTCCCGGGAGTGGCATAGATGCAGTCCTGTCCCCCGCGGCTGTCCCCCCTCCCCGACCGGTCCGCCGGGATCCCGCCGGGAAGTTCCAGGGGAATTGAGTTGAAGGTGCGGCCCCCATCGCTACTCCTGTAGAATTTCCCTTCAAAAAGTTGCATTGCATAAAAGATCTCCGGATCCACCCGGTCTGCGATCACCCTTGTGTTCTCCGGAAGACTTTTTACGGCCGACCAGGTAACACCCCTGTCAGGTGTTACCCATGTCCCGCTTCGCTGGGGGGTCCAGATCCAGGTCTCCCCGTCGGCCGATACGGCCAGGTGTCCGTGCCTGGCCTCGGGGAAGGGCATGGTGGGCGTGGGCTGCCAGGATCTGCCCCCATCAAGGGAATACGCGATGTTGTGGACCGGGTTCCTTGCCGATTCGATGCCAGCGCGTACGATCACTTCCGGTTTCAGTTCGGCGCAGGCCAGGCTGTTCGTGTTCCCGAAATGAGGATTGACGAAGCATCCTTCCGGTACGGGATGGTCCAGGTCGTAATGCACAAATCCGCAATAGTCTCCGACAGCGGTGATGACCTGTCCGCCTGAAGGGGGACTGAGCAGGTCGAGCGGCACCGTTTCTTCAATTCCGCTGCTCATAACCTGCCAGAGGACCGGTTCGCCCCTGTCCACTGCAGACAGGTTAAAGGTTTCATGTCCCCCGTACCCTGTTGTGATCATGGCATGTTCCGGATCAGCCGGGTCGATCTCCACATCGAACATCCAGTGTACCGCGGTATGGCGGATATAGGGAGCCTTCGAATAATCGAATTCGGCACCGCCGGCAAAAACGGGTTTCCATGTCGCTCCGGCGTCGGTGCTACGGAACAGTTCCTCCCCGCCCGAACTGTAGCGGTTATAGGAACTGGCAATAAGGATATCCGGATCGGAAGCATCGGCAGAGACAGCTGCATAACCGAAGGCGCGCCCTTTGGCGGGATCGGGCCTGTCCGGGGTAATGTCCGTCCATGTATCCGTCCTTGTATCCAGTTTCCACACCGCCCCGTCAAGCATCGGCATGGGACCCGGGTTCGTGCCGTAGCTGATGTACATAACCCCGTTGGCGGCCAGGACGGCATGGGTGGGACGGTAAGCAAGGGGCTGGCCCGGCACTGCGGTCCAGGATTCCCCTCCGTCCCGGCTGCGGAACAGGTTTTCCCTTCCCATGAGCGATGCACCTGCATAGATCGCGGGACTTTCAGGATCAAATGCCACGAATACGATCCCGCAGCCTATATCCTGCATCCGCCTCCGGCGGTTCCTTTCCCCGGTTTCCTCCGGTACTGCTTCGGTGATATCGGGAAAACTTTCCACCCTGGTCCAGGTGGCGGCACTATCCGTACTGCGCCAGAGCCCGTCGTGGCGGGTCCCCAGGTAAAGGATATTGCCGTTGTGTGGATCGACCGCCATGCGCTCCCCGTTGCCACGCCCGTTCTCATTGGCGCCCAGCTTGAAGGGAAGGTCTGTCCTCTGAAAGGTTTTTCCACGGTCGCCGGAGCGCAGGATGGCACCTTCGGGGGCCCGGGGATTGGTATAGGTGCCGCAGGCCAGGTAAAGCATGTCGGGATCAGACGGATCCAGCGCGATGCTTTCAATTCCCATCAGGTTCAGGTCCGCATAGGAGAGCCAGTCCAGCAAAGGCTTCCATATTTCCAGGGAAGCATTCCAGCGGTAGGCTCCGCCCATGTCGGTCCGGCAATACCTGAGCCCGGGTTCCGTGGGATGGAAAACAATTCCCGTGACAAAACCACCCCCTGAGATACGGACGTTTTTCCAGACATAGGGTCCCGCTTCATCCCCGTTCCCATCCCCACCGCCATTTCCGTTCCTGCCCTGTGAGGAACAGCCGGCCGATGCAAGAATAAGGACCCATAGCGTTATCCGGAGGAGTTTTATCGGAAATTGCATTATAGGGAATGGTAGTATCGGAAATTGTATTATCGGAAATTGTATTATCGGGAAAAGTTTCATCTGCAGTCGGTTTTATTCATTGTCGCATTTTTATGGATTCTCACTGCCGTGATGAATTATAAAGGGCATCCACGGCCAGTACAAGGAACATGAAGTTAGTCGCTCCTCCGCCCATGACGTATTCGGTCTGCTGCCAGAAGAATGGCCAGACCTTCAGTTCCGGCAGGTCGGGCCGGATCAGGGCCGTGCCTGATGCCACCCCGCCGGGAATGAATGACCAGTCTGCGCGGTTCACCCCGTAAGCCGTGGTGACGGACTCCGATCCCACGCCGGAAACGAATGAAGAATTGTTTACACCGGGATGAACGCCGAGGATAAAATTAAGCGCATTTTCATAATGATCCGTCGGGGTATGTTCGGGCCATCCCCTGTGGAAAAAATACTGTTCCACCCCGAACTGCTGGATTGTCCAGCCCGCCCCCCATATCCTCGGCCTGTAGGGTACGCCGTAGGGCGAATCCTTAGCCTGCTGGGCTTCCAGCTTCTCCTGGTAAGCTGCCACGGCAGCAGAAATGTCTTCCAGGAAGGACGGGTCATCAATTTCGAGCATGCGGTCATACAGCCTGAGAACAGGTTTCGCGTTCCTGGATGATGGTTCTTTGATCAGGGGGATCAGCCTTCCGAGCACCCATCCGCAATTGTCAATTTCGGGAATGATCCGGTTCTTCATGGAGACAAGTTCCTTCAACAGTTCCCCATCGCCTGTTGTAAGGATCAGCTCTGTCAATGCCTCTACCCTGGGTGAAACGGCGGAGGTTTTATCCTTTGCATTCTGCCAGAGCGCCAGTGCAACCGATAGGGATTCATCCGCCAGCGGGGGATTGTATTCCCACAGGACCCTTGCCGAGTTGGCCAGGGCAGCTGCCACGATCAGCTCCCTGCGCGGATTTTCCTCGGTGAACACCCAGCGATCGTCAGGGAGCCCTGAACCATTAGCAATGGACCGGTCCCCGCCAGTTAGCCCTGAACCTCCGGCAGTGGTTCCGCCTCCGTCGGGCTGATCCGAAACGCTGGCATTGGTTCCGCCTCCGTCGGGCTGATCCGAAACGCTGGCATTGGTTCCGCCTTCCGTAAGGGCAGGCTTGTAAACCCGGTTGTCCGTCATGGAGGCGGCATCCCCGAGCATGACGTACTGGCGTAGCGTGGGACAAATGATCCCGCGGTACAGCCTTCCCATCGACCGGTAGCCGCCAAGGATGGTTTCGAGTCCATGCTCAATCTGCTGAAGCACATCCGATTTGCCATCCGGCACGTGGATCTCGACGATATGATTGACGGGATCGATGAGGGTGGCGTCATGGTACAGCCCGAATTCCTCGATCATCATGGCCAGCATCCGGACGGTGCCGGCCTGCGACTCGACCCTCAGGTCATAATCTCCGGCATCATGCCAACCGCCCGAATTCAGTCCCCCTACCGGCTCCCCCGGGCTGAAACCCGTGAGCGTCGAGGGACCCTGAACGTAGCCGTCAAAAAGGATCGTATCGAGGAGAGCCATCCGGGCATCGTCCATGTGGCAGAGCCCGTGCCATACCCTGTACTTTTCGTTCACCCGCATATGGCACATCTGCACCGGCAGAAAATATTCCAGGGTGGCCTGCCAGGTATTGCGCCGGTAAACATCATCTGAAATAAGGAATGGATGGGAGACCGTTTCCCCGTATGTCAATTCGTATACGCCGGGAGTCTCAACCCCGGAGAAATCCACCGTGGCGTAACGATAACGAAGGAATTCCCCCCAGGGGACAGGTTTCCCCTGCATGACCGGCACTTTGCCGTTTTTTTCCACCCGGTAAAGGATGAATTCCTGTAAAACCTTTTCCTGCATGTCCAGTTCAATGACCGCCAGTTTTTTCTGTGCCGGATGGTACCCGAGCTGCGATACCTGGATGACCGGGACATACTTCCAGTCCCCCATCACACCGGGCGTTATGAGCCACTCGACAGCCCCCTGAGTAGCATTTGCGGGGACGGCGCTTCGTACGATGAACCAGCCGTTGTTATGGTTTGCCCTGCCATCGCGCAACTCAAGTGCGGATCCCGCGGATGTAATAACCATCTTCCTTGCGGGGTCTTCCGGGGCAATGACCAGTTCATTTCCCCTGTCCATAGCCCCCGTCAGAGGTTCGGAGTACGGATCTCTAAAGGGCCCGGTGTAATGGCCGGAATAAGATGCTGTAGATTTGCCGTCTTTCCTGTCCTCCAGGTCCTCCTTGTCTTCCATGGGACCAATGGGCTGGGTGGGGAAAATGCCGGGACGACCGTCCATGAGGTAAGTTTTCCCGAAGAGATCCCCCGGGAAAAGTTCCAAGTTAAATCCAACCCT